>Ga0233437_1001072_pt1 | contig 53289 bp, 54 predicted proteins | sample SI_122_August201_FD_182714 | JGI IMG/M metagenome (GOLD analysis project Ga0233437, IMG submission 182714) | Seawater microbial communities from Saanich Inlet, British Columbia, Canada - SI_122_August2016_200_MG | ecosystem: Environmental > Aquatic > Marine > Inlet | place: Canada: British...
ATTATCATCATCATTCATTAACATCAACTCCATAAAAAATTACTATTATATAGTGAATGCAAAAGGATTTAAAGGCTATACTTAGGGTCAGAATTAGTATTTATTTACAGTTCTAAAAGTTCTATCTGAAGCGACTTTTGTATGATGGACGACTTATTGAGTTTTTTGTAGCCATTGATTGTTTTTTTATAATCACTGGTTTTTCAACAGCTACTTTAATTTTTTTGATTTCCTTTGCCCGATTTTTTTTAGGTTTTTTGTAAATCGAATAAAGCACACAAAAAATAATAATTATTACTACCATCCCAGCAGCTGAGAGGGGATTTGTTAGAATTGCTAATATTCCATCAATTGTACTGTTAATGATATTTGTTTCAGGTGATATTGTTGTGAAATCATAATTATTTTCTGGGACATTATTTGTAATTATGTGATATATGTTGAAAAAAATTATTACTATTGCTAATAATACTGTTCCTAAAACAAGTTGCTGTTCTCTGATTTTCATAATAATAGATAGGTTGGAAAAAGATATAAGATACTGATTTTATCTTAAATCAATAGATAAAAACCAAGTCCACCTGCAACTACAATAGTGGCCCAAGCTGCCCAAGACCAGTCAGATACCTTTGCACCGTCCAGTGGTCCAAATGGTAGCATATTGAATAGGGCTAGAAAGAATGAGAAACGGGCTGCTAGGTATATTATAGAATTGTAATTAGGAAAATATGGTATTATATAGACAAATACAAACCCGAATAATATGTTAATCACTGGTCCTGCAGCTGCAATTAATCCAAATTCCTTTTTAGTTAGGCGGTGTATTGTCCATGCAAATCCTTTTTTTACTTGTGGCTGGATGTATACTGCGCCTGGTGCTGCAAATACAAACCCTATCAGAGATCCCAAAAGTGCTAAAACCAATCCAGCTGTCCATTTTCTATATTCTGCTATACAGCCAAAATACTGTGCAACTAGTTTATGTCCTAAAAGTTCATGGCTTAGGAAAACAAGAGCCATGACTACTAAAGCTGGTAAGAACCCTTCTCCTATTCCTCCGAAAACTACTGCTAAAACTATTGTTGAAAGAATGATGTCTTTTATTTCCTGTGAAGTAAATTTTAACATAATTATTAATCCCCTTCTTCCTATTTTAATCTTTTTAAGGCGCGAATGATATTTTTAATTATGGATCTTGATATAACACCTGAAACAATTGGAGTATTTATCCTGTTTATTGTTATAATGTTTGTACTTTCTAGGATAGTGAAATTTATAATGCATGCTATTGCTGCTGGGGGAGCTGGATTTTCATTTCCGTGGGTTGTGCAATATTTAGGTTTGGATGTCGGGATAGTAGCTGATGTTTTGACTGGGTTGAAATTTGCTGCGTTGGCTGTTGGGTTATATGTTGCTTATGAAATGATTGGATTGATAATGGCTGTAATTAAACTATTATTCGCTCCTGTAAAAATATTAACAGGGAATGGGACTGGTAAGTCTGAAATTAAGAGATTGAAAAACGAATTATCAAAAATTAAGAAAAGGTAAAAAGAGGCAATATTATGAACAGAAATACGGATAAAAAACTTCTAGAGATTCGTCGGCAATTGATTCATTCTTTAGGGATGTTTGGTGCGCCGTTAATAATTTTCTTTGGTTTTGAGATTATGAAAGTTTTGTATGGGTTTATTCTTATTATAATAGTTGTAATGAATTTTTATAGACAGACTAAAAGTGGTAAGCGGACATTCATAGTTAAGAGGTATTACAAATTCGAAAAATGGGCTGAGAAGCAACTGAGTAAGTATGAACGTGGGGAGGAATTTCTTAAAGGTCCTATAATGTATTTTTTAGGGGTTTTTGTAGTTATGTCTCTGTTTGCACAAGAACAAGTTATACCAGCTATTCTGGTTTTAGCTATTGGTGATGCTGCTTCTACTATTGTAGGGATTTCTTTTGGTAAGCATAAACACATATGGAATAAATCAAGTAGTTGGGAGGGAACAATTACTTTTTTTGTTTTTGCTGTAATTATTTTACTTTCATTTACTTCACTTGAGAGTGCTTTGTTGATAGCTGGAATAATTGCTTTGGTAGAAAGCTTACCTGTAATCGATGACAATATCAGCATACCAGTATGTGTTGCGTTTTTGTTAACAGTATTGTGAGAATTTGTTTTTTGCTAAAATTTTTTGATGTATTTTTTGATTAAACTTTTTTGCTTTCGACCCCATAAAAAGTTTATTTATTCGTCTATAAGCAACTTTGATTTACCATCTACGAGAACTCTATCTACGATCCCATCTAGAATAAAATCATTTGATGTGATTTCTAATTTTCCTTTGAATGCACCCAATTCTAGATTTTCTTCATCTACCTTGAAGTAAATCTTATCATTGTTTATAGAAATGTCTCCGCTTGCTTTTTCATATTTTATAGGAGCTAGAATTGCATTTTCTCCATCAATTATTGCAAATTCTACTTGATCCATATTGAGTTTCATTGTACCTGATTTTTGGGAAATTTCAACATCGTTTATTAAAACTTTGTCAACTTGCGCATCTATTGTCAGCAAGCCATTGTCAGTTGTTATTTTTCCATTAAAGTTTTCTAGTTCAATTGTTGTATAATATGAAAGGTGTATTTGTTGATCCCCGATTGATACTGTTTTTTCTTGTGAATATAAATCAATAATTAATTTCTCAGCTGGGAATTGCATATCTAATGATTTTAGTAATAATGATGATGAAATTATTATATCTTTTGTTGGTTCATTGTTTCCGAAAATTGAGAATCCAGAAATCCCAGAAGGATTAAAACCTGCAATTATTGCAGAAGCCACAATAACTACAACAACTATTGCTCCTAAAATTAGTCTCCAATTCATTTCCATACGTACACCACTAAATAATTTATCGTGTAAGGATATTTAAAGACTTTCTTGGGTAGATGAATTGATAATAGTCTGTGTGATTTGCTGGAAATGATGATTTGGGTCATTAATTGATTGATTTTTTTTCTATTGTGCATTAATAATTTCTTTATATATAGGCTATGTACCAATATTGGCTTATGGATGTGCTGCTTTCTTTTCTAGGTAGTGAAGGAGAAGGGATAATTCAGATATTGTGGTTTTTCTCATTTATTTTTTTCGTATTTTTCGGTCAGAAATTAATGGTTACCCAGACAATTTGGAAAATAGAAAAAGATGTTGCTGATATGGAACTAGTTGCAGCAGAAGCTAGGAAAAAAGTAGAACATGCTGTTGCATTGGATAAAGCGGGGAAAATTCGTGTGAGGGAATTTATGGACTTTTTCATTGTTTCTCCGATTAGTACAGACCCATATGGTGTTATGAAGAAAATTGATATGTTTATGCGACATAGTGATCAAAAATTCATGAATCTAGTTAATGAAATAGCTCCTGGTTTAGATAGGATAGAAAAAATGAATTATAAGAATTCTCTAGCTGGTGCAATGACTGCTCACCAGATTGCTAAAGTTGTTAGACACATGCTTGAGTTGATAAAGAAATATAAAATGCTTCAGCTTGCTATGATTTTACAGATGCAGATTCCTATGATAAAGGATATGCAGAAGGCAGCTGGAAAGGCTACAGAAGCGTTTATTTTAGGTACTCCGATTGGAGATGGAATTGGTCCAATAGTAGCTGCTTCTTTAATTCCTAGGCGCACTCGTGTGAAAGTGGATAAGGAAAACGAGTTTGCTGTTGCAACAGTTAAGATTGCTGGTAAAACTGTGTTGGTTTCTAAAGCAAATGGACCTGGAGCTAGTACAGGATATCCTGGTAGGTTTTTGACTCAGTTAGGTAAACGAAATAGAATCTCTAAGATAATTACTGTAGATGCTGCTTTGAAAATGGAAGGGGAAAAAACAGGTATTGTACGCGAAGGTGTGGGAGTTGCTATGGGTGGAAACGGTGCTGATAGATTTGAAATTGAGAATTTCGCTGTTAAGAACAGAATTCCTGTTGACGCAGTTGCTATTAAGATGAGTAATAGACAAGCGCTGGAATCAATGGATAAAAAACTATTACAATCTGTTCCTGAAGCTATTGAAAAGGTCAAGCGAGCTGTTAAGAGCTCTAAGGGTAAGGTTTTGATTATTGGGGTTGGAAATACTTGTGGTGTTGGAAACACATTGAATGATTTGAAAGAGACATTAGCTAGTGTGAAAAAGCATTCTCCTAAGAAAAAAATCAAAAAGAAGAAGTTTTTGGGACGATTTTGAGTAGGTTTGTGTGGTAGGGTTCTACTAAAAAGATTTATAAACCTTAACTGAGTACATTTCTCATATTTGATGGTTAAATGGTGTATGGTATATGGCAACAATAAGACCTGGAAGATGTTATTCGAAAATCAATAAGAAACCGTGGACACGTGTTTCTAAATGCAAACCTAGACGTAGCTATGTTAAGGGAGTTCCTGTTTCTAAGATCCATCAGTTTGAGATGGGTAATCAAAAAGGTGACTACAAGGTTGCTTATCATTTAGTTGCTAGAGAACCTCGTCAACTTCGATCTAATTCCATGGAAGCTTGTCGTGTTTCAACTACTAAGTGCTTGACAAAACATTTTGGTGATAATGGATTTTTCTTGAAAATCAGACCATATCCGCATCATGTTCTAAGAGAAAATGCTATGGCTACTGGAGCTGGAGCAGATCGTTTTTCAGATGGTATGCGTCGTGCTTTTGGTAAACCAATTGGTCAGGCAGCTAGAGTTTATCCTGGGCAGAAAATTTTGACTATTCGTGTGCCTGCTGGGAAAGAGAAGGATGCTAGACTGGCATTGAAACGTGGAGCAGCTAAACTTTCTGGTAGATATGCTGTTGAGAAAGAAGAATTAAATTAACCTTTTTGTGGGGTCGAAAGCAAAAAAGCTTAATTAAAAACCATTTATATTCTATCATTCTAATTCTTATCATGCCTGAAAAGAAAAAACTGAAACTTGCTAAAGTTGGTAAGCCCGAGAATATAAAAAAGAATTTTTCTAAAGTTGTGCCAGATCATGTTGTTAGGTTGACTTATGTTTTGATAGGGGTTTGTTTATTGGTTGCTGTGTTGCAAACTGGGCTTTATTTTTTAGAAGGCGAGGAAGCTGTTGATGTTCTTTTTCAAGAATATGGGTTTTCTATTAATGGGTTTTTAGCTGGGGATTGGTGGACGCCGATTACTTCTATGTTTTTACACGGTAGTGTTGATCATTTGATTTTCAATATGATTGTGCTTTATTTTTTTGGAAAAGCAACTGAAGAGAAACTTGGTTGGAAGAAAACGCTTTTGGTGTTTTTGATAGCTGGGCTGGCTGGAAATTTAGCTACGCTGCTGGGTGGATTTGCTGGATTGATTCCAATGGGCATCCCAACTATTGGGGCAAGTGCAGCTATTTTTGGATTGATGGGGGTTTCTATGATTGTTGATCCACTAGAGATGGTTTTTTATCCGTTTTTGATTCCTATTCCGTTAATTTTCGTGGCTGTGATTTATGGACTGTATAATATAATCGCTTCATTGGAACTTTTCTTTGGAGGGGCTAGTCAAATTGCTTACTTGGCACATATTGGTGGATTGACTGCTGGTGGTATTTTTGGTTTTCATCAAGTTGGATGGAAACGCGCACTAGCTGTTATAATTGCGATTGTTTTATTGGTTATTTCATTACCTCTAATTTTGCAGTATTTGCATGTATTTGATTATAGTGGGATGTTTGGGTAATCTTCCCAATTTAAATGATTAGTTGGTCTGCTAACACTACTATTTTCTATTGGCATGTTTCCAACATTATTCAATTCAACATTTGATACTTCTCCAGTTATACCAATACGCACACTGTTTTGAGGTCTGACAGCAGTGCTGTCTTTTATTGGCATATTCCCGACATTAGAAATAATAATTTTAGGTGGTTTTTGGTTTTCCAATTTTCTTATTTTATATTTCAATGATTCGATCTGTTTACGTTGGAACGTTCTTTCTAAACTAGTAACAGCTTTATCAAGACCCTTGAGAAGATTGCTGAGGTGTTGTTGATGAAACATGATGACATCATAATTTGGTTGTTGTGGTGCTGGTTGTTGAATAGGCTGTGGTTGAATGGGTTCAAAATGATATGTACGGTCTCTCCATTCGACTATTTTACTACAATCAAGACTACCATCCCAGTCACTATACCTCGGTTTAAATATGTCTTTCAATCGTTCTTCTTCAGCTATTTCATTCTCTTTCTTCATTTTTCGAGCTCTTGTTTTTTTGATATAATTTTCAGCATCTTCAATTGTCGGATAAACGTTTTTATAAAATGGGATTCCATGCCTTTTTCGTACTACTCTTTTAATTTTTCTTTTACTATAATATGCATTGTGAAATACCTTCATTAAACGAGAGATTTCAGAATCAATATAATCTCCCATACCAATATCATGACTATGTCTAGGATTATTTTTCTTTAGTTGTTTTTTGGATTTTTTAAGTAAATTTAATTTTTTTCTGGCATCATATATGTCCAATCCATCTGTTTCAAGTCCTCCATATGTCATGGCATTTACAAAATTGAAAACAATAGATTTTTTTGATTTATATCGTGGTGTTGAATCAAAGTATTGCCTACATAGATTGTAAGCTTTTTCACAATTTCCTGATTTGAATTCTTCTATAGTATCAGTCTCGGATACTATATTTTCAATATGTCTACGCATTCTCATGAAAATATTAATAATTCGCATGGATTTAAATCGATAATATTTGACTTTAAAACTCTTACTAACAACTACTTCTCATGCGAATACTATTGCAAGTACCAGGTGGATTAAAACGTAAAATAATTGAGATAGTGGCGAAGCTGGAGAAGGATGGTCATACTGTGTTTGTAAGTGGTGAGAATTGCTATGGTGCTTGTGACTTGCGAGAGGGAGAGGTTAAACTTCTAAAAGTGGATAAAATAATCCATTATGGGCACACACGCTTTATGAAATCTGATATTCCTGTTGAATATCGTGAAATTAGAGAAAATATTGATGTATTACCGATTTTGGAAAAAGAATGGCAAAAAATTTCTGAAAAAAAGATCTGCTTGATTACCAGTTTACAGTTTGTAGATAATTTAGAAGGGGTGAAATTGTTTTTAGAAGAAAATGGTAAAGCTGTTGTGATACCAGAAGGACGGGATGATGAGAAAAAAATATATCCTGGTCAAGTTTTAGGATGTTGTTCTAGTGTACCTAAAGCAGATGCTTATTTGTATATTGGTAGTGGAAGTTTTCATGCTACTAGTAAAGAATTAGTAGGAAAGAGTGTTTATTCATTAGATGTTGAACGAGGAGAGATAAGAATTGTTGATTCTAGTCAGTTACTAAAACAGAAATATGCTGCAATTGGTTTAGCAAAGCATGCTAATAGTTTTGGTATACTTGTGTCTAGTCGTAGAGGGCAATTTGGTTTGGCAGTGGCTGAAGAAATACGAAATAAATTAAAAGAACAGGGTAAACATGCTCTCATGATTATTATGGATGAATTTTCTCCAGATAAACTAATGGGAATAGAAGTTGATTGTTGGATCAATACTGCATGTCCGCGTATATCTATTGATAATAGAACTGCTTTTGGAAAACCAATTGTCAATGTTGATGAGTTAAATGAAACCGGGCTTATTGATAAACAATAATTAGTAAGTTAGAACTTTTTATTTACTATTTACCCTCTTCCAATTAAGAAATATAGATATCCTATATAGAAAAGTAAGAAAATTAACCCATGCCATCGATTGAGTTCCTTATTCTTGTTTGTGTAAACAAATACAAACAACAAAACAGACATGTAAATTAGGAAAATTATATCTGTATTTACAAATATTGGAACGCTTACTGGAGAAATTAGTGAAGCTGTTCCTAACACAAGTAGAATATTAAAGATGTTTGAACCGACTATGTTTCCAATTGCTATATCTGCTTTTCTTTTCAGTGAAGCTGAAACAGCTACTGCTAATTCTGGCAGAGATGTTCCTATTGCAATTATAGTTGCGGAGATTAGAAATTCTGATAGACCAAATTGCATTGCTATTGCAACTGCGCCATCGACTACCCACTTACCACCAACAAAAAGGCCGATTAACCCGGCAGCTATCATTCCTATTGATTTATAAAAATTTTCTTTTTTGATTTCCATGATTTCTTCTTTTTTCTTTTTCTTGGTATCCTCTTTGGATTTCATGAATGTGTAGTATATGAAAATTGCGAATATGAACAATAATGCTATTCCGTCATAGAAAGTTAAATATTGTCCACTTGCTTCGTTGTTTACAAGTGCGAGTAAAAGTAATGCTGCTAGAAGTGAAAATGGTATTTCTTTCCAAATTGTTGAATATCTGATTTTTAATGGGTATATCACAGCAGCTGCTCCTAGAATCAATAACAGATTTGATATATTTGATCCGATTATATTTCCTAATACTATTTCCGATGTTCCTTCAAATATGGAAATTAGTGCTACTACGAGCTCAGGGGCTGATGTTCCAAAAGCCACAATTGTTAAACCAATTACTAATTGTGATATTCCCAATCTAGTTGCTAGAATAGATGACCCATCTACTAGATAATCAGCACCTTTGATTATAAGCACGAGTCCTATTACAAACAGAATGTATTCTAACATGAGAATAATTAGAGTGGTTGGTTATTAAGCATAACCTTTAAATACGCTTATGTGGGATTATTTGTATGAAAGTTTCTATTGTTGAGCAAGAAAAGGGCAAGATGAAAGTTGAATTGAAAGATAGTAGTAAAAGTTTTGCTTATTTGATTTCTTCAGAAATTTGGGAAGCTGGGAAAGGCGAAGCAGCTGCTTTGCAGGAACATCCTTTTATGGTAGAACCTAAATTGCTTGTGAAAGCTAGCAATCCTAAAAAAGAAATGGAAAAGGCTGCCAGTTCAATAGAGGAAAAATGCGAAGAACTTAAACAGGCTTTCAAACGTAGCAAATAGAATCTATTTTTTTCTAAAATTTAAGTAAAAGCTTAAAGTGTTTGTAAAAACTATTTACCTATCTAAAACTATTATTTGTTATGTTGTTTGGTAAAAAATCTAGGAAAACACTTGATGCTCAAAGTCCACCTGAAATCAATTATGCAAAGGGTCAGGCAAATGGTACTTACAAATCTTTAAAGCACTATCATACTACACAGAGAAAATTTATGTATTCTATGGAAAAGGCTGGAATGGATTTACGTGGCACTGTTTCTAAGGATAGTACTCTTGGAAATTATCTTAAAACACTAGCAGATACTGGTATACTTGGTAAATATGCAGCTACTGTATGGGGAAAGAAAAATAGAGTTCTTTTTTCTGAAATTGCTGAACGTGCTAGGTTGGATAGTATTTCCAACATGAAAACTGAAAGTTATAGATTCGAAGCTGGAAAAATGGAAGCTGAAAGAAAATATTCATTTTTGAAAGGATTGTTTGAAAAGGGAATAACAAAAGGGGATGCTGAAATGGAAATGTTTGGTGAGGGAATAAATGAAGGAAATACTGATGGTTTGCTTTCATTGTTTGAAGACTATACTGCTCAAAATAAAAGAGATGAAATGATTACAAAAGATCTAAATATGGCAGTGTATGGTTCAGAGGATGGTCCTGAGGGAATAGCTAATGACTCAGAAATAATTTTTGAAAAATTAGCTGGTGGGACTGATTGTAGACAACCAATGGATGATTCGGTAGGACAGCTTCGTGGTTTATTTGATGATGTTAGTGCGTACAATGATAGAGAAACAGATGCATTGATAGAAGAAACAGATGAATTATTATCACAATTGGATCGTATTGGTCGAGAGTAAATACCAGTATCGGATCCTGTTATAGACGCTGCAGTAAATGAAACTCTGGAAAAGATGGGTCTTTAATTTTCTTTCAATAAACTTATTTAAGCACTCGTGGTTATTTCTTATTCATGCTTAGCTGGTGGAAGAAATATGAAAATACTTTAGTCGGGGATATTGCTAACATAGTTGTTGGGTTCTTGATAGCAGTAATCGTATATAATGGGTTAATTTTGCTGTTGGGTACACAGACACCGTTGGTATCTGTTTTTTCTGGAAGCATGGAACATGATTATTTCGACACACAAACAGGCTATCATACTGGACCACTTTTCTTAGGAGTTTCTTTAGATAACTATTGGGTGTCATATGGTAAGTGGTATGAAGAAAATGGAATTCAGAAAGATGATTTTAATGAATGGGTAGCTACTGACGGGTTCAAAAAAGGTGATATGCTTTTGGTTGTTGGTGCTGAAACTTTGGATATTGGGGATATTATTGTTTTTGATAGTGGTCGGTTTAATTATCCGATAATTCATAGGATTGTTGAGGTCACTGATGTGGGATATAAGACTAAGGGAGATCACAATAGCCAAGAAGATCCTTGGGTTATTCAGAAAGAAAAAATTTATGGAAAAGCTGCCTTTGTTATACCAATGGCTGGATGGGTAAAAGTTATTTTTTCTGATATTGTTGGGTTAGTCTAAACTTTTTATGGGTGACCTTTTTATTGGGTAAGTATACAAAAAAGCTCAACCAAAAACTTAGCAAAAAAGTTTAATCAAAAACCGATATTACTCGTATTCTCGCCAGACATGTTTGCACTTTGCGCACTTGAAGAATCTTGTAGGTGGTTCATCTCCTGCTCTAGTCTGTATCATCCACCAATGTGCTTTTCTATGATTACATTCAGGGCATTCAGCATCTGTTTGTGGTAGAACTTCGAATTTCTTCTTCTGCTCTACAACAAATATATGATTATGTTCCTTTTTCACTAAAGTTTTAACTTTAACAGTTTTCTTATTCTTTATTGTTTTCTTTTTTCCGCACTTTCTACATTCCATCATCTTAGAACCTGATTTCGGAACTAATAATCCACCACAATTACAAAATTCCATAGTTAGCACCTCATTTTGCTCAATTTATAATAGTTATATTTTTCATTAAAATGACACGATCTTATATTTAAATGTTACTGGGATGTTGTATTTCCCTACTACTTATATGTAGAAGTTACTTATCGATATTTGATATCTGCGCTAGGAGTGCTTCTAATTGTATTTGGGGTGTTCCTCCACGAGCAATTCTCCATTCGAATTGACCGATTTTTTCTATTAATTGGATTTTTGTTTTTTCGTTAATATCAAGTGTATACATTTGTCGTGCCATGTCACGAATTACATCTTCTCCAGAATATCCAGATTTCATTAAAGAAATTAATTGTGCACGTGCATCTATAAATTTTCCATCCAGTGCATCTGAAATGAGTTTCCCTATATTTTCTGGTTGAATAGTATGAGTAATTGAATATACTGTGTCTTCAGTTATATTTTTTTCTGCTGAACATGATTGTAAAATATTTATTGCCCGACGCATATCCCCATCTGATAATCTTAGTATGCCTGTTATTGCATTATCATCCACTTTTAAATTTTCTGAACTGATTACTTTTTTTAGTTGTATTCGCATATCATCTAATTGTAATGACTTGTATCTGAAAATAGCACATCTACTTTGTATTGGTTCGATTATTCTATTGCTATAATTACAGATTAAAATAAATCTAGTAGTTCTTGCATAACGTTCCATTGTTCTTCTTAGTGCGTGCTGTGCATCACTTGTTAAAGAATCTGCTTCATCTAGACAAACTATTTTATAATTTGCTGATATTGGCTTAATTTTTGCAAAGTTCTTTATTTTATTTCTAACAACATCAATTCCTCTTTCATCAGAAGCATTTAATTCTAAAAAGTTTGAATGCCAACTATTTCCAAACAATTCATGAGCAATTGCTATTGCTGCTGTTGTCTTTCCACAACCAGGTGGGCCTGAAAAAAGCATATGTGTGATATTTCCTCTATCCATGAATACTTGTAGCTTTTGGGTGATTTTCTCTTGACCAATCACATCACTTATTTTCTTAGGTCTATATTTTTCAGTCCATATCTCCATAGAATCACAGATTTATATTGCACGGAAACAATTTAAATGGTATGTGGAATTTTAAAGTGGGTTATTTATTGGTTTTTGTTGTTTTGTTGAGCAGTTTAGTAATAGGGACTGAGATCACAAACCCGTCTGTTGTTAGTAGTATGGGAGTTGAGGTTGTACAATCGGGAATATTGACAGTTGGGGATGGTGTTATAGATGCGACTCTTGATCTGTATATTCCTCAACAAAATGATTTTCAGAAAAGACTGAGTTTAGAAGTTAATTCTAACGATTATGATATAATACGAGATAAATATGGGAATGAGTTTTTGAGAATTACTTGGAAAAATCCGGATTCTGTTATTAATTTTGAAGTTAAAGTTGTAGTAGATGTCTTCCGTTCTGAAATATCTTCATCTAAAGATCAGGTATTTTTTATCAATCCAACTGAATTAGTTGATTCTAGCAATTCAGATGTCATCAATAAGGCTGAGCAAATAATCGTAGGTAAAAAAACTGATTTTGAAAAAGTTGCTGAGATTTCTAAATGGGTACACAACAATTTAGAATATGATCTGAATTATAAAGATGTTAACATTTCCGCTAGTGAAACTTTGAAAAATGGTAAAGGGGTTTGCTCTGAATATTCTGTACTTTTCCAAGGACTGGCTAGAGCAATTGGTTTCGAAACTCGATCTGTATTGGGTTGGGTAATTTCCCAATATGACGAACCTTATGAGTTTCAGGCACATAGTTGGTCAGAAGTTAAGTTAGGTGATTATTACATACCTATTGATTCTACTTGGGGAGAAGGCGGGATGGTAGATGCTACACATATAAGATTCGCATCTTTTCCAGATAGTATTTACAAAGAAGCACTCACCAGAGTAACTGCAAGAACAAGTGTTGATAAACCTTCTATAGATTTAGAAACTAAAGTAAATGTTCTTTCTTTTACAGAAGAATCTGCTATTGATATTGAAAGTGTTCTATTGGATGAAGAAGTTTGGGATGGTAGTGTTGTTGTTAAAACCAAATTAAAATCTGATGAGTGTGTGTTATTAAAAATTAGAAGTATTTCTTGTGGGGCAGACAATAAAGATTTTTTTAATGTTAGGAAAAATAAGGATATTGTTTATTTTTGTGGCGAAACAAATTATTTTTCTATTTTTGATTTGCCAGATGATTTGAAAAGCAATACTGCATACACATGCCCTGTTACAATAGCTAGTAATTTTGGTGGACAAGAAACATTAACTGTAAAGATGAAACGCGGATCTGAAACTGGAAATCCTAAACTTGTTGTCAGTTCTGATTCTGTTATACCTGGTGAAAAAATAACTATCGAGTCTGACGAAAATGATATTTTTAGCAGCACCGGAGAATATGGTAATGGTAAACTCGAAATAACTTCAGGTGGTAGTGATTTTATTGTTTATTCATACAGTAATGGTGGGTTGAATTCTCAGAAAGTTTCAGTGGTCAGTAGCAAACCATTTTCACTTAGTTTGGACATGAATGAAACCATGATTAGTGGGAAAAATTACAGTGTTAATGTTACTGTAAAGAACTTGCTTGAAGAGAACCAAATAATTATTTTGAAATTAGGAAACATTAGTAAAGAAATAGCTATTAGTCCATCTTCATCAACAATGTCTCCATTATCAATAACAGCTGATAGTGACCTGATACAAGTGTTTGCTAATAATGGGGAGTTTTCTACGTCATCTGCAAAATCTGTGGATCTAGTAATTCAGAAAAATGGATTAGATTTTATATTTGATATTATAAATAGTGTTATTGAACGGATTTTATTTATTGTTGATGGTATTTGAGGTAGGTTTGAAATGATAATTGTATTAACAGGAACCCCAGGTGTTGGTAAAACTTATTTAGCTAGACGGGTTTGTAAAAAGCTTGGTTGGAATCATCTAGAAATCAATAAGCTTGTGAAGAGAGAGGGATTGTATATAGGATATGATAAAAAGTTGAAGAGCTGGATTGTAGATGAGCGGAAAATAATAAGTTATGTTAAGAAGGTTGTGCGTGGAACTGATAATATTATTATTGATAGCCACTTGGCTCACATATTGCCTAGAAGTTTAGTGGATAAAGTTATTGTTTTGCGATGTGAACCTCGAGTGCTTGAGAAGAGGCTGAAAAAGCGAAGATATTCTAAAGAGAAAATTAGGCAAAATGTAGAAAGTGAATTAATTGGACTGATTTCTTATGAAACTAAAAAACGGCATAAGAAACTGCTGGAAGTTGATTGTAGTAGTGGTAAACTGAAATGTGAGAAAATGCTAATTTCTATTATTTTGGGTAAAACCAAAAAAACCAAGGGTATTGATTGGTGTGGGGATGTTTTATAAAGCTTAAAAAGGAGTAGTGATTAAAGTTTAGATAGTACTGGTGATTTAATATGGCAAAAGTTAAAATTGCAGCAGCATTTAAGAGGATATTTGATCGTGTGTACATATGCATGCGTTGTAATGCTAGCATCCGTGCTGATACACAGAAAGTGATTAATAAGGAAATTAAATGCAGAAAATGCGGATATAGAGGACTTAGACAGAAGTCAAAAGAACGAAAAGTTTAGTGAAGATGGGATTGAATATTTCGGCTTTATTGTTATTCTAAAGGAGCGTCAAGTTAGGCTTTTTTATCCTGTCAATACTATTATTTATTGGATTGGAATAGATTTGTATGGTTAATGCATATGTTAAACTTCTCAGATTGGATGTGTGTTTACTAGCTGTGCTTGGGTTGATAGTTGGTGGACTTGTTTCTGGTCTTGGTATACCTATCCCATTTTACTTTTTAGCAGCTTGGGTAGTTGTTTTTCTTGTCTGTGGGGGTGGGAATGTGATCAATGATTATTATGATTATGAAACAGACAAAGTGAATAAAACACACAGACCACTACCTTCTGGACAAATCACGATGAAAGGTGCAAAATTCTATGGATGGTTACTTCTATTATTTGGAAATATCATAGCCTTTGCTTTTTTCACTCCATTAGCAACAGTATTTGTTATAATTAATACTGTAATTGTTTGGCTATACTCATTTAAACTGAAAAGAACACCTATTGGTCATTTGGTTGATAGTTGGCTAGCTGCATCACCTTTTATTTTAGCTGGTATTTTATTTTCTAACTTAAATACATCTTTGATTATTTTGGCTGTGATTTCATTTTTTGGAAATATGGGTAGGGAAATCGTTAAAGGTATTGAAGATATGAAAGGGGATAGCTATACTGGCATGAAAACATTTGAGATTTATCTTGGTAAATGGAAAGCCATGTGGGTGACTATTATTTCTATACTTTTAGCAGTTGTATTGAGTTTTGTTCCGTATATTTATGGTAAAATGGATTTGGTTTATTTGATTATTATTATTTTAGCAGATTTCATTTTTGTTTACTCGCTTTCACAGATAAAGAAACCCAACTATTGTCAGAAAATTATGAAACTTGGAATGTTTGTTGCGATGGCTGCTTTTCTGATAGGAACTATTTTAATTTAATCTTCGTTTTTTCTTGTATGCTAAAATCACTTCATTTGCACCCTGTTCATATTTTATTTTAGGATCAAATCCCAATTCAAGCCTAGCTTTAGAAATGTCAAAAATTCTATCAGATGCCAATACATCTATATATTCTTCGATCGGGACTGTTCCCTCACTTTTTATTTTTGATTTGATTTTTTTTACTTTTGCTAAGAATTTTGCAATCTCTAGTGAAATGTGTTTTTTCTTTAACTGTACACCTAGCAACTTAGCAGTTAATGTGAGTATTTCTTCTTGTGTTTGTATATCGCTTCCAGCAACTATATAGATTTCTCCTGGTCGTCCTTTATCTTTTGCAAGAAGGAGTGCATTTACTAAATCACTTTTGTGTATGTGTTGGATTCTATTTTTACCATCTCCGATTATGTACATGTCACCTTTCATTAATTGATCACATATGTCAAAATACCCATCGTCAAACCCCTTTCCATAAACTGGTGGTGCTCTTATTACAATTCCACCTGATTTTAACACCAGTTTTTCTGCGTCTTTTTTTGTTTGTCCATAAACATTAGTTGGTTTGCAATAAGTTTTTTCATCCGCTGGTATTTTTTGCAGTTTCTTTCCCATAACTGCTGTAGAACTCATAAAAATTATTTTTTTCCCCTTGGCTATTTCTAATATGTTTTTTGTCCCCTCTACGTTAATTTCCCGCATTAATTTTTTAGGCGCTGTGTAATCGAGTATAGCTGCTAGATGATATACTGTATCCACGTCATTCATGGCATTTTTTATTGAACTCCTATTAAGAATGTCTCCATAAAAGAGTTCTAAATTTTTGTGGCATACTATTTTTTTATGATTGTGCATGAACATCCTGACTTTTTCTCCATGTTTTAAAAGTCTTTTAACCAGTTCACATCCAATCCTCCCATCACCACCAGTAACAAGGATTACCATATAATATCATTGTTTTTCTTCTGAACTTTATATATGGGTATGGTCAATGGTATAATATGTTTGATAAAATTACTCAGATCATAAAAGAGAAGAAACTAAAGGCATCTGAATGTACATATCATACGCTTAGATCTCTAGATAATGATGGTAGGATTAGGGTATTGGCTATCAAAGGTGAGGAAAATGCAACAGCTGAATATGTCTGTCCTTTTTGTGGACATTATGGAGTTGTAGAAGAGTTGTGGAAAAGGCCGTTTTCTATTAAATGTCAAAAATGTGGAAAGACTATAAAGGTTCCAAAACTAAAAGGAAAGAAGGACAAGAAGAAAAAAGCGAAAAAATAACAAAAGCGAAGGAGTAATTAATAGTTTTGTGGTGGAAAATTGGGCGGCAATAGTTTTTTGATTAAAGACTGATAGTTGATTTTATGGTTGATGCAATAATAATGTGCGGTGGACAAGGAAAGAGATTACGACCGATGACAGATACTATACCTAAGCCATTAGTTCCTATAAATGGAAAACCACTTCTTGAATTTCAAGTTGATTTGCTTAAAAAACATGGTGTAAATAAAATAATTCTTGCATGCGGATATAAATGGGAAATGATTAAGGAGAAATATGGTGACCAGTTTATTTATTCTGTTGAGAAAGAACGATTGGGAACAGGTGGTGCATTAAAACAGGCAATTGAACATGTAGATGGAAATGATTTTTTCTTAATTTATTGCGACGAGATCACTGATGTTGATCTAAGTACACTGAAATCTTTGGGCTCAAATTCGATTGTTGTGAGTAATTTTAATTGTAGATTTGGGATTGTTGATATAGAAAATGGAGAAGTAAAAAGTTTTAAACAAAAACCCAAACTTGAAAATTTATGGGCAAGTATTGGAATGTACTATTTGAATAGAAATATTAGAAATGATTTACCTGATAGGGGTTCTATGGAAAGAGTTTTATTTGAAAATCCTAAATTTAAGTTGAAAGCGCATAAGCATAGAGGTTTGTGGATGACTGTCAATACTAGAAAAGATAAAGAGACTGTAGAAAAGTTCTTAAAAGAGCATCCACTACTGTAGTTATGGATAATCCTATTTTTGTAATTGGTATTGTTTTGTTAATGACACTGGCGTTATTAATTACTATGAATATGCACACGTCTGATATTATTCTAGAAGGTGCGACTATTCTCTTCTTGGTGGTTTCACTAGGTCTTGGGTATTATTGGCTAGAACATGTTCATGGGAAGTGAGTGGAGCCCCAAACGAGAATTGAACTCGTGACCTCTACCTTTTTGTTTTTAATACCAAGGTAGCGCTCTACCAAGCTGAGCTATTGAGGCATTATATCATTGATAATGTCCGTCAGTATTAAATACTTCTGTTTCTGAATAATTCAAATGGTATTTGATATATTGACAGGGATTATACCTGCTAGTGAGATTTTTGGGATAAGCTATGTAAATATTGTATATGTTCTAAGTGTATTTTTAGGATCATTTATTGTAGCTAAGATTGTGTATTTTCTACTGAAAAACTGGATAAGCAAACTTGTGGCTAAGACAGAAACAAGTGCAGATGATGAAATATTGGAAGTTGTTAAAAAGCCGATATATTATTTGACTATATTAATTGGTGTTTTCTATGGTCTGGGAAATTTTGTTGCTGAAAGCTTAAATCATATTTATGAATTTATTTTCTATTTATTATTTGTTGTAATAATTGTAAAAGCCGCTATTGGTGTTTCAGGTGTTTTGATAAGTCACTCTGTTGAGAAAAGAACAGGTAGTAAAGATATTTCACATCTATTAAATAGACTTGTTAGAATAGCTATAATCCTTATTGGTTTTTTGTTTGTCTTGAATCTAGCTGGTATTGAAATTACTCCATTATTAGCTAGTTTAGGTGTTGCTGGTTTAGCTGTTGCACTGGCTCTTCAGGATACATTATCAAATTTCTTTTCTGGTATATACATAATAGCAGATAGGAGTTTTGGTGTAGGTGATGTGATAAAATTATCTAGTGGGGAACTTGGAAGAGTTATTAAAGTTGGTTCCAGAAGTACTAGAATTAAAACATTTGATAATACTATGGTTACACTACCTAATGATCTTATAGCAAAATCAATTGTAACAAACCTTTCAGCTGCTGATGAAGTTATAAGAACTAAAATTCCAATCGGAATTAGCTATGACAGTGATCCAGATCAGGTGAAGGAATTATTAGAAAAAATCGCTAAAGAGCAAAAAACAATAATAAATGATTCTGTTGTAGCCAGATTTTTGAGTTTTGGTGATTCTGCTCTTAAATTCGAGCTTCATTATAAAACAAAATTAAATAATAGATTAGATACTCTAAATGCTGTAAATATGGAAATTCTAAAAAGATTTAGAAAAGCTGGAATAAATATACCTTTCCCAATAAGAACTGTGTATATGGAGAAGTAGAATGGTGGGTTCGCCCTGAACTTCGTGCTTTTTATTGTGTTTTTACGTTTTTTGCTGGAGCTTTTTTCTCCAATATTACCAATAAAAAGGTCCTTCGAACAGGGGTCACTAGCTCCCAAGGCTAGTATCCTAAACCAAGCTAGACTACGAACCCGTTGATAGATATTATCGTTTTGGTATATATTAAAATACCTTCATCGCGTATTTATTTCCATGTCTGGACGTTTTATTGTAATCGAAGGATTAGATGGTAGTGGGAAATCTACTCAGATAAGGCATTTGGCTGAGTTTCTCAGGGCTGAAGGAAAACAAGTAATAGAAACATTTGAGCCTACTAATGAGGGAATAGGGAAAGAGATTAGAATTATATTAAAGGAACGTCGTATGATTGATCCTACTGAATTTCAGATGCTATATGTTAAAGATCGGGAGGAGCATGTGAGGGAAGTCATCAAGCCTGCACTGACTCAAGGAAAAATCATTCTTTGTGATCGATATATGGTTTCTACATTGGCATTTGGTTCAATTGGTGGAGCTAACTTAGCTAAACTTCGAGATGCGAATAAAGAATTTCCTGTACCTGAGTTGACTATCTTTATTGATGTTGCACCGGAAGAGTGTATGAAAAGAATTGGTAAAAGAGGAGAAGCTGAATTATTTGAAAAGGAAGAAAAACTGAAAATTGCTAGAGAAACGTACTTGCGGGTGGGTAAAGAATATCCTGGTTTTGAAGTTGTAGATGGTAATCGCGGAGTGGAAGAAATTTTCGAGGATTTGAAGAAGTTGGTTTTAGATTTTCATTAGAAAATGATAGGTGTGGTGATTTGAATCGTGTGGTATTATTTTTAGAGCTTCTTCTTTAGTGACCCACTGAAAAGCATCGTGTTCAAAACTTAGCTTTACATTCGTGTTTGTAGGTTCTACTAAATAGCAATAGAAAATTTTATGATCGTTTTCTGTTTTTATTTCATGTGTTTCGAAAAGTTTGATTGATTTTGGTTCTAAACTGGTTTCTTCTTTTAACTCTCTAATAGCTCCTTGTTCTGGTGTTTCTCCACCATCAACCCCACCAGCTGGCATTTCCCACAAACCTGGACGCTTTATGTCTGTTTTTGATCGCCTAACCAATAGAATTTTTTCCTCTGCTTTTACTAAACAACCAGATACTTTCCGCATCATCACACCTGCTTTAAAATGTCTCCTTTACCAGATGGTAAAGCTCGTTCAAATTCATAGAAATTAATATGTAAAATTGATTCATCATTTGTAATTTTTAATAATCCTAGCTTTATTTTTTTAGCTAGATCAACTTTTCTAGTTGAACCTGGTGTAATTGTTATTGCATGACCGCAAATTGCTTTCACACTTTCTTCAATACCTGCCATAACCATTCCATCACGAACACCAATTGAAATTCTCATAATTGCGCGTAAATAATTCCGTTTACCAGAAATTAAAAATGATCCCTTTCCCAAACCACTGTCTTTACTAACTTGTTCTGGTTTTATCCAATAGACTTCAATTGTTCCCACTCCGCGTTTCCATGCACTTGAGTAAATACCAGCAAACTGTGCTGCTTCTTTCAGAGTATCTAACGGGGTTTCCTTTCCCTCGGTTTTGATAACTGTTAGAGGTGCACCTGCTACATCTGCATGTAAAACAATATCATGAGGTTCGATGTATTTGTTGTATATGATCTCGTTTTGATCAGCTGTTCTCCCACCAACTATTAGGAAACCTTCCTTAGAGAAAGTCCAACGAAGTTTTTCAAACCAGCGAGTTGGGAGTTTTCTTTTTTCTATGCGCTGACTTAAAACCTGAACTGGATTGGCTTCTTGTTTTTCAATTCTTTGTTTAGTTTCTTGCATCGCAGTATGAGTTGAAGCTAGCTTTCGTTTAGCATGTTTAGAATCTTGAAAGTATTCATTAAGATTTTCCTGAGCTGATTTTCTGAAATCAATTTCTATTTTCATAATATCACTTTTACAATAACCATTCTTTAACTATTTTTTTCATTGAAAGTATTACTATTACTGACCCAAAGACTATTATAGCTATTGATGTCCAGTTAACTTTCTCTATTGGTACAGAGCCGCTGGCGTAGGTGGTTTGATTTGTTATTATTGTTTCTGTTATTGGGTTAGATGTGTCTAACGTGGGTGTGTCTTGATTTGCTAATTCATCACTAATCAATCCTGATGCAGCTACCCCTTCTGATGATCGCATAACTGTTTCTTCTACAACAGTTTCTGTTATTGTTTTTGTTATTTTCATTATAGGATAATCGTACTCGAAGTCAACTATAGTGTTTATGTCATAAAATCCACCGATAATCATAATTAAGCCGATTGTTAGAATGATTGCGAATTGAACAGGGAATTTTGGTCTGATTAGATTTGCTCCTTTTTTTGATAGATCATAATATTTCCACTTATGACCTGTGTGAATTTTTGTAACCATGCCTGATTTTTTTAGAATTTTCAGATGCTCGACTACAGTAGAAGGTTTTATTCCCAATTCGCGAGCTAGCTCGCTGGGCATTTTCCGCCTGTCAGTTAAAGCTCTAAGTATTTCTACACGAGTGTCTGATGAAAGCACTTTCATGTCTGCTTTGTCTAGGTTCATAGAATTATTTTAAGTTAGGATAGATATAAAGATTATTTGTTTTTGTTAGGTTGGTGACTAACCATTATGGATTGTTTAAATATACGGAATTTGATATTATAGATATGAAGAAATTTGCTATTGTAGTATTTGTATTACTTGTCTTTATTTCTCAGTCTGGGTTTGCAGACGGAATATATTTCAGTGAACATGATTCGCATATGACAGAACCTGATCAAAAAGCTATTATTTCTTGGGATGGAGAAAAAGAAACTATGATACTTGTTTCTACAACACAGATGGATGAAATCTCTAATCTTGCATGGGTTGTTCCTATCCAATCTAGTATTAAGCCGGAAGTTACAGAAGGGAATATAACGATTTTTAGAAATATTGTTAGCTTTTTCAATAATAAGAAAAGGGGAGCGTTTGGGGCTGAAAAGATGGGTGTGGATGTGGTAGAGATGAAAGAGATCGACATCTATGATATAGCAATTTTAAAGGCTACAGATGCGGCTGTTCTTATTGAGTGGTTAAATGATAATGGCTATATTGTTCCTGATGATTTAGAACCTGTATTGAACTATTATATCGAAAAACCTGACTTTTATTTTATTGCAAATAAAATTGATATGTCAAATAAATTTTCAGATGAAGTGAAAACAAATACTAAGTATAATGATTTTTCTGATCTTGATGATTTAGTACATGATAGGGAATTTATTTTTGATATTCTTATGGGTGTAGATTTTAGCAAGACAGAATTAAGCGAAGATGTTCCAGTTTTTGAAGATGATTATAATAAATTAAAAGAAAAATATTATTCTGAGAACTACGAGAAAATGTCACTTTTTTTAAAAGGTACTCCTGATCTCAATTTTTATAGTAAAGTAGAAATTGAATTTATTGATGATTCTTATTATTCTATTAAAGTATTATACCATGATCCGGATTGTACTTATGACTGCAACCCTTATGGTAATCATATATCTAAATCAGACATTGAAGCTCTTGGGATGTCACCTGAAGAATATTTTGAATATTTAAAATCAAATTATACGTCATTTTTATCAGATTATAATAATGTTTATAATGAAATTATAGATTCTGTGTATCCGTATTATGAATATCATTCAACTCTTTATAATTTACAAAAGGGGTTGGGAACTCCTCTAAAATTTGAATTTTATCCTGAACAGCCTTATTATCCTTTAGAAATCTCTAGTCTTTCTAAGGGTGAAACAAATATAGAGGTATATGTTGTAACAAATAATCCTGTTTATGATTTATCTGGGATTTTAGAAGTTAGTGAAAGTTATACACTTGGCGGACTTAAGAGCAGTCTTGAAGAACATATGGATATTGGAAATGCTAGATATATTACACGACTAAGTTATGAGGGAGCTCTTTCAGGATTGAATGAAGATGCTGTTTTTGAAGAAGAGGATATGGGATTTTTTGATTATTATATAACAGTTTTCCAGTCATGGTTTGCTTCTTGGTGGTAATCATTCCAATTCCAAAATAACTGTTCCTTTACTTTCGTTGATTTCTTTAATTATTGCTGAGAGTTTTGGGTCTTGGTTGACCTTCTGCTTAATTTCTGACCAACTCAAGCCGTGGCTTCTGGCATCATCTAATCCTTTAATGATACTATCAATTGTTTCATAGTTTTTCTGAAGAACTTGGGCTTTTATTTTTCGGTCTGATTGTTTTTCTTCCCATTTATCAGCTGACTTTTCTTGGGTAGTTAATATTCTTTGTTGTTTTGTATCTACCTCTGGGGCAGGGGGTTGTATATTTTCAAGATAATGTTTATCTAACTCGTTCAAAAAAGACGGGATTTGTTCTCCTGCTTCTAAAGTAGTCATTTCAATCGGATATGGAATTTCATTAATTGTAATTGGATAGGACTGTAAAGAGAGTATTGTGTCGCGTAATTTGACTATCTGGGGTTCTGTCAAATCTTGACAAGGTGTTGATTTTTCTATGCCAGCTCGAGAACAAATTTCTTCTGCAAATACTCCAGATAATCCCATTTTAATTGCCATAAAGATTACTAATTGTTTTTTCTTACCTTCAAATATTTGTTCATACTCTTGAATGCTCATGTTGAAAGGATTTAGAATTGCTGGTGGATACAAATATGGTTTTGATGGGTAGATGTTTCTATCTTTCCAATGTTGATTTTCTAAAGGTTGAATAATTATACCTGCTTTGTCACAGAGAATTGCATTTCCTTTTGAGAAAATCTCTAAATGGAGTGTATAGTGTTCTGTTTCTATATCTATGATTCGTTCAAATCCAGGCTGGGTTATATCTAGAATTCGCTGATTTGATAAATATTTTCTTAATAGCATTGCAAAGTTTCTTGGGTTTTGTGGACCTGGAACTTTTGTATCTGATAAAAAAATCTTTCCTGGAGAAAAATAGAAGTATTTAGTACCGTGTCCATGAACATGGATCTCCATCCATATTTTTTTCTCTACTTGATATATTTTCTGTATTCTCCCACCTCTTAGTATTTCTAGTTCTGGTAAAAGAAATTTTAAATCAAGGCTAGTTAAATCTCGCATAATAATCACAGTGATATTGGTTAATGTCAGTAACTGATATTTATAATGTTAATTACTGATATCTTCTTCCTTTACTTCTTGTTCTAACTTTTTTATATCTAAGCCTTGAAACAAAGATTGAGCTTCTTCCAGACTATCTAATCCAAAATACTCTGCAAATTCATTTGTTAACACAAGAGCACGAGTTCTTCCTGTTTTGATAGCTTTGATTAGTCCTTTATTGACAAGAATTTTAACATATTCGTAAGTGCGGTTTCCAATAATCTTTACTATATCTGACTGGGTTATTGGCTGTTTGTAGGCAATAATTGCTAGAACTTTTAGTAATCCTCTTCGTAAGTCTTGAAATCGAGCTAGACCCCGAACAGAATTTAGATAAGGTGTTTTTACCTTTAGTTGATATCCTTCCTTTGATTTTATTAATCGAATTCCTCTGTCCTCACTATCTAAAGACGTTTCCAGGTCCTGTAACATACCTTCTATTCTTCCTATATCTGTACGGAGAATCCTTACTAATCTTTTCATGTCTAATGGATTTGATGACATGAACATAGCTGCTTCTAGCAGTGCACGCTTATTCTTTCTCTTTCTGATTATCTTCTCCATCTTTTTCACCTTTCTTTAATTTTATGAATATCTCCTTAAAAAGTTCTTTTTGTTCGACAGTAACCTTGCCTTCTTGTGATAAATGTAAGATAGGCATTAATGTGGAAACTATTTTTTCTCTGTTCCAATCTTTTACTAGTTGTTTGAATTCTATATCTTCTTCTAACTCAGTAATAATTAGTTGTATCTCATCATATAAACGAGAAATTCTATGTGTTATATCTTCTTTAGGCTCTAGAGGCATTGCATTTGCGATTACTCTTCGGCGGCGTTCTTTACGCTTTTTTCTCCGATCTTTAACATCGAATGCTTTTTTTAGAGCATGCATTAACTCGTCTATTGAAACTGACCCAACAGGCATGCGCTTAATCGGTGGTGCCAGTGGTGGGAGCTTTGCTAGTACTTTATACCATGCTGGTTCTGGTTTTTCTCCCATAGATGATAATAATCGCTTTTTCTTTTTTTCTAAAACATCAGACTTCATACGTAATAATATAGCTGAAATTAGAATGAATCGTGCTGGAACACTCAGGTCTGTGTCATTTATTTTTTGAATGTAGTCTAGAAAAACATTTGCTAATCTGCATATATCGATATCCCATGGGTCCATCTTTTCTTCAGCAACAATCCTAACTATAACATCTTCCCAGCTGGGCTCATTGACCATTAAAGAAATCATATCCTGATCTGATAGCATGATTAATATTGAGATATGTTTTATATAATCTTGTCTCTTCTCATGAAGAAAAACAATACTGAACCCATGATTAGAATAGTGAGACCTGATAGTAGAATTGCCTGTTGTAGAGTGTAAACATCAGCAAACCATCCTATAAATGGGGAGAATGTAGCAAATGCCAATCGTCCTCCAATTTGTTTTATTGATAATATTGTTGCTCTTCTGTTTGAAGGAATTATTTTATTGATATAGTGATTCATGATAGGTTGTTGAAATCCTCTTGAAAACTGTATCAGTATAATTGAAATTATTGCCATTATCAAACTACCGAATATTCCCATTATAAGATATCCTGATACCAGTAACACGATCGGTAGTATAATAGATATTTTTTCTCCAAGTATAGATTCTATATCATGAGAGAATTTTGAACCAAATGCTCCTATAACATTCATTCCTGCATACACAAACCCAAACCACAATATACCAAGTCCAATTGATTTTAGATATGGTTGGTATAACCAAAATCCAAGTATTGTAGCTACTGATAATAATGAAGAATACAATATTAGCCATCTGACTCTTTTTTTCTTCACAAGTGCATATTTTGTTGTCTGTATTATTTCTTTTAAGTGGTTTTTACTAATTATTTTTTTAGTTATTTTTGGCTCTCTGATTGAAAGTGCCAGTGGTATTGATAATGCTACTACAGGTACACTCATGATTAAAGTTAGTCTAAGATCAATTTCTGCAATAAATCCACCTATTATGTCAATAATGGAATATGCTATCATTGTAAGTGCTAAAGCATTTCCGCTTATTTTTTTAAACAGATGTGTTTTGTTCAATTTCTTTAATGTGTCATAAAGTATGGCGGAATCTGCTCCAGATATAAGACTTTTTCCCATTCCCCAAAAAATATCTGCTAATACAAATATGAAAAATGCGTTTCCTATACTGTAAACAATAACACCCAAAGTGGTTGAAATTGCTCCTAGTGTTAATGAAAATTTTCTTCCGAACCTATCGGCAAAGTAACCTGTTGGTATTTCTAGAAAAACTATTGTTATTGAAAAAATAGACTGCAATATCATTATTTCTGTTAAAGATAATCCGTTTTCTTGGTAGAATAGTACTATTATAGGTGCTGCAAAAAGTGCTGTACTCAGTATTTTGAATAGGTAGTATTTCCATATATTTGATTCTAGGGTTCTTCTCATGGGTTAAGTTCAGTGAACCAACTTAAATATTTATACTTAAAACTTTTTTATGGGTATGCCCTTTTTATTGGATAAATTAGTTCAAAAACGGCAGCGAAAAAACGATGGCAAAAAAGATTTATCAAAAAGAAAGCTATTTATAATTGAATAGCTAACACATAGTAAACGATTCTGAGGTGTTAGTATGGTAAAGAAAAAAGTAATTATAATGGGTGCAGCAGGTAGAGATTTTCATGATTTTAATTGTTTATTTAGGGGAAATTCTGATGTTAAGGTAGTTGCTTTTACAGCTGAACAGATTCCTGGTATTTCTGGTCGAACTTATCCGAAAGAACTAGCTGGTAAGGGTTATCCTAATGGGGTTAAAATATATCCTGAAGCTAAGCTGACAGAATTGATAAAGGAAAATAAAGTAGATGATGTTTTGCTTTCATATTCTGATTTAAGTTATAATGTTGTTGGAAATAAAGCTGCTGTTGTGCAAAGTGCAGGTGCACAGTTTTGTTTTGCAAACCCTGAGAATACTATGTTGAAAAGCAAAAAACCTATAATTGCAATTACAGCTGTAAGAACTGGGGTGGGTAAAAGCCCATGCACACGAAGAATTATTGAACTTTTGAAAAGAATTAATATGGGGATGAGAATTGTTGTTATTCGGCATCCTATGCCTTATGGTGATTTAGCTAAACAGTCTGTTCAGAGATATTCTTCTATAGAGGATCTGAAATTACATAAATGCACTATAGAGGAAATGGAAGAATACGAACCACATATTCAGAGAGGAACAATTGTTTATGCTGGTGTAGACTATCATGAGATTTTGAAGAAGGCTGAAAAGGAAGCTGATATTATTATTTGGGATGGTGGAAATAATGATTTGCCTTTCTTTAAACCTGATTTGCATATATGCTTAACAGATTGTTTGCGCCCAGGCCATGAAGTTTCATATTATCCTGGTGAAACAAATTTGCGGATGGCAGATGTTATAATTTTGAATAAATCAACCCAAGCTAAACCATCTGATATTGAAATCATAAAGAAAAATATTGCTAGGGTAAATCCACATGCAATTGTGATGAAAGGTGAACTGGTTGTTTCTGTAGATAATCCTGAATCGCTAAAAGGTAAACGTGCACTTGTGGTAGAAGATGGACCTACATTGACTCACGGTGGAATGAGAATAGGTGCTGGTGTGATTGCAACTCAACGTTATGGTGGTTACACAATCAATCCTCGTCCAAATGCTGTTGGTAGTTTAGTTGACTTGTTCAACAAATACCCACATCTATCTATGGCACTTCCTGCTATGGGATATTCTAAAAAGCAATTGAAAGATTTAGAGGAAACAATCGCAGCTACTAAATGTGATGTTGTTGTAATTGGTACACCATCTGATTTAAGAAGATATATTAAAATAACACATCCTTGTGTGAAGGTTAGTTATGATTTCAAATCATTGAGTGAACCTGGAATGGAAAAGATTGTTAGGGATTTTGTAAAAGAGAAGCTTTAATTTTTTGATAAATCTTTTCCGGTTTTGGTACAGCTTTTTTGAAAAGGTGTTTCGACTCAATAAAAAGATTTAAGGCATTCGTATCCCAATCAAATTAGAAATTCCACCCTCCATACTAACTCCGTAAACACAATCAGCAGCATGGATTGTTGTGTCATTGTGGGTGATTACTATGAATTGTGCATGGTTTCTATATTTCATCACCAGTTCTACTATCTTTTTTGAATTTGGTTTGTCTAAAGCTGCGTCTACCTCGTCAAGAATGTAAAAAGGTGCTGGTCTAAACTGCTGGATAGCAAATAGAAATGCTAGAGCTGTTAATGTTTTCTGTCCCCCGGACATCAAATCAATGTTCATTTTTTTCCTACCAGGTGGTGTTGCCTCTATAATTAATCCTGCTGTATCTAGTTCTTCTCCTTCTAGACGCAGATTCCCATGACCACCCATTACATCATGGAACACTTCTGTGAAATGTTTAGAAATCGCATGTAGAGTTTCTAAGAAAGATGCTCTTCTCCTACCTTCTATTTCTAAAATCATTTGTAAAATTCTATCACGTTCTTTTGAAAGCGTATCTGTTTTTTCTTTTAGTTCTGCGTGCATTGTTTTTAGTGTTTCATATTCCTGAATAGCTTTTTGATTTATTAATCCAAGTTTTTGTATTTCTCTAGTAAGCTCATTTATTTTTATCTGCAGATCCGCTATATTCATTCTATGCAAACGAAGATTTTTGTTCACATTTTCAAACTCTGCTTTCGTGTTTTCAAGCTCAGCTTCTAAACGTGCGCGATTTATTTTCAATCTATTTAGATTTTCCTGTGCTGTTATTTTAGAATCATAACATTCTCGTCTTCGATTTCTAATTATTCCCAATTCCTTTTCAATTGTTAAACGCTCCTTGTTCATTTCTTCTGCTTTATTTTCACCTGTTTCCTCTTTTGTTGTAAGATCATCTAATTTTGTCTGTAATTGTGAATTCTCTTTTTGTAAATGTGCTATTTCTGCTTGTAGTGTTAGTTTTTCTTTTTTATATTTTTCTATATCTGGTTTTGTAGAAAATGTTTTTTTATGTCTCCTATAGAAACCTCCGATAATTGCACCACTTCGTTCTATTAAATCTCCGTCTAAAGTCACGAACCTAGCTTTGCCTATTCCCAATTGCCGAGCTGTTTCTATTTTATCAACTATCAGTGTTCCACCAAATACAAATGAAAAAGCATGCCAACATTTATTATCAAATTTAATTAGATCAATTGCCACTCCAATAACTCCTGGCATTCCTGAAAATTTTCGTAACGAAGATGAATCACGTTCTTGTATTCTGTCTAAAGGTAAAAAAGTCGCTCGTCCAATTTTTTGTCGCTTTAATTGATTAACGCAATCGATAGCTGTTTCTTTTGTATCTGTTATCACATCATGCATGTGTGAACCTGCACAAACCTCTATTGCTGTTTGGTATTCAGAAGGGACTTTGGTCATCATTTCAATTGTTCCACGTACTCCTTGTTTTTTCATATTAAGAATAGTTTTTACAGCATGACTTGCAGATGAATCTGGTTTTATTTCTTGTAACCTAGCAATAATATCAATTAATCTCGAAATACTACTTTCATGTGCTTCTGATTTATTCCTATTTGATACTATTTTAGAACGAAGTTGTTCAACTTGCTTTACCAAAGCAAAATCTTTACTTCTATCAATTAAAGATTCTCCTAAATGCTTTAATGTTTTTTGCTTGCTACTCAATTCAGTATCTATTTCTGTTAGAAGTTTAGAAAATCTTTCTGTGTCTTCTTGTTTTTTATCTATCTTTTCACCTAATTGCTGCATTGCATTTTCAGCATCTTTTAATTTTTTAGTAGCTAGAGATGCTCTGTATTCGTCTAGCTCCAAAGCTAGTTTATCATATTTTTTAGCTGCATCTGCCTCAACTTTTAGTTTTTCTAAATTTTTCTCTCGCTCTCCTAAAATTATAGCAGTTCCCTTTAATCTGTCTTCAACTTTTTGAATTTCATTTCTTGCTTTTTCTCGCTTTTCATCAAATTCTGCTATACCTGCAACTTCATCTATTATTTCTCGTCGTTCGCGTCCAGACATTTCAATTATTTCAGTAACATCCCCCTGAAGAATTATGTTATGACCATCTGGATGAACATTTGCCTTTCGTAGAACTTCTAAAATTTTTTCTCTAGTAACTGTTTTACCATTCATTTGATAAATTGAGATTCCTTTTTTATTTACTTTCCTCGAAACTACTAATTTGTCGTCATCTATTGGAAATGTTTTATCTTCATTATTAAAAGTTAAAGTTACTTTTGCAAATTCAGAAGCACGAACAGTCGGGGTTCCTGAGAAAATCATTTCAGCCATTCTACCTGCACGCATTGATTTAGCTGATTTTCTTCCAAGAACAAAACAAACCGCATCTAAGCAATTGGATTTCCCACTACCGTTTGGACCACACACGGTTGTAAAACTACTTGGAAGCAATAATTGTGTTTTCTTTGCAAAGGATTTGAATCCTTGCATTTCAATTTTATCTATACGCACTGGCATTTTGACACCTTTAAAATCTTTGATTTTGAACGGTTCGTGCAACTACAATTGCGCGACACCTTTGAAATTTTATTCATATCGTAAAACATTGAACAGAAGAACTTACAGCCTTCTGATAGTTCTTTTTTTCCTCTAATGGTTAAAAAGTATTTCTTTTCAGAATCGTGTTTAATATTTCCCTGTTTTTTTAGTTCTTTGAGTGCTGGATAAATTGTTCCTGGGCTGGGTCTGCTCCCTTTGCGTTTTCCAATCTCAGTGGCTATTTCAGAACCTTTGAGCTTACTATCTCTAAGTATCCACAAAATCAAGAAAGATAAGTAGCCTTTCATGCTACAAACACAGTTATACCCCATGAATCTACTTATCGGATGTCCTATATATATGTTTTTTGGGTAGAGAAAGCTTTATAAACATCGGACACCCAATATTGGATATACGATACTGTGGAGGTGAAGATAATGTCTGAAAAGAAAAAGAAAGTTTGTGAATGTTGTAACTGTGATCCGTGTAAATGTGAGCCTAAATGCTGTTGTTGTAGTTGTTAAAGTAAATGTTTAGCTAGTGTAAGCAATTTTGGATTTTTCATCAAAGCTTTTGCTAGAACAGACAATCTATTACCGTGAGCAAGTTCCATTATATCGTCTCCTGCTAAATTTGATTTAGACAATAAATTAAAATCATCATCACTCAGTTTTTCAGTAACTTCTCTAACTTTCTGCACTCGTTCTAATGCATGACCGCGTCTTTCCCACCAAATTTTATTATAGTTTGATAATGCGTATTGGGATGTGTCATTTTTCTTAATTGATTCATTTATGACATCTCCTAGAATATAACCAGCAACTGTTCCTTCTTTCATCCCACCACCGTGGATTGGGTTAACTTGATGAGCTGCATCTCCTACAACTGCAAAATTATCAAGAACCATATTTTGTAGGAATCCACCAACAGGTATTCCTCCTGAATTTACTTCTAATATACTACCTCTTCTTAACCCAGGATATTCTTTTACAAAGTTTTCTAAATAATAACGAGCTGGTTTGTCTGTCATACCGACACCAACCCCTACATTACCAACATCATTTCCTTTAGGGAATATCCAAACATAACCGCGCGGAGCGATTTTTGTTCCAAAGAAAAGCCAAATCTTTTTTGGATCCTCTATTTCTATATTGGACATTTCAAATTGAAAACCAGAATCAACATTAATTAATTTGTTAGTTGTATTTAGGCCAGCCATTCTTCCTATTTTTGTTTCTACTCCATCTGCACCAACAACAACTTTTGCCTTTATGTCAAACTCTTCTCCTTCATATCTACATCTAACACCTGAAACTTTTCCATTTTCTTTTAGTAAATTGATTACTTCTGTTTTTGCCTGGACATATGCACCAGCACGAGAAGCTTCTGCTGCTAGCCACTTATCAAACATTTTTCTTTCAACAACATGACCGGCTACCTTTCCAAAATCAATTAAAGCACGCTCACCATTAGGAGCAACAACTATACACCCATCAATGTCTTGTGTAATACAATTTTGTGGAATGTTCAATTTCATGTCTGATAACATTTGAGTAGAAAGACCTTCTCCGCAACGTTTAGGTGCACCGATTTCTTGGCGCTTTTCTAGTAAAGCTACTGACAACCCACGCCTAGCGCATGTTTTAGCAGTTGCTGATCCTGCTGGACCTGCACCAATTATAACTACATCATAACTATCTTTTAATAACATTATTCATCTTTCTCCACTGTAATTGCCCCAGCTGGGCAGAATTTTGCGCAAATACCGCATTTTGTACACTTTTCACAGTCATTTGTTATTCCAGATTGTTCTGTGAAACTTAAAGCTGCTACTGGACACACTGAAACACAACCAGCGCATCTTACACACTTGTCTCTATTAATCTTCCATGCCATAGGGGATTTATTCTAAGAAATAATATAAATAGCTTGGTTTTTGATGATTTTTACGTCTGGGTGGTGAGAAAGATGATATCTTAATATAAAAATTAATACAAAAACGAAAAAGCTCATGGCCATAAGCGATCTGGATCTCTCGGGAAAAGCACAGCTTCTCTAATATTATCCAATCCGAGCATTTTCATGACTACTCTGTCCAGGCCGAGACCAGCTCCGCCGTGAGGTGGACAGCCATGCTTGAAAGCATTTAGATAATGTTTTAAGGTGGAAGCATCCATTTTTTTGTCTTTTATTTGTGCTAGTAAAACATCATATCTATGTTCTCGTTGTGCTAGAGTTGCTATTTCTAAACCGTTGCAGATCAAGTCAGTTGAACATGTGGTTTTTGCATCTTTTTTCATATGATAGAATGGACGTGTGGACCAAGGGAAATCAGTAATGAAAACAAACTCGTGGTTGAATTTCTTTTTACATTCTGTGGAAAATACTTTTTCTTGTTCAGAAGATAAATCATTGTCATTGAATTTTTCTCCGATCATTTTGAATGCATCTTTCATTGTTACGCGAGGAAATGGTGTTGACGGAACCGTGATTGACTTGTCTAGGATTTTCAATTCAGTAGAAGCATTTTTCTTAATGTGTTTGTAGATGTAAACAATTAGATTTTCCATTTCTGTCATTACATCTTCTAATCCGCGAATAAAAGAAATCTCAAAATCCATTCCTGTATATTCAGTTACGTGGCGATATGTATGGTGTTTTTCTGCACGGAAAACAGGTGCAATTTCATAAACTTTGTCAAAACCCCCGATCATCATTATTTGTTTGTAGAATTGTGGAGACTGAGCTAAGAAAGCCTTTTTCCCAAAATATTTTACTTCAAACACATTAGCACCTGATTCAGAAGGGGATGCTAATAATTTTGGTGAATGAATTTCTATGTATTTATTTTTGTCCCAATATTCCCGAGCTGCAGTAACAATCATATTTTTTATTCTGAAAATTGCTGCTATTTCTGGTTTCCTCAGATCCATGAATCTTGAATCTAATCGTGTAGGCAACTCAGCTGGTGTTTTTTGGGTTACTACCTCGAGTGGTAGTGGCGCTTGCGCTAGATTTATAATTCTTAATTCATCTGGTAGAATCTCTATTCCATTGGGTGCTGTTTTGTTAACTTTGACTTTTCCCTTAACAGCTATTACTGATTCGCGTTGTAGTGTATCTAGCTTTTGTTGCATGCTCGGTGAAACTCCCTTGAAAATTAATTGAACAAATCCTTCGCGATCTGCTAGCTGGATAAAAGTGAGTTTACCGACTTTACGGATAGCTCGAACCCAGCCCATTAATGTAACGCTTGTGGAATCCTTTTTTGGGATTTCTGCGCTATAATTGCTACGAATCCAGTCTCCTATGTTGTCTGTCATGGGAAGAGTATGCAATTACCCAAATTTATATATACCGAATGGTCTCATAATCAGTTATGAGCAAACGTTCTAAGAGGATTAAAAAAGGTAAAAAATGGGGTAAAAATCACAATAAAAAAAATACGAATAAAAGAAATTTGAATAAAGATGGGGTAAATAAACAGAACGTAAGATGGGTTGGAGAACATAAAGTTTCTGGTAATAAAAAAGGTGATAAACCTAAAAGATTAACAGGGGATCAAAAACCAGTAAATTATAACCAAAAACCAATTAATCACCAAGCACCAATAAAGCATAATTTTTCTTTGGGATCTGAAAGCCGAGATAGTCATATAGAATATAGACAACCTGGTCGAGCTGGGGCAATTGGAGCTGCAGTTGCGGTTGTTTTTGTGATGTATGCGCTGTTTGCGTTTAATGTTTTTGTTTTGGATCATACTATGGCTACTGCGATGGCTGCAGGTGAACCTGGTAATTGTATGGATGTGTGTATGCAAGATCTTAATGCGTGTACGAGTGGGACACAACCAATATGTGATAATTGTTTATCAAGACCTGGACTACCAGACAATCCAACAACTTGTACTGCATGTGGGATGGATGGAGATGGGGATGGAAATAATTGCGATTCTTGGGAAAATGAAGTAGACTGCCCAGAAGATTGTTCTTGTGTTCCTGATTGTGCTGGAAACGTTTGTGGAGATGATGGTTGTGGGGGAAGTTGTGGGACTTGTGATCCTGGAAATAGTTGTGAAGTTGGTCAATGTGTTTGTGTTCCTGATTGTACTGGAAACGTTTGTGGAGATGATGGTTGTGGAACTCCATGTACTTGTGATTCTGGTTATTCGTGTGTAGCAGAAAGTTGTGTTGCTGATTGCATTCCTGATTGTGCTGGAAACGTTTGTGGAGATGATGGTTGTGGAACTCCATGTACTTGTGATTCTGGTTATGTCTGTGAGTCAGATGTTTGCGAAGTAGATACTTGTGAAGATGATGCTGATGAAGATGGATATAATGATGAGGATGGAGAATGTGCAGGTGCTAATGATTGTAATGATAATAATGCTGCTATAAATCCCGGAGCTACTGAAGTTTGTGATGGGTTGGATAATGATTGTGATGGAGAAGCTGATGAGGGTGGAATTTGTTGTGGAAATGGTGCTATAGATAGTGGTGAGGACTGTGATGGAAGTTTGCTAGGTGAAATGTCATGTTATAAGTTGCTGTTTGATTCTGGAGCTTTAGGTTGTGCGGCTGATTGTAGTTTTGATATTCTTAATTGTGTTACAGATGAACTTTGTGGTGATGATGTACTGGGAGGTCCTGAAAAATGTGATGGAATACCAACTAAAGATTGTAATGATTTTGATTTAGGACCTGGAACTGTTTATTGTAGCGATGACTGTTTAGATTTTGATATATCTGGTTGTGGGGATCCTATAAGCGATGATGATACGAATGATGAAACAGGTTCTCCAGATACTGGCAGTACAGGTGAAACAGATTGTTCTAATCAGCTAGATGATGATGGAGACGGAGATGTTGATTGTGATGATGATGATTGTGCTGCTTCTTTAGATTGTATGTTTTGTGGAAATGGGTTTGTTGAAGGAAGTGAACAGTGTGATGGGAGTAACTTAGCTGGTGAAACTTGTAAAAAAAGAAATTATGATTTAGGTGGGACACTTAGTTGTGGAGACGATTGTAAATTTGATACTTCTGATTGTGAAATTAGTGTAGATGTAACAGAAGATATGGCTAGTGATGCTATACAAAAAGCAAGTAATGAAATAGAATCTGCTAAAGCGCAAAATAGAAATACTGCTGTAGCTGAAGGACTTTTGATAGAGGCTAGAGATTCATTCAGTGCAAATACGCCTGATTATGTTTCTGCTAAAATCAAAGCTGAAGAAGCAATTGGGGCAATTGGTGATTATGCACTTGGTTCTGGAGAAGGATTTATTGATAGTACGCAACTAATAGTAATTGTTGTTGTGTTATTGGTAATTCTAGTAGCTGTTGTTATGATACGCAAGCGAGGTTTTGGTAAGAAGAAAGATAATAAAAAGAAAGAATATTTAGAACCAGAATCTTCAGCAGAACAAGAAACTGCTGGAACAGAAGAACAAACTGAACAGCAAGAAGTAGAAGAACCTGTTCAGGAAGAAGCTACAGTAGAAGAAACTACACCAGAAAACGATGATGAATACGAAGGACCTACCGAATAAACTTTTTAAACCCAGAAATCTTATTCTATTTATGAAAATGTCTATATTGATTAGTATTCTATTACTTAGTTGTGTAGTGGTTGGTGCTGAGATTGATTATGGGACCATTGATCATACCCAACAAGGAAGTAGGTTTGATATAACCGGTAGTGTTGTTTCTGATAAACCAGTAGATTTTATTTCTATTGAATTAGTTATGCGAGCTCTGGAAGAAGGAGCTAGCCGTGGTCTTCCTGATATTACAATCGAATCAGATTTTAATAATTATAAAATGGATGCTGGGGCTATATCAGATGTGGGTCTCGTGATGGTAGATGTCTTAATGAATCCGGCAACCGGCCGGCCAGAAGAAGATGCCATGTTACCAGACCATTATAGACAGGCATTTATTCCAACTGTAAATAAAATAGATTTTATAGGTCTGTATATACCTATTGTCAACGATGACCCCATGCATCAAACAGATGCATACATTAGTTTATGGACTGATGATGATGGTCCTGATGTTAAGATTACTGATCTTGTCATAGATATTGATAAGGATATTGTAAATAACGGTGATCTTAGGGTTGGTCTTAATTTGCTTAAATCCAAAGATGGTGTAATAACAGTAACTCCTCAAAATACTTATCATATTAAAATCGAACCACTGGTTTCTAGTATGGATCTTCCTAAACATTTTTTTATTGGGGTTGTTGATAATATTAATGCTTACAACCCAGTTGGTGAAACTCCGGGTGCTGGGGAATTTAATCTTATAACAGTGTTAGGTGGTGGTGATGTTTTTTATGATCCTCCAAGAGATCTCGCGTTTGGAACCTATTACATCCAGCCAGAACAGGATTTTGATTATAGTTGGACAAATAATTTAGAAAAAGATTCTACTGTTTATTATAAGATTAGAGCAACTGCTCAATTAATCGATAGTGGAGAAGATATTGTTCTGGAAAGTATGGAGTATAGTTTTGATGTTGAAGGAACTGGGGTTCCTGAGCCTATATTGAATGAAACTACCAATACAACTGTAAATGAAACCCAGACAAACGAAACTGTTCTGATTTGTCCTGATGAGTGTGAACCATGTTCTGAGTGGTCTGAATGCGTAGATGGTAAACATGTTCAGATATGTGAAAAATGCGATTCTGATACTGGCTATGTTTGTAAATCATTTGAAGAAGATAGGGTTTGTAAGGAAGATGCTGGTTGGAATGATGCTTTTACTTCTCTGGAAGAAGCTGAAAATATTATTTCACTTTTGAGGGGGAAGGTTGACATTTCTGAAGCTGAAATTCTGTTGATAGAAGCAAATGAAAATTTTGAAGCTGGGAATTATCCTGATGCTTATGATAAAGCTGAACAAGCCAAAGCGTCAGCTATTAAAGCAGATCCTTCGATTGTAGATGAATTGCCTGAAAAAATAGAAGATACGAACTGGGGATTTGTAATTGGTGGGTTTTTTGTTATAGTTGTGCTTGTTGTTGGATATACACAGCGTGTGAAAATAATTGATACTGTTAGTAAAGTTATGCCTAGTGGTGTAGTTGGGAAGTTTTTACCTGGTAAGTTAATTGGGAAAACGTCAGACGTGAGTGTTTGTAGTGTGTGTGGATCCAATTTACGATCTCCGTATAAATGTGATTTTTGTGGTCAGAATGTTTGCTACAAGCATGTTCGAACATATGAAGGAAAGAACATTTGTACTAAGTGTGCGCGGAATAAGGATTTAATTTAGTATCTGAATGTGCAATGCTATGTTTTTTTATTTCTTACTTGGGCAGGTTGACTAACTTAACCAATAGTGGGTCAAGAACCATCTTTTTAAACTGCCAGATCTTATTTACTTTATGAAAAAGGTTCTTATACTGGCTTTAGTTTTTGTATTGTTTTTTCCTATACTAGCTTCATCACATGTTGGTTCTGACGGCAGCCCTGAATGGTATATTTTTGTTATAAATAACATGGATGGTCTGAATGGTGATATTGATGAATATGATGATAAATGGTGTAAAAATGCTGGAGAAAAATTAGGAACTGACAATTCTTCTACATATATAGCATTGATTTCGGACAGTTCTGCTAATGCTATTGATCACGTTTGGTACACTGGGAAAATAATTAATACAAAAGGTTATGTAGTTGCTGATTCTAGAAAAAAATTATTTTCAGATAGTTTAACTAATAAACCGAGGTATGACATAAATGGTTGGAGATATACTGGTTATGTGTGGACTGGATCTGATTCTAGTGGAAAAGCCATTACTGATAATTGTAACAATTGGAAAAGTGATTCTAAAAAAATAATTGGGGGAGTTGGTAATACAGGTATTGGCAATACCAATAGTAAATCTTGGTTATATTATCCGGAATGTAGTGATGATGAGACACCATGTGATAATAGTTGTGATAATGAACTTGCAATTTATTGTATAGAAGTGCCTGTTGGTTGTCATGATAACGATGGAGATGGATTCTATAGTAATTCAAAATACCCATCTAGAACATTTGAGATATGTGGAACTGAAAATGATTGTTATGATGATGATGATAAATCTTATCCAGGTGCGGAAGATGTTTGTGATTTTAAAGACAATGATTGTGATGGGGTAATTGATGATGATTGGACTTGGTATAGAGATTTAGATGATGATAGAAGAGGAAATCATGATGTTTCTAAATGTGAAGAAGGATATCCTGATGGGTGGGTAAGAAATTCTGATGATTGTGACGACGACGATGAAAATACATATCCTGGTGCTCCTGAGGTTTGTGATGGGTTGGATAATGATTGTGATGGAAACGATGAGCATAATGATGAAATTGTTCACTGCGAAGGTGATGTATGTCTATGGGCAGATGTTTGTGGGTGTCCTGCTGGTTGTATAAGTGGAAAAACCTGTGCTAATGGAGAATGTATTCCATGTACAGATGAAGACGGTGATGGATTTTATTTAGAGGGATGTGGGGACGATATTGACTGTGATGATAGTAATGTTAGGGTGAATCCTGAAGCTACTGAGATTTGTAATGGTAAAGATGATAACTGTATAGATGGGATAGATGAAGATGTTAAAACTAGATGGTATCTAGATAGTGATGGGGATAGATTTGTTGTTTCTAGTAAATTGGCTTGTACTAAACCTGGTTATTTTTATAGACTTGGATCTGAAGTAAAGGGCGATGATTGTGATGATAGTAATAAAGATGTCAATCCTGGTGAAAATGAAAAATGCAATCAAATAGATGATAATTGTGATGGGAAAATAGATTATGGTTATACACCTGATGGTATAATGATGAATCCAGAAGTAAATTCATGGTGGTATTTTGATCTTGATAATGATGGATATGGAGACAATACTGTGTTGCCATTGTGTGTGAAACCAGAAGACAGAACATTATATACACCATCTCGTAAACTTGCTAAAGATTATGAAAATCCTGATTGTGATGACACAAATTATAATGTTCGTCCAAACGCTCCTGAAATTTGTGATGGGTTAGATAATGATTGTGATGGGGAAGTGGATGAAGGGTTGAGCAAAGAAACATATTACTGGGATTTTGATGGAGATGGTCGTGGGTTCAAAGGTAGTGATGGATTTGAATGGTGTGCTGATGAGAAAAATGGAATATCTGTGAGTACTGCTGTGGGAGATTGTGATGATACAGATCCTCTCCGTTATTATATTTATAATTCTGATGGGGAACTTGATTCAGATTGCTTTGGTAATAAAATGGATTGTTATGGGGATTCAGATACTACACTTTGTGATGGAATAGATAATGACTGTGATAGAATAGTAGATGAGGGATGTTGTGGGAATGGTAAGATTACTAGTGGATATGAGGTTTGTGATTGTGTTGGAAGAAACTGCATTTCTAATATTGATGGATTAGATAGTTGGGATATGAATTGGGATAAATCGGTTTGTAATGTTTATGATAGTAGTTTTGCGCCAGGTGGTGGGAAATTAGGATGTAGAAATGGTTGTATGGTCTTTGATACAAGTGAATGTGAAACACAGGTGTGTGGGAATGGACTTGTTGAAGGAAATGAAGTTTGCGATACTAAAAACTTCCAATCATTTTCTTGTAATAGTTTAAACAGTGGTTACATTTCTGGATCTGTTTCTTGTAGTGATGATTGTTTAAGTTATGATATAGGAAACTGTAAGTTGGCTACTTGTGGAAATGGTAAATTAGATGATGGTGAACAGTGTGAAGGAAGTGATTTTGACGGGGGAACTTGTGAAGATTATGATTATTTAGGTGGTGGAAGTTTGAATTGTAATTCAAATAATTGTCAGATTGAAGTAACTGATTGTAAATCTGATTGTGGAAATGGGTTTAAAGAACCAGGTGAGGTTTGTGATGGAACTGCTGTAGGTGGAAAAACATGTACAGGTGCTAATTTTGCAAAAGGAACTGTTGGTTGTTCTAATAGTTGTGATACATTTGACTACAGTGGATGTGATAAAATAGTTTGTGGAGATGGGATTTGTTCTAGTGGGGAAGACAATTATTGTTTATTAGATTGTAGTTTTGAAGAGAAAGGAAGTACTAATTTCCGGGTGCTTGATAGTGTTTGTGGGGATGATAAATTGGGTATTTATGAGCAGTGTGATGATACCATGTTAGGTGGGATGACTTGTGAAGATTTTGATTTCACAGGTGGGGTTTTGAAGTGTACAGATACTTGTGGGTGGGATGTTTCTAGTTGCTCTTATAGTGGTACTGTAAGTGTGGGTAGAACAGAAATTTCTAAGTTGATAAAAGAAATTAATAGTGCTATAATGGAAGCTAAATTGCAAGATAAAGACACTGTCGCTGCAGAAACATTACTATTACAGGCAATAAAGGACTATGCTGGTGATGATCCGGACTATGATGCAATAGAAATTGAATTGTTAAAAGCTGGGGATTTGCTTGGAATAGAGGGTGGTTCTGTGACAATAGGTGATGGGGAATCATCTCCTTATCTTTTGGGTATAGTTGTATTGGGATTGTTATTGATGATGGCATTTGTTCTGAAGGGATTGGGTGGGAAACCGAAAGAAGAGGAAAATTAATACTAAAATTAGTGCTTTTTTCAGGAATGTTTGACTAATATTTTATCAAATATGCTGTCATGAACTAATTTAACTATATATTAGCAAAAAAGGCTGATAAAAAAGATATATTAATCCATATTTACAATTTCTATTATGGTTCTAGAAGACATTGTCATAGGCCGTGACCCACAAGCTATTCGTAAATATGGTAAAGCTGGATGTGGGTTTCTTGGTAAGCATGTTGTTGGTAGTGGGTTTGAGTCGCATGTTACTAATCCAGTTCGTGTTGATTTGACAAATCCTCATGTTATGTTGATACTCGGAAAAAGGGGGAGTGGTAAATCATACTCCGGTGGAGTTTTAGCTGAAGAAATGATGAATCTTCCACAAGAGATTCGCAAAAACCTTTGTACTATAATGGTTGATACTATGGGAATTTTCTGGAGTATGAAACAAGCAAACGATGATGCTGTTTTGTTATTGCGAAAATGGGGATTGGAACCACATGGATTTAATACATTGAATATCGTACCGGTGGGTTTAGCTAATTTGTATAGAGAGAAAAATGTTCCGTTTGATGATGTATTTTCTATTCGTCCAGCTGATTTATCTGTTGGTGACTGGTTATTGACTTTTGGTTTGGAAATTTTTAGTGGGTTGGGAATTTTATTGGAACGGGTTATTAGAAAACTGGAAGGTAATTATTCTATTGATGATATCATTGTTGAAATTAACAATGATAAAAAAAGTGATGAGAAAGAAAGGCTGGCTTTGGAGAATCGCTTTCTAGCTGCGAGTGGTTGGGGAATTTTTTCTCATGAAGGTACGCGTATAGAAGATTTGTTAGTTGGTGGTCGAGCTGTTGTTTTAGATATTTCTCTACAGGAATGGAATGTTAGGAATTTGCTTTTGGGTATTCTTGCAAGAGAGGTTTATCAGATACGAACTAAAGCACGTAGAGAAGAAGAATCTGATAAAATGGCTGGTCGTAAAAAAATGAAAGTTCCTATGGTTTGGTTTATCATGGACGAGGCTCATAATTTTGTTCCTAATAATGGTAAGACAGCTGCGACTGTTCCTCTACTAACTTTAGTTAAGCAGGGTCGACAGCCTGGAGTGAGCTGTGTGTTTATTACACAACGACCGAATAAATTGCACGAGGATGTTATTTCGCAAGCTGATTTAGTAATATCCCATCGTTTGACGTCTAAGCCTGATCTTGACTCGCTGAGTTCTATCATGCAAACATATTTATTAGATGATATACGAAAAGCTATTACTAGGTTACCTAAGACAAAAGGAAGTGCGGTTGTACTTGATGATAGCTCTGAGCGGTTGTTCAATATTCAAGTAAGGCCAAGGGAAAGTTGGCATGCTGGTGGCACACCTATTGCATTGTCAGAGAAGTGATTTTATGAATTTAATGAAAAAGTTTTTGTTTCCAGTTGGGGTTTTAGTAGCTATACTTTTTATTTCCACTGTTGTTGGTGGTGAAGTTATTTCTGATCCGAGTGAGGGTGTATTTGGGGGAACTAGTAATTCTGATAGAATTCAAATTGATGATGGTATAAAACTTGTTTCTGGAACAGACGGTGAATATTTTTCTGAGATATTTGATGCTGGGGAATTTGTTTCCTGGAGTGAGATAAAATTAAATTTCTTTGATCAAGAAACAGATGCATCTGCGTATGTTGTTGTAGTTGAACCAACTGAAACTATTAATGGATATGTTTTAAATGTTCAGATTGCGAATTTTACTTTTACTGGTAAACTAAATATCCAATCAGATGGTGAGGAATTACCTTATTGGGTAGATGATGGATCAAGTGTATATATTAAATTGGACTTGGTTGCACTGGAGAAAAAAGTTTTGTATATTTACTACGGAGATGATTCAATAGGTTATGAAGGGGTTTGTGGGGATGTGTTTATTCTTTGTGATCAAAATATTTACAGTCAGATTTATAGTGGTGGGGAAGAAATACTGAAACTTTATGATAATTTAACTGTTTGGGATAGGGTTGTTGAGCAAGGTGTTGAACATGTCTATCCTAGAAAGGTTAAAATAATTTATAAATATACTCGTGATATTGATGCGTCTTGTGGTGGGGATAATCCATGTGATCAGGAAACTTCAATTGATACTGTTGTGAGTTCTGCTGAAACTGAATATTCTCCGAGTGAATTGGTTTTTGATGATGTTAATTTGTTTCCTTTTAATCAGCAAGGTGGGGACACCTATTGGAGAAACAAAACTCGGTATAATGTTAATGAATTTGTGACTGATAAATTAGATGATGGATTGGAGTTTAATTTTGTTAATACAGGTGGAGAAAATGGGTTTTCTGTTTTGTTGACTGATGTTCTTGTTTCATATGTTGGTAGGAGTGAAGTTACTTATTCACTTGGTAATGAAGAAGTTGGTATAACTATTGAAGCAATGGTTTGTGAGGATGCTGATTGTCTAGCTGATAAGTGGGTGAGTGTTGATGAAGATTTGGTTTCTTTGCCTCAGTCAAGATACTTTAGATATAAATTGAATTTTGAGAAAAATGATTTCACTCCTGAAGTTAAAGGAGTTAATATATACTATGATAGTAGTGATTTGCCTCAATTAACTGAAGAAAAAATTTACGAGGCAACTGTTAGGATAGAGGAGTTGAATGGTTTGGGTTTGAATATAACTACTGCTAAAAAGTTTTTGGACGATGCTATGGAAGAAGCTGATGATCATAAATATAATAATGCTATTACTTTAGCTGATGATGCTAAGAAAGAAGCTGATAGGATTTATGATGTCTATATTATAGAGGAAGAGATAAAAAAAGATCAAGAAGGTAAAAAAACTGAATTTGATGAAGAACAGGCAAAGGTTCGAGCAGATGAGTTATTGGATTTGATAGAAATTGCTATTGGAACAGCTGATCATAGTAATGTCAATACTCAACGTGCTCAAATAATGTTAACACAAGCAGAGATAGCTTACAATGCTGGAAATTATTTATTGTCTGTTGAACGATTGGAAGACACTTTAGATATTCTAGGTGCTAAGGCTCCTACTGAAGAAAAACCTGTTAATATAGTTGGTATAATTGTTCTGATTATTGGTTTGATAGTTGTCGGTACGATTCTTTATTCCTTTGTCCGGGCTAAGATGGATGAAGGAGAGTAATTTTCTTCGAAAATTACAGCTAGACGACCTTCGGTCGTCGTCCAACATCAGGAACAAACTATAAATCCTTCTTTAACTAATTACTGACATGTTCTTTGAACACCCGCTAATCATTCCTCAGACTTTAGAAGCCCGTGAGTATCAGGTTAGTATTCTGGAAACTGTGAAAAAGAAAAATACACTGGTTGTTTTGCCGACTGGAATGGGTAAAACACCTTTGGCTATAATGTTGGCGGCTGAACGGTTGGAAGATTTTTCTGATTCAAAAGTTTTGATAGTTGCACCTACGCGGCCGCTATGTGCGCAGCATGAGAAGAGCTTTAGAGAGATGCTCGACTTACCTAAAAAACAAATTGCTTTACTGACTGGGCAGATCCCTGCTTCTAATCGATATTTTTATTATAAAAATTGCCGGGTGATTAGTGCTACTCCGCAAACTATTCAGAATGATTTGAAAACTGGTACTTTAAACTTGAAAGACTTTTCTTTGTTGATAGTAGACGAGGTGCACCGTGCTGTGCATGGTTATGCATATCCTTTTGTTGCGAAAAAATATATGGAACAGGCTCGCGATCCTCGGGTTTTGGGATTAACTGCTAGTCCAGGTGGGACAGAAGAAAGGATAAATGATATTCGAAGGAATTTGTTTAGTGAAGCTGTTGAAATCCGCACTGAAACTGATCGAGATGTTAAAAAATATGTGCAGGAGACAAATGTAGAAATAATTAAGGTTGATTTAAGTAAGGAATTAATTGAGATACAAACCCGCTTGCGTAAATCTCTTAATAATAAACTGATTAAGCTTCGTGGGCAAGGTTTGAAAGTTTACACGCGGATTGATTTGCTAAAAGAACAACAAAAGTTTTCTAAAATATTACAATCTGATAAACGTCCTATATATTTCCATATTGTTTCTTGGTGTGCTGAGGCGATTAAGATTTGGCATGCTGTTCAGCTGGCTGAAACACAAAGTGTACATGCGCTTGAGCAATATTTTGAACGATTGGCTAAAAAACAAGACAAGTCTAGTCAGCGAATAATTACTAACATGAAAGATTTGATAGCTAAAATAAAAGATTTGGATGAAGAACATCCGAAAATAATTATGTTACGAATTTTAATTAGAGATGAATTGAAAAAAAACCCAGATTCGAAAATAATTGTGTTTTCACATTTTAGGGATAACATTGATAAGATTTTGGAGGAGCTTGGTAAACTTGACGGATGCAAACCAATTGCATTGATTGGTCAGAGTGGTGAACGTGGTTTGAAACAGAAAGAGCAGATAAACGCAATAAAAGATTTTGAGTTCGGAATGTATAATGTTCTTGTGGGAACATCCATCTCCGAAGAGGGTTTGGATATAAAATCCGTGAATTTAGCTATCTTCTATGACCAGACTGCGAGTGAAATAAGACAAATTCAGCGCCGGGGGAGGGTTGGTAGAACAGAAGTAGGAAAAGTTATTCATCTAATAACTAGAAAGACAAGTGATGAGTCTAAACACTATGCCTCTAATCGAAAAGAAAAGAAGATGAAAAAAATATTGAGGGGGATACAGGAAGGAGATAAGCGGGGACTAAAGAGATTCATATAATTTCTCTTGATGGTAATCTCCAATCTTCTAATTCATTAACTGCATACAAATTTGTATTATCTGTCTGTCTAACCTTTTTTATAATATCCATATCTCTCAAGTATGATAAATATGTTGGAAGTGTTTCTTCTACAATATGTATATTTCGTTCCTTTAGAATAGACACTATTTCTGGTATCTTAGTATTACCATTTTCAATAAAAATCTTTAAAATCATTTCTAAAGTTATCTTTGATTTTGAAGTTGGTGGGAATGTTTCTGATAGTATTTGAATGGCCTCATCTTTGGTCTTTATTTTTTTAGAATATCCATGTATCAGTTCTCTTAGTTTATTCCACTTTTCAGTGTTTCTAAAAAAATATCTCATCCATTTTTTATGCTTTTTCTTATTTCTACTATTTCTAGAATAAACTCTCCACATACCAGTTTTATCTGGTCTATTTGTTTTTGATACCAGAATACCATCTTTTTTGAATACATCATAAAGCCAATTTATTATATTTCTATATTTCATGTTTATTCCTTTCTCACCAATAATTCTTACAAATCCATCAAATGTCATTATTCCTTCTGCACATGCTTTTTGTATCTCAAAACTAGAATTTTTTATCGTATCTGATACATCGAAATCAATTGGTTTTCGTCCTCTAGGATAATCTAGAAAAACAGTAAAATATCTACTGATTATTTTGTTATCTATTTTTATTTCCCATGCTCGGGTATTTTTACATTCTTTTACTTTTGGATATTTTCCGAATGCTTCTCCAATCCAACACGATAGCATTTCCATAGAATTTTTGTACCCCTCAACAATAGACATACTATTACATCTTTTCGATATGGTTCCGTCTGCTATAAGAGCACCATTCACTCTTGCCAAATTTGAAGTTAACTTTTTCAATGCGATTACTTTATATGATTTATTAGTATTTTGTTTCAAATATTCTATAGCCTTTAGTATATCATTTTTTTTATGTTGATAATCAAAATCATTTTTATCTGTTTTATCTTTCCACAGTTTTAATAATTTAATGATAAAAATGAGTGGGATTTTTTCTATGTTGCTATATATTATTCTTGATGGTATAGGGATACAACAATTTAATTCATGTGAAAACCACATGATAATTTTATGTCTATTAAATCCCCTTTTTACTAATCTTTCTTCGATTATTTTTGGATTAAATTTAGTAAAATTTTTATAACGTTCTAATGGTTCACCATATATCCGCTCTTTCCCTTCTCTGTATCTGTAAAGCATTTGGCGTTCTATGTTTATCATTTTGGATAACTTTAATTGATTACCTGCTTTTCTGATACCTATATTATAGATTCTTAATCTGTCTTTTTTGCTTAATTTGTAATATATTATTTTTTCCGTATTCATTTCTTCGATTTCCAGTATCATTTTATTTATTATATTATTAAGATTTTTTCCATAAGCGCATATCCACTTTCTTGGTGTTACATCTTCTGGCTGATGTAATTTTAGAATATCAAATTTCATACTTATCACATTTTTTTCTAATGGATATTGTTGGGGGTTCATTCAAATCCCCCCAAATCTTGGATAACATCCAAACTTTTCCAGACATCCTTATTGGTTGATTTACCATAAATCTCTGTCCACAACTCCTCGTCCGAAACGAACTCGAATACGTCAATTTCATTCATACATATCAACTCCTTTTTTCGGAGACCCGTTGCCTCCGCAAGGAATTGGGCAACGGGATGGAGAAAAATGAGGGAATGTAAATGAAATTTTAGAAATTCGATACCCGATGAAGGATAGGGAGAGCATGAACGCGGTAATAAATAGTGTGGATGTTACTTGTTGAGAGCAGCTAGGTGATACTGTGGGGAGGAATGGGATGCGCAGGAAGTGGTGGGATATTTATTTGTGCGGTGGGTAAGATGGTGTATGTTTGATAACATGAAAATAGAATCTGGTAGTGTATTTTTTGCTATGGCTGCTACTGTTGCAGGTATGTTTTATGCTATGTCAAAAACTTCGGACATTAATATATTATTATTTTTCGTAGCGTGTTGTGTAGTTTTGTTGGGAATATTATTTTATTTTCAACTTGTTATAATGGGTATAGACAATTCAACTAAATCAATAATTCCAGATTCTGGTAATAATACAAAAAAGAAATTAAAATGGTACAATAGAGCTTCTGGACGTATAATGACTGGTGCGGCTGGAGGATTTGTAATCATAATAGCTCAATACGTATCAAATAAATTGGGGTGGTATGATTTCATTTTTCTAGCGGCGGTTGTTTATATACTTGCTGTATATTTATTTGAATATCTAGTTAGTAAGAATAATTAATCCCCCCAACCCAAACAAACCAATCTTCTTTCGTTGGGGCGGGTACCTGACAGAAAAACTCAAATCAATTATTACAACTACCCACTCTCTGCTGAAACTCCATCAATAGCCTTTGTAAACTCCTTACCGATATCAACAACTTTCACACTTCCTGGGAATTCTACTCGAATGGACATATCATCATATTGAGAACTGTCTGGTTTTATTGTTAGATTTTTTTTCTCTTTAGTAAACTTACAACCAGCAATACGAGAATCTCTTAATGCCCCATGTGGAATATACATATGAATATCCATCGCACCCGTATCAAATACAGCATATGGCGGGTGACTCAAAGACTCGTCCTTTGATCCGAATTCGTTGATATCAAATGGGTGAATCATATGAACGTAAACTCTGTTTTCACTATCGTATCTAGTTGATACGGGATTTTGCCCATCTAATGCATCGAGGTCATCCCAACCTAAAGAAGCTGTGAAGCAGTAAGATGGGTCTCCTTCTTTTCTATGTGAGCGCATGGTTATACATCGGTGCGGAATTTTAAATATGCACGTTGGGTGCCGTACACGGCGAAAGCCGTACGTTCTTTCTGTATGGGTTTTAAAGATAAAATTCGAATTGTTTCATATGGTAGTTACTGATTTACTTACTTCTGATAAGTCTCCCGAGGGGCTTATTCTTAGTGTTATCAAAGATAATCCAAATGTTTCTACGAAACAGATCTATAACAAAATAACCAAACAAGGTATTTCTATACGATATCATAAAGTTTACGAAAAAGTTCAGGATATGACTAAACGAAATGTTTTAATAAAAATTGAAAAAACATATACAATAAATGCAACTTGGATTGAAAAAAAATCGAATTTCTTTCATGATATGCAAAGTAAGAATCTAAAAATCACAGAAGATTCATTTAAACATGTTTCTCAAATTAGTCAGGCCAAAATACTCAAGTTTGATACTTTCGAAGATTTTACTGAGTTTTGGAATAAAATAAGAAAAAAATTTGTAAATAGTAGGGATAGTGATAACAAAGATGTAATAATGTGGCTTGGGACCCATGCATTTGTCCCACTTCTTTATACTAAAGATAGAATTGATGCACTATCAATGGTTAGGAAGAAAAATATAAAATATAATATGGCAATTAGAGGTAATTCGAAGATGGATGAATCTATGTTAGATTTCTATAAACAACAAGGAATCGAATCAGTTAGAATAGGAGTAGATGACTGCTCGAAACAAATGATACATGTCTACAACGATACTGTATTGATACTACTGGAAAATGAAATATTAGATGAAATAAATAAATTCTGCGATGAAATGACAGATGTTACTGATTTTAGAAATCAAATGAAATTGTGTGATTTGATAAAAAAGAGTGTTGAACTAAATGCAATAATGATACGTGATAAGAAAATTGCAAAATACCATAAAAATATGATACATGCTTTAATTCATTCAGTTAAAAAACCTTGAAACAATTCATTATCGTACTCATTGATATTTTTAATAAACACAAATCGTTCTCCTGTTAATATATTTAATTTTTTTCTTGAATATTGATCTATAGTATTGTCTTTACTTTTTTGTATGATGGGAATGAATTTAGTATTGGCTCTTCCAGGACATATCATGTCTTTTGTTATTGGTGTATGCGATCCTCTATATTCTGAAATAATATTTTCAGCTAGTGATCTAAGATTTTCATCAATGTCGTTTTCTGTCTTTGGTTTAAATCCAAGTCTATTCAATATGCCAATCACAAGAGGATTCGCAGTTCTTCCTACAAGATGTTTGTAATTGAGTTCAAATGCGTGCTCAATGCCCATGAATATTCCAAATTTGTATAATCCCATGTTTCTATGATTTGGGTGTATTACTGCCATTGATAAATACAATGATGACGAGTTTGTTAATTTTATGTATTGGAAAAATCCTACAACTTTACCTTTTTTTCTAAAGAATATGTTTATGGAGTCTTTTCTATGAAGAAATTCCTCTATCAACAAATCTGCTGAACATCTACCCTCATAAAGATATTTAGATGCTAATATTGCTCCATCTATGAAATGTTTGGGATATAGATTTTCAAATGTGTAGACATCGATATCATAATCCTTAAATTTAGTATTTTCTATCATTTTGACCAGAAGAGCTTTGGGACTGAAGTTTAAATATACGTCAATAAGTGAGCGGTTTTTTCGCTATTTCCAAAACAGTTTGGATCCAGTATATCCCTAGCTGGGGCTAGTTATTGAATAGGTGACTTTGATGTGCGGATTTGATGTTGATACTAAGCTGTTGGAAACTATTCTGCAATGCGAATGTGGGGGAAACGTGTTTCACTTGATACGGATAGAGGATGTAGATGAACTGGAATGTGCGGGATGTAAGAAACGGATGGGTATGGATCGGGTATAATTTTTGGTGCAGCTTTTTTGCTTTCGAACCAATAAAAAGGTGCTGGGTATGGATCGAGTATAGAAACTAATCTATAAATCTCTGTATTGTGTACTATTTGAATGGTTAAGCAAATCGTGAAGTTCTATTCCCTACCAGAGCCGCCGAAGATTATTATATACGTGGATAAACGGGAAGCTAGTTCTGGGATTTTGCAGGAGCTGAGCGGGTTTGAATGTACTGTGGAGGAGAAGTTTCTGGTTGTTGGGGATTTTATTTTAAGTGATAGGGTTGTTGTTGAGCGGAAAACTGCTAGGGATTTTTTACAAAGTGTTATTGATGGACGTCTGTTTAAACAGATGCAAAACTTGAAGCAAAATTTCGAGAAGCCTGTGCTTTTGATAGAGGGGCAGAACTATGGAGACGAAGATAGGGTAAATAAAAATGTTATACGGGGAGCGTTGGCTTCAATTGCGCTAGATTATGCTATTCCTATTTTGTGGACAAAAAATATTTCTGAAACTGCTGGTTTGATTTACTGGATAGCTCGCAGGGAACAGCTAGATGAAAAACGGACAGTAGCTGTGCGCGGAAAGAAAAAAAATCGCGGGGTGAAAGAAGCACAGGAATTTTTAGTGGCTGGACTACCTGGAATTTCAACTGTACGGGCGCGGGAAATTCTTAAGCATTTTGGATCACCGCTCAAATTCTTTGCTGCTGATTCAGAAGAGATCATAAAAGTGAAAAAACTCGGGAAGAAAACTGCTCAGAATATTAAAGAAATTTTGGAAAAGAGATATAGAGGAAAGTGATTAATAGTTTGCATTATGTCTGCATATTTTTACATATTTCGATCTCAATAGATAATGATTTATTATAACTCATCCATTCCCCGAGAAGATATTTTCCGGGACCAGTTGGTTTGTGATCTTCTATGAATTTATAGTATTCAGCTGATCCAGATAATTTTCTAAGTTCTTGTTCTTGGTTGTGAGCAGATGCTCGCTCCAATCTATGATAGTGTATATCAAGAGGTATAATTAATGCCATCATAGCTCCTGCTCCTATTAGTATTTCTGTATATTCTTCCATGGGATTAGCAGTGTGCTATATTATTTAAATTAATTTATTCTTTTTGTTTGATTAGGAAGTATGCACCGGATAAAATTACAAATGCTCCTGATGCTTGTATCAGAGTTAATGATTCTCCTAATACAAGTGCTCCTAAAACTGCTACAAATAATGGATGTACTAATAGGACCGTCCCGACAACAGGTGATTTTATATGACCCAGTGCCATGTTTCTAATAAGTTTTGGTATGAATATTAAACTTCCACACAGAAGAAAAATTTTCCAATGAACTAGTGTGAATTCTTCAAATATCAAAACAAGTACTGTTAGCGATATTGCAACCAATATCATTACTAAAGAACTCATTATGTTTGGATGGATTCCTCTTTTTATTATTTTTCTTGTTAGTGTGTGATCAACTCCAATCACGATTCCCGCCATGACTATGAATATGCTTCCTAATTCAAGTGTAAATTGACCTTGGGTGGTTAGAATGAAAACTCCGGCTATCATGTAAAACATTATTAAAGTTTGTTTTTTGGTTATTTTTTCTCTTATTAAAAACCAGCTGAAAATTATAGCAGATATTGGTGATACTCTCAGAAGAAAACTTGTGCTTGTTGCAGTAATCAACGATAATCCGTGGAAATAAAGAAGTTTACCAAATGACATTACTACTACACCCAAAATTGCGACATATGTCCAGTCTAGTTTATTCATTTTTTTAATTTGTTTGGTCTTTTTTGAGAACATTAAATAAATTATGGAAAGTCCGGCTGAGACCACACTTGTTCCCCATGCAAAAGCTAGTGGAGAAATATCTACGAGAAACATTTTGTTTAGTATATTGTAAAAAGCATAAACAAAAGCTGCAACTATTATGTATATGTAATATTTGTTTATAGTATTTTTTTTGTTCATAACATTTTCCTCGCGAAAACCAGAAAACCTGTATGGCCGAGCATGTGGGTTTTTGGTCTAGTAAATGTTTGATCACGACCTTCCATTTGCCAGCGTCGCTGTAGGGATTCTATAATCTGTATACGCGAAAAGTTTTTTAGTTTTGGAACGACGCGCTGTAGTTGTTCAAGGTGTAGAGAGTAGACAACTAAATATCCGCCTGGTTTCAAGCTAGCGTGTGCTTTCTTGATAACTTTTTCTGGGTATTGCATGTCTAGAACTACTAGGTCGACGTCTTTTGGAAGGCGGGCTTTTGTAATATCCCTATTATATAGGACAGTTTTGAACCCTGCTTTAGCTATATTCTTTTTTGCTTTTGCGAAAAATATTATATTTTTTTCATAACTAGTGATTTGGCAACCTAAGTTTGCTAGAAATGTTGTTAGAAAACCAGAACCAGCGCCAGCTTCTACTACTTTACTACCTTGACCAATTCCAGTATTTGCTACTATCATTGCTCCGTCTT
>Ga0233437_1001087_pt1 | contig 52910 bp, 39 predicted proteins | sample SI_122_August201_FD_182714 | JGI IMG/M metagenome (GOLD analysis project Ga0233437, IMG submission 182714) | Seawater microbial communities from Saanich Inlet, British Columbia, Canada - SI_122_August2016_200_MG | ecosystem: Environmental > Aquatic > Marine > Inlet | place: Canada: British...
ATGCGCGGCTCCATAACCCAAAAAAAGGAAAAAAGGTTGTTCCTTTCCAACCGGTTCGTCCATCCATTTTAAAGCATTTGTAGTAAGTGCATCAGTTTTAAAGAATGGTTTTTTTTCGTAATAAATTTCATCGACACCAACTGAATCACCATTTAAAAAAAACGGATTTACAAATTGTTTTGAAGGAGGTTCAAAAAACTCGTTCATTGCTTTAAATGTGAGCGACTGGTCGAAAATATTTTTAGCGTAAACATTTTTAGGCACCCATTTCATAAAGTGTTCTTTACCGGAATGGATTACGTAATATCCCTGGTTTTTGAGAATTTGAGCGAAGTTTATGGAATTTTTTCCACCTTCGTATAAACCGGTAAAAAGCGATGAACGCGAAGGTTCGCATTTCGACATGTTGTAAAAATTAGAAAAACGAATCCCTTCGTCAGCAAGCCGATCAAGATTGGGTGTTTTAATTTCCGAGCCAAACGGACCAATATCGGAGTAGCCAATATCGTCGCCCAAAATCACAATTATGTTGGGTTGTATTTCAGGTCCGGTTTGTAACTGGATGAAAGTGAAATAAACAGCAAAAATAGCAACAACTATTGCCGCGAAATAAATATATACTTTTTTCATTTTTCAGGTTGATTTGTGGAAATGTAAATTTAGTAATCTTTTGTCGTTTTTCTGTTGTTGTTGTTTTCCGTTTTACAATTTATTCGACGCAAGAAATTTTTCCAGTTGACCAATTCCATCGTTTAAATTTTTTCTTGCAAAACCAATCCTGAAATAATTACCTTCAAAACCATAAACTGTAGCAGGAAGTAACATTGTTTTTTGTTGTTCAACAAGATCTTTGCAAAATCGTGAAACAGGAATATCTACTTTTAGTTTTGTGAAAGAAATTGTTCCTGCAACTGGCGGTTTCCATTCGAACAACTCTTTCCGTCTTTTGAAAAATAAGTCAAGTAGTTGCAAGTTGTTAGAAATAATTTGAAGGTTTCGTTTAATTATTTTCTCTTTATTTTGAAGGGCAATTATTGAAAGAATTTCGCCGGGTGCATTGTTGCAAATAGTTGTATAATCTTTAAATTCTGAAATTTTTTGCATCAAATTTTTGTTTTTTGAACTGAGCCAGCCAATTCGTAAGCCCGGCAGTGCGAAACTTTTAGACATTCCAAAAAGTGAAATTGCATTTTCGTATAAATCAGAGGCGGATGGAAGTCGGATATCAGAATTATATTCAAGAAAACGGTACATCTCGTCAGAAAAAAGAAGGGTATTATTTTTTCGGCATAACTCAATAATCTCTTTAAATTCTTTTGCTGAAACTGTTGCGCCGGTCGGATTGTGTGGGAAATTTATAACTACAAGTTTTGTCTCTTTTCTTATTAAACTTTTAAGTTTCTGTAAATCGAAATGCCAGCCATCTCTAATTTCGGGTTGCCATTTTGAAATTTCGCAACCCAATGAATTTGCAATTTCATAAAGTGATTGGTAACCTGGAAAAGTAGTTACAACATGATCCCCTTTTTCGAGAATACAATTCATGGCAACAAAAATTGCCTCTTCCGGAACCATTACATTTATTTGATCTGGAGTTATAGAAGAGTGAAGCTTTGCAATTTCATGTTTTAAAAGTGGGTGACCGGTTGACTCAGTGTATGCCAGCTTAAGGTTTTGCCACAATTCCAACGATTCTGTATCAGCCATTTCTAAAATATCGGATAACAAAAGTGGCTCGCAGTCTGAACTGCTTAATAAATATTTAGCTGAAAATTCGTGTTTGGCAAAATAGCGTTCAAGTTCGAATGGTTTTATTTTCATGGATTATGTTTAAACCAGAATTAAATTGACAGTTAATTTTAATGTTTGTATCGTCATGAAAAATTTTACTGTCCCAGTTCCTTTTTGATTTTCAATTCAATTTCCTCGGTCAGCTCTTTCGGATCGCGACCAGCCGGATCAATTATTGGTAAAACAGTGAGTGATAACCTGACTCCAAAAGATAGTGGAAAATAACCTTTTTTCTTTAGTTGACTATTGCCATCGATTACTAACGGAACAATTAAGGCTGATGGTGAATAGCGCAGCAAAGATGTAATTCCTGCACTCTGAAAACGTTTCATTTTTCCGTTTTTGCTACGTGTGCCTTCGGGGAAAATACTTGCACTGTAATTTTCCTTTTCGATATGTTTGCCCAATTTCATAATTTCAGTAATCGATTGTCTCGGATTTTTACGATCGATAAGGGCCGACCCACCATGACGCAGATTATAAGAAATGCTCGGAATTCCTTTCCCCAACTCCTTTTTCGAGACAAACTTTGGATGATGTTTTCGAAACCCCCAAACGATGGGGGGAATGTCGAATGTATTCTGATGATTGGAAACTATTATTAAGGGGCGGTTTTTTGGTAATTGTCCGAAGCCGATAAACCGAATCCGGGAACCTAAAATAATAAAGCCGTACACAATAAAAAAATTCATAATATCAACCGATTTTTTGCGAAGTTCATAACCTCCAAAAAAGCGGCAAACAATCTGAATTGGATGAAATACGACAAGCAGTAATCCAAAAAACAGTAAATATACCGGCGATAACAAATAAGAAAGTACAATCTTCATTTTATATCAATTGAGTAATAAAATGTAAAAAAACAAAAAATATGGCAGAATTTAGTAGTTTTAGAAAAGAGAAGAAAGTTGTAGTTCAATGTAAAAATCTATTTTTGAAAGCTTAGGAATTAAATAAATTTATGACAGGAATGGAAAGAACTGCCAATTTAGAGTTCATAAAACTTAATCTTTACGTTTTAAACTTAGTATCTGATTTTACTATTGAGTGACGCCAACATTATTAACCTTAATAATTGCTTATCAGTGAATCATACGGTATTTTCATTTTATCGTGAAGATTTCTAATCATTTTTAAAGTCAATTTTCTTTTCCGGCTAAAAATTTCTGAAACCCGGCTTTTATACCCGATAATCTCAGCTAATTCCTTTTTAGTCATGCCCAATTGTTCCATTCTAAATTTAATTGCTTCAATAGGATCTGGTGCTTCAATGGCGTAATGGTCGTTCTCATATTTTTCGATAAGGATAGTTAACAGTTCTGCTTCGTCGCCTTCAACAGAATCAATAGGTGCATGAAATATTTCCTCAAGTCTTTTTAAGTATTTTGCATATTCTGTTTCAGTTTTTATTATTTTTATGTCCATAGCACTTAAATTTTATTTGCGTCAATTTTATTATATTCTGAATGAGTTCCGATAAACCTGATGAAATACCCAATGCCGCTCATAATTAATGTCAACTACCAATCTGTACAAATTTCCACAAATATTAAAAACTACCCTGCCCGCTTTTAAAATGCTTGCTTTTGGATACTCAGATTTAATTTCTGAAGGATTATTCCAGGTTGCCTTTGAAGCTTCCTTATACCAGGTTTTAAGTTGGTGTTCAGAATTATTGTGTTTTCCCCAAAATTCTCTAAGAATCTTTTTTGCGACAACCCTCATTCAAAACATCTTTTGACAAAGATATACCAAAATTACCAAAACGGTAACTTATTATGAATATTATTGTTCGAAGCACTACTCTGAATTTTAATTAATTTTTGAAATCGTAACATTATTCGCTTGTACTGTTTCGCAACATCTCAGCAATAATTGGTCGTTTAGTTTTTATCTTTTCCAGGTCAAGATCCAATCCCAAAGGATCTAAAATCCCAGCAAAATATTCGTAAATTCCTTTTACATCTTCAAAAGGAATTAGAAGCGATTCCAGGGCTGTCGATCCGTTGTTGTCCAAAATACTTTTATCGGCACCTTTTTCAAGTAATAATTTAACCATTTCGGTGTGGCAAAAGAATGCAGCAACATGAAGCGGGGTTGCCCCGTCGTTCTTTACAAAATTTATTTCGGCGCCAGCTTCTATTAATGCCCGGGCCACCTCTGTTTTACCAAATGTTGCTGCCGTACTTAATGGACTGCCTCCACCATCCGGTTCTTTTTTATTTAGATCGGAACCAGCTAAAATATTTTGCCTGACAACTTCAATGTTTCCCTGCAAAGCTGCCTGGTGAAGATCAATGTTGATGTTATATTGAGTTGATTGCCAACCTGCAGATTGTCCCCCTTGTCGGTAATCTGCCTGTTTTGCGAAAACAACAATGGAAAGTATTGTAGCCAGAACAAATACTGTTGACGCCAGTTTCATTGAAATGGTTTTTTGAAATATGCTTTTGTATGCATAAACAATTATGTTGCTGACTATAAAAGTTAATATTGTTAGAATAAGATATTTCACATAAACGGGGATTTGTATATTTACCAGGGACAGTGCAAGAATTCCCAAAACGATAATGTGAATAATGTAAACCTGGTACGAATTTTTATTCAGGTGTTCCATAATTTTAAAGTTCTTGTTCAAACTAAATTGGAACGCGTAAATAAAAATGTGCAGGAAGCTTAACATGGCCAGCATCGATAAAATGTAGTAAGCCAATCTATCTGCATGTTCTGAGATAAAATAGTAATTACGATTGACATCAACTAAATTATAGAATAGGTTTAAGGCTACAATTGTAAAACCGGTTAAAGAAAATGTCAGAACCACATTAGATATTATATAAAGCTTTTTGTTTTTCTTCTGCGATTCGAAAACATTGAGTTTATTACACAACGATCCCAAAAGAAAAGCAAGAAAATATACCAGTAATCTCTCATTCTGAAAATCGAGAAGTGGCGAAAGTGTCCATCCTTTCAAACCGATAACAGAAATAATCATACTATAAATAACCCCAATTATAAAAACCAAAACCACTCCTGTTTTTAATGAGATTTTTATTGACAATAAATTCGTTTTATATAAAATCAGATAAATCACCTGAAATATAAATAACACAGGCAGAAACCACAACCAGTTTTGACTTGGATTATTGGCAAAAAAACTTAAGTCTGTTCCTGCTCTTTTAAATAGATGGAAATAGGTAAACCATTCTTCCTGTGGTAATCCCCTTGAAAACAGAAAAATTGCTTTGTAAGCAGGAATAAGCGTAAATACTGCAATTATCCAGGGTACAAATATTCTTATAAACTTGGTTTTTAAAAAGTCAAGGCTGGATTTGTTTTTTACTGAATACGGAACAAAATATCCCGAGATGAAGAATATTATAAACATCACAAAAAGGTCTAAATACATTCTTATTAAACCTATTGAATTGTTTTTCATCGGGTCACACACAATCCATGTGTTTTCTAAAACCGATTCGTAAACAAGTCCGGCGTGTAATACAACTACCAAAAAAATTAAAAATGTTCTAAGGTTGTCTAAAAAATAAATTCGTGTTTTCATTACAATTTTCTTTAATATTTCTTCACTAATTTGTTGGTGTAAAGTTCCCTTAAACAATGATGCAGAGCTAATAATTTATGCTTTCAATTTGATAAACTTTGGTGAAGCGGTTGTAATTATGACGCAAGTGTATAAATTATGACGCAAATGATGAAATGACGGAGAGAAAAAAGTGTTAAAAGTTATTTGTATCTTTTCAGAGAAATATTCCGTATTTCGATTATATTTTTAAAACGATGCAGGAATCAAGTTTCATAGAAAACGATTTTTTAAACAAAGTTACCGGGATTGTTGAGGAGAATATTTCAAGTGAGCAGTTTGGGGTTTCTGAGCTGGCAAATGAAATTGGAATGAGCCGTTCGAACCTGCTTCGAAAAATTAAAAAATTAACAGGTTTGTCGGTTAGCAAATTTATCCGGCAGGTACGTTTGCAGCGGGCAATGGAAATGTTGAAACAAACCACTTTGAATGTTTCGGAAGTATCTTATCAAGTTGGTTATAGCAGTGTCTCTTATTTTATTAAATGTTTTGGCGAAAATTATGGATACCCTCCCGGTGAAGCCGGAAAAAAAATTGTGCAAGAAAATGAACCGGTTCAAACCGATGAGTCAAAAAGAAAAAATTGGATTGTAATTCTTGGAGTAATTTTTAGTATTGTTTTGCTGGCAACTATCTTTTTTATTTTAATTAACCCGTTTGCATTTAAACAAAATGATCTCGAAAAATCGATTGCGGTTTTACCGTTTATAAACGATAGCAATGATTCTAGCAATGTTCATATAATAAATGGATTAATGGAATCTGTTCTTAATAATCTCCAAAAAATTGAAGATTTGAGGGTAATCAGCCGGACCTCGGTTGAAAAGTACCGTAACAATCCTAAAACTATTTCTGAAATTTCAAAAGAGTTAAATGCAAATTATTTTGTTGAAGGAAGCGGCCAGAAAATTGGTGATCAGATTTTACTAAATATTCAATTGATCGAAGCTCCAACCGATAGGCATCTTTGGGCAGAACAATATAACCGGGATGCAAAAGATATTTTTAACTTGCAAAAAGAAGTTGCAAAAAATATTGCAGATAAAATTGAGGCCATAATTACGCCTGAAGAAGAACAGCAAATTAACAAAACTCCTACTGACGATCTTGTAGCATATGATTATCTCTTAAAAGGGCTCGATTTAATGTATAAAGGAGATCGGGAAAATTTGGAAGAGGCCATCGAATATTTTCAAAAAGCGATTGAACAGGACAAGGAATTTGCCCGGGCACACGCCGGAATTGCCATTACATATTATTTTCTGGATGCGACACGAACTGAAAAAAAATATTCTCAACTAATTAATAATTATGCTGATAAAGCACTATTACTCGATTCGCAGTTGCCCCAAAGTTTGATTGCAAAAGCATTATTTTACATCAATAATTCTGAATACGAACAGGCTGTTTCTTATCTTGAAAAAGCATTGGAATACAATCCGAATTCAGCCTTAGTTATTAATATCCTGGCCGATTTTTATACGAGTCATATTCCTAATACAGAAAAATACCTGGAATATGCTTTGAAAGGAATCAGATTGGATATTGCAGCAAATGATTCAATTACTGCAAGTTTTATCTATTTGCATGTAAGTAATGCCTTTATTCAGACAGGTTTTACAGACGAGGCTGAAATGTACATTAACAAGTCGTTGGATTATGATCCGGAAAATTTGTTTTCGGAGTATGTAAAAGCCTATATTCTGTTTGCGCGAAACAAAGATCTCGATCAAATCAAAGAATCTTTAATTAAAACACTTAATAAAGATTCAACAAGATTGGATGTAATATTGGAAGTTGGAAAAATTTGTTATTACATGAGAGATTATGAAAGTTCTTATAAATATTTTAATAAAATTATAGCGATAAAGGAAGCTCAAAATCTGAATATTTTTAGAGGGGAAAATGCAAAAATCGGTGTTGTATTATCAGAAATGGGACTGATTGAGAAATCTGATAAATGTTTTAATGATTATAAGGATTATGCTGATGGAGATAAATCGATTTATAAACATGTAAGTTTAGCAGTGTATTATTCGTATAAGGGCGACACGATAAATGCTATCGAACAATTGAAATTGTTTTCACAGCAAGACAATTATCATTATTGGGTAATTTTGTTTTTAAGAAATGATCCTTTAATCGATAATATTAGAGATCTGCCAGAGACTACGGAAATACTTAACGATATAGAAACCAAATTCTGGAAAAACCATAATCAAATTAAGGCTTCATTGAAAGAGAAAAATTTACTTTGATTTTATTGTTTACAAAATTTATTTAATGTTAGTTACACCAAAAACTGGAACAAATCTCGTTTTTCATTCAAATATTCATAAATAAAACCATTCTCTTCCATTCTTTCAACAAGCCCGTTGTAGTCCTCTTTTTTCTGAACTTCAATGCCAATAACTGCTGGCCCTTTTTCGCGGTTGTTTTTTTTTGAATATTCAAAATGAGTAATATCGTCGCTTGGGCCAAGTACAATATCGACAAAAGTACGCAGTGCTCCGGCACGTTGTGGAAACCTTACAATAAAATAGTGTTTCAGTCCTTCGTAAAGTAACGAACGTTCTTTTATTTCTTCAGTGCGGGTAATGTCGTTGTTACTGCCGCTAACAATACAAACTACGTTTTTGCCTTTAATTTCTTCCCGGTAAAAATCGAGTGCTGTAATTGAAAGCGCCCCGGCTGGTTCAATTACAATTGCATCCCTGTTGTAAAGTTGTAATATTTTTGTGCAGATTTTACCTTCAGGAACTGTAATAATATCATCGACAACTTGTTTGCAAATTTCAAAAGTAATCTCACCTACTTTCTGAACGGCAGCCCCATCAACAAACTTGTCAATTTTTTGCAACTCAACAACTTTCCCGGCTTCAATCGATTTTTGCATCGACGGTGCCCCGGCCGGTTCAACCCCAATAATTTTAGTTTGCGGACTTATTTGTTTGAAATATGCACCAACTCCTGCAGCCAGACCGCCACCGCCAACCGGAATAAATATAAAGTCGATACTTTCTTTGGTGTCTTGCAAAATTTCCAGTCCAACAGTTGCCTGCCCTTCAATAATTTGTCGATCGTCGAACGGATGAATAAAAGCCATTCCTGTTTTTTTGCTGTCTTGCAGGGCAGAAATATGTGCATCGTCGTAAGTATCGCCTGTTAAAATAATTTCAATAAACTCCTTCCCAAACATTTTTACTTGCTTTATTTTTTGTTTTGGAGTGGTTGCAGGCATATATATTTTGCCCTTTATTTTGAGTTTTTGGCACGAGTAGGCAACACCCTGAGCATGGTTTCCGGCACTGGCGCATACAACCCCGTTCTTCAACTCTTCGGTAGAAAGATGTGCAATTTTATTAAAAGCTCCCCTTAATTTATACGATCGTACTATTTGTAAATCTTCTCGTTTTAAAAGAATATTTGCTTGAAATTCATCCGAAAGATTTAAGTTTTTTTGCAAAGGAGTTTGAAGAATAACATCATTCAAATTAATTTTTGCCTTTGTGATATCCTGGAGTTGTGGGAAATATTTGACCGTCGAATTCATATTAACTTTTTTGCAAAGATAATCTTTCTTGGTAGAGGCAAATTCAATATTGTTGGTTCATTTTGGGTTAAATTTCAATATTTACCCGGTGACGGAAAGTCATCGGGTAAAAGTTGTAAAGAAATAATCGAATTGGTATGTGCAGAATAGAAATTGTTAGGTCGCTTATCTAAATAAATTCACCCGGTGACGGAAAGTCAACGGGTGAACAGAGCGCTGTAAAATTTCTGCTATTCTTTGTACCAATTAATTTTTCGGGTAAAAAACATTAGCAAAGCCAATAACACGAATAATCCAACACTTCCGGCAAGGAGTGCGTACGATTCGAGTTGAAGCAAAATAAATATAAACGAATAACTCGCTGCAAGGGCCAGTGCAATAGCAATTGAGTTTTTTAATTTCAACATAAAACTCCTTGAATATAGAAACACCAGTATTAAAACCGCAGATGTTGCGATAATGTAGGCAAGGTTAAATCCGAGTTGTTCTGAAATGGAAAGTAACAGCAAATAAAAAATAGTGATTGCACTGCCAACCATAATGTATTGAAAGGGATGAATCCTTTGTTTCGAAAAAACTTCGTACATAAAGAAAACGATAAAAGTGATAATAATTATGAGGACCGCATATTTTGCGCTTCGTGTGTTTTTTTGGTAGTTATCTGCAAGGGTTACCAGCTCCACTCCAAAATCGGCACTATGAATTTCAGAATTGTTAGTACCCGACAGACTTTCACCGTTCGACCACCGTTGGGGAAAATTCCGGTTGAAATGCAGTACTGTCCAATCGGCCGAAAATCCTGTGTCATTTATTTCCCGGTTTTTAGGCAGGAAATTTCCAACAAACCCAGGATCGTTCCATGGAGATTCAAGGTGAACTTCTGTTTTTTCACCAACCGGTGTAAACATTAAACTCTGACTTCCTTTTAATTTTAACGAGATTTGAAAATTACCACGGAAATTGTCAGCCGAAATATTGGGTAGCGAAACTGAAATTCCACTTTCACCGATTACCGACTTATTTATTCCCGGCGCAAATGTAGTTCCCGAATTGTTCCACTTTAGTATAACTTCTTCGTTAATTCCGCGTAAATCGTTTATTGCCAGAAGTATTTGTGCATCTTTCCATTGAATGTCCTTCTCATCGATATTAAAATCACTAAAATCGGGGAGTTCGAAATTCCCTGATAAATTAATATCCGACTCGTAAACAATTACATCGTAAATACTCCGGTAAAGTTTTTTGGGATTTATTTTACCATTAATATTTAATTCTTTTGGAAGAAAAGTAGCCGTGTGAATAACTTCCTTGTATTCTTTATTCCGTTCGTTATAAACACTTTTTGTGTACGGAACGGTTAAAACCGGTCCTGTAATTTCCTGGTTGTCTGACCATTTCGACATGACCTCACTGCTCGCTTCATCCGCAGTTAAACTACGTTCGCTAATTAACGACAGAATCATCAATTTCGGTATCATCAGAACAAGCACTAAAAACCCGATTGTAAAAAGTTTGAAAGATAGTTTGCGGTGGAAGTTTAATCCCATACGGTCTAAAATGTTTCCCTGATTTTCTTTTTCCATGATTTATATTTTTCTGTTAAAAAGTACTTTGAATTTCAAAGTCGATAGATAAAAAATTATTGTTTGTTTTTGTTAATTATACTTTCAAGTGCTTTTAAGTGTATATTAAAAGCTTCTTTTCCTGCTGATGTTATTTTATACTTTGTATTCGGTTTCCTTCCGATAAAAGATTTATTAACTGAAATATACCCCGATTTTTCCAGTGCTTTTAAATGGCTTGCGAGGTTTCCATCGGTAAGTTCGAGCAGCTCTTTTAAATTGTTAAAACTTAGATTTGAGTTTACCATTAATGCAGCCATTACCCCAAGCCTCACTTTATTGTCGAAAGCTTTATTTAATTGTTGGATAATGTTTTTCACTTTACCTGATTTTTAGTCTCTTTTTGTAGGAAAATGAAACCATAAACAATATGGACAATTCCAAATCCAGTTGCCCATAAATACAAACCAAAGTCTGAGAAAATCACTGCAATCAGCCCAATAACAATTTCAATGATTCCTAAACCAAGGATTTCCGGGCGGGTATATTTTGCCGCGTTTACAAGAGCGAGGCCGTAGAATATTAAAAAACATGGGATAATAATATCGTAGTATCCCCGAACGGTTAATGTTAATATCATAACTCCCCCGGTAACGAGTGGAATTAAAAGGTTAAACAGAAGTAGTTTTGATCCGGGGCCCCAAATCTGCTTTTGTTGTTTACGGGCCTTTTTAATTGTTAATAGAAATATTGTTAATAGTGAAAGTGTTAAAACCGATAATCCCAGAATGGAAAGCAAAATGATTTTATCGTTTACATTTTCGGGTTGACCACTTGCAGGAATTTGTGTATCGATAATCAGGGATGCAAAAAAAGCCCCGATTAAAGCATAAATCCCAACTAAGATTCCCGATAATCCACTCAACGAAAGGAACCGGCTTGAGCGTTCCATTATTTCGCGGATATTTTTTAGTTCTCCTAAAAGCTTATCTTGTTCATTCATATTAAAAGTACTTTGAAATACAAAGTAAAATAATAAAAGTGTAATTTCCAAGAAAGATTACTTTTTTTTATTGTAACGAGATTAAATTCCTTATGCCAATTTTTGTGCAGTAATAGAGTTTATTGTTTAATAATGTGTAATTTCAACCTGAAAATTGAATCCCATGAGAAGCTTTATTTTTATTTCATTATTACTTTTTTTATTATTTGGATGTAATACAAATAAACCAATTAACATTTTGATTTTAAGTGGAAGTAACAATCACGAGTGGAAGGAAACTACGCCTTTTTTAGTAGAAATGTTTGAAGTAAATGGGAATTTTAAAACAGATCTAACAAATAAACCTGATACATTAAATTACAATATCATTAAAAATTACGATGTTATTTTGAACAATTGGAATTCGTGGCCTGAAAATGATCTTCGTTGGAACCCGGAATTGGAATCAGGGATTTTAAGATATTTGAATGAAGGTGGTGGCTTGGTATTTTTTCATGCTTCAACTTCGGTGTTTTACAAGTGGCCGGAATTCAGGGAAATAACAACTGCTTCGTGGGAAGAAAAAACCGGTCATGGAAAAAACGATACTATTGAAGTTTTTATAGAAAACAAAACCCATCCAATAACGAAAGGAATAACTGATTTTAAAATTTTTGATGAATTGTGGATAAATGCCCGTGAAAATGAAAGTTTTACAGTGCTTGGAACTGCTACAGATAAAACGCAAAAAGCAGCGGGTAGTAAAAACCAGCCGGCTATTTTTGTAAAAGAGGTGGGAGATGGTAAGATTTTTCATACGATTCTTGGGCACGATATTGAGGCGATGAATAACGATGGATTTAAAAAATTGTTATTACGTGGAACAGAATGGGCCGCCATCGGAAAGGTGACCTTTGAATAAACAGGTGAAAAACTATCTAACTCAATAATAATGAAAAAAATAAGCAGAAGAAATTTTATCGGAAAAACAATGACTGGAGTTGCCGGTGCAATAGTAATTCCAACAATTTTACCATCGTGCGGAACTTACAAAGGAGCCAACGATCGTATTTTAATTGCTCATATCGGGATGGGATCGCGTGGTCAGTCGGAAATGAGAAATTATTTTGTCCCTCTGGAAACTTCCTATTCAGTTGCTACTTGCGATCCTTTCGAACAGAGACGAAATGAATCGGCGGATTATATAACTAAAACATATAAGGAAAAAGGCGTGCAAGCTCCTGATTGCATGGCTTACAACTATTTTGAAGAGATTCTGGAACGTGATGATATTGACGCCGTTCATATTACAACACCCGACCACTGGCATGTTGTTGGGGCTATAAAAGCAGCCCGGGCAGGCAAACATATCATGCTGGCAAAACCACTCGGATTAAGTTATCCGCATTATAAAATTCTTGAAAAAGAATTGATAAGCAATAATGTAAAATTTCATTATGGCACTCAACAGCGTACAATGAAACATATGCAATTGGGAATTAATATGATTAAAGATGGATTAATTGGTGAAGTTGAGAATATAGAAGTTTGGGCACCTGGTTATAATCCTGTTGAATCGCCGGTTTGCAACGAAGTTCCTGTTCCCGACGATTTTGATTTTGATAAATGGACGGGACCGGCCCCATTAAATTCTTATTGCCCGGAACGTGTTACCAACAACAGTTCCTGGTTTCAGTGGGATTATTCTATTGGATTTTTAGGTGGCTGGGGTGCGCATCCTTTAGATATAATGATTTGGGGAATGAAAGAACAAATGAGTGGGAAATATACTTGCGAAGGTACCGGCGGGTTTTGGAAGCCCGGAGGAATGTATAATAATATTAGGGACTGGAATGTAAATATTGAATACAATTCAGGCGTAAAATTACACTTTGTAGATACCGATTTTGCAATGCAAAATGATGTGCTTCATTATCGAACAATAAAAGATAGTAATGGAACAACATTTTATGGTTCAAAAGGTTGGATTTCGTTGAGCAGATCTTCGGCACAATCAAATATTTCTGAAATAGACCAAAAATTAAACGATTTTCCAAAAAATAATAATGGGTCGATTTTGAGCGAAGAAAATACGATGGGGCAACTTTTTGTCGATGTCGTTAAAGGAAATGTACCTGAGGCTTGTCCTTTGGAGGAGGCCATTCTTTCTGACTGTGTAAGCCACATGGGTAATATTGCGATTCGCACAAACAGAAAAATTACCTGGGATCCGGTTAAAGGTGAAGTTGTTGGTGATGCAGAAGCAAATAAATTGTTTGTGAGGGAAATGCGGGAACCTTATAGAATTTAAGGGTGTGGCGATTTCCATATCGCCAATTCAAATAATGCGAGTTGGAATTCGCATCTTAAAAAAGAACCATTCTCTGTAAAAAGAACGGTTCTTTTCTTTTGGTTTGGCAATTTACAAATCGCCATTAAAATTTCCAAATCGGAATTATTTCCAAAATTGCTAATACAGAAAATGCGAATCGGAATTCGCATCACCCATTAATTTTTTTCAATCCAATTTGCGATCCAATCCCCAACCTCTGAAGTTTTATAAGCTTGCTCTTCAGCAATATCCTCGGTAACAAAACCTTCGGCCATTGAAGCTGCCACAGCATCGCGGATAAGTTTTCCTTCTTCTTTTAAATCGAAGGCATATTCAAACATCATGGCAGCTGAAAGAATAGTTGCAATTGGGTTGGCAATGTCTTTTCCGGCAGCTTGTGGGTACGAACCGTGGATAGGTTCAAAAACAGAAGTGTGAATTCCCATTGAAGCTGATGGTAAAAGTCCAAGTGAACCTGTAATTACACTGGCTTCGTCGGTTAAAATATCGCCAAACATATTTTCGGTAACCATCACATCGAAATTTTTTGGCCACTGAATAATTTGCATGGCTGCATTATCAACAAACATATATTCTGTTTTAATATCCGGATAATTGGGTTCCATTTCTTGCGCCACTTCTCTCCAGAGCCGAGAGCTTTCTAATACGTTTGCTTTGTCAACTACAGTTAATTTTTTATTGCGTTCTCCTGCAAATTCGTATGCCAGTTTCAGAATACGTTCGATTTCTACCCGAGCGTAGGTACATGTATCAAATGCAGTATTCCCGTTGTCTTTTCTGCCTTTTTCGCCAAAATAAATACCACCTGTCAACTCGCGGATACAAACAAAATCAGCTCCTTCAACCAGTTCGCGTCTAAGTGGCGATTTGTGTAATAACGATTCAAAAGTTTCAACCGGGCGTATGTTTGCATACAGTCCAAGCTTCTTCCGCATTGCAAGCAAACCTTGTTCGGGGCGTACTGTAGCCTTTGGATTATTATCGAATTTTGGGTCGCCAATGGCACCAAAAAGTACTGCATCCGATTTCATGCATAATTCGTGGGTTGTGTCGGGGTAGGGATCACCCACCTGATCGATGGCTGTGGCACCGGTTAACGCGTATTCGTATTCTATGTCGTGATTAAATTTTTTGGCAACAGCTTTGACACATTTCATGGCCTGTTCAACTATTTCAGGTCCAATGCCGTCGCCTGGTAAGATTGCAATTTTAAGTTTCATTTATATATTTTTATCAAGTTCAAAAAGTTGTACTAAATTCGATTTTATTTTTTTTACGAGGATAGGATTTGCCTCGCCTAGTTTTCTTTTTATCAATTTTTTTGGTATTGTAGTTAACCTATGTAACTTAATGATTGAATCAGTAATAAGCCCTGTTTTATCAAATGACTCTGTTTCCTTTTCAATAAGAATATCAAATAACTCATCCTAATTTTTAACATTGCTAGAAATAAAAGCAACAATAATATGTTTAAATTTTCCGATTTCGGGAGTTAAACAAATTACCGGTCTAACTTTAGATGATGAAAAATCATCAAATGGAAATGGAACAAGAACAATACTATTTTTAATCATTTTTTAATGGTTCACCATCATTTAACGAATAGATGTTTTCTTCCGGTTCACTTAAAAAATTAAACGAAGGGTTTTGAGAGTTGGAATAAAGCCAGATTTTATCATCATCAATTAAATCTTCTTCATCGCTGAAAAGGATCAATACCCTTACATTTTTATTTCTTTTTTTTAAAGGTATATCAATCTTTAACTGGCCTTTATTATTCGTTTTTGTATTAATTTCAATAGCTTTCATTTGGAAAGTTTGTTCAAAATTACGTCAATTTAATTAATCGAGCAACATATTATTTTCACGAAATATTACTTAATATTTTATCCAAAAACCCCGGTTTATGTTCCATTTCAATAATATTTAACATTCTGATTGTAGCTTTAATAGCCGCAGCATTTTGGTCTAGATCTAAGCCCCTTGTTTTAAACTCGCGGCTGTTTTTCCATGTAATTACTGTTTCAGCTAAAGCATCCGTTCTTCCGCCTGGTGGAATTGTCACAACATAATCGATAAGTTTTGGGAACTGTTTACCCAGCTTTTTGTAGATTTTTCGAAGTGCCTTTACAAATGCATTATATTGCCCGTCGCCATCGCAGAACTCTTCATATCTTTTTCCATCAATTTCGAGAGAGACATTTGCAACCGGCCTCAAACCCATGGTATGATTTACCGAGTAGTTAATTACTTTGATTTTATTTTCGAAAAAGTCATTTTCTAAAACGTCAGCAACTATGTACGGTAAATCATCGTTTGTGACAGTCTCTTTTTTGTCTCCAAGATTAATAATTCGTTGGGTAACTTTTTTTAACGATTCGGCATCCAATTCAATTCCCAAATCTTCCAGGTTCTTTTTAATATTTGCTTTTCCCGATGTTTTACCCAGCGCATATTCCCTTATTCTTCCAAAACGTTCAGGAATTAATTCATTAAAATAGAGATTATTTTTACTGTCGCCGTCGGCATGAATACCGCTGCACTGGGTAAATACAAATTCGCCTACAAGAGGTTTATTTGTTGGAATCCTGATTCCTGAAAAGGATTCAACCAGGCGTGAAACCTTGTTTAATTGATTTTCGTTTACGTTGGTTTTCATTTTCAAATGGTCTTTTATGGTGGCAATTACACTCGAAAGTGGGGCATTGCCGGCTCGTTCGCCAAGACCATTTACGGTGGTGTGAACACAGCGCATCCCTGCTTTTATTGCATGAAAAACATTTGCAATAGCAAGGTCGTAATCGTTGTGTGCATGAAAATCAAAATCTACGTCAGGAAACGATTCAATCATCTCTTTACAGAAATCGTAAGCTTCATCGGGGTCGAGAATTCCCAAAGTATCGGGTAACATAATTCGTTTAATATTTTCATCCTTTAAATTAGAGATCATAAAATGAACGTAATCTTTTGAATTGCGCATTCCATTCGACCAATCTTCAAGATAAATATTAACTACAATTCCCATTTCGTTGGCATTGGCAATTACTGTTTTAATATCTGCAACATGCTGATCAGGTGTTTTACGTAACTGTTCGGTAACGTGTTTATGCGAACCTTTGCAAAGTAGATTTATTACTTTTCCGCCAGCGTCTTCTATCCATTGCAACGAAATTTTATCGTCAACAAAACCTAAAACTTCAACTTTTTCAAGATGGCCTTTTTCGGCTGCCCATTTCATAACACGCTGAGTACCTTTAAATTCACCTTCCGAAACTCGTGCCGATGCAATTTCAATCCGGTCAATTTTCACATCTTCAAGCAACACTTTTGCCACACTGAGTTTTTCACCCTCACTAAATGAAACTCCCGATGTTTGTTCACCATCGCGAAGCGTGGTGTCCATAATCGTTAGCTGTTTTCCATTTATTTCTACTGTTTTTCCTGTCATAATAATTTTTCAGTCTGTCTGTTAAAAATTGCCATTTCGCAAAAAATCATTTATTAGTTAACAATTGAAATGGCAAAAATCCCAAATCTCAATTTCCAAATCTCAAATAATTTTCAAAATTCAATTTTCAAAAGGTTGTTCATGTTTTTTGTTTATTGCTTTTTGGTATTTGTAATTTGATAACTTACGCTTTATTCTGTTTCAAATGCAGCAATCTTATCTTTGATTTCAACGAGGTAATCAATGTCGTCGAGCCCGTTTTGCAAACAATGTTTTTTATACTGATTTATTTCAAAATCAACGATTTCACCAGTTGCTGAAATGGAGAAAGTCTGTTTTTCCAGATCCACAACAAAATTTGTATTTGAATCGTTTTCAATCGCATCAAATATTTTTTGAAGGAATTCAGGTGTAACAACAACCGGTAAAAGACCATTGTTCAAAGCATTTCCTTTAAAAATATCGGCAAAAAAACTTGAAACTACTACTCGGAAACCATAATCGTAAATTGCCCAGGCAGCGTGTTCGCGGCTCGAACCACTTCCGAAATTTTTAGCACCCACCAATATTTTACCAGAATATGTTTTATTGTTTAACGGGAAATTTGCTTTTTCACTTCCATCTTTTTCGTAACGCCAATCGCGAAAAAGGTTATCACCAAATCCTTTTCTTTCTACCGCTTTAAGAAAACGAGCCGGAATTATTTGATCCGTATCTACATTTTCTATTGGTAAAGGAACCGCTGATGATGTTATAATTGAAAATTTATCGTATGCCATCTTTATGATTGATTATTTATTATTGTTGAATTATTATTATTGTTGAATTATTATTTGAGATAGTTTTTACTTTTTTCTTGATTGTATTGTTTTTCTTGATGAAATGAAAATTGCAGTGAGTTCTTTTGCTTCTTTCATTAAGGGATTTGCAATTTCATCTGAAATGATTTTCTCATCTAACCCAAATTCTATCCAAAAATCACATTCATCTACCTCTTCAATAACTATTGATAATTTTGCAGCAAAAGAAGCTGTTGAATGAGCTAAGTTTACAGCCCTGTAGTTTGCTGCTACCGACGTTGAACATCTTATTAGCTGGCCTTCAATATGTGAACCTAATTTATTTTTAGGAAGAGAAATTGCAACTTTTACACATTTATGTGCAAAAATTTTAGTTCTTCTTTTTAACTCATACTTGTCCATAATTCATCAATAATCATTTATAACTAATAAATTAAAACATTCTTCTTGGATCGCTGATAACGCCCGAGATAGCCGCCGCTGCCGCAGTTAACGGGCTGGCCAATAATGTTCTCGCTCCCGGACCTTGTCTGCCTTCAAAATTTCGGTTTGATGTAGAAACTGAATATTTGCCTTCTGGAATTTTGTCATCGTTCATTGCCAAACAAGCTGAACACCCAGGTTGACGCAAGGCAAAATCTGCTTCTTCCAAAATTTCAACAAGTCCTTCTGCACGAATCTGGTTTTCCACCTGTTTTGAACCGGGAACTAACCATGCAGTTACGTTTGTCGCTTTTTTCTTTCCCTTTACAAAATTTGTAAATTCTCTAAAATCTTCAATTCTTCCGTTTGTGCAACTTCCCAGAAAAACATAATCAACTTTTTTCCCTGTCATTAAATCACCTGCCGAATATCCCATGTATTGAAGTGACTTTTCGAAAGTTGTTTTATCGCTTCCTTCCATTCCTTCAGTTGTTGGAATATTTTGGGTAACTCCAATTCCCATTCCCGGATTTGTTCCATAAGTAATCATCGGTTCAATATCGGCTGCATCGAAAACAAGTTCAGTATCAAATACTGCACCTTCATCTGTTTTTAAATTGGTCCAACTGGAAACAGCTTTTTCCCAATCTTCTCCTTTTGGAGCAAACTGTCGCCCTTTAATATATTCGAAGGTTGTTTCGTCAGGAGCAATCATTCCACCACGGGCACCACTTTCAATACTCAGGTTGCAAAGTGTCATTCGTCCTTCCATCGAAAGATTTGTTATTGCCGAACCAGCATACTCTATAAAATGCCCGGTTCCACCACTGGTCGAAATTTTTGAAATTATGTACAACGCAATGTCTTTTGCAGTTACCCCTTTTTCTAACTGGCCATTAACCGTAATTTTCATTTTTTTGGGTTTTGGCTGCATAATGCACTGACTTGCCAAAACCATTTCTACTTCGCTGGTTCCAATTCCAAAAGCAATAGCGCCAAAAGCACCGTGAGTAGAAGTATGACTGTCGCCACAAACAATTGTCATTCCCGGTTGGGTCAGGCCCATTTCTGGTCCAATTATATGAACAACACCGTGTCCTTCTGTTCCTAAATCGTGATGTACAATTCCGTGTTCAGCACAATTATTTTTCAGCATTTCAAGCTGATGACGAGAAAGTTCGTCTTTTATTGAAAGGTGCTGGTTGATTGTTGGCACATTATGATCTGGAGTTGCTGTTGTTTTATCGGGGCGAAAAACTTTCAATCCACGGTTTTTTAATCCCAGAAATGCAACCGGACTTGTTACTTCGTGAATCAGATGCCTGTCGATATATAAAACATTTGGGCCGCCTTCAACCTTTTCTACAACGTGAGCATCCCAAATCTTATCAAATAATGTTTTTGCTTCCATATTTTAATGAAACTTACTTTAAACTTTTAATTAAAAACTATTAACTCAATTTGCCACCGGCAATTTATTTATTGCATCTAAAAATGCTTCCACTGCGGCGGTAATAATATCGGTATTTGCGCCAAAACCATGGAATATTGTATTATTGTAATCTACCTGCATGTGTACTTTGCCAATGTCATCGCTCCCACGTGTAATAGCCTGCACCAAAAATTCTTCGATTATAACCTGGCGGTGGATGATCTGCTTCACAGCTTTTATTGCTGCATCCACAGGTCCGTTACCCGATGAAGTTGCATCAAATTTTTCGCCGGCAATATCCAATCTTACAGTTGCCATGGGCATAAGTTTTTTACCGGTAACTACTTGCAAAAAATCGAGTTTAATACGACGTTCCTGCTGAGTTGCATCGCCAACGAGCAAAGCAATATCGTCGTCGCGGATATCTTTTTTCTTGTCGGCCAGATTCAGAAATTCTTCATAAACTTCGTCCAGTTTCTCTTTTGATAATTCAAATCCAAGTAATTCTAAGCGGTGTTTCAAAGCCGCACGACCACTTCGGGCGGTAAGTAAAATAGCCGATTCGTTGATTCCAACATCTGTTGGATCCATGATTTCGTAATTCTCGCGGTTCTTTAAAACGCCATCCTGATGAATTCCCGATGAGTGTGCAAATGCATTTCTTCCAACAATAGCTTTGTTTGGCTGAACCGGCATATTCATTAAAGTAGAAACCAATCGGCTGGTTCCATAAATCTTTTTAGTGTTTATTCCTGTATCGATATTTAACACGGCATACCGACTTTTTAATATCATTACAATTTCTTCCAAAGAGGTGTTTCCGGCTCGTTCTCCAATTCCATTAAGTGTAACTTCCACTTGTCGCGCACCATTAATTACACCGGCAAGTGTGTTTGCCGTTGCCATTCCTAAATCGTTGTGGCAGTGGGTTGAAATAGCCGCTTTATGAATCCCTTTTACATTATCGACCAGGTATTTTATTTTTTCACCATATTCTTCGGGCAAACAATAACCTGTTGTGTCGGGAATATTTACTACGGTTGCACCAGCTTTTATTACAGCTTCAATAACGCGTGCTAAATATTCATTCTCAGTTCGACCTGCATCTTCGGCATAAAACTCAATATCCTCAACATACTTTTTTGCATATTTGACGGCTTCAACAGCACGTTCAAGAATTGCATCGGGGTTAGAATTTAATTTATGATGAATATGAAAATACGAAGTTCCAATGCCAGTGTGTATTCGTCCTTTTTTAGCATATTTTAGCGATTCGGCAGCAACGTCAATATCTTTTTGTACTGCGCGGGTCAACGAACAAATAGTTGGCCATGTAACCGCTTTCGAAATCTCAACCACCGATTCAAAATCGCCGGGGCTCGAAATTGGGAATCCTGCTTCAATTACATCAACTCCCAAATCCTGCAATGCTTTGGCAACCTCAATTTTTTCTACTGTGTTCAACTGGCAACCCGGAACTTGTTCCCCGTCCCTTAAAGTTGTGTCGAAAATGTAAAGCCTGTCACTCATTTTGATTTATTATTAGTTATTTATTATTATCTATTTTTGTCATTAAAATTCAATTTTCAGCTTCTGCCTTCTAACTTCTCCTGCATGAAAAAAGCCACCCTCTTTATGAGAATGGCTTTATATTTTACAAATATCTTTTAATTACACACCATTCTCATTTCTTCTGGATTAGAAGAATAATACCTAGAAGAAGGCTAAGAATTGATATGTTAATTTTTAATTTCACTTTGTTTACTTACGATTTCATGCAAATATGAAGATATTTTTTTAAAATGAAAATAAAATGATGTTTTTATTAATAATATTTTAATATAAGATAAGATTGTCTGAATATTGTAGCTTTTGATAAAAATTACGATTCGCTAATTCTTGAAAGGTTTTTTTATATTTACGAACCAGAATGGGCATTTCGCCTTTGGAATCTACCACACAAAAAGATAGAATTCTTTTTTTTCAAACCAATAATCAGTAATTTTAGCAAAACGAATTTACATTGTGAAAAGAGAAGTTTCTAAAATCTCAGAACAACATTTCGATATCTTAGTAATTGGTGGTGGAATTACTGGGGCCGCAATTGCCTACGAAGTAGCAAGTCGTGGTTTTTCTGTTGCTCTTTTCGAAAAAAATGACTTTGGGGGGGCAACTTCAGCCGCTACTTCAAAAATGATTCACGGCGGTTTACGTTATCTTGCAAAAATGGAATTTGGATTGGTACGTGAATCGCTAAGGGAAAGAAGGGTTTTAACCAACATTGCACCCAATTTTGTTCATCCGTCGAAATTCATTTTAACAACTTATAAAAAAGGGAAAACCACGGCCTGGATGTTAAAAGTTGCAATGGTTTTATACGATTTTTTGTCGTTCGATAAAAACCGGCTGTGGGATACAAGTAAAAAGATGCCCCTGCATAAAAGTATGAGAAGAGATACGGTTTTAGAGTTGGAACCAAATGTAAAATCAGACGGATTGCAGCAATCTCAAATGTACTTCGATTGTTTCAGTTGTTGCCCCGAACGGTTAACCCTCGCATTTGTAAAATCGGCAGTTAAATATGGCGCGAAAGTGTTAAATTATGCTGATATCAAAGATTTCATATTTGAAAAAAATAAGGATAAAAAGAAAATAACCGGTGTAAAAGTTTTTGATAAAGTTACAGCAAATGAATTTAATGTTTTCGGAAAACAGGTAATAAACTGTACAGGGCCATGGGCCGATATTATTATCAATAAGGTGCTGGGAAAAATGTCGACGATAGAATTACGCCGTTCGGAAGGAATTCATTTAATTACAAAAAAAGTGGTAAATAAGCATATCGTTACTGCAACTACAAAATCGGGCAGGCATTGTTTTGTTGTGCCTTGGCGGAATTACACTTTAATAGGTACAACCGACAAAGAATTTATCGGTAACCCTGATGATTATCGTGTTTCAAAAAATGCTGTTGAAGAATTTTTGGCAGAGGTGAATGAGGTTTTTGGGAATGAAGAAAAACTGAATTATTCTGATGTTAAATTTGTTTATGGTGGTTTGCGTCCACTTGTCGAAGATCAAACAGAAGATGTTTACGAATCGTCTCGGAAATACGAAATTGTAGATCATGTAAAAAATGGGATTTCAGGATTGATAACAGTTGAAGGTGGAAAATATACAACGAGCCGTAGTTTGGCTGAAAATGTTGTAAATATTTTGTTTGAAAAAACAGGTGCTAAAAAAGTTCCTTCCCTTTCTGCAAAACAATTTCTGGTAGGTTCTGAAATTGAAAATTGTAAGGATTTTATAAGCGAAAAATCCAAAAAATATCCTGGTTTGGATAAATATCAAATTGAATTTCTGGCAAAAATGTATGGCACTGAAATGGATACCGTTTTACAAATTGGAGAGCAGAAAAACCGGATGCAAAAATTAAATAATGATGGCGAAATAGAAGCTCAGGTAAGTTATGCCATTCAAAACGAAATGGCGGTAAAATTATCAGATATTTTTATGCGTCGGACAGGGTTGGGGACTTTAGGGCATCCCGGAGATAAAGTTTTAACAAAGGTTGCTAATTTAGCAGCTAAAGAATTAAAATGGACAAAAGAAAAACTGGTTGATGAGATAACAGAGATGGAGGAAATATTCAGAATTCCGTGATGGGATGAAGTATTAAGACACAAGATATTGAATGACAGACAAAAATGAATTTCAACCAAAATGGAGAGAAACTGAACCCAAACGAGGTTCGTTTAGATCGATTTTTAAATACGGCGATCCAAAAGGATTTAAACACCCGAACCGACGTTTGTTTGAGGAGTTAAAAAGCACATTTAATTTAACTGATGAAGATTTTCGAAAAAAGGAAACTACGGGCGATGAGTTGGTCGATGTAAAAATAGATTCGAATTTATCAACGGATCAAATCCTTGAGTTTAAAAAAATAGTTGGAGAAGAAAATATTTCATTAAAAGAATACGACAGGTTAAAATTCTCAAGCGGACAAACCCTGGAAGAACATATGAAATTGCGTCGGCAGTTGGTTGGTACGATTTCTGATTTAGTGGTTCATCCCAGAAAAAAATCGGAGGTTCAGGAAATTGTAAATTATTGTAACGTAAATAAAATACCGGTTTATGTTTATGGAGGAGGTTCATCGGTAAATTTTGGTGTTTACCCCGAAAAAGGCGGCGTAACTTTGGTGCTTTCAACGCACATGAACAAAGTAATTGAAGTAAACGAAACCAACCAGACAGTTAGGGTTGAAGCCGGAATTATGGGACCTCATCTTGAAAATATATTGAACAACGCGAAATCTAATTTTGATACTTCGAAGAATTTTACTTGCGGCCATTTTCCGCAATCGTTTGAGTATTCCACAGTTGGAGGCTGGATTGTTACGCTTGGTAGTGGACAGCAATCGTCATATTACGGCGATGCTGCCGATTTGGTTTTAGGAGTGGAAGTTGTTACTCCGACCGGGATAATAAAAACGTATGATTTTCCTGCTACAGCGACCGGACCAAAAGTTCTGGATGTATTTAAAGGAAGTGAGGGAACATTTGGAATAGTTATAGAAGTTATCTGGAAGATTTACCGTTTTATGCCAGAAAACCGGAAATATTTTGGATTTATTTTTAAAAATTGGGAATCGGCGGTGAATGCAAGTCGTGAAATTAGCCAGGGCGAATTTGGGCTGCCGGCAGTATTTCGAATTTCAGATCCCGAAGAAACACATCATGGTTTAAAATTGTATGGAATTGAAGGAACCGCATTTGATAAATTAATGAAATTTCGTGGTTACAAACCAATGGAACGTTGCCTTTTTATTGGCACTTCTGATGGTGCTGCAAGTTTTACCAAAAATGTAAAACAGCAAGTGAAAAAAGTTGCCCGAAAAAATGGTGGAATGTATTTGACTTCTTTTCCTGCAAAAAAATGGGAACCCGGTCGGTATCGCGATCCATATTTAAAGGAGGATTTAATGGATTTTGGAATTCTGATCGATACACTTGAAACAAGCGTGAAATGGGACAATCTGCATGAAGTTCATCAAAAAGTTCGTGAATTTATTAAATCGCGACCACAAACCATTTGCCTGACTCATGCTTCTCATTTTTATGTACAGGGAACAAATTTGTATTTCATTTTTATAATAAAAGAAAGCGATTTAAAAGCGTATCGAAAGTTTCAAAAATCGGTTATTGAAAAAATTGAGGAAAGTGGTGGTACATTATCGCATCATCATGGGGTGGGGAAGATGGCCGGTTATTTAATGGAAAAACATTTGGGCAAAAAACAGATGGAAGTTTTACGGGCATTAAAAAAACATTTCGACCCGAATAATATTATGAATCCCGGTGGTCAACTTGGACTTTAGTTCTCGATAGCTTCTAATTCTTTTTCTTCTTCACTTTCAGCAGGTTCACGTTTAAATATGTCGTGTTTTGAAATTGGCCGTAATTTTATTTTCCAGTCAAAATCACTAAGTTTTTTATCTTTCTCAGTTAACTCTAAAATAGGTTTTAACTGACCCTGTGGTGCTTTAAAAAAAACAATTCTGTGTATCTTCCCTTCTTTAAACTGAATGGATATTTTACTGCTTTCGGAGCGGTTTAATCCAATAATATTTTCTTCTTCCCTGGCATAGTACAAAGTTTGCCCGTTTCCATCAACAGTAATATTATTTATTTCGTTTTCAACAATGTAACCAATCATGTTCTTCCCTTTAATCTGGTCGAATTTTCCTGAATCCTGGTTTGAGATAATAAAACTATTGTTTGTTAAGTGCAATTCGTCAGGTGTGTCAGAATTTTGTTTCATTGCAATAAGATCTGCACTTAGCTGGTGAATTTCGGACCAGATTACCGGATTATAATGAAATTGAATGACTGAATCTTTTGTAAAGTACGCCAACGAGTCGCAAACACCTTGAAAATCGGAGCGATAAAAACGGACTCCATAAAATGCAGTTATTATTTTTTCACCCTCAATGGTGTCCGGGGCAGATCGTAAAGTGTCGGCATGCATAAATAGTGTATCTTTTTCAGAATACATTATTAACACTGCTGAATCGGAAACAGTTGCCATTTCAATCGACTCATTGTAGATCGCATTAATTCCTTTTACAATTATTTTGTTTTCAAAATCTTCAATTTGAACTGATCCGACCGCGTTTCCATTACCATCTTCTTCGTTGTATTTTATATAATTTGCTTTTAGAAGTTGTTTGTCGTTAAACACCGATGCATTTTCTTTTAATTCTGCTTCACCCGTTTTTGTGTCGTACCAGCCATCTTCGGCATAAATTGTATTTGCTGAATCGCGTATTGTGGTTGGTCCAACGATAAACATCCGGCTGGTTTCAGTATTATAAAATAGTGTGTCGCTGTGAAGTGTGTAATTTTCATTAAACCCTTCAACATCTGTATAAAAATGAACCAGATTATCGTCAACAAAGTATTTCCCGACAGTGCTGGTTAAGGTGTTTGTACTGTCCACAATTGTTCCGCTGGTATTGTAATATCCAATTTTTGCTTCAAGGTCGTAGTCCAGTGTGTCGGTAAAAAGTGTGGTTGTTTTACTTTCTAAACGTACATTTTTTATTGCACGGGCAAAACTGATATCGCCGTTGTAAAATACTTTGTTTGCGTACAAATGCATTGTGTCCCCCTGATTAACATGCACATTCCCGAAAGCGTCAACCCTGTTTGTACCGGTGTATGTGTAGGCACTGTCGCAATACAATAAAATATCGTTATGGCGAATTAAAACAGTATCAATTAATCTTTGTGCATTTGCTGCAATTTTTTCATCTGCCTCAAGCGAACCAGCCCTGAGAATCTCAATTTTTTTCTTTTCCTGCGAAAACGAAATTGAAGAGATTAAAATCAGAACAAAAAAGATTTTCAATTTTAAAAAACCGAGGATCCGCCTAATATTGAAAAAGCTTGAATGCATTAAAGCAATTTTTCTATAATTTCGTCAACCGAAATATTTTCAGCTTCAGCCTTGTAATTTTTAATAATCCGGTGCCTTAAAATTGATGAAGATACGGCTTGTACATCTTCAATGTCGGGCGAGTATTTCCCGTGAAGCGCGGCATGTGTTTTTGCCCCCAAAACGAGATATTGCGATGCCCTTGGTCCTGCCCCCCACTTAAGGTATTGGTCTGAAATGTCAGCGGCCATGCCATTTCCAGGTCTTGTTTTAGCTGCCAGGTTAACAGCATATTTTAGAACATTGTCGTTAATTGGTATTTTTCTGATTAAGTCCTGATAATAGATAATCTCCTTTCCCGAAATTACCGGGTTTAATTCTATTTCGAGGGTTGATGTAGTATTTTTTACGATAATAAGTTCATCTTCAAATTTCGGATAATCTAACCAAACCGAAAACATAAATCGGTCGAGTTGTGCTTCGGGTAAAGGATAAGTCCCTTCCTGTTCAATTGGGTTTTGGGTTGCCAGCACAAAAAATGGTTTATCGAGTTTGTATCTTTGCCCGGCAGCTGTAATTGCCCTTTCCTGCATAGCTTCCAGCAAAGCCGATTGGGTTTTTGGTGGAGTCCGGTTAATTTCGTCGGCCAAAATAATATTCGAAAAAAGCGGGCCTTGAATAAATTTAAACTGGCGGTCTTTGTCCAGGATTTGTGTGCCAATAATATCGGATGGCATCAAATCGGGTGTAAACTGAATGCGGTTGTATTTTAGCCCTAAAATTTTTGCAATAGTTGTAACAAGCAGTGTTTTTGCCAGGCCGGGGACCCCAATCAATAATACATGCCCACGACTAAACAGTGAGATTAATACCTGGGTAATTACTTCATCCTGCCCGTAAATAACTTTGGTAATTTCACTTTTTAATTCATCGAATTTGGCACGGAGCGCGTCTAACGCTTCCACATCGTTTTTATAGTCCATCTGTATTTATTTTTAGCTTGCGAAAAGGGATAAATTATTTGACCCAATTATCAAAATTGAAATTGCACCGGGCATAGGTATCATCAATCCGGATGTACGTTTCTGCCTGCCGCTCAGAAATCCAATTCTGTAAAACTTCTTCTTTTTTTGTGGCAAGGTACATGGCTGCTAATTGTTGGTAATCGTTTTGCATGTTTGCTTTATGACTTTCAATTTTATTGATCAGTTTCACCGTTTTATAAATAGTTTGCTGATTTTCCGGATCTACCGTTACAAATGGGTTTGAAATTTCATTAACATTCATGGTAGTCAGTATTTTGCTTGCGTCGCTATCTAATTCTTCAACGGTAAATTTCGACGACATTGTTGCCCCGTTAATTGCGACCCCTCCATTATTTCTTGTGTTTTTATCAAAAGAAAACCTCATGGCTGCCTCATTAAATGGGATTTCATTTTTACGGATAATGTTTGAAAGGCTATCTAATTGTTCGAAAGCTTTTTCTTTGGCCTCAACCGTAACTGTGGGCTTCATTAGAATATGACGCGTATTTACTTTATCGTCTCTTTTATCTATTAGTTGAACAATGTGATAGCCAAACGAACTTTTTACTACATTCGAAACTTTATCTCCTTTTAAGTTAAAAGCTGCTGTGGCATAAGTTGGATCTAACTCAGCTCGTCCCAAATAACCTATTTCTCCACCAGCACGGGCAGCAGATGGATCTTGTGAATACATAACCGCCAACATGGCAAAACTCGTTCCGTCTTCAATTCTTTTTTTGTATTCGCGTAGCGTTGCTTTTACCCGGTTCTCTTCTTCCAATTCAATTTTTGGGGGGAATGTAATTTGCGCGTATTCGTATTGTGTAGGGATGGTCGGTATTTCCTCCTGTTTTAAACTACGAAAATGAAACCTAACTTCTGAAGGGGTTACATTAACATTTTCCACAATTTTATTTCGCATTTGCGAGCTAAATAACTGGTTGCGTATTGCCTCCTGCATTTCTGATTTTATCAGGGCAATTGATTTTTTGAAATAATCTTCAACGGCTTTTTCGGTGCCAAAATGAGCAATATACGATTGCAGCTGCGCATCCATTTGTTGATTTACCTGATTGTCGGTTACTTCAATTAAAGTATCCAGTTCAGCTTCGGCAATCAACAATTTGTCGATCAGAAAGTTTTCAAGGATTTCGCATTTCATATCGCCATCGGAGGTTATTCCCTGTGCTTGCTGGTCGATGTGCATCCGTTCAACATCCGATTTCAGGATAATGTTGCTACCTACAATTGCAACAATTTGATCCACAATTTTATCTTGTGCAAAAGCCATTGTCGAAGTACAAACTGCCAGCAACAATATTCCTAATAATTTTACTGATTTATTTAATTTCATTTGATTCCAGATTATGAATTTTAAATTTATTTTTTCTGATTCCTTCTCTATAAACATTGTCATCTATTTGTTTCAGGAACTCAATTTTCCTTCGGTTTAAAATTAAATTTTTTATGTTTTCAGCCACATATTCCATCGGGGCTGTTTCATTCTTCAATTTATATTCGTGAATGCAGGCAAGGTAATAATAATTTGAATCATTCAATTCAATCGTATTATTCCTGATTAAAAATTGCCCGGGATCTTCAAAATCCTGTGGGATATTTTTCATTACCATTTCAAAATCAACCCATGTGTCCATAAAAATGTCGAATCCCTTGGCATATTGCAGGCAATATTCACGAAGCTCGCTTATTCCTTCTTCAGATGAATTGCTGCAATAAAGTTTTAATTGCCCTGGATCGGCTAATTCAATAGGAACTTTTACTAAAATCGCTTTTACTATGTTTTTATTCAGATTGAAATTTTTAACATTGGCCCTGTAATATTCCCCGATTTGTTCTTCGTTTACCACAGTATCCATCCTTTGTTTCAAAAGTTCGTTTTTATATTTGTAAATGATTATTGAATTTTTATATTCCTCTAATTCAAGTGTTACGTTTTTTTGGTCGAGCGAAAGGTTTTCTTCAGCTTTTTGAATCAGCAATTGTTGTTTAATCCATCTTTTAATATAGTCATCAGCCATTAAAGTGCTGTCGTTTTTATTAAGCCCGTTTGGTATAATTTCTTTAAGGTCTGTTAAATATAAAGTTTTGGTACCCACTTCGGCCACCGAAATTTGCCCTGTATTTATCGAGTTTGAACAACTTAACATTATGCAACAAATAGTTACGAAGAACCCATATTTTAATATAATTTTATGCATCGGGTATTAAATTCAGCAATTTTTTATTCACTTTAACGCGGTACTTTCTGCGTAATTTTTTTAGCCATATTTTTTCCAGATAGTTTTGATAATCAGAAATATATAATCCGCGTGCTTCATTTAGGTTTTTTGCTTCGGGTGGGATTTTGTCGCCGCGGATAAAAGTGACTTTACCGTTAAAATGTTCTGGTTCGGGGCCATTCCAAACAAAATAGTCAACAATTGGGTGGCTGCCTTTTTCCCACGCATTTTCGTTAATAACCACCATTTCGCCTTCTTTGTTTAACTGGTCGATCACTTCATCGCTTGACATCCCGGCAGCATAATACTTTTCGGCGGTTTCCCTTAATAACGTATCTTTACAAATAACGATGCTGCCTTTAAACCGTTCTTCCCACAAATATTCACCCTTATTTTTATCGTAGAATTTTTTAAGTCCGGCTGAATCTTGAGAAGCAAAATTCCAAATTTTATCTTCTGAAATATTAAAAAGTAAAATCCCGTCGTGGTATTCCTGCATTAAATACCTGAAATCGGGATATTTATCCTCCAATTTAGAATCTTCGAGTTTAGTGATTTCATAATCAACCCATTTATTGAAATTGCCGGCATAAGTCCCGGTTTGAATTTTTTCATTTTGAAGGAATGAATTAAAATCCGCAATATTGAAATTTTTATTATCTATTATAAAAAGCTTTAAATGTTTGTTTTCAAGGTCATCGCCAATATTTTTATTTTTTAATATTTCTATATTTTTCACATTTTCAACAAAATTGTATTCCGATTTTAAATTATCGATGAAGGCTTGTTTGCTATAAGTACTCCTTGCCGGATCTTTTTTGATTTTGTTTTCAATTTCAGCTTTCGAATCTTCAAAAGATGCCACTTGCCGCTCGTCGAGTTTTTTTATGATGTGGTAACCAAATTGGGTTTCCACAGGTTTTGTAAAATCTCCTTTATTTTTTATGTTGAATGCCGGCCCGGCAAATTCAGGAACCATCCTGCTTGACGAAAACCATGGCATTTCGCCATCTTGCTCGCTCGAACGTTTGTCGTCGGAGAATTGTTTTACCATTTCTGTAAAATCGGCACCATTTTCCAGTGCTGAATAAATTGAATCGATTTCAGTTTTTAGTTTTGCTTTTCCAGGGGCGGTTATTCCTTGCGGGAACATTTTCATAATATGGGCTACTTTTATTTCTCCGCGGTTTTTTCGAATGTCGTGTACTTTAATTAAATGGTACCCGAATGAACTTCTGATCGGCTCAGATATTTCATTAACCGCTGTGTTAAATGCAGCTTCTTCGAAGGGGAAAACCATTTGAAAAGCTGTAAAATACCCCAGGCTTCCACCATTCGATTTTGCCGACGGATCGTCTGAATATTCTTTTGCCGCTTCGTTGAAATCTTTCCCTGCAAGCAATTCTTCCCTGATCTTTATTGTTTTTTCCAATACTGCTTGTTCCTCTTCGATTCCGGCACTTTTATCGAGCTTAAAAAGAATGTGACTTGCGTTTACCTCTTTCAACATCCTGTCGTACACTTCGTGTACCATTTCTTCGTTGAACTTGATATTGGTTAAATAAGGAACAGCCAATTCTTTTCGATAGCCTGCCAATTCATTTATAAAAACAGTATCTCTGTCCATTTTTAAACTCTCGGCTTCTATTACTTTAAGTTTAAAATTTATAAAAAGTTCAAGGTACTCTTTTGGCGATTTCCTGTCTGATTCGTTAAAAAGGTTCTGGTTGTTTTTTTTGTAAATGCGTTCAAATTCAGCTCTGTCAACTTTAGTTTTTCTAATTGAAAGCAGCGTTTCATTTTCCTGGGCCGAAACGTTTAAAATTGAATTTAATAAAACGACTATTAAAAGGATAATTCGATTCATCGTATTTTTTATATTTATTTATATCAACATTTTAACCTGAATAGTTTTTTTTTAAAAATTACTACTCAAAATAATAGTTTTGTCAGTTAATAATGGTTACGGTATTGTTTAATTTTTTATTGACGAATGCTGTAATTGGGTGCTTCACGGGTAATACTAACATCGTGAGGATGACTTTCCTGGACACCTGCCGATGAAATTCTGGTAAATTTTGCTTTTTGCAACATCTCAATGTTACCTGCTCCACAGTATCCCATTCCGGCACGCAAACCACCAATTAACTGGTACAGCACCTCTTCAAGTGTTCCTTTGTAAGGAACCCTGGCTGCTATCCCTTCTGGCACAAGTTTTTTAATATCTTCTTCCATATCCTGGAAATAACGATCTTTCGAACCTTTTTGCATTGCTTCGATAGATCCCATCCCGCGGTAAGATTTAAATTTTCTACCCTGATAAAGAATTGTTTCGCCTGGTGATTCTTCCACACCGGCAAACAAACCGCCTGCCATTATTGAATATGCCCCGGCTGCAATTCCTTTAACAATATCGCCAGAATAACGTATCCCACCATCGGCAATTACCGGCACCCCCGACCCTTTAATTGCTTCTGAAACACTGTAAACCGCCGAAAGTTGAGGAATTCCAACACCGGCAATTACGCGGGTAGTGCAAATGGAGCCCGGGCCGATCCCAACTTTTACGGCATCGGCACCTGCCCCTACCAAAGCAGTGGCAGCTTCCGCAGTTCCAATGTTCCCAACAACAATATCTTTTTCAGGGTATTTTGTTTTTATTTGTTTTAATAGCTCAAGCACACCTTTCGAATGGCCATGAGCCGTATCGATGACCAGTGCATCAACCTGGGCTTTAACCAGTTCGTCAACCCGATCCATTGTATCTGCGGCAATCCCAATTCCTGCTGCAACCCGTAAACGGCCCTTTTCATCTTTGCAGGCCAGCGGTTTATCTTTCGCTTTTGTAATATCTTTATAGGTAACCAGGCCAATTAATTTGTTATTTTGATCAAGAACAGGTAATTTTTCGATTTTGTATTTCTGAAGAATATCCGCTGCACTTTCAAGGTCGGTCGATTCTTTGGTTGAAACCAAATTATCTTTAGTCATAACCTGTTCAATCGGGCGATTCATATTTCTCTCGAAACGCAAATCCCGGTTAGTTACAATTCCCACTAAATACCCTGCATCATCAACAACGGGGATTCCACCAATTTTGTATTTCGACATTAATTTCAAAGCATCGGCTACCTTTTTTTCACGGGTAATTGTAATCGGATCGTAAATCATTCCGTTTTCCGCCCGTTTAACTGTTGTTACCTGATGGGCTTGTTCTTCAATCCCCATGTTTTTATGAATAACACCAATTCCACCTTCCCGTGCAATTGCAATTGCCATTTTATATTCGGTAACCGTATCCATTGCTGCAGAAACAATCGGGGTATTTAAAGTAATCGAGCGAGAGAATTTGGAAGCAAGATTTACTTCGCGTGGCAAAACTTCTGAATATGAAGGAATTAAAAGGACATCATCGAAAGTTAAACCTTCAAAAACTACTTTTTCAGAAATAAACGACATATGATACTTTTTTAATATTTTTATTAATGCGCAAAACTACAAAAAAATAGCATATCCCTATTGATATTTTTAGTGCTGACAACGATTAGGGCAATAAAAATTGTTAAACTTTAAAATGATTTCTTAATTTGTATTAATGGAAAATTTCAAGCAAATATTAACCCGGCATTGGGGATTTTCAGATTTTCGGCCCTTGCAGCTTGAAATTATACAATCGGTTGCCAGTGGAAAGGATACTCTGGGCTTGATGCCGACGGGAGGTGGAAAATCTATTACATTCCAGGTATATTCGCTTTCTCAAAAAGGAATTTGCATTGTAATTACCCCTTTAATTGCCCTGATGAGGGATCAGGTTGAGAATTTGAATAAAAGGGGAATTAAAGCGCTGGCTATTCATAGTGGAATGTCATCGTTTGAAATAAAAATAACACTCGATAATGCAGTTTGGGGCGATTATAAATTTCTTTACATTTCTCCCGAACGCTTAAATTCGGAAAGGTTTAAAGAACGGTTGGCACAAATGGACGTAAATCTTGTAACGATTGACGAAGCTCACTGTATTTCGCAATGGGGCTACGATTTCAGGCCCAGTTATATAAATATTATTCAAATAAAAGAGATTTTGCCCGATGCCAAATTCCTGGCATTAACAGCAACAGCAACATTAAAAGTAGCCGATGATATTCAGGAAAAACTTGCATTTAAAGAAAAGAATATCCTGAAAGTGTCGTTTCAAAGGGAAAACCTAAAATATCTGGTCAGGCATGTTGAAAATAAATTAGGGTACTTGTTGCAAGCATTAAAAAAGGTTTCAGGATCGGGGATTATTTATGTGCGGAGCAGAAGGGGAACCCGGGAAATATCTGACGAATTGAGGACAAATAAAATATCAGCCGATTTTTACCATGCAGGTTTGAGCAGCCGTGTTCGAAATAAAAAACAAGACCAGTGGCAAACTGGAAAAACACGTATTATTGTTGCTACAAATGCTTTTGGGATGGGAATTGATAAACCCGATGTAAGGTTTGTTATTCATGTTGATTCGCCAGATTCGCTGGAAGCATATTTCCAGGAGGCTGGCCGGGCTGGCCGTGACGGAAAAAAAGCTGCTGCCGTTTTATTGTTTAATAACACCGATAAAACAAAACTTAAAAAACATGTTGTTGTTACTTTTCCTGAAATCCCTTCAATTAAAAGAATTTACCAGGCGCTTTGTAACCATTTACAAATTGCTGAAGGCTTTGGTAAATCGCAGATTTTTGAGTTTAATTTGCAAAATTTTTCGCAGGCATTTAAGTTTCAACAGGCAATGGTTTACAATAGCCTAAAAATTTTACAGCGCGAAGGTTATCTTGAATATACAGCAGAAGTCGATAGTCCGTCGCGTATTTATTTCACTGTTTCGCGCGATGATTTGTACAAATTTCAGGTGGCAAATTCAAATCTCGATAGTTTTATAAAATTGATTTTGCGCTCTTACACCGGACTTTTTACAGGGTACGTTTATATCGACGAAGAACTGTTGGCAAAAAGGGCATCGTTGGAATCAGACCAGGTTTATAACTTTTTAAAACATTTGCGAAAGTCTAAAATTATTGATTATGTGCCACGAAACCAGAAACCATTTATTTATTTTAATAAAGAGAGGATCAAAATCGAGCGGTTAAAAATTTCAAAAGAAAATTATGACACTCGAAAGCTGGAATTTTTAAACCGGATTAATTCGGTTATTAACTATGCCACAAATTCTACTACTTGCCGTAGCCAGATTTTATTGAAATATTTTGGCGAAACCGGTTCAAACCGATGTGGGCAATGCGATGTTTGTACTTCGATGGAAAAGTTGGAAATCAGCACTTTTGAGTTTGATAGAATTAGTAATTTGGTAAAGAAAATCTTAGATACACCTTGTACATACGAACAATTATTGTTTAAATTAAAAGGTAATCAGGAGAAAATGAGACAGGTTGTAAAGTGGTTGCTCGATAATAAGAAAATAGTTTACCGAATTGATAATAAACTGGAATGGATGGGAGAGGGGTGAAGAAGGTTATAGTATTCAGTCGCAGTATTCAGTCGCAGTATTCAGTCGCAGTATTCAGTCGCAGTATTCAGTCGCAGTATTCAGTCGCAGTATTCAGTCGCAGTATTCAGTCTCAGTCTCAGTCTCAGTTTGTTTTCACCGGTTGACTTTTGGTTCACCCGGTGAATAATTTAAACAGTTGCAGTTTTAGTCGCAGTCTCAGATTTCAGTTTTAGTCGTAGTTTTAAATCTCATTCTGCCAGCCAGTCAGCATTAATAATTGTCATATTAGTTTTAAAAATCTTTTTTACTTTTACACCGTTTTTTATTGCTTGTTGAAATGAGTGAAGATATTTTAAATAAATTAGTTTATTCGAAAAACGTTGTAGAGTTTGTTACCGTGGCAAATGAATACTGCGTTACAATTGAAAAAGTAAGTAATTTTAGTGTCGAAGAAAACCTTCAAAAATTGCAAAAAATATTGCCATTACTCTATTTAAAAGCATCGTTGTTGCCAAAAAACGAAAAGGTGCTTGACGATGAGCTTGAAAAGTATATTAGTGAATTGGACTACAATGTTTTACACCAAAAATGGGCGCAGGTATTAAAAGAACACGACAGTTATTACGAAGTTTTTGACCCCGGTATCCAGTTTGGAAATGAAACGCTTACCGCAAGTATTTCGGAAAACCTGGTAGATATTTATCAGGATTTAAAAGATTTATTGACGGCTTACAGTATTGGTAACGAGGATGTTATGAATGATTCGTTGTTTGATTGCAAATTACATTTCGAAGATTTTTGGGGACAAAGTTTGGTAAATGTTTTTAGGGCAATTCATATGCTGGTGTATAGCGATGTTGATTTTACTGAAAACGAAAAAGAAAACGATATTCAACCGGGAACCGGAAGTCCAAAATGGCTCGATAACTTCTGGGGATCGGAAACAGATGAAGATACAAAAGATGTTTAAAGAAAGTATAACAAAAGAAGAATTGACCGATTTGCCATTAAAATGGTTTAAAGGTGAGATTGTTTTGGTTGATACCCTGGAAAAGGTAAAATATGCTGCAGGAATCCTTAGCAAACAAGCGGTAATTGGGTTTGATACCGAAACGCGTCCTGCTTTTAAAAAAGGAGTTATTTATAATGTTGCCCTTTTACAGCTTTCAACTTCAAAACAAGCGTTTTTATTTCGATTAAATAAAATAGGTTTACCTGCTGAAATACGTGATATATTTGCAAATCCGGAAATTATAAAACCAGGGGTTGCAATCCGTGACGATATTAAGGGCTTAAAAAAATTTAAGAACTTTAAAGCGCAGGGTTTTATCGAATTGCAAGACCATGCTAAAGAGCTTGGAATCCAAAACTTCAGTTTAAAAAAATTAACGGCCATTGTTTTGGGTTTTCGTATTTCAAAATCGCAGCAGCTCTCGAATTGGGAAGCAGATTCACTTACCGAAGCGCAGCAAATTTATGCTGCCACCGATGCATGGACGGCATTGGAAATTTTCGAAAATTTCTCAAATAATTAAACCGATGACGGAAAATTATACCAAAATTGTCCTTAAATCAGGGAAAGACCAGTCGTTAAAACGGTTTCATCCCTGGGTATTTTCAGGTGCAATTAAAAAAATCTATGGGAATCTTATTGAAGGCGATTTAGTTTCGGTTTATTCAAATAAAGATGAATTCTTAGGATTGGGGCATTATCAGATTGGAGCCATTGCAGTCCGGATTATTTCGTTTATTGAGGTGGTCCCTGATTATGATTTTTGGAAGAAAAAGATTGAAAATGCCTGGAATTACAGAAAGTTATTTGGTTTTGCAGATAATGAAGAAACCAATGTTTTTCGTTTGATTCACGCCGAAGGAGACGGAATGCCGGGTTTAATTGCTGATTTTTACAACGGGACTGTTGTATTGCAGATGCATTCGATCGGAATGTATTTAATTCGGGAGGTTATAGTTAATATACTTAAAGAGGTGTTAGGCGAAAAATTGAAAGCTGTTTATAATAAAAGTGCAAAAACGCTTCCTTTTAAAGCTGAAATTCAATCCGAAGACGCATATCTTTTTGGGGGAAATAATGAGAATGAAGTTTTGGAACATGGCTTAAAATTTAAAGTTGATTGGAAATTGGGCCAAAAAACTGGCTTTTTTATCGACCAGCGCGAAAACCGCTTACTGGTACAAAAATATTCTCAAAACCGCGATGTATTAAATATGTTTTGTTACACCGGTGGATTTTCGTTTTATGCTATGAAAGGTGGGGCGAATTTGGTCCATTCGGTAGATTCATCAGCAAAAGCAATCGATTTAACCAATGAAAATGTAGAGCTTAATTTCCCAAACAATCCTCGTCATCAGGCATTTTCAGCCGATGGTTTTGAATATTTAAAAGAGATTCAGGATAAATACGATTTAATAATTCTCGATCCGCCCGCTTTTGCAAAACACCGGAATACCCTTCCGCAAGCATTAAAAGGTTATAAACGAATAAATACGCGAGCTTTTGAACAGATTCGGCCAGGCGGGATTTTGTTTACATTTTCGTGTTCGCAAGTGGTTTCGAAAGATCGTTTTCGTGAGGCTGTGTTTTCTGCTGCTGCCATTTCAGGAAGGAATGTTCGAATATTACACCAACTTTCTCAACCAACTGACCATCCGATAAATATATACCACCCGGAAAGCGAATATTTGAAGGGGCTGGTTTTGTATGTTGAATAATTTAAACATTCTGTCGCATTCTCGGTTTCCAATAACAAGTAATTATCATCTAATAATTTGTAAAGAATTTAATTTTTTAAGATATCCGGCATGTTGTTAAAATGGTAACAAATGCTGGTGGCTAATTTTTAATTTATGCAGGGAAAACAACTTACAGAAAAATATAACACCCAATTTTCAGAAAGAACAATTGTTGAAAAAATACAGGTTCTGGTTGAAAACCATGCTGGCAAGGTGATTTTTACAACTAGTTTTGGTTATGAGGATCAAGTAATTTCTGATATAATTTTCAAAAATAATTTAGATGCAAAGGTTGTTACATTAGACACAGGCCGTCTTTTCCCTGAAACATATAAGGTATTCAGAAGCACTCTTGAAAAATACAAAAAGCCAATAAAAGTTTACTTTCCACCTACCAATGAGGTTGAAAAACTTTTAGATGAAAAGGGCCCGTTTAGTTTTTACGAGTCGGTGGAAAACAGAAAGGAGTGTTGTTTTATAAGAAAAGTGATACCGTTAAAACGTGCTTTGTCAGGTAACGAAATCTGGATAACCGGAATTCGTTCATCTCAATCGGACAACCGCAGCGAAATGCAGGAATTTGAATGGGATCCCGTAAACGAGATTGTAAAGTTCAACCCCTTAATGGGCTGGAGCATTGAGCGGACCATCGAATATATAAAAGAAAACCACGTTCCGTACAATGTGTTGCACGACAAAGGTTTTGTGAGCATTGGTTGTGAGCCATGTACACGGGCAATTCGCCAGGGCGAAGATATCCGTGCTGGTCGCTGGTGGTGGGAGCGTAGCTCTAATAAAGAATGTGGATTACACTCTTTTGAATAAAATAAAAATTCCTTCCTAACCTAAACTATTCATAAATTTATCTATTCCTAACTCAAACTGCTTTGAATAAAGAGAATGCTCGATTCTCGCTTTTCAAAATAGCTAAGGCTATTTTTGCGAGGCTCAACTCTGTGCTTCCCTTAATTCTGTACATTTTGAATTCTCATAACGAAAAACTCATGAATAATTCAGGCTAAAGACGAACTCTTCTTTTAATTTCTGATCTGGCAATTTTCCTTGTCCGGCCTAAAAACATTTCATGTAAATAATCAATGATATTTGATTTGATAGAGAATTTATTTTCATTTTTTTGGTCAGTTTATGTGTGAGGATATTACTTCAGGATGGCACATCATACGTAAATTATGAACATTGATAATGCCTGTTGAATATTTATTATATTTGCTTTTCACTAAAAAACCATAGACTATGCCAAGTTTTGTAATCAATGAAAAGTGCGATGGCTGTAAGGCTCAGGATCGAACTGCCTGTCAGTATATTTGTCCGAACGACCTGATGGTACTGGATAAAGAATCCAATAAAGCATATAACCGTGCTGTTGATATGTGTTGGGAATGTTACAGTTGTGTGAAGATTTGTCCAACGCAAGCAATCGAAGTAAGAGGTTATGCCGACTTTATGCCTTTGGGAGCAAAAGTGCAACCCATGCGAAGCACCGATTCCATTATGTGGTCGGTTCAATTCAGAAATAAAAAAATAAAACGGTTTAAATTTCCAATCCGCACTACACCAGAAGGAAGTATTGAACCAGATGCAGGATTTTCCACAGGAACAGAAGACTTAAACGATTCTCTTTTGAGAACTGAACCTGAATCGATAGGCACAGACCTTTACAAAAAATAGATATTTCATTTCTAATAAGCAGAAACTGTTTTGATTAAAAATTCAAAATCAACCTTCTGTAAACTAAAACCAATAAAATGGACATCGACAATTTCGAAACCGTAATTATAGAAACCGACTTATTAATATTAGGTGGTGGTATGGCCGCTTGTGGTGCTGCTTTTGAAGCTTCTCATTGGGCAAAAAAGCACAATAAAAAAGTTACCGTTGTTGACAAAGCTTCGATGGAGCGCAGCGGAGCTGTTGCCATGGGACTTTCAGCCATAAATTTATATTTGGGATTAAAGAACGGGAAAAATACGATTGAAGACTATGTAAAATATGTGAAGAATGATTTGATGGGGATCGCCCGTGATGACCTTGTGGCTAATATTGCCCGTCATGTCGATTCTTCGGTTCATCTTTTCGAGAAATGGGGACTCCCTATTTGGAAAGATGACGATGGAAATTATGTGAATGAAGGCCGATGGCAAATAATGATCCATGGCGAATCTTATAAAAATATTGTTTCTGAAGCTGCTAAAAATGCTTTAAAAGAATTGGGTGATAACGGGCAATACATTGAACGTGTTTTTATCACTGAACCAATTATGGATGGAGATCGTTGTGTGGGTGCTGCGGGTTTTAGTGTGCGCGAAAACAAGTTTTATATTTTTAAAGCAAAGTCTGTTTTGGATGTAATGGGCGGAGCTGTTCATGTTTTCCGTCCACGCTCGGTGGGCGAAGGTTTGGGCAGATCATGGTACCCTCCGTTTAATTCTGGTGCCAGTGCCTATTTTACGTTAAAAGCAGGAGCAGAAATGACCTGTCAGGAAGTTCGTTTTGTTCCGGTACGTTTTAAAGATTCTTATGGTCCTGTTGGTGCATGGTTTCTTTTGTTTAAATCGAAAGCAACCAATGCCAAAGGTGAAAATTATATGGAAACCCGAGCGGGGGAACTTGAAAAATGGGCACCATACGGCACGGCAAAACCAACTCCTGCCAATCTCAGAAACTACCTGATGATGTTGGAAGTGGAAGAAGGGAATGGCCCAATTTATATGAAAACCGATGAAGCTATTAAAGAACTGGTAACAAATATCCCTGATGCAAAACAGGCCAAACGCAAAATGAAAGAACTTGAATCGGAGGCCTGGGAGGATTTTCTTGACATGACCGTTAGCCAGGCTTTAAATTGGGCGTCTCACAATATAATGCCCGAAGAAACACCCTCTGAAATTGCAGCTTGCGAACCTTATTTTATAAGCTCACATTCAGGTGCATCGGGTGCATGGATTAGCGGACCCAAAGATCTGGCTCCCGATAGTAAATTTTGGGGCTATGCAAATATGACGACTGTAAAAGGTTTGTTTGCAGCAGGTGATGCCAGCGGTGCATCCTCTCATAAGTTTTCATCCGGATCGTTTACCGAAGGACGAATTGCAGCCAAAGCAGCACTGGCATTTTGTGTTGACAATGAGGAAATCAAACCATTTGACGATGAACGGATTGAAGAATTGAAAAAAAATATTCTGCAACCGCTTCTTACTTTCGAGCAACATAAAGATTATGCAAATGATGTGGATGTGAATCCAAATTTCATCAAACCTAAAATGTTTATGTTCCGCCTTCAGAAAATTATGGATGAGTATGCCGGGGGTGCCTCGGTTGGATTTAAAACATCGAAGGCATTGTTGGAAAAAGGGCTCGAATTTTTACAGTTTATGAAAGAAGATGCTGAAAAATTGGCTGCTTCCGATTTAAATGAACTCATGCGTTGTTGGGAAAATGTTCATCGTATGTGGCAGGCAGAATCGCACCTAAGAACTGTACTATTCAGAGAAGAAACACGTTGGCCGGGTTATTATTTCCGCACCGATCATCCTGAAATGAAAGCAGAATGGGAATGTTTTACCAATTGTAAATGGGAGCCCGAAACAGGCGAATGGGAGATGTTGAAAAGAGAGATTGAAGATTTGAAGTAAGTGTGAGTAAATAACTTTTTATCTACATCTTTTACTGAACCAATACAAAACCCAATGGGAAAAACCGATTCAAATAAACCAATCTTAGTTGTCGGAGGTGGAATTAGCGGTGTTACGGCTGCTGTAGAACTTGCTGAAGCAGGAAGGGAGGTTATTTTAATTGAAAAGCAAGCATATCTGGGCGGCAATGTAATTAAGATGAATAGTTACTTTCCCAAACTGTGCCCACCTTCATGCGGTCTCGAAATTAATTTCAGGAGGATTCGACAAAATCCTCGCATTAAATATTATACTTCTTCAACAGTAGAAGGAATTTCCGGAGAAAAAGGTAATTTTTCTGTTCGAATAAAAACTTCGGCTCAGTATGTAAAAAATAATTGTACGGTTTGTGGCGACTGTGTTAGCGTATGTCCGGTTGAAAGAATGGATGAGTTCAATTACAATCTTTCAAAAACAAAAGCTATTTATTTACCACATGAGATGGCTTTTCCGATGAAGTTTACCATCGATAATGAATATTGTAAAAAAGAAAGCTGCAACAAGTGTGTTGAAGTATGTACTTACAATGCCATTGATTTTTCGGTTGAGGAAAAAGAAAATGTGTTGGATGTGCAGTCTGTTATTTTTGCCACAGGATGGCATAATTATGATGCTTCAAAATTAGACAACCTTAACTATTTATCTTCCGAAAATATTTTAACAAACGTTGAATTCGAAAGGCTTTTGGCCCCGAATGGACCTACCGAGGGCAAATTGTTAAAACCATCGGACCAAAGCGTACCAGGCGAAGTTGTTTTTGTACAATGTGCGGGTTCGAGAGATGAAAACCATCTGCCATATTGTTCTGCGGTTTGTTGCTCTGCGTCATTAAAACATGCTTTAACTATCCGGGAGAAATTACCCGATTGTAAAGTCAAAATATTTTATATCGATTTAAGGGTTTCCGGTCGGAATGAAGACTTCCTGAATAAAGTGAAGCAGGAGAAGAATATTGAACTGATAAAAGGCAAAGTGGGTAAAGTTGAACTGAATCACGAAAATAATAAACTGGTTGTTGAAGCTGAAGATATTCAAAATGGAATTAAGTTGAAACACGAAACGGATATGGTAGTACTTGCTACAGGAATTGAGCCGCACAACCTTCCACTTGATATTAATACGAATTCATGGGGGTTTTTAGCCAATGGTCAAGAGAAGGGTTTAGTTGCTGTATCGTGCAGTAAAAAACCAATGGATGTTTCATCATCGGTAAAAGATGCAACGGCGGCAGCTTTAAAAGCTATTCAATAATTAAAAATCCAATGCAAATTTTATAATTCAATTAGTACATAAAAACATTTCAATTTTGGAAACTAAAACAGGCGTATTTATTTGCTCAGGATGTGAAATCGGGAATTGCATTAATGCAGAACTTACCCGCAATGTTGCCACCGATGAATACAAAGTGGCCAATGCAGTTATTCATCCTGCTTTATGCTCTCCCGAAGGTTATGATTTAATTCTTAACAATATTGCAGAAAACAAACTTGATGCGGTGCTTATTGCAGCTTGTTCTCCAAGGGTAAAAACAAATGTTTTCGATTTTAATGAAAATATACTTCTTGAAAGGGTAAATCTGAGGGAACAGCTTGCGTGGTGTTTCGAGCCAAACGATGAAGATACCCAGATGGCTGCCGATGATTATCTTCGAATGGGCCTTGCAAAAGTGAAAACCATAAAAATACCCACTCCTTATATTGCCGAAAATATTAGCTCTCAGATTCTTGTTGCCGGTGGAGGCGTAAGTGGCATGTCGGCGGCAATTGAAGGTGCAAAGGCAGGTTATACTGTTCACCTTGTAGAAAAAGAAAACACTCTGGGAGGCAAGCAGAAAGATATGTACAAGCAATATCCTTCAGAAGCACCTTTTAATAAACTGACAGAACCGGTGTTGGGAAATATGCTGGATGAAATTAAAAAATACAACAATATTGAGGTTTATACTTCTACCGCTATTCAAGAGATAAACGGGGAACCCGGAGCATTTGATGTGAAGCTTCAAAATGGAAGTGTACAAGAATTGAGAGTCGGAGCTGTAGTAGCTGCAATGGGTTGGAAGCCTTATAATCCAAATAATTTAACACATCTGGGTTATGGAAAATCGAAGAATGTAATTACCATAGTTGAGTTTGAGAAAAAGGTAAAAGAGAACCCCGATCTTAAACTACCCAAAAATATTTTATTTATTCAATGTGCCGGATCAAGGGATAAAGATCATTTACCTTATTGCTCATCATACTGTTGCAGCACATCGTTAAAACAAACAAAATACATCCGCGATCTGAGTCCAGATTCTTCGGTATTTGTTGTTTATAAAGATATCAGGACTCTGGGATTAGGTGAAGAGTTTTATAAGGAAGTTCAAAAAGACGATCAGGTTTTTTTTACCAAAGGAGAGATTGATGAAGTGTTTGTTCAGGAAGAGAATATTGAAATTAAGGTGAAAGAAACCCTGTTGGGAGAAGATATTTCTTTGTCGGTGGATTTGGTAATTTTGGCTACCGGAATGATTCCTGCCAGTACCGAAGATTTAAACCTAAACTATCGTCAGGGAAAAGGCTTACCTGAATTGAAATACAATTTCTCCGATTCTCATTTTATCTGTTTCCCCTACGAAACCCGCCGAACCGGTATTTATGCCGCAGGTAGTGTCCGGTCTCCAATGGATATTAGTGCGTGCCTGGAAGATGCTTCGGGAGCAATGTTCAAAGCCATTCAATGCATTGAAGCTACAAAAAGAGGTGAGGCAGTTCACCCCCGTTCCGGCGACAAAAGCTTTCCTGAATTGTTTATGGACAGATGTGCCGATTGCAAGCGCTGTACCGAAGAGTGTCCTTTTGGGGCTTACGATGAAACAGAAAAGGGAACACCGCTTCCTAATACAAGTCGTTGCCGACGTTGTGGAATCTGTCTGGGTTCCTGTCCTGAGAGGATAATCAGCTTTTCAGATTATTCCATCAATAGTATTTCTGCGATGATTAAAGCCGTAGAAATTCCTGATGAATTTGAGGAGAAACCAAGGATTTTGGTTTTTGTTTGCGAAAATGATGCTTATCCGGCCATGGATATGGCTGGTATAAAAAGATTGAAATACAGTTCATACGTAAGAGTTATTCCGGTACGCTGTCTTGGCTCAATTAACAAAGTATGGATATCCGACGCCTTATCGTGCGGATACGATGGCATATTACAAATTGGTTGTAAACCCGGCGATGATTATCAATGCCATTTTATCCACGGTAGTGAATTAACTCAAACCCGTAGTGAAAATTTCCAGGAAACATTACAAAGTATGATGCTTGAACCTGAACGTATTTCAACCGAATTTGTTGAAATTACCGATTATCATAAAATCCCAGAGTTAATAAACAATTATGTTGAAATCATTGAGGATATAGGACCAAATCCTTTTAAGGATATGTAGCAAATATAAAAACCGCATGAAGAACATTTCTCCAGATATCGATTTTAAAAAAGAGCTTAAAAGAAACAGTGGATCTTCTTTAAACGAATGTATTCAATGTGGTACGTGCTCGGCGGTATGCGCCCTTGCTCCTGCCGACAAGCCTTTTCCCCGCAAAGAAATGATTTGGGCAGCATGGGGATTAAAAGACAAGCTGATTGCAAATACCGATATTTGGTTATGTCATCAGTGTGGCGATTGCAGTACCTGGTGCCCGCGAGGGGTAAATCCGGCAGATGTGTTGTCCTCATTAAGACAAATGGTTTATAAACACAATGCCCGTCCGGCTTTTTTAGGGAAAATCGTAAGCAATCCAATTTGGCTTCCAGTAGCGATTATTATTCCTGTGGTTATAATTGCTGGCATTGTTTTTATGGCCGGTACACTCACCATTCCCGAAGGTCCGGTGAATTATTCAAAGTTTTTTCCACATGCATGGTTGAACAGCTCTTTTACGCTGATTACTGTTCTGGTATATGCGATGGCTTCTGTGGGTGTCGTTAAATTCAGGAATGATCTTAAATCGAAGTTTCCGGATGTTAAACCCAAAATGAATTTTGTCACAAGTCTTTTTCAGCTTAAAAAAGAGGTTTTATTTCATACAAAATTTGGGAGTTGCACAACAAATAAATCAAAGCGGGTTGCACATTTCCTGATATTTTATGGATTTTTATTGTTGTTGCTTGTTACCGTATATGCAATTATTGCAGCAGTTACACATAACTATCCGCTGAGTATTACAAATCCGTTTAAAATTGTCGGCAATATTGCATCGGTGATGCTAATGGTTGGTTTAAGCATTTTTATAATTGGCCGTTTGTTTAACAAAAAAGTGGCAGGAAACAGTAATTATTCTGACTGGCTGTTGCTGATTTCAATGCTTTTGTTAACCATCTCCGGTGTGGTAGTTCAGTTCGCGCGATTTGAGAATTGGGATTTGGCCTATCATTTCTATTTTTTCCACCTGGTTTGTGTGTGGTTTGTAATTATTTATTTGCCCTACACCAAGTTTGCCCATATTATTTACCGGCTTGTTGCGCTAAGTTTTGCCGGGGCGATTGGTAGGAAGTAAATGGAAAAATTTTTGACTTGTTTGATATTCAGTATATTAAAAAGATACAACATAAAATAAAAAGGAGAACAAGAGAAAAATTAAAATTCCAAACACCAGTAAAATTATTTTATGCATCTTTAAATTAATGAGCTGTATTTGTAACATGAATCTACGAAAGGGGATTAAATATAAAGTTTGATATTGATTATTATGATTTATCAGTCAATTGCCAGACAGGTTTGTAATTAGGTAATTGTTAGTTGTCAATTTTTACCAGAAAAGACATGTACATTGGAAATAGGATAACATAAATAACAATTGTATGCCAGCTTAAAAGAGAACCCAAAAACGATAAAATTACTGCAATATTAAAAAGATAAAATACTAAAATGCTAACGCACAAAGCATAAGTTTTCCAGCCCTTCTCTGCAACCGTCTTTTCGCTGTCAAACACAACTTGTCCCGGAGAATTTCGGGATGCTTTTTTGTCGCCGCACACTTTTGTGCTGATTGATAGAATTGTGCTAAAAGAAAATAGTATTTTAGTGAATTAATTTAAAAACCTCGGAGAAAACCAAAATATGAGCCTGTTTCAAAAATCAGTTGAAAAGAAATATTTAAACGACCTTGATTCGACTTTAATCGACAAAAAATACGCTGATTTTCAAAACTATTTTGGTAATTCTGAAATTCAGGAAAACATACGTAATTCAAAAGAGGAACAATTTCAGGAAGGATTTTTACGGGAATTGTTTGTTTCGATTTTGGGATACACTTTAAATCCGCACGCCAATTTTAACCTGACCACCGAATTAAAAAATATCACAAACAGTAAAAAAGCTGACGGTGCAATTTTAAAAGGTGAAGATGCAACTGCCGTGATTGAATTAAAAGGAACGGACACCACCGATTTAGATAAAATTGAAACTCAGGCATTCGGATATAAAAACCATCATCCGAAATGCAAATATGTAATTACTTCGAATTTTGAGAAACTCCGGTTTTACATTCAAAATGCGGTTGACCACGTTGATTTTGATTTGTTCAATCTATCAAAAGAACAGTTTTCGTTAATGTGGCTTTGTTTGGCAAAAGACAATTTGTTAAACGACTTACCTTTAAAAATTAAGGAGTCATCGGTTTTACAGGAAGAAAATATTACCAAAAAATTGTATTCTGATTATTCAAAATTCCGTGAGGCGATTTACAATAATCTTGTAAAAAATAATCTCGAAACCGATAAACTTTTACTTTTCAAAAAAACGCAAAAGCTGCTCGACCGTTTTTTATTTATCTTTTTTGCTGAGGACAGACTTTTACTTCCACCAAATTCAATTAGCGAAATTGTTAAACAGTGGACAACTTTAAAAGAAGACCTCGACGAATATTTCCCGTTATACACTCGTTTTAAAAAGTATTTCGGTTACATGAACACCGGTTTTAAAGGGAAGAAATACGACATTTACGCTTATAATGGCGGACTTTTCAAACCTGATGAAATTCTGGATAACATATCAATTGACGATGATATCTTGCATGAACATACTTTGCGGCTGAGTAATTATGATTTTGAAACCGATGTGGATGTAAATATCCTCGGGCATATTTTTGAACATTCGCTGGGGGAAATTGCGGCAATAGCCGCAAAAGCAACGGGGCATGCCCGGTTGTCTTCCGAAAGGAAACATGTTTCCGTTCGGAAGCGTGACGGCATTTTTTATACCCCAAAATACATTACCAAATACATAGTTGAAAATACGGTTGGAAAACTCTGCGGAAAAAAACGAGCTGAACTCGAAATTATTGACGAAGAATATGCAAAAGGCAGAAAAAACCGAAAAAAGGAATTGGTAAAATCGCTCGACAAAAAACTGGATGATTACCGAAATTGGTTGTTGAGTTTAACCATTCTCGACCCGGCTTGCGGTTCGGGGGCGTTTTTAAACCAAGCACTGGAATTTCTGATAAACGAACACCACAAAATTGATGAATTGCGCGGACAGCTTTTGGGCGGGGCAATTTTGTTTCCCGACATAACAAACGACATTCTTGAAAAAAATATTTACGGTGTTGACCTGAACGAAGAATCGGTTGAAATTGCAAAACTCTCGCTTTGGTTGCGAACTGCGCAAAAAGGACGAAAACTAAACACACTCAGCAACAATATAAAATGTGGAAACTCGCTAATTGACGACCCCGAAATTGCCGGAGAAAAAGCCTTTAACTGGCAAAATGAGTTTCCTGAAATATTCAAAGAAAAGAAGAAAAAAGCCTGGCATATTACAACAGCAATACATAATTCGAGATATTCGCAACGGATGTTCGATTATCATATTAAAACGGATGATGCAAACTGGCTATCTGAAAATGATGAAGTTGTGATAACCGAAATTATTGCAGAAATAATAAAAGATGATAAGCTGAATGTAGTAGAATATAATATCTGTGGCGACCACCTGCACCTGCTACTGGTGTGCGAAAAAAATGAACTGACGAAAATAGTAGGGAAAATAAAAGCTGTAAGCGGCAGACGATATAATATCGAAAAAGGAATAACGATACCCGCTGCTACGAGTAGCACAACAAGGGGATATGTCCCCTTGTCCGTTACCGATACCGATACCGATATCGGTATCGGTACTGGAAAGAAAAAATATAATTCCCTCTGGACGCAGAAATTCGGAAAAAGCAAAATAAAAGACCATAACTACCTGAATAATGCAATAGAGTATATTCGAAATAACAGGACAAAGCACGAACTGCCGAAAAGTATAAGAATAGAAAAAATAAAAGAAAAATTTATATGCACTAAAGAACACGCATTTCGAACCGAATACTCCGGCGGTTTTGATGTTGTGATTGGAAATCCGCCGTATGTTCATCTTGAAAAAATAAAGGAAACTTCAATCGCACTTAAAAATGCGGATTACGAAACGTACCACAGTCAGGGTGATATTTATTGTGTTTTTGTTGAAAAGGGAATGGATTTATTAAAACCAAAAGGTTTGATTTCTTATATAATGCCAAACAAATGGTTGCAAGCGGGTTACGGCAAACCACTTCGCGAATATTTTCTAAAATACAAAATGTTTGAATTAATTGATTTTGGGGACATTCAAATCTTTGATGGCGCAACAACTTATCCTTGTATTTTTACATCACAAAAGCAAAATCCGAAAAAGAAATTTCCATTTCAGTTTTAAAAGAATCCAATTCAATGGATTTTAAATTTAACGTTTTGGAAACTGCGGAGATTTTTGAAACCGATTCGTTTAATAGTGAAACCTGGGTGATTTCTTCGCAAAAAGAACAAGCTTTTTTGGAGAAACTGAAAACAAAGTTTGTAACACTCTCCGATTTTATCGGCGGCCAATCGTACCGGGGAGTTTTAACAGGATTAACCGAAGCCTTTTTAATTGATGAAAAAACAAAACAAACAATTGTAAAAGAAGAAACAAATGCAGCGGAAGTAATAAAACCATTTTTACAAGGAAGAGATTTAACCAAATACAATACAATCATTCCAAACAGTTATTTAATACTTTTTGAGAAAGGAAGTACCAGCAAAAAAATAATAAATGAAACCGAAGCTGAAAATTGGCTGCCTTCTAACTATCCTTCTGTTTACAACTGGTTAAAACCTTTTGAAGAACGAGGAAAAAAACGAGGAGACAAAGGTGATCATTGGTGGGAATTGCGGGCTTGTGATTATTACCAAAAATTTGCACAACCGAAAATCATGTATCAAAAATTTCAGGTAAAACCTTGTTTTATTTACGATGAACAAAGTTTGTTTTGCAACGATTCGATGTGGATTATTCCAACCGAAAACAAAGCACTGCTTGGAGTTCTAAATTCCAAAATGGGTTGGTGGCTGATTACAAAATATTGTACACAAATTCAAAATGGTTGTCAGTTAATTTGGAAGTATTTTGGACAAATTCCTGTTCCCGAACTCGATTCACCAGAGTTAACTGAATTGGTTGAACAAATGCTTTCATTCACCCAGAAGCAACAAACAACAACAAATGCTTTCATCAAATATTTAAACTCTCAATTCACAATTGAAAAGTTAAGTAGAAAACTTGAAAATTGGCATGAACTTGAATTCTCTGAATTTATAAAAGAACTCCAACATGCCATAAAAAAGAACAACAAAATTCGCATTAACAATGGGTTGCAACCCATTGTTATGCCCACAAAATTGGATGAGATGGATTGGATGGAAGTGTTTGAGAACAAAAAATTAGAAGCTCAAACCATAAAATATGAAATAGAAAAGACCGACAAAGAAATCGACCAAATGGTTTATGAGTTGTATGGTTTGACGGAAGAGGAGATTAAAATAATCGAGAATAATTAGAAAATTATTATCATGGAAGATATAAGCAAAGAGTTGGAGGCAAAAATTAAATTATTGATTCAACAAGGTAAACCAATTGAAGCTGTTTCTCTGGTTTAGCAAGAATTACAATTGGGGCTGCGAAAATCGAAAGAGATTGTTGATGAATACAGAAAATGATTAACAAAATGACAAACTCAGAAATACTACTTTACCAAACCGAGGACGGGCAAACTAAAATTGATGTCCGGCTGGAAGAAGAAACGGTTTGGCTTTCGCAGGTTCAAATGGGCGAGCTTTTTCAGAAAGAACGCTCGGTAATTACCAAGCACATAAACAACATTTTTAACGAAGGCGAACTGGAAGAAAAGTTGGTACGTGCAAATTTTGCACATACCACTCAACATGGTGCTATTAAAGGAAAAACACAAGTTAAAAATATAAAGCTCTACAATTTAGATGTTGTAATTTCTGTTGGTTACCGGGTAAAAAGCCATCAGGGAACAAAATTCCGACAATGGGCTACAGCACGTTTAAAAGAATATATTGTGAAAGGTTTTACAATGAACGACGACTTGCTAAAACAAGCGGGCGGCGGAAATTATTTCGATGAACTGTTGGCTCGTATCAGAGATATTCGTTCGTCGGAAAAGGTTTTTTGGCGCAAGGTTTTAGAAATTTATTCAACAAGTATCGACTACGACCCATCGTTGGAAATGTCGGTAATGTTTTTTAAAACGGTTCAGAATAAAATGCACTGGGCAGCACATGGAAAAACCGCTGCCGAAGTAATTTACCAAAGAGTAGATTCAAGTCTTCCAAATCTTGGACTTAGCAATTTTAAAGGAACAAAACCAACTAAACAGGAAACGGAAATTGCAAAAAATTATCTCTCGGAATCGGAGTTGAATATTTTAAACCGGATTGTAACAGCATTCCTTGAAATTGCAGAAATACAAGCACTCAACCAAACTCCAATGTATATGAAAGATTGGATTGAACAATTGGATAGTTTCCTTAAAATGACAAAAAAAGAAGTTTTGAGTAATGCCGGAAATATAAGTCATCAACAAGCTTTACAAAAAGCACATTCAGAATATGAGAAATATAAAGAACTCAAACAAAATGAATTGTCGGAAGTGGAAAAACATTTTATAAAACAAATAACTGAGACAACCAAAAAACTGAAAAACAAGAAAGACAAATAATATGAACCCACGCTGCACCGTCCCTTCGCTTTCAGGCACATTGGCAAAACACACAAAGCCAACGCAAAACCAAATTTTGTCAAAGAGCTTTCCAGCCCGTCCCACTCTCAAGCGGAGACAAAGGAACATTGCAGTAAAATTGAAAGATTAGGGTTACTGGGAAGACTAAATCCGGCATATAATAATGTGTCATATGTTATTGGGTAGCAGGTGGTAAATTGAAACATGATTACATTTAATAAAAATATCAGCGGTTTGAAAGTGAAGTGCCTTGAAATGCTCAACGCCAAATACACCAACAGGAATGGGAAATAAACTGGAATGGTGTAATGAAAAATTAAAATATTAACCTTTTGTTCTTTAATAACTTAATAGAAATCCAATGAAAAAGAATTTATTGATCACAACTGTAGTTTTGTTAAGTCTTATGTTAGGTTCCTGCAATCATGAATCAAAATGGGAATCGTTATTTAATGGTAAGGATGTAGATAACTGGACTGTAAGAGGAAAAGCAACTTGGATCGTCAAGGATGGGGTACTCGTAGGTGAAGGAGAAAATGGGCATATTTATGCTTCTCCTGAAATTATTGATTTTGAGTTTAAAGGTAAATTTAAAATCTACAGCACCGGCAAAAATGCAAATAGCGGATTTTATTTTCGTGCAAACCCACCTGCCGACAACCCTGAAAGTTATCCACGGGGTTACGAGGCTCAAATATGTAACACTCAGGATGCCTTTACAGGATGGTTATGGAAACCGGGT
>Ga0233437_1001092_pt1 | contig 52798 bp, 45 predicted proteins | sample SI_122_August201_FD_182714 | JGI IMG/M metagenome (GOLD analysis project Ga0233437, IMG submission 182714) | Seawater microbial communities from Saanich Inlet, British Columbia, Canada - SI_122_August2016_200_MG | ecosystem: Environmental > Aquatic > Marine > Inlet | place: Canada: British...
AAAGACAAAATAATTGTGATTTTAGAATTAACTATGTTGGGAAAAGAAAAGCAAACATTACAAATATCTGGATACAGACTTATGAGAATGGATTTGCTCCCTCATATCTAAAAGCTAATCTCTCTGTATCTTATAAATTTATGGATGATTTTACTTTCCAGCTAATTGGAAATAATATTTTTAATGAGCAGTATTATGGCTTGGGCAGAGAAACAGGCAGTAGTTTTATTGACAGTTATGATCCGCAAAATAATATTAATCCGGCAGGTCATATTCCTGCTTATCACCCTCAACCAGGTAGAACAATTTCAGCTAATCTTATTTATAAATTTTAACCATCATAAATACAAATGTCTTGCCAAAAGCTTAAATACACGATCTCAGTAATATCTATTCTGATATTGCCTGTATTGTTGTTTGCACAAGCAGACAGTATTGATGCTTATGATTACAACCTGATCGAGCTTTCAAATTTTACTGTGAATTCAGTATCTAAAGTGCCCCAGAAATATAATGAAATTCCGGCTACAATGCGGATTGTGACAAAGGAAGAAATCAGGGAGAATGGATATTTTACTCTCGAAGATGTACTGGCAAGTTTACCTGGTTTTCAGTTCAGGAATATTGTGGGGTTCAATAGTTATATTTTTCAAAGAGGCCTAACAAGCCAGAATAATCTAATATTGGTATTAATAGATGGAATTCAAATAAATGAGCTTAATTCGGGCGGCTTTTATGCAGGAGGGCAATTTAATCTGGAAAATGTTGAACGTTTAGAAGTCGTCTATGGCCCTGCATCTGTAATTTATGGGACAAATGCAGTTTCTGGGATCATAAACATCATCACAAAAACAGAAGAAGGTTTCTCGACAAGTATGCTTATTGGCAATTTCAACACTCTTTACTCTGACATTAATTACGGATATCAAAATGAAGATTTTGGATTAAGAATATCCGGAATGTATAAGTCTTCTAATAAGGCAGATTTGCGTGGTGAAGAAGGAGACAACAACTGGACTGAGGACATGGATAATTATGAAAATGATTATTCTTTTGATTCAAAATTATGGTATAAGAATCTTGTTTTGGGATTAAACTTTCAGAATAAGCAATCATCTACATCAACATATTACCCGGCCATATCGTCAATATATCAGGATTATGGCTCTTTGTGGAATATTTTCTTTGTAAATTCATATTTAAAGCACGAATGTAGTTTTAGTGATAATCTTTCAATTTCGAGTAAAATATATAACAGAAACGCTACCGTTAGTGACAACACTATTTCAAGTATTGTTGATACTGCTCAAATTGGATATTATCGTCCAAATAATTTAACAGGTGTTGAAAGTATTCTAAACTATTCTTACAAAAGTAAAATCAAGCTAGTTGCAGGAATTATGCTTGAAACAGAGAGTATTGCTGATGGTTTTTCTGTTACTTATAGCAATTCTCCAGACCAATTACCACCAAAACCAGAAAAACCGGATATGGTGAATAATCATCTGGTAAGTTTATTTCTTGAGAGTAAGTATAAGATAGTAGAGCAATTAATTCTTGTTGGAGGCTTGCGTTTTGACAACAGTAGTGTTTATAATCAAGTATTAACTCCCAGACTGAGTTTAGTTTATAACAAAGATAAATTCAATTCTAAGTTGTTATATGCTGAAGCATATAGAGCGCCAAAGCCTTGGGATTACACTAACGGACTTGGCAATTCTGATCTGCTTCCCGAACATATGAAATCATTTGAATTATCGAATAGCGTGTTCTTCTCTGATTCTTACGTAATGTCTTTGTCATTGTACAAGAATGTAATTGATGAGGCAATTGTAAAAGAAGTATCCGGATCCGGAGATAATTACAGATGGATAAATCAAGGGCGATTTGAAACTGATGGAATGGAGATCGAGGCTCATTATTCAGCCGGTAAGCTGAAAATGTTTGCCAATTACACTTACAATTTTAGTTATGATGAAAACAAAGAGATAATTCCGGAAATTGCTAAACACACTGTAAATACAGGCTTTACATATCGATTTTTAAATAATTATTTAATTAATTTGCGGGCAAACTATTTTGGTAAACGAAGAAATCCACAAACAATAACCGCGACAAACAGTAATTTTATTGAACCGGCATTGATTTTTAATGGGACTTTATCGTTTATGAATTTCCATAAATTAGATATGCAAATTGTTGCTAATAATATTTTGAATACAAAATACTATCACACATCAAACCGCCTTGTTGAACGTTACAGACAGCCACAAAGAACCATAATGCTCAAATTAGCCTATAACTTCTAATATAATGAAACTAAGGAATGCATATAAATATTTAATTATTACGATTGCCTGTCTGTTGTGCTTCTCTGGTGCCTTAAAGGCTCAAATAAACCGCGCCCAAATTATCGGTGGTTATATCTATAATTTTGGGAATAATATTAACTGGACCAGCAATGATTTTCCCGACTTCAAAATAGTAGTAATTAGCTCAAATGCAGATATTATAGAAGAGTTGACAACAATGTCAGAAAATCAAAGAATACAGAATAAACCTATTTCATTATCTACTTTTTCTAAGCCTGACCCAGCAATTCAAGATGCTCAACTAGTGTTTGTTACAAGTGATAAGTTGTCTTATTATATGTCCGTTTTTGATATGATTGAAGGCAAAGAAATACTATTGGTAAGCGAAAACTTTCATAACAAAAGCTATGTAATGCTTAACTTGTATGATGCAGAGGATGAAAGAATTCTATTTGAAATTAATAAACCCAATATTCTTAATCAAAGTTTGGCAATGAGCGAAGAAATGTTGCTTATGAGCGGAACTGAAATTGATATAGCTTCAATTTATCTTAAATCTCAACATAGTTTAAGAGATATGGAGATGCAGATTGCTTCCTTTACTGACGAGTTAGATAGCCTTAAACTGGACATTAGTGTTACTAATACGTATGTTGAGAACCAACGTAATTTGATTCGAACACAAAAAAGTAGAATTGATAGTCAGCGAATAGTTCAAGAACAATATTTATTAAGGACCACTGAATATGAAGCTACGATCGCTGAGCAAATACATTTAATGCAAACAGATGAAGTTTTATTGTCTCATATGGAAGATAGCCTGGGAAGAACCCGAGAGGAATTGCAAAATCAGAATGATGAGATTCAAGTCAGTAAAGAAATCCTTAGCGATCAAAAGATTCGAATAGACAGTATTAACAATGAAATAACTGCAAGAAACAAAGTTCTTTCAGATAAAGATGATATTATAAGTAAACAGAAGGATACGATGTTTTTACTCTGGATAATAATCTTTATTTCCATTCTGTTTGTTATGTTAATATTTTATGCATATCAACTGAATCGGAAGAAATCAAAGCGGTTAAAAAAGCAAGGTCTCGAGATCAAGCGAATAAATATTGAATTAGGTAACAATAACGAGGAGTTAAAAATAACTTTAGATGAGATGCAACAAATGCAGCAGAGGCTTGTGCAGTCAGAAAAAATGGCATCTCTCGGTATTTTATCTGCTGGAATTGCACATGAAATAAACAATCCAATAAATTTTGTATACGCTGGCATAAATAGCTTATTACGAGACTTTAAAGACATTGAGCCCATTATAGCAGAAATAAGCAAACTAAAGCCCGGAGCTAGAGACCTGCATGAGAAATTGGTAACCATTGAACAATTAAAAAAAGATAATTATTTTGAAGAAGCTTACGAAGCAATCCCGGAAATAATTGCTGATATTAAGCTTGGAGCTGACCGTACGGCAGAAATTATCAAAGGACTGCGTAGTTTTTCGAGAACTGATAAGAGAGAACTTAAAGACCTGGATATTCATGAAGGAATAGAGACATCATTACTCTTATTGAAAAATAAGTACAAGAAGCATGTCAGTATTGTCAAAGATTTTGACAACAATATTTCTACTATCAAATGCTATCCCGGGAAGATTAATCAAGCGCTTCTTAATATTATTTCCAATGCAATAGATTCAATAACTGAAAATGGAACAATATGGATCACTACAAAAATGGAGGATGGTAATATTATTATTTCTGTTAAAGATACAGGCTGTGGTATTGACGCTGAAATGAAAGGAAAACTATTTGATCCATTTTATACAACCAAACCTGTTGGGCAAGGCACCGGTCTCGGACTTTCAATAACTTATGGAATAATTCAAGAGCACAATGGTGAAATAAAAGTTATTTCAGAACCTGACAAAGGAAGTGAATTTGTAATTGTTTTACCAATGCAGTAACTTGCAAAGGAGCATGAAAACAAAAAGCAAAATACTGTACGTTGATGACGAAGAAAGTAACTTACGTATTTTTAAGGATTCTTTCAGAAGAGATTTTGAAGTACAGATAGCGATTTCCGCTTATGAAGCCCTTGAAATATTAGAACAAGGTATAGTTGATGTTGTTATTACAGACCAGCGTATGCCAGGAATGACAGGCGTGGAACTTCTTAAAGAAATAAACGAAAGATTCTCCGATATCCCACCTGAAAGGTTAATTGTATCTGGATATAGTGAAGACAGTGATATCAGACAAGCTTTTAAAGAATATAGGCTCTCCAAATTTATTCCAAAGCCATGGAATTATGAAGATCTAAAACAAACAATAATAGAGGCTGTAAATCATAAATAAGTGAGAAGGAAATTTTCAATATTATATGTTGATGATGAAGAGAGTAACTTGAGAATCTTTAAGGATACCTTCAGAAGGAATTATATAATTTTTACTGCTATTTCAGGAAAGGAAGGAATCGAAATCCTTGATAATAATACAATTGACTTAGTGCTGAGTGACCAAAGAATGCCAGAGATGACAGGAGTCGAATTCTTGAGGTATACGATGGATAAGTACCCTGAGCCAAATAGGATTTTAATTACCGGATATTCTGATATTAGTGCAATAGAGAATGCAATTAATCATGCCCATATTTTTCAATATGTCCAAAAACCATGGAACGAAAAGAAGTTGTCAAGTGTTATTAAAAGTGCATTATCGATCTATGACCTTGAACAAGAAAATAAAAAACAAAAGACAGAATTAATTGAAGCCAAGCGAAAAGCAGAAGAAAGTGATCGCCTGAAGACAGAGTTCATCCAAAACATGTCGCATGAAATACGAACACCTTTGAACAGTATTTTAGGTTTTTCTGGTTTGATTAAAGAATCAGAATTGCCAGCCAAGGAACAAGGAAGGTACATTGATATTATTCTGAATAGTGGAAACCAGTTGGTACGTGTTATTGATGATATTTTGGAAATTTCATTCCTTGAAACTAAACAAGTAAAGGTTATTGATAAGAAAATTTGCCTAAATGATTTATTTTCAGAAATATCTATAGTTTTCAACAGTAAAGCAAATGAGAATGAAATCCCTTTGTATTTGAAAAAAGAACTTTCAGATAAGGAAAGCTTTTTAGTTACTGATGTATCAAAACTCAGAAAAATTTTATGCAACCTAATTGAAAATGCACTTAAATTTACAAAGGAAGGATTTGTTGAATTTGGTTATCGGATTCGTACAGACTGTAAGCCTGTTAGTTTGGAAATGTATGTGAAAGACACAGGGCCAGGAATAAGTCCGGAAAAACAGGAAATAATTTTTAGTCGTTTTTCACAAGGAGCCAGGGATTTATCAAATAGTTATGGTGGCCTTGGTCTCGGTTTATCAATAGCCAAAGAAAATGCCATATTACTTGGTGGTGGAATTACCTTGGAATCAGAAGAGGGAAAAGGTGCAACTTTTTTTGTTACAATTCCATACGAGCCAGTAAATTAAAATACAGAATATTCTTTAACCCGTAATCTCAGATTTAAAGTTTGGAAAGGGTTGAGAATTATTTGGATTCAAAGGAGGGCCTGTGCGTTAAAGGATTAAGCCATTCGCTCCTTTAACTTACGTGCATACCTGCGGCTCATCATGAGGGATTTGTCATAATTTTTAAGATGCACGGTGAAGTCATAATTGAACTCTTTTTCGACCCTCTCAACCCATTCTAAATTTACAATATAGGATCTATGTATCCGGCAGAAGTATCGTTCAGGTAGCCTTTCTTCCCACTCCTTCATCGATTTCAATACAAGTCCATGCTTTTCATCAGAGGTAAACACTTTACTATAGTCTCCTTCCGCCTCAATAAAAACAATATTGGAAATTTTGAGGAATACCATGCTTCTACCCCTCAAAACAAATAGCCTGTCACGGTAGTTCAGAATATACTTGACCTCTTCATGAGTCTCTATTTCTGCATCTAAACGACTGATACTCTGTTGTAGTCTCTTAGGCGAGACCGGTTTCATCAGATAATCCATGGCGTTTATTTCAAAAGCTCTTAAAGCAAACTCATCATAAGCTGTAACAAATATCACATCACCCTGATATTCTATTTGATCCAGCAGGTCAAATCCCGTTTTGCCTGGCATTTGAATGTCTAAAAAGAGCAAATTAGGCTGAAACTCTTTTATCTTCCCGACTGCATCCTGTACACAATCACTTTCAGCAACAATATCTATGTGAGGAAAATCTGCCAGCAGGCTTCGAAGTGCTCGTCTGGCCAGCAATTCGTCATCAATAATCATAGCTTTAAATACACGCATAGAATAGGTTTCTGATTACTAAATAATTTCAACTGGTATTCGAATTTCAATTTTCACAGCATCATCTTCAAAACTGGTCAAAACTGTATGATTGCCAGGATAGGCGATTTCCATCCTTTTTCTGATATTCTCTAATCCCATTCCCGTACCGGTGTAAAACATATCCTCTTCTACCTGAATATCCGGTTCAATCCATGAGCCTGTATTGCTGATTCTGATTATTAAACCTTCAAGTATTTTTTTAGTTGTTATTGAAATTCTTAAAGGCATCGGACTGGTTTTCATGCCAAACTTGATTGCATTCTCAACAAAGGGCTGCATAAAAAAACTAAGAACAGGTATTTGGGTGGTTGCGGGATCTATATCGAAATCAACCTTTAGTTTATCCTGAAATCGCTTCATCTCAATGGAGAAATAGTTCTTTAAGGCTTCTACCTCATGTCCTAATGGCTTAAATGGCTTGTTATCAAATAATAAGGAATATCTGAGAAAATCTGACAATTCATTGATCATGCTTTTTGTTGCGGAAGGATCCTCATCAACTAGCGCCCAAATAGAATTGAGTGAGTTGAATAGGAAATGAGGATTTAACTGGTAACGAAGCATCTCCAATTGGGCCTTTTGTGCCTGGATCAAGGCTTGTTCTGCACGCTCACTCTCTTTGCTAAGATCAATAAAAAACTTCAAACCAAAGTATAAAACCATCCAAAGAAACAGGGCCATAAAAATAATTATAGTATGCCAGGTAAATATATATTGCTGGAATATATCCCAAATAATCTTCAGGGGGGCTGCGTCATTCTTGAGATCAAGATCCAATGTTGGAATACTCACTGCAACATGAATCACATAAACTACCATTGCTGATACTGTGGAAACTGTTAATACAAGTCCTAGTAGCTTAAATATTGACCGATTACGCCAAACTATCCGTTTAAGCCGTATTCTTAATAAAGAAGTTATAATGAATCCGGACACATAAAAAGAGGCCAGCCTGAAGAATCCTCCAAAGTCTTCTATTTTATCCCGTAACATACCAAATACCAGAACAAACAGGACAAACCAGCCTGTAACATTCAGAAGCCAAAATATCCGATGCCTGTTCCAGAATTCGAAGTTTAGAAATATGTTCTTCATTCAATAAGATTATTAATATCAAAAGTAGGTAAACTCCTTTGAATATTATTTCCATTCATCAGTTCACCTGTCCGGTTGAAGAAAAACTACTCTGGATGGTTTGTATTCACCTACTTTTGAAATCAGGTTGATTTTAATAGAGGGAGCGTAAACTTTATTGAACAAGCAGTAGCGTAGATTCCTGGTCGCTTCCTGATATTTTAAGGAATTATGAATGTAGCAAACAGATTCAGCATACTCATATCCATATTGACAGCATTACTTATAGCAGGGTTATGCTCTACCTCATCAGCTCAGTCCATTTCGTTGACCCAAACAATACGGGGCAGAGTATTGGATCTGGATTCAAAAGCACCCCTAATTGGGGTTTCCATTGTTTTAGGTGATAGGCCCTCCTCAAGAGGGACAATATCCAATGAAGAGGGCTATTTCTTACTGGAAAAAGTTCCAGTTGGCCGTCATAAATTACACTTTTCCTATGTAGGTTATGAACTGAAATCAATTTCAGGATTTCTGGTGTCATCTGGAAAGGAGTCTATTATTACCATTGAGTTGGAAGAGTCAATACTCTGACTTTCAGAGATTGAAATTTTTCCAGATCAGCATGGATCCAGGCCTGTCAATGATTTGACAACCATCAGTGGAAGAAGCTTCTCGGCGGTTGAAATTGAGAATTACCCGGGATCGATGTCTGATATTTCCAGGACTGCACTCTCTTTTCCGGGGGTGATGTCAACCCATGATGGGAAAAATCATATTGTCATTCGCGGAAATAGTCCCAAAGGCTTGCAGTGGAGACTGGAGGGTATTGAAATTCCCAATCTCAACCATTTCTCTGGCATCGGTGCTTCAGGTGGTGGTGTGGGCATCATTAGCAACAATATGATAGCTAACTCCGATTTTATAACAAGCGCTTTCCCCGCCGAGTATGGCAATGCGCTTTCAGGTGTCTTTGACCTGCGTTTAAGAACGGGTAACAACCGGAAGCATTAAAGAACATTTCAGGCCGGATTAATAGGAACAGAAATAATGCTTGAAGGCCCCCTGAAAAAGAACTCAAACTCAACATATATTGCCCACTACCGTTACAGTACATTTAAGATAATTAAACTGCTTGGCGCACCGCTTAGAAATGTGCCTGATTTTCAGGATTTGACTTTTAAGCTTTACCATCCAACGAAAAAGCTAGGTGTGTTTTCAATCTTTGGGATTGGTGGTGTTAGTAAGGAAGTTGGCAATATTGGCTATGTAATGAGCTCAAACATGGGCATGATCGGGGTGTCAAATAGTTATACTGTCAATGAAATGACATTCTTGAAGTCCGTTGTGTCTATCTCCGGACTGACCTATTCTTGGGACGATACACTCAATATCGGAACTGAAGATTCTCCGATTGATCGGTTTAACAAGACCAACATACTGGATTATGCAGCAAAAACCTCCATTACCCTTAACAGAAAAATAGACGCTCAAAACAAGTTGAAGCTGGGTTTTATGTATGAACAAGCGCTAAATGATTCCTATATGGGTTGGCACTCTGACACCCTTAATAATTGGAATCAGGACCCATTGCATCCTGACTATCAGAACATTCAATATGAATATGCAAATGTTGATGATAGAAATAGTGCCGGTACGCTTCAAACATTCGTGAATTGGAAATTCCGTATAACAAAGAACATCACTTGGAACAGTGGTATTCACTATCTACATTTTTTTCTAAACAACAGCAATTCGCTTGAACCCCGTCTGGGCTTGGAGTGGCGAATCCATCCGCAACACATTTTCAGTGCAGGATTTGGCGTGCACAGTCGCAAGGAATCTCTGACCATGTATGCTGGAAATATGACACTCCACGATGGTACAGTGATCCAAGCTAACATGGGTCTTGACCTGTCAAAAGCCAGACATTATGTAATCGGGTATCGCTACCTGATAAATGAATTTATGCACATCAGGGCAGAAGCCTATTATCAAAGTTTGTATGACATTCCTGCATTTGCATTTCCGCCCTATCTCTCAACGGTAAACTTTGATTATGGGTTTGAAGACGATATGCTTGATAACTACGGTACTGCCTATAACAAGGGACTAGAACTAACGGTGGAAAAACAGTTATCCAGAGGTTTCCATTTTTTGCTGAGTGGAACGCTGTACGATTCAAAATATATTGATAAGCTTGGACAGGTTCTACATACAAAATATGATGGCAGGTACGGTTCTAATGGAATTTTCGCTAAAGAATTTAAGCTTGGCAAAAATCGACAAAATATTCTAAGTGTTAATGCCCGGTATATGCTGATTGGGGGTATGCGTAATTTGCCAATTGACAGAGAAAGTTCAGTAGCAAATGGCTACCAGGTTAATATTTGGGATCAGGGATATGCTGAAAAATCTTCGGATTACTTTCGCATTGATTTGCAGCTCAGGTTTATAAGAAATAGGCCAAAATTTACCAGCGAATGGAGCTTGGAGATTATGAACCTCACAAACCGGAAGAATCTGTTATATGAGTACTGGGACAGAAACTTGGGCGATTTTAACCAGGAGTTCCAGAACCCAATTATTCCTTTGATTAAATACCGGATTCAGTTTTAATTTTAATCTCCCAGATAATGAAATCATCCTTTAATTATAGCCGATTACCTGGCCAAGATTTGCTGACGACAAACAATGTCCCAACCTTTTCCAGGTGCCTTTTTAATATCCTTAAAATCGTTACTTTTCTTACATAACTCATTTGCATAATAGAATCAAAAATTCCATCTTCAAAAAGGATGACATCAAATCCTATATTATTTAGAGGATAAACAATTTTCTTAATCCATTCACTCGACAAGCTGATATTTTGTGATTTTGACTTATTCTTTCAAGTTTGATATAAGGCAAAAGTTCAAAATAGTCTCATTTCAGATACAATATTTTAGCATTGTGGGTGAACTCTTTGGTGTGCAGTACGTAGTAATACATGCCCGGATCAGAATCTTGTCCATAATCGTTTCTGCCATCCCAGGTAATCGTTGAATTATCAGTTGTTAGTTTGTCTATATGGTAGGATTTAACTTTCTCACCCAATGTAATATAGATGCCGACATCAACTAAATGGTCCAGGGGGATTGTTAAAGAGATGAATGTTTCGACGTTGAAGGGGTTGGGATAGGTTTTAAGGTATTGATTTTGTGGAACCATTGTTCTATCTATTCCGACAGAGATCAGCTCATTTCTGAACCAGGCTATTTTATGATCACCCCATGAGGCAGAAAGGATGTCAAAATCATTATCACCATCAATATCTGCACTGTACACACAGTGAGCAAACTGTGCATTTGTTGAAATAATGGATTGATTGCTAAAGCTTCCTTTCGCATCTCTATTTTCATACCAGACTACTTTGTCTCCTTCCGGAAGGGCAGCTAGAATATCATTATCGCCATCTATGTCGGCAATAAAAATTGATATTGCTCCATCTACTGTATTTGACACTTCTTGTGCCAGCTCAAATTCTCCAGTCCCGTTAATATTCTTATACCAACTGATTCGATCACCCAAATAGGCAGATGTGACAATATCCATATCATTATCACCATCTAAATCAGCTGAAATGGCGCTGGATATGCCTTGTTCACCGGCTGAGATGACTTTCTCAGCACTGAAAGTCCCATTTCCGTCTGTGTTCTCAAACCAGGAGACTGAATTATTGCCCATTGAAGCTGCGATAATGTCCTGATCGCCGTCATTGTCTAAATCTGCAGCGTAAACAAACATGGCTTCCCTGGCACTGCTTGAAAGGATTAGTTCATCACTGAATGTGACTTGAGAAATAACCGGGATGTTCGATAGTACCATGAGGGCTATTGCTAAAATGATCGGCTTTATTTTCATAAGGATGGTGCTATTTATTGGTGAGTTTTAAAACCATCGTAAGAAAGGGAATTAAAGCGAAGCCCATTCGCCTCTCATGGAGTCGGATGACCATCCATCGAAAAATTGAATCCTTCATGGGACTTTGTAATTTATTTGTCGAGACGAATTCAAAATGACGCGATTAACAGGTAAAATCATAGGACTGATCTTGATCATCTGGTCTTGCTCCTCAGCCGTGGGGCAAACAAGGTTCACCAAGCATATTGTGGATGCAAACGTGCCAGGGATAAAAGCGCTCAGTATCTGCGACTTAGATTTTGATGGAGATTATGACATAGTTGGAGGATCTGAACACACCCCCATATCAACGGGTATTGGAGTATTGTGGTGGAGAAATGATGGTAATGGCTTAAACACTTGGAAACGACTGAATGTAGATAGAAGATATCCTCACGTGATGTCAATTGATGTGGCGGATGTGAATGGTGATGGTTTCCCGGATATCGTTGCTTCTTCCTGGGAGAATGGCACCATCCGATATTGGAAAAACAGTGGAGATCCCACTGTTGGTTGGAGAGGAGAAAATATTGTTTCAGGATATACCAATGCACATGACGCCAAGTGTTTCGATATCAATGCTGATGGTGTGATGGATGTAATTGGAGTGAGTGCGGGAACCAATACCGTCAGCATTTTTTATCAGCCGGAGGGTAATATACCAACCTGGACCGAGGAGCATGTAACACAAAGTTTTGGTCATGTTTTGTGGGTTTCCATCGCTGTAGGATATGACCCTGGTGAACTCTGCATTTTTTTTAATGAGTCGAACCTCTATACTCGCTTCGTTTTGCATCAGGATTTCTACGGATCTCTGGCCTTGGAAGTTTATGATATTGATGGCGATGGTGATGATGATATCATTGCAGGAGCTGGTCTTATGGGCTTGTTGTTAATCTATGAAAACAGCCTTATCTCAGGGATAAACGACCAGGTCATTGATGAAACACAACCCTTTCTGTATCCAAACCCATGCAAGGGAGAGCTTCATTTGCACCTGGACCAAATGCGTGGATCAGATGTGTCTGTTGAGATCTACGATCTATCCGGAGCGCTGAAGTACAAAGCCCTGGATTTAGGGGATCCTTCAGGCCTTTCTGATTACAGAATTTCGTTCAATGAAACCGGTGTTTTTTTGGTCAAAGTCAGCTCATCTCAAGAGCACTTTCATGAAAGAGTAGTACTTATAAACTAAAAATTAATCGAGTGGGAAATCTCCAACATCATCATGGCCTTATAAGGAGAACAGCATTCAGTATGTGCCAAGTTCGTAATAGTTTTATCAGATGAAGAAAGTACTTATAATTTGGATTGTGGTTTCTACTTTATGTTTTACAGGAACTGCTGGAACAAGGAGTCCGTCATCTACAATAAGAGACAGAGGGATGAAAGCAACGAGGGTAGCAGAAAACGGTATTGTGGCAGACTTGTTTGGTGTGCAGGAAGGGTCTGCTCGTAAAATCATCATCATGCTCGGTGGCTCAGAGGGCGGGAAATCATTCAGTCGGATGAAGAAACCGATCAAATTATTAGTTGAAAAAGGCTATGCTGTTCTTTCATTGGCCTATTTCAAGGCTCATGGATTACCAACATCACTGGAAGAGATTCCCATAGAATATTTTGAACGAGTCATGAACTGGCTTTCGGATCAGCCTGGGATAATTCCGGACCAGTATGGAATCATAGGCGGGTCAAAGGGGGCTGAATTAGGACTATTACTGGCAAGCCGATATCCTCAAATTAAGGCAGTTGTTGCAATGTCGCCAAGTTCTGTGGTTTGGCAGGGTATTCCGGCTCGACTCAGGAACATTGGAAAATCTCCAACATCATCATGGTCTTTTAACGGGAACAGCATTCCGTATGTGCCAAGTTCGTTAACAAGAAAGGATGTTGGAAAGATTATCAGGTTGAAATTATTGGACAGCGCATTGAAGGATCTTCAACAGGATGACTTTGTGGAAATTGCCAGAATCCCGGTTGAAGAGATACAAGGATCGGTTCTATTGTTGTCAGCAAAAAGTGATCAACTATGGCCTTCAACGCAAATGGCCGAGGAAATTATTAGTAGAATGAAGGACTTCCATTTTAAATTTCCGTATGAACATATTGCCTATAATACAGGACATCAGGGATTATTCATGAGCCGCGAATGCTGGAAAAAGGCCTTTAGTTTTCTTGAAGAGTTCTTCTCTCCTACATAAATTCTACCAAAATTATGAAAAGACAAGTAATCATTGCTATCGCCATATTGAATGTCAGCCTTTGTTTTGGCCAGTATCAGTACAGCTTTATACCCAAGGAATATAAAAAAGCATACCGGACTGTGACCCGGTCAGAGAATGGACAACCCCACCGTATCATCCATTTTTGCAGATTATTATTCAGACTTAAATAATTGTCTTGAAAGGCTCTGGTTATTTATTTTCAAATTGATCAGATAAAAACCTGGAGAAATGGGGTTGCCATTGCGATCCTCACCATTCCAAACGATGGTTTTTAAACCGGGTAATTGATGGCAATCGCAAAGTGTTTTCACATGTTGACCAAGCAAGTCAAACACCTTGATTGTTACTTTTTCATAATCATCAACCTCATATTCGATAGTAGTTGAGTAGGTAAACGGATTGGGGTATAGCTGAAGAAAACCATCACTTTTATCCATCTCATTTATTTCAAGCAGAACTATGTCTAAGGCCTTGATTCTTACTAAGTAAGCATCATCACCCCCCTGGCCAAATGAATTGGTTCGTCCGGCCAGAATATATCCCTGATCATATGTTTGTGTGATGGAGAAAGCATTGTCGTTTCGGGCGCCTCCAATCGTTTTACTCCATTCTTTTTCTCCTAGTGAGTCGGTTTTGAATACCCAGAAATCAAAATCATTTTTTCCCGGAGAGTTCTTAAATCCTCCAGCCACATATCCGCCATCCTGTGTTTGTTGAATGGAATAAATGTAATCGGTAAGTTCCTCACCATAGATTTTGCTCCAGAGTACATGTCCTTGTGAATCTGTTTTAATCAACCAGAAATCTTCTTCCCCCATTCCTTCTGACCTGGTAATGCCACCCAATATATATCCATTATCGGAGGTGATTTGCATGGAATAGGCAACATCCCATTCAGACCCACCGAGAGTATTCTGCCATAAAAGATTTCCGGTTCCATCGGTCTTAAACAACCAAAAATCTCCTTTGTTATTATCGTCACAGGCATATCCTGATAATATATATCCCCCATCATTTAATTGAAAAACTGTATATGCTTTTTGGTTCCCCGATCCACCGATTTTTTTATCCCATTCTTTATTTCCGTTTTCATCAACTTTGATTAACCATGCATCCAGATGATTTAACATGTGGTCACCAGTACTTCCCGTTATAATGTATCCACCATCTGATGTTAAGGATACATATTGTATCTGGCAGGTATTGTCAATGGTATTATCAATAATTTTATTCCATTGTTCATTCCCGTTTTCATCCGTTTTAATAAGCCAGAGGCTTTTGTCGCCTTGACCAAATGATTCAGTGTTTGCGCTGATAATGAACCCATTATCTGCAGTTTGCTTTACTATGAAGCTATCCTCTCCCGAGGACCCACCGAAAGTCTTTTCCCATATGATATCGCCGCTATCATTAATCTTTAACAACCAGATATCATTGGAACCAAGTGATGAGGTGAGTCCAAGAACCACAAAACAAGAATCAACGGTTTGAATAACTGCCTTGGCATCATCATTCGATATTCCACCATAGGTTTTGGTCCATAAGGTGTCGGGCGTGAATTGAGCATGGGTCGGTATAAATCCAAATCCTATGATAAGTATTAGGACTATTTTTTTAATCTGATTCATTGTGTTTATGTTAAATTGTGTTCACAATATTTAAAGAATAAATTGATTAATTACTTCCTCCTAGCGAATGCACGGACCTCCTGTCGAAATTTGCAAATAACAGCTCTGTCAAGAGATAGCTTTGGGTTAAAAATTGATTTCAAATGAAAAAGAGTTATGTCTTTACAGGATTTTTCCTGATCGGTTTGTTGCTTGGATTTCACAACGTGACAGCCCAGGAATTTGGATTTGAGTTCGCCCAAACGCTGGGAAGCGATGAATGCTTTGGTGTAGCTTTTGGTGATGTAGACGGAGATGGCGACCGCGATGGGGTGCTTGTAAACTTTCAAGGTCCGTCTCGTCTTTGGACCAACCTGGGCGATGGTACTTTTGTGGATTCAGGACAAAGATTTGAAACAAGCACTGCACATAGTGGTCAGCTGGGCGATTTGGATGGAGACGGTGACCTTGATCTATTCATCGCATCCACCATGGATGTCGATAAAATCTGGCTGAATAATGGTCAGGGATTATTTTCAGAAAGCCAACAGTTGCTTGGAACAGCGGATGATCTGAGTGTGCAGGTTTTGCTTGGAGATGTCGATCTTGACGGGGATCTGGATGCGGTAGTTGCCCGTAATATGCATCCCAGTAAAATCTGGTATAATGATGGTGAAGGTATTTTTGACACCTCTTCAGAGATTGGGAATGCAACAACTTATTACCAAAGTATTGCTGATGTGGATGGAGATGGAGACCTGGATATTTACCTTGAATATCTGAACAATCCTGATCGGATTTTCCTGAACGATGGAGCCGGGAATTTCACCGATAGTGGCCAGGAAATTGGTCTTGCAACGGGTGAGGGACATGGTGTGTTTTACGATTTGGATCTGGATGGAGATCAAGATTTGATGTTACCCAATCATGAGAACGGGGCTCAGGTATTTACAAATATTGGTACCGGTCAATTTGAGGCTTGTGGAGATCCTTTCGGGGAGGGGAGTATTGCTGGAATTCTGGATGCTGATCTTGATGGATTACCGGATCTGATTACAAGCAATTTCTTGGGATCGACGAATTTCTATAAAAACTTTGACAACTGTCTATATCGCCCTTATGGTAATCTATTTCCTGATGAGGTATGCTGGAGCATAAGCACAGAAGATGTGGATGGCGACGGCGACATGGATGTTATTCTGGGCAATACTTCCATGAACGGATCTGCAACTAAGTTATTTCTCAACAGGATGATTAATACCTCTGTTGAATTGACCTATGCATTTGTAGAACAGGAATTGAAGGTTTATCCCAATCCGGCGAGTGATTTTTTTCAGATAGACTATGAGATTAGCACGCCCGGAGATTATCATATTCAGTTGGTCAATATCCTGTCGCAGGAAACTACCCTCTTAGTCTCCGGACTGATCAGCGAAGGAACTAAAACCCTGAAGTTTGGAACGCAGAACCGGCCAACGGGTCATTATCTGTGTGAATTGTTGAAGGATGGTATTGTTATTGCCAGCAAGAAGCTCTGCCTGATCAAATAGTCTGGTTCATTTAGTGCACGGGAGATTATAGTTAACGGTTATTGGACGCCTTTAAATTCTATTTGTCATATTCTAGTGCTTGTAAAGCTTTGTTGAAATAGTGCAAGTTGACCCCATCGGGGACTGATTTATGAAGCTCAGACTCAATTGCTTTTTTGTAATTCTTGATCGCTTCATCATGTTTATTCTGCTTTTTCATAGTATTCATTCAACTTATTCATTTGTCCTGAAATGATATCTGATGGTGGAATAAACTCTTGATAAAGGGTTTGCAAACCTTTATTTATGGCACTTGACACACCCCATGAATGACCAACTCCTTCAAATTCAAGAAGCTGAAACGATAGCCTGTCTATTGGGTCTTCTTGTAGTCTGTTGAGCAACCTTTTAGTTGACTCAAAAACATAGCCTCCCTCTTCGCCTTTACCGAGAGTGAATACAATTCGTTTATATTGATCAAAACCGGATATATTTTGCATCTCTTCATAGACCAATTCATTATCCCACCATATTGCCGGACTGATGCAGAGATGAAAATTAAATAGATCAGGTTTCTTAATTGCGGAATAAGTTGCAAATAGTCCACTAAATGACCATCCAACAATGCAACGGTGAGATGCAACACGATAACGGCTTTCAAGGAAGGGCATCAGTTCATCTTCAAGAAATTCAAGAAACTGATCAGCTTCTCCAGCGGTTTCAAAATTGTGTTCAATACCGGAATTAGCGGTTGGGGTATAATTTTTGTCTCGGTCAGTATTTTCGATACCAACTACAATCATCCGTGGAATATTTTGATCAGTAACCTTTGCAACAGAAAATTTCAAATGGTCTTGTGTTTATTGTCAGCACCGTTCGGAACTAACACTTATCCTGTCTATAGCTAGCGTCATGATTAAATAAAATTAGTGTTTGACCAATCTGATCATCTGGTGTGTTGTATTATTCAAAGTGCGCAAGAAGTATATTCCGTTTGTTATTTGCTCAACGTTTATTGTTGTTTCGTTTGAGGATAATTCTTCAGATATTAATTTACGTCCATAGACATCATAAATTTCAATTGTGGGATTACTTATCTTTTGGCTAATGCTGATATTAAGTTCATGATCGAAAGGATTTGGATATGCAGCGATTTGATGAATTTCACTATCCAGCTTATTATCTGCTATTCCTAATGTTTCCATCTCAGTTATTTTCAATCGTTGATTAACAGAAATGTTGGTATAGACTTCGGTGTTGCCTGCGGGCCAAATGATCACTAAAGAATCAATTATTTCTGCGGTTCCCAGGCCAAAATGTGCCGAGTTCTCAGATTGTGAAGCATATCCTGAATTGCTCAGTAGAGTTCTGGTTTGCCAGATTGGATTTTGATTAATTATTGACTTTATCCTGATTTGAGCTCCGAAAGCATCTCGATTGGATTCGCTGCCCTGGCAATATATCTCAATCCAATTGTTTCCATGGGTCTGGTTCTCATAGAGTTTACCACCTCCAATTGTACTCAGAAACAGATCCAGATCACCATCCTGATCAAAATCTGCGGTTGATGCAGCATATGTTGGACTAGACAAGTTGCAGAAAATCAATTCATCATGCATGATGAATCCAGTCTGCCCCCTGTTTTCATAGAGTCGGTTACCCTGATCCGGGCTATTGGAAAAAGAGGTGACGAGCAAATCCAGATCGCCATCGTTGTCAAAATCCAGCCAAACTGAGCCCATGTTCCAGTCTTGTTCTCGCCATCCGTCAGCTTGAAATACTGCCAGATCGAAAATGGCATTACCATTGTTCTCATAAAGTCCATTCATCCTGTTTCCGCTTGCACCCCCATTGCATAAGAACAGGTCTGTGTCACCATCATTATCAAAATCTCCAGCACTTGCACCGTAAGAGTTGAATATATCTGTTACAATTTCACCATTATTTTCCTGCTCATATTCGCCATCTCCTTTGCCAAGGAAAAGAGAGTTCTGATGACCCGGACCTTGTGTTATGAATAGGTCGCAAATCGCATCATTGTTATAATCTGCCCAGATTGGCGTATATGAAATTTTCATTTTCTCTATCAGGACATGATCACTAATTTGAACCAGATCCCCTTCATCGTTTTTAAAGAGATCATTTTGCCCTGCAAATTCAGGAGGAGATCCATGATTAGTGACAAACAGGTCAATATCTCCATCCTGATCAAAATCAGACCAGGAAGGAATAACTGACGCGCCGCCAGAATTAGCGGCATCTCCTGTAAAGATTTGAGAAAATCTGCCTTCGATATTCATAAACATCAGATTGTTCAGCTCATTACTTTGTCCGGCCACATCTCTGAATCTTACAATATAACTATCCTGATCACCATCATTATCAAAATCTACAAATGAAGCACCATAACAAAAATTGCCCTGACCACCGTGATTATCATTAACCAAAGGAGATTCGGTTATTTCAACAAACTGCCCATTTCCCTGGTTCTCGAAGAGATGACATGGTGATGTATAGGTGGATACAAATAAGTCAACCAATCCATCCTGATTGTAGTCTGTCCAGGCAATACTTCCGGGACCGTTGATGTAGCTTATTCCGGATACTGCTGACACATCGATAAATACCGGATTCTGGCTTAGACAATCGATGTGTGAACAAAAGGCAATGCCTATTAACCCGCAGACTATTAATTTTTTTCTGATAGCTTTCATTTTTTCTGATAATTCTTTCTGGCTAAATCATTTTGCCCTATTTAGTTAAGGTTTAAAGTACGCTTATAAATTTTATTCGTGACAAGGAGAATCAGTTCATTCTATGAAAGGCCAATGGGTTCTTTCAGCGGCAACAAAACAAGGCAAAATGCAGCTTATTTGCCTTTCTCTTTTCTTTCCCATTCTAGTATTCCCGATGGCTGGATAACCGCTCATAGAATTACTTGACCATATACAGAAGAACTAAATTCTGTTGGTCAATTGGGCCTAGCTTCAAGCGTAATTTAAATCAATTAGTCATGAGAATACTTAAGTACGGATTTCTGGTTTGTATTACCCTTTGTCTTTCCTGTTGTTGTATTTCCAACATTGGTGATTTTATTGAAGAGGTTACCACCACTATCCCAAATACGCATGCGGGAAAATGCATGAAGGAATCTCTGGAAACTATAAAATCTGGCGATATAAGCCAGATATCCGCTTATGTTTCAGAGCATTTCACAAATGAGTGCATCGAAGAGCAGGGAGAGGACCAAATCGTGAAAATCTATCATAATTTCTCAAAACTTTACGGGGGTATCGAATTTGTAAGAGTTCGGGAATCATCCCCAAACAGTTTTACCGGCGAGTTTAAATCTTTAGAATACGGGTCTGAGATACTGTTTGGACTTTTGGTCAGGAGTTTTTATCCACATCTGATCACGGAGATTACGGTCATATTTCCTGCAATCCCGATTCAGAATAAGCCTGACACAAATCTGACAAAAAAATGATGACCAATCATGAGGTTCCTTTTAGAAAAAGTCGCATGGACTTTCTGATGAAAACAGTTCCGGCCTGTGCAATGGCAATGAGAAAAATGTTAATTCTATCAATTTGCTTTTATTTTGTTAGTTCCGGGATTGCACAAAACCTAACCAACATACCGACAGACAACCCACTGAAGACAAAACTTGATTCAGTTATTCATCAAAGAATATCAGAAGTCATGATAGATAGTATAATTACTGGTATGTCTTTTGGCATTTCTGTTAATAACGAAAGATTCTTTTATAACTACGGAAACACAGAAAAAGGAGAGCAAAAGTTGCCGAATCAAAATACAATATATGAAATTGGATCTCTCACAAAAACATTTACGGGAATAATACTTGCCAAAGCTGTCCTTGAAGACAAGATTAATATGGAAGATGATATTCGCAAATTTTTAGGTGCTAACTATGATAACTTAAACTATGATGGGAAACCTATTAAGGTTATTAATTTAGCAAATCATACTTCAGGATTACCTGAAGACCTTATTCCAGATGAAATATTCAGACTTGAAAATCCAACAATGTTTGATATCATCAATATTTTTGAAGGAGATTCAGGAACAATTTTTAGAAAAGATTTGCAAAAGGTGAAACCAGATACACCACCTGGTACAAAATGGCGCTACTCCAATGTTGGGATGATAACTTTAGGGATGATATTGGAAAATGTATATCAGATGTCCTATTCTGATTTAATTAAAGAATATTTCTCAGAACCTTTTAATATGATGAACACAGAAGCTGTTTATTGTCAAACAGATACTACAGGTTATACAAAAGGCTATGATAAGAATGGAAATATAATGCCTCATATTACTTTTCAAATTGCTGGTGCAGCAGGTGGATTAAAGTCAACTACAAGTGATTTGATGAAGTACATTGAAGAAAATATTCACATTAAAGATAAAGCAATTGAACTATCACATAAAAGAACTTTTGAATCTGATCAGCAATCAATGGGTTTAGGTTGGAACTTAAATACAAAATCAAAAAACGATGTATTATTATGGCATGATGGTGGGGAACCAGGATTCAGCAGCTATATTCTTATCATTCCTAATCATAATATTGGAATTGTTTGTTTAGCCAATCAAAGTGGTCGACAATTCCAGTTTTCTAAATTTTGTAAACTTGTCATCGATGATCTCATTGAACAATAAATATGGGTCATGAGGAGGATGGCATCCAAATCAATGGTTCTGTTCTGATTCCAAAGGAAGGTCGTTTTTTGTTTTCACAAGCTTACGGAGATGCCAAAAAAATTTGACATTCAGAATACGCTGGCTATAAAGTTTGAAAGAGATCAGAAAAGTTGGTTCATTTCAATAACATAATATATAGAACCCAGAACCATCGGTAATATAGATGTAATGATTCCGGGCAATCAGTTCGTGCAGGTTTCTGAGTTTATCATATTCAGCCACTTTCACAGGCAATTCTGGAGTTGAAATGTCAACAATCTCAACTCCAACTATTTCACCAACAAATAGATATTGATCATTGGCAAAAATGCTTCGCAATTCTTGATCTGGACTGTAGGTGCCTAACTTTTCACTAATTGTTTTCCCGAAAATGTTATTTATCACGATTCCCTGGCCTGAACATGAAAAAAGACGATCATTGTCTTTGTCTGACATGATGACACCTCCTTGTGCTGGATGTTTTGAGAGTTCTCTGATTGCAGCTGGATTTGAAATGTCGTATGTGATCATCCCTATGTTTTTATATCCCGCCAGTAGCATATCTCCGTGGATTTCAATACCATAAACATGGTCGCTATTAAGTGTTCGAAGATATTTTGGACAATTGCAATCTGATACATCAATAACTTGAACTCCTCTGTCTGTTGCTACATAGGCGTGCTGAGCTGTGACACGAACTTGATGCGAGTATCCTTGTTCTTCATATCGACCGATAACTTGAGGGTTTTCTGGATCTGTGGGATCGATTATTATTAATCCTGGTTCACCAACCGCGAAGAGCAGATTCTCATGGCTGTATAATCCAAAACACGGCCCGGGAATTTCAACAAATCCAACCTTTGAAGCATTCTCAGGGTCACTGATTGAGATAGAGACAATCTGTTTGTTGCTTGACACAAAAGCGTAATCTCCTATCAGGGCGAGGTCGTATGCAGGTTGAACACCCATAAATGCCAGATTGACCCGTTTAACTTTGACCAAATCAATCAATCCATTCTCTTGCGAAGTGCAACTTATGCAAGAGAATAAAATGGAAATAGTGAAAGTGAAGAGACTTGAAATCTTTGTAATGTTCATCTGTGTTTAGTTTGCAATTTCCCAAATAGTAGTAAAAATCAGCTTTGTAATGTTGGCCAGATTGTCATAATTGATCTTTTCTGATGTATCACTGGGTTTGTGGTAATCCATGTGAGTGCCTGTATAATAGTACAATACCGGAATTCCAGCTTTGTCAAAGCTCATATGATCAGAACCTCCCCGCAGCCTGGTTTTCCCTTTAAATTGATAGATTGGTGAAAGGTCTGGAGATGTGAGTTCGGCCGCCACTTTACATTGATTGAATAATTCGGAATCTTCTGCCTCACTGTTGTATACATACACATAGTCAGGATTATCAGAATGGTTGAAATCAGCCCTTCCCAGCATATCCATGTTAATGCATACAGATATGTTTTCCAATGGAAAAGCAGGATGATCAATGAAATATTGGGAGCCTAAAAGTCCTTTTTCTTCAGCCGATACTGCCAGAAACAGAATACTTCTCTCAGGCCCTTCACCATTCTTCTTAGCCAAACTGAAAGCTTCTGCAATTTCAAGTAAGGCTGCTGTCCCACTGGCATTGTCATCAGCTCCATTGAATATTTCATTGTCTGTTTTGCCAAGATGATCATAATGAGCTACCACAACTATTAATTCATCTTTTCTGGCGCCACCTTCACAATAGGCAATCACATTCTCTGTGGATATTTCATTTCTGGTTCTGTAAGCATTTATCTGCATAGTGCTTGGAGGGATTTTCGGAGTCACTTTTCCCCGATTGAGTTTGTCATAAATTTTTTCCAGGTTCTGATTTGACATGCCCAATAATTCAGCTGCATCATTCTTGTGGACCATAATCTCACTGGTAAAGTCATTACTTGAGGATTCCAGTTTTTTTTCAGGGAAATCCATTTTGGACCTCATCATTGAAGACTGAGCCTCCATAATAGCTTTTAGTAGTTGTTCGTTGTGTTTGATTTGAATAGCACAACAGGCCCCATGCTTTGATGCAGTTTCGAGTTTTTCATTGGTATCATTGTAATATCCCGGAAGAGTTTTCTGGTCGGATTTCTGATTCAGGTTATCTGGTTGCCCCTCAAAGTAAATGACAACCTTCCCATTCACATCTTTGTTTTTATAGTCGGATTCCAGTCCAAAACCTACAAAAACAAGGTCTGAATTAATGGTTCCGGCGAATTTTTCTTTCATGGACCCCATTCTGAAATCAATCCCACAATCCAGTCTGGTATTGTTTGAGATAATAAAGAAACTATCAAGTCTGTTTTCTATCAAGTTGAATTTTTGGAAATAGTTGTCAATCCCAGGAAGGGACCCATTCAGATCAAAGCCTTCTAAGGTTTCTCTGATGTAATCTGCTGCCAGTTTTTGGCCTTTTTTCCCTGTTTCACGTCCTTCGCATTCGTCAGATGCCAGGAATTCCAGATGGTTACGAAGCTCCTCCTTATCTATTGATTTGATATACTTTTTAGCCTTGTATTCTTGTCCATGAGCAGTTAAAAAACTTATAGCCAATAATATACTGAGGAGAGTTTTCATCTTTGATGTTATTAATTTTAGTTACAGCCTTTTGAAGAGTCAATTCTACTGATTTTTCCCTATCAGGATCGAACTTTTCGACAAGCGGTCAGGGAATTAATTATGCATTGAACCGATAATCCTCATTTATTTTGTGAGCGGATATAGGTTGCTGAACTTCCAATGTAAGTAAGCAATTTGATGGCATTGCAAGTATCACTTTCAACAATAAATTTGATCCTTGTACTACTGCCTTCAATTAGAAAATAATCTTCGGATATTGGGATTAGTTTCAACTTTGATCCGCCAGAACGCTGATAGTAAAGAAAGTTGTCTTCCAAAATAACACTTCTAACTCCATACTGTCCTATATGCCCATTTAATATTGATGCCTCTATTTGTTGAGGATCTGCCAGAGCTTTCATTTTATCCCTGTCCCATTTTGCTTCAACGTAATATGGCTCAATAGAAAGTAATTTATCAAAGCTTTCTAAGGCCTCTTGTAAATTTCCCTTGGCTTCTTGTATCATTGCCAGCATATACCAAGCGCGAACATCCTCTGGGTAAAGAATAGTATTTAATTCTGATATAGCCAGTGCTTCATCTATCTTACCAGCAGGAGCAAGGGTCTGGAAGGCATAAAGCAAAAGGTCAAATGAATTATATGGAAACCAGTTTTCTGGAGCACCATAGGCCTTTTTTCTCTTTTGATACGCTGACCAAAACTTGTCGCAACCTTCATTAAAAAGTATATCCTTCATAGACTTAACTTCATCAATTTTAATAGCCTCAAGAACAGGGTCGGCAAATGAAAAATAGTCTGTTGACAGGGTTGGGATATAATAGTCAGGAGGATAATATCCCCTATTATCAGTTGGATGGCCTAGCTGCCAAGCCATCGTTGAAATATTGACCATGAGATTACTGTTTGGCAAAGTGAATTTGATAATATCTGAACACCAATTTAATGGCCCACCAGCAATATCCCCTACTGTAATGGCACTGGTATTTCTCAGCATCTGTCCAATGAAATTTGGAGCAGCACTGAAGGTATTACTTCCTGTAATAATAAATAGCTTACCTCTATGTAATGAATTCGTTCTTAATACAAACTCTCGCACCAGTGGTGGAAGGAGTGAACCGTCACCACCTTCATTGAATCTTAAATCAATAATGAACTTGTCAATCTGACTTACATTATCATCAAATATTCCAAACAATCTCTTGGTGAAGTCTGCAAAAGGTTCACGAGACCAGTTTGTTACATCATTGTACTGAAAATAGATCATCCTATCTTCAGGAATATATTTAAACCAATAGGGATCCCTGCTTGGTACTACTCTGGAGAGGAAAAGTGGCAAAGAATCAGATTTATCTTCAAAAACGGTCTTAATCTCATTATTTGTGGGAGCTGCTTCCGTATTATAAGCCCAATTAAATTTCACATCCCAAGTAGCTGACTTGAGAATCACTTCTTGCCTTATACCTTCCGGCAGAATGATCTCCATATTCATTTGAGATCTAGTTTCAATAATTCCCAAATTTTCGAGTATTACAGCATTGGAGAGGTAATTTACTGCTGTTCGTGTAATACTATGATCACTGTCTGAAGCTATTATTTCCCCCACAAGGCTATATGCTTTATATGCATTCTGACTGCCAATCTTTAGAACCTTAGCACCTAATAATGCAGAATTATCATTATCAGTTGCTGTAATGAAAAGTCCATCATAAAATTTTTCAATTCTAATCGGAAACCATAGACTATATACATTCTGGTTCAATAGTTTAACTTGTGTGTGACCATCTCGTATCATTCCTACAAGTTTCATGATCTCAATTACAATTTTTTCATTATCCCATTTTCTCAGGTTTTCTTTAATATCCTGAGCTCTATTCAGAAAAACTTCTCTATTCGTTTTTTTCCATGGTTCGGGATGATACTGTTCTATTTTTCCAACCAAAATATCGATGTCCTGTTTCCACTCTGAAATGTCCTTTTCAGAATCATGGACACACATTGTTAATGTTACCGACATCAGTAGCATAAGAAGGATTTTGTTTTTTTTCATCCTTCTCAGGACATATTGTAATTGATTCTTCATTGTATATGATTTTATAACTTATATGACGAACCTGACATTCAGTTGCAACAGTAATAATCTATCAGTTCTATTAGAGGTTATATCAATCTATCAAAGGTTGTATCCAACTGTCAAAGGCCGGCTTTCCATGCCAGTCCCAACTGGAGTTGGCATCCATATGTCTCAGATTTCCTCTTTCCGTCAATCGATCCAATTGACCAGTGGAAGAAAAAAGACCAGTGCCCCTTAATCCTATTGTTACTTTTCCGTGGCAGGAGAATAATCAAACGACTAAAACAAATACAATGAAATCGACTTTAGCAAGATTTAGAGTTCTGGCAATTCTGCTTATAGTAATAGTATCACCCTGTTTTTCACAGAATCAGATATCCATTGACAAGCCGGGCGTTGAGAAAGAATGGTGGTATCCAATCATCAAAAAACACAACCTGAAGGCAGATGAATACAGTGCTGCTGATAGACTATTTATGATGGGGAGTAAGATTTACTCTGATGAAGGGATGATCACCGTTGAAAATGCATCCGTTATTATTAGGAAAAAATCAAAAAAATATCAGATCCTGAGTTCAAAGCTGGTGAATTATGATCCAAACAAAGGTGTTCTTTCGTGCAAGAAGGGCATCCTGAAAACCTATCTGCTTGCCTCGAAAGATACCCTGGCGGTTGCAGAAATGCCGGGCCTTAATATATCCATTCATTTGACAGATGACTAACTTGAAAACTTTTCTAATCTGTGTTTTAGTTATTTGTGCCTTTACCCTGCAAGCGCAACAGTTTAACAGAATCAGCAACATTCAGCCGGTGGCTGAGGCTGGCTGGTCATTTGGGATCAGCTGGGTTGATTACAACAATGATGGATACCCCGATCTGCACATAAGCAACCTGATCTTTGGTAGCAATGAAGCGGTTAATATCCTATACCAAAACAACGGAAATGGCACCTATTCAAGAAATTTAGACCGGGCCGTTGTTCATGATGGTGGTTCCGTTGCTTCTACCTGGGCTGATATCGATGGGGATGGAGACATTGATGCATACATTGCGTGTCCTGAACACCTGAATTATCTATACCTCAATAATGATGACGGAACCTTTACCAAAGAGGATAAAGGGATCCGGGGTTCGATGATAGAAACCACCCAGGACGTGATCTGGGTAGACTATAATGGGGATGGAATCCTGGATCTTTTTGTGGCCAATCATAACCCGCATGCTAACCCCAATATCAAAGGATGCCAATTGTATAAAAACACAGGCGATTCATTTGAATTGCAGGATAATACAGAAATAGGACTGATTCAGGACGAAGGAGGTGGAAGCACCTGGTTTGATATGAATAATGATGGGGATGAAGATGTGATCTGGACCCGAAACGCCAACCATCCCGTTTTCTTTGAGAACAATGGCGATGGAACATTTGCCCCATTGATCGATAATGTTATCACAAATCCACCAAACAAGTACCTGTTCAATCCGGCAGATTTTGATAATGATGGGGATCTTGATCTGTTTACGGCATCCTATCCCGATCCCCCACAACTGCTCGAAAATTTTGGAAGCGGGAACTTTCAATTGCTTAATGATCAGGAGATGGCTTCGGATGAAGGATTCTGGACGGGGGGGTATTGGGGAGATTATGACAACGATGGCTGGATCGATTTGTATATGACGGCTCATCAGATGTACAACCCTCATGTAAATCGCCTATACCGAAATAATGGCAATGGAACATTTAGCCAAGTAGAAAGTGAAATTGTTGCCAGGGATTCAGAGCCCTCTTCTGCAGCAGTTTGGGCTGATCATGATCTGGATGGTGACCTGGACCTGTTTGTATCCAATGTCAATAACCATAACAATACACTTTATAATAACCGGGGTAATGACCATGCCTGGATTCAAGTCTATCTGCTGGGAGAGCAACTGAACAGGTCAGCCCTGGGAGCAAAAATCCGGATAAAAGCAAGCATCAACGGAAGCACCTTCTGGCAAATGAGAGAGATTGTCGCTCATCACGGGTGCTTTGCTCAAGGGCCACTGACGGCCCATTTTGGACTGGGTGATGCCCAAGTGGTAGACTCATTGCTAATCGAATGGCCGGATGGGGAGGTGAAAATTCTCACCGAGGTTCAAGTCAGACAGAGGCTGGAGGTTAATAAGGTGAGTGTCATGAGCAGTCTCCCTGCTGAGGGATCTTTCAAAACACCTGTGAGGGTTTATCCGAACCCTTGCTTTGACCATCTTACCGTCTCCACCGGGGGATATGGAGGTCGGTGTTTGGTTGAATTATTTAACACCCGGGGATGCATGGTTGCGCAACTTACATCCAATGAAAATATGATCAATATGAATCTGAAAGGGTTGGCTCCAGGATATTATATATGTAAAATCTCAATTGCCAGCATCCTTCAATTCCACAAGCTGCTAAAAATGAGTTGACCATTTTCTTAGCTTTTTCAGGGTACAGCAAAACTATCACTCATTCATCTTCTCAGATAAAACGGATAATAATAAACCAAAATAAAAATGAAAAGTAAATCATCACTCATACTGGCACTTTTTTTGTTTTTGGCATTGGGCTCTAAAAGCCAGGGAGCTTCTGAAGATGTTGTCATTGGCAAGTACCATATTTTAAATTCTGAGACATTAGGCGAAGATAGAAAAGTAGCGGTTCATTTACCCAGAGGATACGAGGAAACTAAATTAGATTATCCTATTGTTTATCTTTTGTATGGTGATTGTCTGGATACTTATTTTGTAGAACTAATTTCAATTCTTGAAGGCTTAAACTATAGAAATCTGGCACCACAAATGATCCTGGTGGGTGTTCATAATACCGACCGATACCGGGACTTACTGCCTCTTGAAAAGAATGGAAAGTACGAGGGTGTAGAGAATTTCCATACTTTCTTGACCACAGAATTGATGCCCTTTATTAACAAACAATACCGTACAGCAGACTACAATATTCTGATAGGGCCACAGGCAGGTTCCTGTTTTGGCATGTATGCCCTAATGAATCATCCGGCTACATTCAACGCAATCCTTATTGAAAGCGGTTCGTTTACCCCTCCAATGATACGCGATTATATGACAAAAAAAGCCACCACTTTTTTCTCAGATCAAAACACGCTAGATCACTTTTTATATGTAAAACTTGAAAACCAGTTTACACCATCCTATGAATATACCAAATCTCTTATTCGTCTTATTGAATCCAAGCAGCCTAAGGCATTTCGATTAGGTTTTCATCTTCACGATATTGCACAAAACAATTTAAGGTCTCTGCCAGGGGAAAAAGGTCTGTGCGCACTTTTTGAAGGATATTCGCTAGCTGCAGACTACCCTGTCAACTGTCTGAAAGATATACAATCCTATTATGATACCTTATCCACAGACCTGGGTTTTACTTTAAACACTTCAGACGTCACACTTATGATGGAAGGTGACAAACTGGATCAGGATGGAAAATCTACAGAAGCGATGGAGGTGTATGAATTTATTTTGGAATTATACCCAACCTCCCTTGCAGGATTACATAGGGCTGCAGAGAAAAATATCAGCCTTGGCAGGTATCAAAAAGCAAAAGGATATTTACAACGGTTTTTAGCAATTAATCCAGATGAAGTATACATCAAAGAAAGACTGCAAGTTGTGGAGAAATTAATCAATCAATAAACATACTATGACAAGGCAATTACATAAAAGCTTTTTGCCGTTGGGCTTGTTAATTATTGTATTAGCAGCGTGTAACATTATTGAAAAGGGAGAATCAACAACAGAATTTGTGTTGAAATACACCCGGGAGGTCAGTCATGTAGCTATAACAGGTAGGGCAGTAATTCTGCTTTCAAAAGATACTCTTGTAGATCCCGATATTCCAAATCCTTATAGACCTTTTATAACCATAGGTTGCGACTTCAAAGACTGGAAGCCCGGAAAGGAATTGGTTATCGATAATGATAATTCAACAGGATTTCTTACAACCGTTGAAGAACTTGAGGGGTCCTATTCTGTGCGCGTGCTTGTGGATCTCGATACAACAAGCTGCAACCTGATGCAGAATGGACTCTGTTATAGTGATAATGATGTGGTTCATGTCGGAAAAGAGAACTATGATGTGGTTGAGCTTACCGTTAATAATGTTCTCGATGTTTTTGATTTTCAGGAGAGCGAATTTGTGCGGTTGTTTGAGGTTAAGAGTTCCATGCTGAGCCAATTCTACAATTCTGAGACCAGGATAGAAGCAGAGGTGGTGCTTCCCGAATCATATTATGAAGACAGTTTGCGAATTTACCCTACAGTCTTTGTTTTCCCTGGTTGGGGCACAACTCATGTAACGGCATCGCAGGACGATTTTCAGCAGAAGAGATACGGAGCTTCAGGGTATGGTGAAGAAAAGATATTTGTAATAATGAATCAGGATTCCAGGTATGGATATCATGTATTTGCAGATTCAGAGAATAATGGGCCACGGGCATCTTCATTTGTTATGGAGTTTATTCCAGAGTTTGAAATGAATTTCAGGGCAATATCTGATCCACGTGCACGGTTTATGGTGGGACAATCTTCAGGGGCATGGGCTTCACTGTGGCTCGCGGTTAATTATCCTGATACTTTTGGAATGTTATGGGCCGGCTCGCCGGATCCGGTTAGTTTTTCTGATTTTGTCGGACATAATCTGTATGCAGATGATGCCAATTTGTTCTATGATGAGCAGGGGAACCTCACATCTGCAATCCGCTTAGCAGATTTACAATTTACCAATATGGACTGGTCTGAAATGGAATCTGCATTGGGAGAGGGTGGACAGTACCAGTCATTTGAAGCAGTGTTCGGTCACAAAGACACGGATGGCAAACCCGAACAGCTGTTCGATAGGGTTACTGGCAGGATCTTCTTAAAAGCACTAGAGAACTGGAAGAATTATGATATTAATCGCCTGATAATAAGTAATTCTCAAAGCCTGAAATCATCTTTATCAGGAAAGATAAATATCACAGTTGCAGATAATGATGATTTCTTCCTTGATGGATCGGTAAAACTGCTTAAACAGACCCTTGATAGTCTTAAGATTGATTCAAATGTCATTCTCCTTTCCGATGGTGGTCATGATGCCTGGAGTGATGAAATCAGGAGCACTATGCATAAAAGAATGGATAGTATATCTTCCGGAATAGTTATTAGGTTTAATACGCCTTGCCATCCGGACTGAATGTGCCGCTAATTTCATGATGAGATAAAAGGCAGTTTGGTATTTAATTATAAATCACTGATGCATCCACCCAATAAGGATTTCTAATGCCATTCTTGTAGCGGTTAAAGAACAGATATTTCTTGTCTGGCGAAACATACGGACAAGTTTCTTCCCGCAAGGTATTAATTCCTGATCCAAGGCTTTTTGCTGGCTCCCAGCCTCCATCAGGTGACCGGAATGAAACGTAGAGGTCAAAGCTACCTTTTCCTCCGTCCCTTTTTGAGGCAAATATCAAATACTCTTCATCGGGATCAATAAATGGACCATTCTCACCTTCTGGTGAGTTTACGTTCAAACCGAGATTTTCGGGCGGTAGATATTCGCCATCTACATTTCTGATCACGAATAAATCCGGACCGTTTGGACTATTCTTTTCTTCCATTCGCATATAGATATTTCCATTGCGGGCAACTGAACACTCCCAGCCTCCACTTAACCCGGCCTTCATTGGGACCACAAATGGAACTGGATCAGTCCATTCATTATCAACCAACTCGCTCCTGTTTAGTCCAAATGGCCCCCCTCCGGGGCGATAAGAGAGGAATAGCACAGAATTTCCGTCATTCAAATACACAGGACTTGTTGTATTTGAGCCTATTGTGAAGTTTGGGGAATTCGGAATCATCCAGAATTCCTTTTTCATGGCCATCTCAAGAATCTGCATAGAGTATACCGAGTCCGAATAATAAACTTCCATGAAAAACCTGGTGCCATCAGGTGAAAAGCCCAATTTGCCATGCCAGTTCCGATCAGAAGTGCCCTCAATGATTCGTGGACCGAATCTTTCTGGCTTGGTGGCGGGGGCTTTCTGTCCAAAATATTCTCCGCCTAAATTAGTGATGCCGTTTTCGTAGATAATCTCCTTTTGACAAGAGGATGATCCGGTCAGGAAAGCCAGCGTGAGTAAAAAAGTTAATATTTTCTTCATGGTTGCAGCATTTGTTTTAAAAAACAAAATGACAATAAGTCTCAGATTTCCTCCTTCCGCCAATCGATCCAATTGACCAGTGGAAGAAAAAAGATCGGTCCCCCTTGATCCCATTGCTGGACGAGTGAATACTGGTGGGGCAATGCTAAGAAGTTGGGGATCTGTTCCCTGGGGGCAGGACAGAGGATAGATTCAGGAGAATTCAATATGTTCACTGATTTAAATATATACTGGACATTCAATCCGTTGTATTAAAGACTAAATTCTAAATCCTTCTATTTGTCGATCTGTCTGTCCGGTAACAGAAAAATATTCCCACTTGACTGAATTTGTTGTATTGTTGATTTTAAATAATTCATTTAAACAATAGAATGATGAGACTCAGGTATTTAGTTACTTTTCTGATTTTATGCGGGGGTATCTCTTTTGTGTTGGCGCAGGATGCACCGAGATTTCTTGATAAGGCTGGCCCCTACATCGGACAGAAACCTCCTGGTAAAATCCCTGAATATTTTGCACCTGGTATCATTTCAGTGGATGAGAATTTTGAGCATAGTACAGCCATCTTTTCCCCGGATGGCAGAGAGGTCTACTGGACAACCAATGTTGGATTGTATACGGAAAACGGGATCCAAGGGAATCTCCGTTTGCATTATATGAAGATGGTTAATGGGAGATGGACCGTACCCCAAATACCTCCGTTTGCTAAAGATCTAAATTTGGATCGTCCGGTTTTCTCTCCTGATGGGACTCGATTGTACTTTGATATGCTGAAAATGTACTATTACCCAAACGGAGCGGAGGAAACAGATATCTTTTTCGTTGAGAGAACAGAGAATGGTTGGTCGGATCCTGTTCCTGCCTCTCCCTTGATCAATTCAAACCGGATAGAACGACTGCATTGTATTGCGGCAGATGGATCATTATATTTTGCGCGCGATCCCTTTACAAACAATGAAAGCATATTTGTCACAAAGAGGATCAATGGACAATTCACCAAGCCAATTGAATTGGGAGAGAGTTACAATTCTGAATCATACGAGTATGCTTTGCTTATTTCACCCAATGAGGAGTACATGATCATATGTGAAAATACTTCTTCCGGAGCAAATGTGAAGATCAGCTTTAACAAACCAAATGGAGAATGGACTGAAAGGTTTCAAACCCCCTATTATACAGGAGGATTTTTATCCCTTTCACCTGACGGAAAATACCTGTTCCTTGAAAACGAGGGTATCCAATGGGTGAGTACTTCCTTCGTGGAAGAGTTGAAGCCCGATTATTTGAAATATGCTGGAAGGATTTAGTGATGTGGGTTTTCCACCCGAATTCATTGGCCATCTTTTAAAGTGGCATCACCTTAAATCGATAATAACTGACGCCGCTTGTCGATTTGACTGTCCAATAGAAGAAATCCCGGCCGTTGATTTGATTTCCTTCGTATTATTGGTAAGATGACAAAGCATACATGTTTAATTATCATTACTAGCCTCAAACCAAATGAAAGCTTTATTTGTTGTTTTTCTTGCCATTACCTTGTCAACTTTTGTTGTTGTACAGTCTCAGACCCGTTATAGCAAATCAGAACTTATTGAAGATACCAGGCAATATGTGCAACTACTGGAGACGGTTCATCCTGATCCTTATATTAATGGTGGTGGAAAGATTGCCTTTCACCGGCGTTTTCATCAGTTGATAAGTTCGATACCTGAAGCTGGAATGGATCTGCTTGATTATGGATGGAAATTGCAAGAGTTTACTGGCACCATGCTTGACTCCCATACAACAGTTTTTGTGCCGGTTAATTACAATAATAAAACACCTGGAGGGATTCCAATTTATTTCAATTCGATTGAAGATAAGCTCTATGTGTATGGAGTTGCTGATTCTGCTCATCTCCCCCTGACCGGAAGTGTTTTGCTTTCAATCGAAGGAATCCCGGTAGAGCGGATATACCGTGATTATGGAGCTTTGACAGGCAAAGAGAATAATCGATATAATGTTCTGGCAGGTATTCCAGGTCATTTGTGGCATAAGTCCTGGATTGAATACTTAATACCTGAATGGGAGGATGACGGAAGCATATTAATTGAGTTATTGAAATCGGATGGTAGAATTGAAGAGCTTGATTTACCGATTCCAAAGGAAATCAGCTATCCTCTATATTCTACGCAAACATCGGTCCCCATGCCTTCAACAGAGCAATGTGATTTTACATACACCTTTACTGAAGAAGATAAGCAAACGGCTTTGTTGGTGATCAATTCTATGGTGGGATATCGCGAAGCATTTGAGATTTGGCGAACATCTGGTCGTACGCAATTAATCAAGAATAACAGTCAGGCTTTTACCCGGGCAACCGGAGAGCCCGTACCTGATGAAATAGATCAAATTATTCAGGGTATCCCGGCAGCAACTGAGGTGTTTATTTCAATGCTTCAGGAAATGAAATCAGCGGGAACAAAGAATCTGATTATTGATTTACGGAGGAATAGCGGAGGAGCATCTACCATGGCTGATATCCTAACCTACCTGATATACGGGAATGAAGCGGTAATTACTGCCAAATCCGGAATACCAAATGAAGTAAAAAAGCTATCTGATTACTATTTCGAACTTCATAGTAAAGAATCCATTGAAAACTTTAATGAAAGTAGAGTATTTCCACTTCAGGATGAGGATTATGTTTTCACCGAAGACCGGTATGGTTGGAACACGGATCTAGAACCTCTTTTTGATGAAATTGCACGAAATTCATGGAACAGCCGGATTGAACAAATGCCCACCTTTCAAAACGTTTATGAAAGCGGGAAGTATGACGGATTCTATTGTCCCGAGCATGTTGCGGTTGTTTCATCTAATAAAACATTTAGTTCTGGATTTACTCTTATGCAGAGGATTAAACAATGTGGAGGTCTAATCATTGGGAGGCCCTCCGGACAGGAGCAAGCTGCTTTTGGATCAATTCAGGAATACACCCTGAAGAATTCTGGAATAAAAGGTTACATCTCTCATAAACGATTTGGAATGTATCCCCATGAGGTGCCCGATTTCAGCTATTTTGTCCAACCCGACTATGAAATGACCTATGAAAGGTTTAAGCAATATGGATTTGACAAGAATGCTGATATCCTTTATGCGATTGATGTATTAGAATGTTTCTGAAAAAATGATGAAAACAATTGGTGTTCTTTATGTTTGCATACTCCTTTTTGCAGCTTGTACCTGTGATGATATCCCTATCCCCCAAATCCAAAATTTATCTTCTTACCAGGGTGCATATTTTGGACAAGAACCACCTGGAATGGAGCCCCTGTTATTTGCTCCGGATGAATCCTATATCATATTTGACAGACATGGGGGTAGCATTGGATTTGCAGATCTGTTTATCAGCTTTAAACAACCAAATGGCACCTGGGAGGAAGCCAAGAACATGGGATCACCTATTAATACTAGATCCAATGAAACTTGTCCGTATGTATCTCCAGACCAGCAGTATTTCTTTTTTATGAGGAATGATCAGAATGGTGAATTGAAAAACTTCTGGGTGGATGCCAGGATTCTATACGATTAGCCTGATGATAGTATCCTTTTTGCAGACCCCGGTTTTTACATTTTTATCCTGATTACGATTTTTTTAATTGTATGTTAATTCAAGTATCATGAAAAGATTTAGCGCCATTTATTGTATAAGCCTTTTGTCCTTATTCACGCTTGCTGCATGCTCGGCTCAGGATGTTATCGATTTTGAGACCATGCAAAGTAATTATGTCGGCTCCTATTTCGGTCAAAAACCACCTGGGGAAAAGCCGGAAAAATTTGCACCCAGGCTTTTCACATTCGAGACCGGTTACCATTCGGCAGTTTCATTTTCAATGGATGGAACAGAAGCTGTTTGGAGTCTGAACCAGGGTAAAAAATGTACCATGTATTCAAAAATGGAGGATCAGGTTTGGTCGGTCCCGGTTGAGGTTGATTTTGGATTGAAAGATGGGATTATTGATCCCATTTTTTCTCCTGATGGAAACAGACTCTATTTTATTTCAAGACAGGCCCCCCAAATGGGTCAACCAGAACGGGACCGGATCTGGTTTGTTTCAAGAACCAATGACGGGTGGTCAGATCCGCAACCGATTGATGACGTGGTAACGGCTCATGCTACCCACTGGACCTTTTCATTCGCAGATAACGGGAATCTCTATTTTACTTCTGAAATGCCGGCTGCTCGAGGGGGACAAGATATCTGGATGTCTGTTTTTGATGGTGAAAAGTATTTGACTCCTGTTGACTTGGGAGAAGCGATTAACTCTGATTTCCGTGAAATGACTCCCTGTATAGCTCCGGATGAGCGTTTTTTGATCTTTTCAAGGAGTCGGGATATGGCTGATCTGTATATCAGTTACAAGAATCCGGATGGAACCTGGGCCAACGCTACCAAGATGAAGTCAGGCATGAATACCCTGCACCATGATATTTGTCCGGTTTTAAGTCCGGATGGCAAATACCTGTTTTTCGCCCGAAAGTTCAGAATGTATTGGGTTGATGCAAAAGCAATCAAGATGAATTAACACAGCCTTGTAACCTTTTAATTAAAGGTCAGTTTTTAGTGTGTCAACATCAACTTAATTCAAAAGGCCATGTTTACAGGTATTATCCAGATATTATCGAGTCGGTCAGAGTATATGATTATTCACAACTGATCGGTCAGATTCCTATCAAAGTGAACGAAAACCGATTCTTTGAATCGGGATATTATTTCACTGATCCCACTTTTTTCTCTCTGTTCTCTTTTAACTTCATTCAGGGGAGTCTAATTGCTGCTCTGGATAATCCCAACGCTGTTGTGATCACAGAGCGTATTGCTGACAAATACTTTGGTGATGAAGATCCCATGGGTAAAACCCTGTCAATTATCAATGGCGATGACTACATGGTATCAGGAATAATTGAAAACATTCCTGAAAACTCTCATTTGCATTTTGATTTTATCAGTCCGATTAACCCGCTAATCGAGAAATACACTTGGATGCAAAGATGGAATATCCCTCATTTCTCCACTTATATAATGCTCAGCAAATCCAATAACTCTGCTGAGGTGAATAAAAAAATCCTGGGTCATGTGAAGAAATATGATCCCGAGTTCTATAAGTTCTTAGGAAGCACCTATGCATTAGAGCCTTTGGCTGATATCCATATAAATGCTCATCACGATCAGGTTTAACTGGAGGGTATATCCTGTTCTTTTCATCTATTGCAGCATTTATTCTGATCATAGCCTGCATGAACTTCATTAATTTGAATACCGCCAATTCAATAAGTCGTTCGAGAGAAATAGGCGTTAGAAAAGTATTTGGGGCAGCCCGGATGAAATTAGTATGGCAATTCTTTTTTGAGTCATTTGTCATTACGGTTTTATCTCTCGCTTTGTCAATCTTACTGGTTCAATTAACCCTCCCGTTTTTTAATGCGCTGAGCGGAAAGCAATTAGATTCATCGTTGCTGCTGCATTTTCCAATCACGGCGGGGATTGTGGCCATAACAATTGCGACCGGTGTTTTATCTGGATTATATCCGGCACTATATCTTTCATACATTAAGCCGATTTTGGCATTAAAGGGACAGAAAGGTCGCGTTTCAAAATTCCGGTTTCTGAAGTATTCACTCATCCTGCTTCAATTCTCGACCACTTTCGTATTAATTATTTGTTCAGTCATTATTACCCGGCAGCTCATTTTTATTCACGATAGCAAATTGGGATATGAACCTGAGGGATTGGTAGCCATTTCCATGAGAGGCTTGAACAATGAAAAATATGAGTCGCTCAAAGAAGCTCTGGGAAAGGAAACGGCAGTTATGGGTGTAACCAGATGTTCAGACTTGCCATCAGAGACTGGGCATTATACCATGGTTAGTGGCTGGGAGGAGAGCTCCACCGACCAGAGTCTGATGATGAACTATTTTTCAGTTGATGAAGATTTTCTGGATGCTTTTCATCTGGAGATGGAGGCGGGGAGGTTCTTCATGGAAGATACCACCACCGACCTGTCGAATGGATTTGTTTTAAATGAAACAGCCATTCATGAAATGGGATTAAAAGACCCGATTGGGAAAAGATTTAATTTTTATGGTCGTGATGGGTTCATCATTGGAGTTGTGAAGGATTTTCATTTTTAATCTCTATATCAACAAATAGAACCTTTGATTTTATGGATTGATTCAAAATCAGACAGATATTTATACGTAAGGCTGTCATCTGGGGCAATTGCTGACAATTTAGGAGCCGTTGAATCGGTTTATCGACAATTCAATCCGGAGTATCCATTTTCATTTCTTGCATTGGATTATTTGGTTTTGCTGCCCTGATCACCCAGAAGCGAACCAAAGAGATTGGTATCTGACAGGTATTGGGTTCTACCATATCTCAAATCATCCTGGTGATATCGAAACACTATCTCATTTGTGTTGGAATAGCCATCCTCATTGGAATACCACTATCCATCATGATCATGAACAGTTGGCTTCAGAAGTTTGCTGTTCAGTTTAGTTCCGGATTGGTTGTTTACGTATTACCGGGAATTCCAATACTTCTTTTAACCTTGTTAACGATCAGTTTTCATGCGCTTAGGACTGTCAGGCAAAATCCGATCAAGAGTCTTCGATATGATTGATATTGAGGTTATTTTCACCAGCAGAATCTCAAGCGCACCAAAACTCTATACCTTCATCTGCCAGCTGAAGAGATAAAATCCATTGGTGACAATAATGCTGCCCGGCGACTATGAAACGATACCGTGAATATTCCAGCCATGATTACTAATAACACAGCATAAGTGTATAACATGACTCCGATCTGGGTTTGATATGGGAATTGACTAAGCCATACATTGATCATCTTCATTCCGACAGGAATCGCAATAATAAAGGATATGATCATCAGGATCAGATACTCTTTATGTAAAAGCCATGAAATTTCTTTAAATCCGGCACCAACGATTTTTCGAATGCAAAGCTCCTTCTTGCGCACAATTATTGTGTAGCCTGATAACCCGAATAGTCCCATGCAGGCCAATAGAATGGCAATAATTGAAGCCAAGGTATAAAGACCAACCATCTGCTCATCATCCCGATATGCCAGGTCATACAATTGAGTGGCCAGTTCATATTTCAACGGAAGTTCTGGAATCAACTCACTCCAGGTCAGCTGAATTCCAGCCAAGGTTTCTTCATAATTCCCTGGCTTATATTTTATGTGGATCTGAGGATTTCTTGTTCGGGCCCAGCTCAACGCCAGTGGATCAATTTTATTCCGAACCGAATTGTAATGGAAATCTTTCAATACGCCAATAATTTCTATTGGTTGGCCATTAATATTCAATATTGAACCGACCGCTTCACCAGGTTTGAATCCCAATTGTTTTCGAGCCTCCTCATTGATGATGTATTTATTATTAATATCGGTGGGTTGCTCTAGATTGAAATTGCGCCCTTCACCGATTTCCAGATCCAAAGTGGGGATATATTCAGGATCCACCATATTGAGTCTGTATCTAAATTCATTGTTGTCAATAGTGATGGTTCTTGTGTTTGCTATTCCGCCTAATGCCTGGTTTGCTGAGGATACATGCGTAATAGAGGGAATTTTGCGGAATTTTTCTTCCAAAACGGATACCTGTGCACCTTTACTTCTGGGAAGATCAACAATCATGAGATTATCAGCATTAAACCCTAAATCCCTCTGTTTCATAAATTTGAGCTGTTTAAAAACAGAGAGTGTCATTAATACCAGGAAGACCGATATAGAATATTGGAATACAATAAGAATTCTCCTGAGTGTAGGAGCTTTCTTTCCCGCAAGTTGTTCACCTTTAATCACCTTACAGGGGTCTATCCTGCCCAAAATATAGGCCGGATAGACTCCCGAAATCAGTGTCAGGAGAATCAGTACTGTCAGAGAAAGAAGCCAGAAGGAGAACTGCCTGATGACTTGCATTGAAAGTTCAATGTTAAGAAATGAGTTTAATTGATTCAGAAAAACTGAGACAAGAAGGTAGGATAGGGCCATCGCTGCAAAGCAAAAGACCAATGATTCAAGTAAAATCTGTGTCCTGATTTTACCGGGAGAGGCTCCCAATACTCGTTTTGCACCCAATTCCTTGAATCGCAAAGCCCCCTGAATAATCGAAATATTTATGTAGTTAATGGCGGCTATGGCTAATACGATAATGGCGATAATTAGAAAAGCAATTGTCATCGTAAGACTGCCATGAAGGCACCCTTCCATGCTAATATTTTGAGCAAAATATATCTCCGATAGGGGGCGCATAAAAAAAGTGGGTTCTGTTCCATTTACATAAGGAGGTAACCCAACAAAATGATCATTCAGTTTGGTAGTAAACGCTTCATCAAAACGCGTATTCTCTCTGGCTAATACATAGGTGAGAAAATTATTTGATCCAACCAGTTGTCGCATGGGAGCTGTTTGTCCACCCCACAAAACATCTTTGAGAGTGACGTAGGAGATACAAGCACTGATTGGTAAATGGGAAAGTGGCACATCTTTGATAACACCTGTGACTGTCAGTAACTGGTTTCCTCCATATGTCAATGTTTGCCCGATCGGACTATCATGACCAAAAAATTTGTAGGCCATACTTTGCGTTAAAACAATGGAGTTTGGGTCAACCAGCGCACTTTCAGGTGAACCGGCAATAAATTCGTGGGAGAATATGGTAAAGAAACTGGGGTCGGCAAAGATGATATCTTGCTCGATGAAGTCCTGGTCTTGTATTCTTAGATAGTGTTTCCACCAGGGTTGAAGCACCCGACTTGACAATTCTATTTCAGGTATATTTTCTTCAACTTCTGGTCCAACTCCAGACTGTAGCGCAGCACACCTTTCCAATTCAAGTCGATAGATACGCTTGAAATTTTCGTTAAACCGGTCAACTTTTCGTTGTTGGTCAACATAAAGGTAAAGTACAATGAAAGTTGAAATTCCAAGGATCAGACCAATGAAAGTGATCAAGGTATTAGTTTTGCTTTTTTTCAGCGACCGAAAAAATGAAAGGATGACTGACTGGTACATTTTCTGGTTTTTAAAATGTTAATAATCACAACCTGAATTTATTTTAGGACGATAACAATGTGTTGGTGCAACACATAATTCCACTTATTTTCATCTAATTCGGTAGGTGGTTATTTGGATGGTTCTAAGGCTAAAATGAAGGGTTCAATGGTTCAGACTGGAAAGCTTTGGGAAATGCCATTTTGTTGTACTGTATTCAAACCATATAACGGACTTCTTAGCCAATAAAAGACCAGTCAGGCCAATTGTCGAAATCTAATTTTTTGATCCCATAACTGTTTTAATATTGCAAAATGAAGGATAAAATAGCCCCGGATCAGAGTCGCCGAGGATTTATAGCGAAGATTATTCCTTGTTGTGCATTAAGCTGTATGGCATCAAGTACTCTTTTTGCCTCCTCATTGTCAGGGGAAGCCGATTTTCCTCAACAGGGTGAAAACAAGTTTTTGAATAAAATGGATCCTCCTATTACCTATTTGCAGGCCGAAAAGCGGCGTCATCTGAAATACATTGGCATCCTGAATAACCTGGGGAAGGAGCTTGGAAGAGGAAAGCTGATTGAAATGCTTAAGAGGTCAAGCTATGAAGAAAATGTGAAAATGGGGAAACAACTGAGTGGCCAAATCAAGTCACTTGACACCTTCGCCGGTCCGTTCAGAGATGAGAACAGTAATCTGGGAAAGACTATTGTACGCGAAATTGTTGAAGATAGTGAAAACGCTTTCGAAATTCGGATTACTGCCTGTGTGGAGGAGATCGTTTTCAGGGATGCCAATGCACAGGATCTTGGGTACGCTTGTGTGTGCCACGCAGATTATGGCCTTCCGGAAGGGATTAATCCAAAATTGAAGCTCATCCGCACCAAGACCCTGATGCAGGGACATGATTGTTGCAACCACCGATATGTTTGGAATCAATAGTCTTTACAAACCAATGAATATGAGTATCCGGATTACCCCATTGATTGTATTTCTACTGAGCCATCTCACTTTGTCTGCCCAGCTAACTTCAGGAAAGATGTATGAAAGTCTGCAATATGCTACCTACCTGGGAGGAGCCGATCAGGAAGAGGCCTGGCCAACACCAGCGGTAGAGGAGGGTCCGAATGGAACTTTTTATATTGCAGGACTGACCAAGTCTGCTAATTTTTTAGCTGATGAAGCGGTGATCAATCGCTTTACTGATAACCGTTACAATCTTTTCGTTTGCATGATTCATCCAGACTCATCATCCATCTTAGCCGGTGCTGTGTTGGGTCCTGTGGAAGGATTTCGAGGGGTGAACATGGAGCGGGATCACCAGGGGAATATTTTGGTGGGTGGTTTCAATTCGGATCAGGGATTTGAATCAATGGGAACCGGATACCGGAGTCAGCCAAATGGTGGAACTGATGCGGTATTATTTAAATTGAACGGGGATTTGTCCGAGGTGATCAAGCAGACCTGTTTTGGTGGGTCCGGGGATGATGAATTATATGGGATCAGAATTATCAATAATTCTCTATACCTGATCGGAACAACCAAATCTACAAATTTGCCTGTCCACGATGGTGCAGTTCAACAAAATTTCATGGGCGTTTCTACGGGCGAGCCCGATCTGTTTATAGCCCGGTTTGATAGAAATTTCACCATACTGTTGGGTTGCACCTATCTGGGCGGATCAGGACTTGAAGCCGGGTACCTCAGTCAGGAGTCGACAAGTCTTCTGATTACCGGTTTTACGGGTTCGAATGATTATCCCGTCACAGAAGGTGCGTATGATAGGACATTCAATGGTTTCTTTGATGTGATCCTGACCCGGCTGTCTGACGATTTATCAGAAATTGAAGCTTCAACTTATATTGGTGGATCCGGTGGTGATTTTGGGTATGATTGTACGGTAAAGGATGACCACATATTTTTCACCGGCCATGGGGCTCCGGGATTTCCTGTAACGCAGAATGCCTATGATCGAACCTATAATGGCGGACCAGGGGGTTATGATGATGCAATCGTTTGCAAGTTAAATTGGGACATGACAAGGCTTGAGGCATCCACTTTCTTGGGAGGTAACCAATTTGACAATGGTGTGAAAATACTGATTGATCCAATTGGAGATGTTGTGGTGAGTGGCTACACCTATTCATCTAATTATCCGGTCATCAGAAATGGGTGGGACCAGGATTTTGGTGGAGAAAGTGACCTTTTTGTAACTACTATGAAACCAGACCTTTCTGACCTGACCTTTTCGAGTTTCATTGGAGGGAGTGGAGAAGACAGAGAAGTTATGATGTTGAAAACTGAGGATGACAGATTACTGCTTGTGTCAGAAACAGAATCCGATGACCTGCAGACAACAGAAATTTTTCATCAGGATTCTTTGTCAGGAGCTTCTGATTTAGCTGTTTTTATTTTTGGCGAGGAGCCAGATCTTTCAGCTGTAAATCTGGCATCTTTTCTACCTCAAGAATTGGGAGTTACTTGCCGGGATCAGAAGGTACGTTTTGAGTTTGATCTGCGGGAACCTGATAATATTAAAATGACCTTGTACGATACGATGGGTAATCCTATTGTTTCTGTAAATGAGTTCATTCATGGAATTGGAAGCATAACCCGGGTGGTTTCTTTAAAAAAAACAATTGATCCGGGAGTTTATATTGGAATTGTGAGGGGGACAAATCATTTAGCTTATAGAAAGATCAGCGTATTATAAGAATTGCTACAGTGTAAGTTTAAAATGGGGAATCAATTTGTGAAAAGTTAGGTTCGGAAGCTACTAATCAAAGATTTCCCCTTTTCCTATCATTGCCCGGTTCTTAGTATCCAGATACAATATGTAAAGGTGATCACCATATACAGCAATGTTTTTAGCAGAAAACCTTAATGCCTGTCCCTTCTCACGACAATTAATCCAGAATGAATCAAGGTATTTCCCGGATTGATTGAATACATCAACTAGTTGTCCCTTCTTCTCATCAACCGTGGATGTTATGACCCAGATTTTATCATCAACACATAGGATATTCATCATATCAAGCTTATATTTCGACCACCTTGCTTGACTGGGGTGGGTTTGAACTCTTTCATATTTACGATTAAACTTCCTGAGGATTTTACCTGTTTTCAGGTCAATCTGGTTGATCAGGTATTCAGGCGTATTGGAAACATATGCCAGACCGGATTCCGGATCAAATGCGGCTTGGGGATCAAAGGTTACAACTGTGCGAGTATCCCCTTCCATCGACTCTTTTGATTTGACATCCAGATCTGTTTTCTCCTTGTGATCTTTTCCTTCTTTATTGACAGAATACATATTGCTTTCCAAAAAATAGTGCCTGTTCAGATACTCAAAAAGATAGAAGGGCATTCGATCGCTGGCCACAAACATGTTTACATTATGGTTTGCACGAGTAAAAGAGTACAGGCATGGAGGATACATCCGGCTATAAACGTGAATTTTTTCTTTGCTTATTTGCATGGAATGGAGCATGATCTGCTCCCCTTCAGGAGAGTAGGTTCGAATGTGATTCATACTTGCATCGAATTCCAGCACTGAGGTTTGATCAAGAATAAAGAAATGGCCCTCTTCTGTAATAGTTAGTTTTCTTGGATTTTGCAGGACATAGTCGTTTCCGGTTTCTGGCACGGCAAAGACTTTCTCAATTTTGACGACCCTACCGGCATCCGGAGACGATGGTTTTTCTCCATTTTCAATGATTTCTTGAGACCATAAAGCGCTGGAAAGACAAAGCATAGTGATGGTGACGACTGTTTTCATGATGATATTATTTTAAAAGCTTGTTGATTATCGTAATCAGTTGCGACTGGGAAGGATCTGCCCCGCCGCCGGTTCGAATGTGCCGGATGATTCCCTTCTGGTCGATGACCAGGTGCGTTGGACAACGTGTGACTCCGAACTTATTGTAGATTTTCTGAGCATCGGGAATTTGCCTGATGTTGAATCCTTTTAGCTCAACGAATTTCTTGACCTTGACCGATGAATCAGGGGCGATTCCCAGAAAGACAACGCTCTGATTTTTATATTGATTGGCCAATTCAGTCAATTTGGGCATCTGTGCACGACAAGGACCGCATCCGATAAACCAGAAATCGAGTACAATGATTTTCCCCCTCATTCTTTTCAATGAAACCTGTTCCTGATCGAGACTCGTGGCAGAGAAGTTTGGAGCCCTGTCACCAGTTTGATATTTGAGCTGGGATAATGCCGGAAAAGCCATCATCCAGAAAATCATCAATGTGATACTGTATTTACGGTTCATGCAAGCAAAGCTACAGGGTCAGATTCCCACGGGGGTTAAATCTGAATTAAAAAGACTTAAATAGTCTTAAATGAAGAGGATGGATCCTTAAATCCTGTTATTTTTATACTGAATTATGAATCGGGTTAAATTCAAATGGTTGATTGGAGTGATCAGTTTGGCGTTGATCTGCCTGATAATACTCCAGGTTTTGTGGCTGATCAATTCTTATCAGAACGAGAAAGAGAATTGGCGACAATCGATTCAAACCGCTATGCAAAAGACCGAGCTGCGGATGTTTTCGCAGAATGGTGGGCGTAGTGGGATTGTAGCCTACTACCGGCCTGATGACTCGACGAATCTCAACAGAAACCAACCAAGAGTTTCTTTTGGATACCGAAATGTTGACTCAGTTATACAGAAGGTATTGTCCGAGATGGATATGGAAGCTGAATACAGAATCACACAAAATTCTGATTCTGCTAAGCAGTCTGGACTCACATTCAGCCTGGAGGTTCCGGGTGTTTCTGGTCAGCCAGGACCTACCCAAATCCATGTTGACTTTGATCAGCGAGCCGGACATATCATTCAAAAAATGGGCTGGGTTGTGGGTGGCAATATCCTCTTATTAATCATTGTCTCAGTTGCTTTGATTGTTGCTCTGACAGCCGTATTCAGACAAAAGCAGGTTTTCCAGATGAGAAAAGAATTCATCAATAACCTGACACACGATTTCAAAACGCCGGTGGCCAATGTGTCTCTGGCATTAGAAGGCCTCATCCAGTTTGATCTCAGGAAAAATCCAGAGAAGGCAGATGCATTTATGGATATTGCTCAAAAGGAGAACCGTAGATTGAAACTGATGATTGAGAAGGTGCTGAATCTGGCTGCATTTGAAAATGGGAAAGTGGAGATTTGTAAAACCCGGGTAGATCTGCATGAGATCATTGCTGAAATTGCAAATGTATTTGAGGTGCAGGTGAAGCATCGGGATGGCTCTTTACAACTTTCTCTGGATGCCACCGAGTCAATAGTAATGGGAGATAAAGATCATTTGACACAGGTAGTTTATAACCTGCTTGATAATGCCAATAAATACTCAGCGGAGAAACCGACTATTCAGGTCACAACATCCAATCCTGATGGTCCTGGTCTAGTTGAAATTACGGTTTCTGACCTGGGAATAGGCATACCCATCGAAAGCTATGAGGAGATTTTTGAGCCCTATGTTCGGCATGATCAGACGAAAGGAAATCAGGTTAAAGGATTTGGACTGGGTTTATACTATGCGAGGCAGATCATCCGAATGCACAAAGGTGATATCCAGGTTTCATCGGATGATGAAACGGGGAGTGTTTTTACTATACAACTACCACTGCCATGAAAGAGCCTCAAATACTTTTTGTAGAGGATGATCCCTATCTCGGACTCATGGTTAACGATCTGTTTGAATCAAAGGGGTTCAGTGTACGGTATGAGAAAAGCGGGGAATCAGCATTAAAAACGTTCATTAAAGACACACCTGATCTGTGTGTGCTTGATGTTATGTTACCCGGGATGAATGGGTTTGAACTGGGTAGGAGAATAAGGGAGATCAATCCGGATGTTCCGATCATCTTTCTGACAGCTCGAACTCAAAAGGATGACGTGGTAGAGGGGTATGCTTCTGGGGCTGATGACTATCTGCGAAAACCCTTTCATATGGAGGAGTTAATCCTCAGAGTACAGGTTCTGTTAAAAAGATCAAATGACAATGTTCTAACGGAATCAGAAAATCAGGTAATTGAATTCCAGGGATATCAATTTAATTTTAATCTTTTTACCCTGGAATCTTCATCAGATACCTTGAGACTGACTCCAAAGGAAGCGGGAATTCTAAAGATCCTCTGTGCACACCCGGGGGAGCTGATCGCCCGTGATTATATTCTTAAGGAAGTTTGGGGCGACGATAACTATTTCAGTATTAAGAGTATGGATGTTTTCATGCACAAGCTGAGAGGCAGGTTTAGGCAGGATCCATCAATTACCATAGTCAATGTACGCGGCAGAGGGTTTAAGTTGGTTTATTCGATCGCTGGCAAAAAATAAGCACTTCCCATCGGAAGAAACAAAGGGTCTGCGTTCATCATAAACCGTATTGACAGCATCCCCATATTTCTGTGGCTTCTGCCAATTTCCATCGAAGTCACGAAAACTGATGTATATATCTGTTGATGCTTTGAGATCTTTTCTCTATCATCTATCTTATCACAGGAAAAACATAATACAGCTATTATTGCAGTAATTGCTATTGTTTTTAATTCTAAATCCATAATTGAGGAGTTTTTCAGGTAATAGCATTTCAATCAATAATCATTCTTCTGGTCCTAGGTTTACAGTTCTGCATTTTAACAGAACAATGATAAATTCCAGGTTTCAGATCGTCAAGTTGGATTCTCTGATTAGAGTAAATGGATTGATTAAATTGACTAAACTCAAACACTTTTTGCCCGGTAGAATTATAAACTTGTAACAACACAGGCACTTCGTCTCCCCAACTCAGATTTATTGATTCTCTGGCGGGATTTGGGAATATCTTGAACTCATTTTTTGATTCATTATTATTTATTCTACTAGTACTACCTGTAGTAAAACTCCAAACATTACTGTAATCCGTTGGCTGGTTATTCTTATAAGCCCTAACCCTCCAAAAATAGTTTGTTGAAGGGCTAAGAAATTCAATCAGGAATTCTGGAACTCCAGTACCATCAACAACAAGCATACCATTGAATTCAGGATCAGTTGCCAGTTCAAATCTATAATAATCGACATTAAGAATAGGTTCCCAGGAGAAAAGGACCTCATCGAGTGAAACTACCGTTTGACTATCTTCAGGGAACAACAGCATTGGTGACTGACAAGTCTTGAAAACATCAACGAAAACAATTTGATTGTCATCAATCTCAGGAATGCATAAGACCTCCATTTCTTTGTTGAAGAAGATATCTGCTGGTTTGAGCAAATCTTCCACGACTATTGTTGGGGGATTTAAGAAATCCTGATCAAAACCAAATACTTTTTGTGATGCCTGACTGGAAATATAATATTTTCCACAATTGTCTACTGTAATACCATCAAAACTGGAATAAATGGTTTCAGCAAGAGTAGATGCTTCTGCAGTTTCTAAATCAAAAGCCATTATAGGTGAATGGTGTTTGTAAAAAACAGCCAACAATCGATTATTCGGCTGATCCACTAATAGGCCATTGACATCCTCAAGCCCTCCTGTGGCCCATTGCTCAACTTGTCCTGTAGTTGTGCTTACCTTATAAATAACTCCAGTATTTGATTCTCCCGTATAAAGATTTCCGTCCTCATCAACGGTCAAATCATTGATCCAGAAGGTTCCAACTTCCTTATTAAAAACTCGTTGCTTAGAATCCAGGTCAAAACCATTAATGAAGCCGCTTTCAGATACATACAGCACATTGTTATAAATCGCTAGTCCTTTGGGCCCAACCGAATGTGCAGTATTGAAATTAGAGTATACATCTTCAAATGGGTCATAAGCCAGGATGGATCCATTTTGACCATTCCCGTAATTAGAAATCAAATACCTGTTGTGGACTCCATCATAAACAATACTCTCCGGCCTGTTAAGTGTTTGTCCGGATAAACCAATATTCCAGGCCAAAATACCGATCAATAGACAAAATTTTACTTTCCTCATGCCGTGAAGATTGCAGTTAAATAAGACATTGACAAGGACCAGTTGAATGTTGGTATGAGTGTTGAGTTTTGTGGTAATTGTGGATTGAGAAGTGGTCTATTTGGGTATTAGCTATCACTTCTTAACCACGATAATTAATTATGTATGTGAGTTGATAATCTTTCAGTGTGATAGCCATTTCTTTAACTCTGAGGCGGTGGCCTGACTCACAACAATCATCTCCTTATCAGGCCCAAGCAATTTTACTTTTAATCGGGAGCCGGAATAGGCAATCAACTCATCAATGGCCTGTATATGGACTATGTACTGTCTGCTTATTCTGAAAAAATCTTTAGCCGAAAGATAAGACTCAATTTCGGTAAGTGGCTCATCCATAAGGAAACGATCATGGTTCCAGCATACGAGATATGTAAGCTCATCCTTATAAAAGTAGGCTATGTCCTCTATCGGAATGGACTTATATCTCTTCCCTGAACGAACAAGAAACCTTCTCTTTAGTGGACTGATTCGCTCATGATAGGTTTGAATAATTGAATTGAGTTGTGATTCTGATAAATGACCAGATTGATTTGAAAAAGATCTCAGATACTTTTCCATTGCTTTGTTGAAGCTATCAGGACCAATAGGTTTTAGCAGGTAGTCTACTGTCAGTGTGTCAAAGGCATTAATCGCATACTCATCGAAAGCTGTGGTAAAAATAACCGGTACATCAAGCCGAATACTGTTCAAAATCTCAAAGCAGAGTCCATCAGAGAGTTGAATATCCATGAAAATGAGGTCTGGTAGCTTTGCACTGCTTAATCGATCAACCGCAGCCTCCACAGAATGCAGCGCCTTTTCAATTTGAATATCCGGATCGAAACCAGCGATTAATCGCTGTAGATTTCTCACCGCAATAACTTCATCTTCAACTATTAACACTTTCATCCGTTTAAATTTTGATTTTAATGGCCGGATGAAACTGTATCTCTCTCGCGGGTAGATAAAATATACCGGTAAAGCTGGAACCCAATACCTTATACAAATTCTCACTAAATCACCCTACAAGGTTAGGCTTCGAAGACACCAATGGGTTGGGGCTTTATCCGGTCTATGTTGAGTTTAAAACCAGGAAATAATATGAAGAGACTCCTGAAACCAGGATATCCGACTAATTAGAAATGGTACAGAAGTCTAAGATCACTATTTGTGCAAGGTTTATTGTGAATATTACTTACCAGGGGTACGTTTCATTGCTGCGAAATGAATCAATTTGGAAAACTCCGGTAGGTTTCCTTCATAGAAATCTTTTGCTTCCCTGATTATGGCAGAATTAATATTCATGGCTTTGCATTGGATGAGCTGATGAATAGTCAAATCGGGATATCCGGCCTTATTCATTTCTGACACGAATTCTTCAGTCAGGTTCATAGCTCTAAATTTAACTATTTCATTAACACCAGCATTTCTGAATCCCATCTTCCTGATCTTAGTAACAACCTCAGGTGTAATATTCAGTCCTTTCAGTTGAGCTATTTTACTGGGATTTAAATCTTCAAACCCAAGTTTACGCATTGAGGCAATATATCCAGGATCTATCTTTTGAGCTTTAAAACGCAATAATTCCTGCGGAGATAAAACTAATCCGGTTTGATTCATTTCCCTGGCATAATTGTCATCCACCCCCAGAGCTGCATATTGTATAATTTCACTTGATGAGAGGTCTTCTCCAACCCATTTTCTTATTTTGGTTACATAATCAGGCGAAATATTAAGAGCTTTGAAAGTCACCATTTGACCTGCTGACAGATCAGGATATCCAGCATCTTTAATTGCCATAATGTATTTCGGTGTGATTCCCAGAGCGATAAATGCAATAAGTTTTGATCCGATTCCAGAATATCCTAGTTTTTTCAGATCAACAAAATAACTCTTCGGTGTTTGTTGAAATAATGCCAACATCAGCCCTTCAATCTTAATGTTATCAAAGCCATTCTCCTTTGCAATCTTGACAAAGCTGTTATCAGCGGTAAAAACATAGGTTCCCATTCCCTGGTTAGCACTAACATCTCCTTTAAAAACCATCTTTCCGGCTGGTCCTGTCAGACTGAAAGTAATCTTGTTTCCAGTTTTCAAACCAACAAAATCAGAAGCTTTAAATGTATTCTGATTAATAAATCCGTCATTATCCTCAATCTTGAAGGAGAAATTCAGACTTGAACCTTTCTTTTCCAGCTTCCACTCCCCAGTAGTCTCCTGCTGTTGTCCATGTACCGAAACGATGGAACCCTGAATAAATACAACTGCTATTAAAATTGACAGGCTTGATGATATTAGTCTTTTCATCTGTTTATCTTTTAATTTTACACTATTGATTTTCATGGTAAGAACTCCGGCAAATTCAAAAAGTTACAGCAAATCACCTTTTTTTTATTGTGATATTCCCATAGTAAGTGTTCATTGTACATAAAGCACCTCCTCCATTTAGTGTTCCTTTTGTCCAGTCATCCATCACAAAGACTTTTTTATCTTCTTTTTGGTTGATTATTGATCCGCGATTAAGTCGTACTATATTAAGGTCTGTTAAGATCTCTTTCTCAGTACTTTTCAATTTAAAACTCAATTTGGACTCTTCAGGTATACCCAAGCTTAAATCTCCTTCCAGTGTGGAAATCATAATTGGCTTTGTAGAATCAATCTCTTTGAAGTCAGCATAAATACTTCCTTCAACTGAGCTCAGGTTTGCAGATCCAATAATCCCCAGCAGAATAATATCACCATGAGGATTTTCCACATCGATATCAGCATTTACTTTAACTATCTTAACGTCACCATTATCTTTAGATTTTATGTTCAGTGAGAAGTTTTGTGGCAGCTTGATATCAAAATCAACAGTTTTACCATTTGATTCACAGAGCAAAACAACCTTATCTCCCCTTATCTCAGCACTCATTTCAAAAGGATATTGATTGAGCTTTCTTAATTTGTCATCTCCGGAGGATTCAATCTTAGAATAGCGGAGTTTAGCTGTCACCAGTATCACCTCACCATTATAACCTGTAATCATTACAGATCCCTTTGGATTTTCAAAGCAAAAATTTCCTCCTGTGCTTAGGTTTGGGACTTCAATAACCAGTACCTCCT
>Ga0233437_1001094_pt1 | contig 52753 bp, 56 predicted proteins | sample SI_122_August201_FD_182714 | JGI IMG/M metagenome (GOLD analysis project Ga0233437, IMG submission 182714) | Seawater microbial communities from Saanich Inlet, British Columbia, Canada - SI_122_August2016_200_MG | ecosystem: Environmental > Aquatic > Marine > Inlet | place: Canada: British...
GCGGCATGGTGGCGGGCATCGCCCATCCCACCGAGGATGTGATCCTGGCCAGCGAGTTGATGATCGGATTCCAGCCGGGGATCGGTCTGGCTTCCAGTTTTTTCGTCATGGAGGCGCCCGGGTTTGCGGGAGGAGAAAACGGCCGACTCATTTTTGCCGACCCCGCAGTCAACCCGGATCCGAACCCGGAACAGTTGGCGGATATTGCCATAACCACCGCCCATAGCGCCCGGGATCTCCTGGGATGGGAACCCCGTGTGGCCATGCTTTCCTTTTCCACAAAGGGCAGCGCCGAACATGCACTGGTGGACAAAGTGGTCAAAGCCACGGAACTGGCACGTCAAAAGGCGCCGGAGCTATTGATTGATGGCGAGATGCAGGCCGACACGGCTCTCATGGAATCCGTGGCCCTCAAAAAGATGAATTCGGAAAGCCCGGTGGCCGGCCGGGCCAACATTCTCATTTTCCCCGATCTGAACGCCGCAAATATCGGCGCCAAGCTGGTGCAGCGCCTGGCAAATGCCGCCAGTTACGGGCCGGTGATCCAAGGGTTTGCCAAGCCGGTGAGCGATCTGTCCCGGGGGGCTACGGTGGAAGACGTGGTTGGGGCGAGCCTCATGGTTTCCGCCAGAGCCGGGTCATAAACATATTGGCGGGAGGAGATGAATGAAAGGCATCGGCATCGATATGATCGAACTCGGCCGCATGGCCGAAACCATAGTACGCTCGGGCGACGTTTTCTTAAAAAGGGTCTTTTCCGATGATGAGATTCAAAAAGCCCGACGCTCGGACCATCCCGAAAAGTATTTCGCCTCGGCCTTTGCCGCCAAGGAGGCTGTGTTCAAAGCCCTGATCCTGGGCTGGGACCAGGAGGTGGATTTCAGGGAAATCGAAATTTTACGGGGGCAATACGGGGAACCGCTGGTGCATCTTCAGGGTAATGTGAAGGCACGTGCCGAAGCCAAAGGGTGCGACCGGGTGTTTTTAAGCCTCTCTTATGAGACGGATCTGGCAGTAGCAATGGCCTTTGCCGAGGGTTAGATTCCCCATAAACAGCGTTTTTCCAAAGTGCGGCATTCTTCTTTATCACCACGGTTACCGATTCTGGATGAACTCTTCCATAGTAAGTCCGATATCTTTACAGATTTTCCGGAGTAAGATCGGGGAAACATCCCTGCCGGAATGGAAAGAAACAGTTGTACCTCGTCCATCTAAATGCCGGAATTGCTTATGTGAACCTCGTTGCCGCACCTCCTGAAAACCAAGCTGCGTCAAAATAGAGACAACTTCTTTCGGTTTGAGGACTGGTGCCTTGCCCATTTTATGCCACCATGACTGTTTGTGTGCCGACAAATTCGGTTTCGAATTGGGGAATTCCATCCTCTAAGAGCATCTCGATGACCTCTTTCAAATTCCTATTTAGTTCATCTAGAGTTTCACCCTGGGTATGAGCGCCGGGAAAACCCGGGACAAAGCCCACATATAGCCCCGTGTCCGAGCATCTTTCCACGACTGCTGTAAATATTTTCATGGCATGCCTCCTTGTTTATCTGTGGGGGAGGGCGAGGAACATCCTTGCCACCCCTTGCCGCTACCTCTTTTCAGCTACGGGGCCAATGGAAAAAGCTTTCAGGCGACTGGAGCTGGACTCCCAGACGGCGATCACCATCTTTCAAACCGCTTTGAGGATGGGATGGTCTTTCAAAATAAACTTCATCTGCACCCAGTCACAAGTGATTAATGAAATCGCTCCTGGTTATAATACTCAAACCAAAGTCTCAAGCCATTTCGAAGATCAGTCCCAATTCATAATAAGCTGAAATACTATATTCTTTCGATAACTTGTATTTACAAACCCCCTATTTGCGTCTTTGATTCCAAAGTTTACGGACGTTCCACTTCGTATTCAAGAGAAATAATCTGATCCGTCATTTCTGTAAAGGCGATATCGTGACTAATCAGAAAGAGCTGGTCGTACCAGTGTTCCGTTACAAATACGGGTAGATTCTTAAAGAGATAGAGGGCTTTCGCGCATTGAATACCCTTGAGGAGGGATGTTATGCTGAGGCTAAGGGTAAGCTTTTCGTTATTCATGCTTGCCTCCATTGATCTTAGTAAAGGGGGCAAATCTTTATTTGGCTCACTTTAACAATAAATCTAATATTTCCTCATACATCTTTCTGCCCAAACAATGGTACTAACTCCAGATTATGATATTGTAGTGAAAAAAACAACATGAAAATAGTCAGGAATCCGCTTTCAGAGCGTTGAGACTGTTTGATATTTGTAGATGTAAATGATCAAACTGCTGGTCTTTTCGGATGATTACCTGCAAAATACCCCCACCTTCGGATACAAAACCCTTGACGTCCTGTTTAGGCACCATTACCATGGTAAGAAAACCCGGAAGTAAGGAGAAAAGGAAATGCTGGCAAAGCTAACATCCAAAAATCAGATTACCATTCCGAAAGGCATTATGGTCAATCTTCCGAATGTTCAGTATTTCGACGTGGATTATGAGAACGGAAAGATTCTGTTGAAGCCTTTAAAGGTGTATGGGACCGACCTCGGGGAAGTGAGAGAAAAAATAAAGCGCCTGGGTCTCTCCGAGGATTGTGTTGATGAGGCGGTACGCTGGGCCCGTTCCAGATGAAAAGGATTGTAGTCGATACCCATGTACTGGTGAGCGGCCTCCTGTTCGACGGAAAACCCGGTAAACTGGTCAAGCTCTGGAAAGAAGGCCGGGTTGTTCCACTCTGTTCGAAAGAAATCGTAAAAGAGTATCTTCGCGTTCTGGCCTACCCGAAGTTTCAGCTCTCCGAATCCGAGATCGATTTCCTCCTGACCCATGAAATTCTACCCTATTTCGAGGTGTTGACGGTTAAACCCGGCAAACCTTTTGTGACCATGGATCCATCGGACGACAAATTTGTCTGGTGCGCCATAGAAGGTCGCGCAGAGGTGATTGTCTCCGGAGAGGAACATCTTCTGAATCTCTCGCCAAGCCCCGTGCCCATAACCACCGTCACACGGTTTATGGAAGCGCGCTAATCTCGGCATGAAGTTTATCAATATGTGGCGTTATGTGCTTATTGATGGACGACCCCGTTTCACTCGCTTTACGTTTTACACAAGAAATGATCAGGGGAAAAGGGCCCCGAAAATTATGCTTGCTCATTGGAGACATTTGTGATTAATCTTCAGAAAATTTTCATGATGGAAAGGAGCGGTCGATAACGTTATGAAAGAAAAAACCGGGAAAGAGGTCTCCGCTGAAATGGGGATGCGGGTCAAAAAGGCGAGGGAAAGTCTCGGATTAAGTATTTTTGATGTTTACCTGAGATCGGATATTGACGTCGAGCGGCTGTCTCAAATCGAAGAGGGAACGGTTGTCCCGGCCTTGGGGACGGTTAGTAAACTAGCCAAAGCCCTTGATCTGAAAATGGGATATCTCATCTCCGGTGAAGAGGCGAAGGCCTACACGGTTGTTCGCCGGGATGATCGCAAAGTGACCTCCCGATATGATTCAGGGAAGGAAAAACATCACGGCTATGAATATGAATCCCTCGCACCCCATAAAACGGACAGAACCATGGAACCGTTTATGGTCACCCTCGAACCTTCCGAAACGGAGGAAGAGAGATCGACCCATGACGGTCAGGAATTTATTTTTGTACTCAGTGGGAAAATGGAGGTGCGTCTTGGGGAGGACATTCTCATTATCGAGCCGGGTGACAGCATCTACTACGACGCCACCGTACCCCACCTGGTAAAATGTCACGGCAAGGAAACCACCAAGATTCTCGCTGTCCTCAATGCCGGAAAATAAGTATGCCCATCCGGGGCCGGCAAGAATAATCAAGTCGAGCAGGATCACCCATTACAAGGATCCCGGTGCCCTTGCGGAATTCGGTATCTTCAGAGATACGTTGTCGTTTTTGAACCGTTGAAAAGGAAGAATCAGCAAAATGACTTTATGTTATGAGATGGATGAAAAGTATAAAATGATCCGGTTGGCGGTCAGGGAGTTCGCGGAAAGCGAAATCAAACCAGTGGCCGGAGAACTCGATGAAAAAGAGGAATTCTCCGTATCATTGACCCAACAGATGGGGGACATCGGCTTGTTCGGTATGATTGTACCGGAAGCGTACGGAGGCCAGGGTCTGGACTATATTTCCTATATCATCGCCATGGAGGAGGTTGCCCGAGTGGATGGTTCACAGGCAGCGACCCTCGCCGCGGGCAATTCTCTGGGCATCAACCCCATTGATAAATTCGGCTCAGAAGTCCAACGGAGGAAATATCTTCCCGATCTCTGCCGGGGAAAAACCCTTATGGGGTTCGGTTTGACCGAACCGAACGCAGGTTCCGATGCCGGCGCGACCAATACAACCGCGGTCAAGGACGGGGATTCATGGATTATCAGGGGTAGAAAGACACTGACCACCAATGCCGACACACCGATGACCAAAGGATCGATCGTTCAGGCAGTGACCGGCCAAAGGCCAAACGGAAGAACCGATTACACCTGTTTTATCGTGGAAAATGGTACGCCCGGTTTCACCCTGAACACGCTGAAACGAAAACTCATGTGGAGGGGGTCAAATACCGCGGAACTCTTTTTAGACAATTGCCGTATTCCCAGTGATGCTATTCTTGGGAATCCGGGAGATGGGTTCAAACAGATGCTTGAGACCCTCGACGGCGGGCGCCTTTCCATCGGGGCCATGGGTCTCGGTTGCGCCCAGGGAGCCTACGAGGCTGCCCTACGCTATTCCAAGGAACGTGTCCAATTCGGTCGTCCCATCTGCAAGCAACAAGCCATTGCCTTTAAGCTGGCGGATATGGAATTGAAGATCGAACTGGCAAGAAATATTTTGTACAAGGCTTGCTGGTTGGCCGAGAATAAGCGTCCCTTCGGCAAAGAGGCCGCCATGAGCAAGCTTTATTGCAGTGAAATCGCCAGGGAAGTGGCTGATGAAGCCGTTCAGATCCATGGAGGATACGGTTTGTTCAAGGATTACGATGTGGAACGTTTTTATCGGGACCAACGCCTTCTACAAATTGGTGAAGGGACATCCGAGATACTTCGGATCGTGATTTCGCGGGCAATCGGCTGCTAGGCACCCGGAAAAAATGAATTCCTTCGAGGTTTCTAAATGAAGATCATTGTAACAGTAAAACAGGTTCCGGATACCCAGGAAGTGAAAATAGATCCGAAAACGGGTACGCTTATTCGGGAGGGTGTCCCCAGTATTATCAATCCGGAAGATAAAAATGCCATCGAAGAAGCGCTCAGGATAAAAGAACGCCATGACGATGTGGATGTCACGGTTTTATCCATGGGTCCCCCGCAGGCCGAAAGCGCCTTAAGAGAAGCGCTGACCATGGGCGCGGACGGAGCGGTTCTTGTGAGTGACAGGTCCTTTTCCGGGGCCGATACCCTGGCAACAAGCTACCTGCTTTCGAGGGCCATTAAAAAAATAGGGAAATATGACCTGATCCTCTGCGGAAGGCAAGCCATAGATGGCGATACCGGACAGGTCGGCCCGCAACTGGCCGAAGTGCTGGATCTTCCACAGGCCACCTATGCCGAGGAGATCAGTATCCGGGGGAATGGGGTGACGGTGAAGAGTAATTTCGACAGCGTCACCCGGGTGATCGAAATGAAAACTCCCGCATTGATCACAGTCACAAAGCGGATCAATAGACCCCGCTTTAAGACCATGAACGGGGTTCTGAGAGCCTTTCGAGACAAAAAGGTGGCAACCTGGACAAAGGACGATTTGAAACTGAATCCCATGCGAATCGGTATCAACGGGTCACCCACCTGGGTGAGGAAGACGTTCGTTCCCAGCCACAACCGTGACGGGCTTGTGATCGAAAAGAAATCGGGAGAGATGGCCGAGGATATCATGAATTACCTTTTGGAGAAGACCCTTTTTAGGTTGTAAGGCTGTCGCTGGAAGGCCTACGGCTAATACCTGCCGGATACCGAATAGATGAAAAGGATGCATTATGTCTGTTGTTGTTCATGAAGAAAAATGTAAGGGATGTAAACTCTGCATCGAGGCGTGTCCCTACGCGGCAATAAGCATTCAGGATAAAAAAGCGGTCTTGAACGCGGGATGCACAAATTGCGGCGCATGTATCGACGCCTGTGAATTTGACGCCATCACTTTCGAAGGTTCCGAGGAGAGGATCCGCATGGATGTCGCCCCATTCGAAGGGATCTATGTTTTTATGGAGCAGGGCAATCAAACCGTTTCAAAGGTGTCGCTGGAACTGCTGGGAAAGGCACGGGGGCTGGGTAAAGAGTTTTCGAGGCTGGGGAAAAAACAGGTCGTAACCGCCATACTGATCGGCCATGAACTGGGCAATATTGCGGATGAATTGATTTATTACGGTGCGGATCACGTAATCGTTGTCGAGGACGAACCCTTCGGGATATATCAAACGGATATTTACACCAAGGCAGTCGTTCAAATTGCCAGAGAGAAAAAGCCTGAAATTCTGCTATTCGGCGCGACGCCACAGGGTCGGGATCTTGCCCCGCGTGTGGCCAACCGACTGCGAACCGGGTTGACCGCAGATTGTACGGCCCTGGAAATATGCACAAAAGAGGGTATCTTACTGCAAACCCGGCCGGCCTTCGGCGGCAATATCATGGCCACGATCGTTTGCCCGGATAACCGCCCGCAAATGGCCACGGTACGTCCGGGCGTGATGAAGGAGGGCCCTCGCGATCCGGAAAGAACCGGTACCAGAGAAGTGATGAACGTGATTCTGAACGAAAAGGATTTCATCACCCGCATTCTGGACATCGTTGCCTCAACCCGGGAACATGCAAAACTGGAGGATGCCAGGATCATCGTAGCCGGAGGTCACGGCGTGAACAATCCGGAAGGGTTTGAAATTCTGGAAGCCCTGGCCGTCGAACTGGGAGCTGAAGTGGGGGCCTCACGAGCTGCGGTAGACGCGGGCTGGATCGGGCAGGATCACCAGATCGGCCAGACGGGGAAAACGGTCCAACCGGATTTATATATCGCCTGCGGCATTTCAGGATCCATTCAGCATTTGGCCGGGATGTCACAATCTAAACACATCATTTCCATAAATACCGACAGGAAATCTCCCATTGTCTCCGCCTCCGATGTGACCTTTATCGGCGACTTGTTTCAAATCGTTCCCATGCTCACGGATAAGATACGTGAATATAAAGAGCGGTAGGTTTCGGCAAAGGCCCCTTCCCCGGAAAGGTCCGTAGATCATTCGGTGACGCCGCTTGATCCGGCTTGACAACTTCGGCAGCTTTGTAAAGATCTTTTCCCTTTCGATCTTCTGGGCTAATATTTCCTTTTGAGCTTCTATCGCCCTGCCCCACAATAAGCTTGACAATATTTATTTGGCATGCCAACTATTGGCACACGTAATATGCTCAGAGTTCCACAATTCAAATTCTGAAGGAGGCATCCCATGGAAAAGCTTGTGAAAAAAATAGAGGCACTATTGATCGAACAAGAGATTCCCGCTTTCGGCATAGCGGATTCAACGCTTATGGAAAAGGAAGCTCGGAATTACAGAGGATCCGATATCCTCGCATCCGCCAAAAGCATCCTCTGCATGGGCATGCCCGTTCCAAAAGGCGTTTTCCACAGCAAACAGAGGATCAATGAAACTTACTGGCGCGCCGCCAACATCTATTACCGAAACCTGGATACGATTCTGCTGCGGATAGCGCGCATGATTGAGGAGAAGGGGGAGGTTGCGGTGCCCGTCTTCGGGTGATTCCCGTATGATGTCAGAGGTCCGGGTGACTTCTTTGGATTCATGTCCTTGGTGAAAATGGCGGAGGCTGTCGGCATCGGAAAAATCGGAAAGAACGGACTACTGTTTAATGCCGTTTACGGTCCGCGGTTTATGTTGGGTGGGATCGTCACAACGGCAGACCTGCCCGCAATGACCTGGCCGCAGAAGGATGAAAAAGGGTGCCCTGATGATTGTTTTGCCTGTCAGGAGGCCTGTCCCATCGGTGCCATTGACAGATCCGGCAAAGTGGACCGATTGGCCTGTGTAAAGCATTCCATGAAAACCCCCATCTTTTCTTATCTCATGAAGACAAAGGCATTTGACAAATCTGAAGCGCCGCTGATCAACCACCTAACCGGCGTGGACGACCATTCAATGTACACCTGCATCAATTGTGTTTCCAAGTGCCCCCATTGTTGATAGGTTAATGGGCGATGCGGGAAATGCCCACAGGAAGGAGAACGATGTCAACCCTATCAAAAGATGACCGGCTTATTTATCTGGTCTTTACGGCTCAGCATAGACTGAGAATGCACATCAGGGATGAACTCAAAGCTGCCGGCGTGAAAATAACGTTGGAACAGGCCGGGATCTTATTTTTGCTGGAAGCGGAAAACGGACAAGCCATGTCCCAACTCAGCAGGCTTCTTCTCCTGGACAACTCTACCATTACGGGTTTGATCGATCGCCTGGAAAAGTCGGGTTTCGTTCTGCGCAAGGCTAATCCAAAAGATCGCCGCATATTTCTTATTCATATTACACAACTGGGCATCAAGGAAGTGAATGACGCAAAAACGCTTATCAATCGCGTTAATGAACAGATTAAAACGGATTTTTCGGATGAAGAAATCGAAACCTTTAAAAAGATTCTCAATAGTTTTGTGACGAAATTCAAAAAGGCATAATCCACTCAATTTCAGCACCGACCATAATCGGGGGAAAACATGATCAATATTCTGGGTATTTCGGGAAGTCCTGTTAAGGGGTCCAATACGAAATTGATGTTGAGGGAAGCATTGAAAGCCGTTGAACAGGACGGGGTCAAGATCGATATCTATGACATTCAGGGCAAAAGGATAGAAGATTGTCGGCATTGTAACTGGCCAGGATCGTCAAAGCGGGCAAGGCCCATGTCTAAAGGACAAGCTTGTTAGACGAAGCGCGGCACCACCTCAACCAGATTGCAGTGAAAGGCGCAGCTTTCTCCCATGTCCGTGAGTTCCTGACCGGTCAAATGGTTGATCCCGCGGTTTCCTTCCATGAACCGGGGCCAGTAAATCCCTTCCGCCACCGTGACGCCCGGGGATGTTTCATCGGTTACCCGGGCCGTCAGAAAAACCTCCCCCCGGTCATTGTAAACCCGAATCTGCGTATGGTCTTCTATCCCCCGTTTTTTCGCATCATCGGGATGGATCATCAGGGTTGCAGGGCCTGCCTTTTTCCGAAGATCATCAATTTCATTAAAAGTGGAATTTAAAAACTGATGGCGGGGCGGGGTGATCAACTGAAGCTTGAAACGCCCCTCCCCTTCCCTGTCCACACTGGGCTCCCCGTTTGGCAGCGGGTCCAGCCCCATGGCCGCCATGCTTTGGGAATAAAATTCGATCTTACCGGAAGGAGTACCGAACCCGCTTTCAAAAACGGCGGTTGGCACCTGAAGGCGAACGGGCCGTCCCGTCTTCAGACGATCCAGCGTAATCCCTTTGAGATAAGGCGAACCGGATGCCAGGAGCGATTCGATGATCTCCGGTTCCGATTGGGAAAAACAAGGGTCCTTGAAATCAAACCGGCGAGCCAGATCCTGAAAGACAGTGAGGGCTGAACGGGCCTCTCCCACCGGTTCCATGACCGGGTGCGCCATCTGAAGATAATAGTGTCCATAGCTTCGGTACAGGTCGGTGGATTCCATGGATGTGGCGCCCGGAAGCACAAGGTCTGCGTAAAGGGCCGTCTCGCTCATCACAATTTCATGGACCACCGTAAAGAGGTCCTCCCGCTGGAGCCCTTGCAGGACTTTCGTTAAATCGGGGGCCACCACGGCCGGGTTGCTGTGGTACACGTGCAGGGCCTTGACGGGCGGATCGGAAAGCCGGGTCAGGGCCGAACCCAGTTGCACCATGTTGATGGTCCTCGGGTTTATGGTCCTCGGCGCTGTTGAATCCAGGGATTCCTGAAGCACGGCCTCCATATTGAAGGCAAAGGCTGCCGAAGTGGACCTTGTGATACCGCCGCCTTTTTTGTGGATGGCGCCCACCAGGGCCGGGAGCAGGGCAATGGTCCGCATGGCCATGCCGCCCTTGAGCTGTCGTGCAGGCCCCCAGCCCGTGCGGATATAGGGTGCCCGAGCAGTCCCGTATCGGGTGGCCAGATCCTCAATTTGGCTCCCCGGAACACCCGTTATCTCCGCCACTCGCCGGGGGCCGTATTCCTCCAGACGTGGTTTCAGTTGGTCAAAACCGATGGTCTGATCAGCAATGAATGTTTTGTCTAACAGCCCTTTTTTAACCAGGACATACATGATACCCAAAGCAAGTGCGGCGTCCGTACCGGGCCTCAGTTTGAGATGGAGATCCGCTTTTTTGGCGGTGCGGTTCTCATAGGGATCGATGGCCACAATGGCAGCGCCCTTCCGTCGGGCTTTGAGGAAAAAAGGCCATGCATGCATATTGGTGGAAAGGGTATTGCTTCCCCATAGTATGATTAAATCCGAATCCACCGAAGTTTCAATATCGGTGGTGGGGATATTTCCCATGCTGGCTGAAAACCCTGCCTCGGCCGCCGCACTGCAGATGGTCCTTTTCAACCTGGATGCACCCAGCCTGTGAAAAAAAGGATGACCCGCATGAAACTGCACCACACCCATGGTGCCGGCGTAGGAATAGGGCAAAATGGCCTCGCTTCCAAAATCCGAAACAATCTCTTTATAGCGACCCACAATTTCATTTAAGGCCTGGTCCCATGAAATCCGCTCAAATTTCCCGCTCCCTTTGGGCCCTACCCGTTTCAACGGGTGATGAATCCGCATGGGCGAATGAACCCGTTCCCCATAGTGCCTGACCTTTTCGCAGACGGCACCGCGGGTGAAGGGATGGTCCGGATCCCCTTTGACTGAAACCACCCTCCCCTTTTCCACGCCCACCAGGAGCCCGCAGGTATCCGGGCAATCGTGTGGGCACACTGAGCGTTTATAGACAACCATTGATCATCCTCCCACTGACGGCAGTTTCAAATTTGTCCCTGAATATACGCAAGTTGCACCGAAAAAGGCAAGGAACTCATATTAAGAGCTTCGGCCTTCATTGGCTTGACATCCACCATACCATTGAAATAGTCTTCTGCTCATGGAAATAGTTGACACAAGTGAGGACTTTGTATGAGCCGGACCCTGGCGCAGATCGGAGAGTTCGGTCTCATTGACCAAATCCATAAGATCATTGAAAAAGAAGGCGTCCCACTGCCCAAAAACACCCTCGGCATAGGCGACGACTGCGCCGCCTTTCAACCCCGCCCGGGATATGATCTCCTGGTAACTTGTGACTGCATGGTGGAAAACCGGCATTATCTGCCCCAATTTATCTCACCCCATGACATGGGGCGCCGGGCCATGGTTCTGAACATCAGCGATGTGGGCGCCATGGGCGGGCGCCCCCGCTATGCCCTTATTTCCCTGGGGCTTCGGTCGAGTACGCAGCTCAAAGACGTGATCGCCATTTATCGCGGATTTCTGTCGGAATTAAATCCATTTCAGGCCTTTATCATCGGTGGTAATGTAACAAAATCCACGGATGCCGATTTTATCGACATTACCCTGATCGGGGAGGTTGAAGCGGGCAAAATGGTGCGTCGTTCCACTGCAAAACCGGGGGACGTGATTCTGGTGACCGGGTATCCCGGTCAATCGGCTGCGGGACTTGCCATTCTGCTCCGGACCGAAGCCGGTAAACCATGGGATGGCAACAACCCGCTGGTTACGGCTTATCAGTGCCCAACGCATCGTGCCGTTGAAGGACGTGCTGTGGCCAAAACGGGTCTTGCCAATGCCATGATCGACACCAGTGACGGTCTCCTGGGTGACCTGGGCCATATCTGCCATGAAAGCGGCGTTGGCGCCGTACTTTACGAAAAGGACCTGCCCGTAAGCCGGGCCCTTCGTCAATTTTCCGAAAGCTCCGGCCGGGAGCCCCTGGATTTTGTTTTGAGAGAGAGTGACGATTATGAATTGATGATGACTTGTGACCCCGAACATGTGGCAGGTATTCGTGATGCCATTGCCGGCATAAGCCATATCCCGGTTGCCAACATCGGGTCCATCACCGCAAACAAAGGCGGAATAGAGATAATAGAATCCGCCGGCAATTCCCGCCCGGCAACTGTTTCCGGCTGGGACCACTTTTCAAAATGAGGAAAAATTATGTTTAATGACAACCTGGCGCATAAAGCCGCCATAAACCTTACAGAACTCAGAAGCAAAAAGCCATTGATCCATAATATCACCAATTTTGTGGTCATGAATTTTACGGCAAACGCCCTCCTGGCTTTTGGTGCTTCTCCCGTGATGGCCCATGCGCCGGAAGAAGTGGAAGAAATGGTGTCCTTTGCCGGGGCCCTGGTGCTCAATATCGGCACCCTGACGCATCCCTGGATAGAAGCCATGCTGAAAGCCGGAAGAAAAGCCAATGAATTGGGGATCCCCATTGTTCTGGATCCGGTGGGTGCGGGGGCAACCGCTTTTCGCACGGACACGGCCATAAAACTCACGGAGGCGCTCTCCATCAGTGTGATTCGCGGAAATGCTTCGGAGATACTTTCTCTGGCGGGAAAGGATTCCCAGACAAAAGGCGTTGATGCGGTACATGGGGTGGACGAGGCTGAAGCATCCGCCGTTGCCCTTTCCCGAAAACTGAACGCCACCCTTGCCATCACCGGGGCCGTTGATCTGGTCACCGATGGGAAAAGCGTTCTCAGGGTGTTTAACGGACACGAGCAAATGGCGAATGTCACGGGGACCGGCTGTGTAGCCAGCGCACTGATCGGCGCATTTCTGGCTGTGGATGAGAACAATCTTGAGGCGACAGCCACATCCCTGGCCGCCTACGGTCTGGCGGGTGAAGAGGCTGCCGGCGAATCCAAGGGCCCGGGTTCCTTCCATCCCGCCCTGCTGGACACCCTGTTCGATCTGGATACGGAAAGTTTGCAGAAGAAAATCCGAATTGAATCGTAACATCATCTTTGATGGAGGTTAACGGTGAAGCCATGGTAGAACCCGCGAGCATGGATAAACAGCAAGGTGCGATATTTTTTCTGATATTCCTGTCCTGCTCTCTGCTGTTGATCCTTAAGCTTTTCTGGACTTTTTTGTCGGCGATAATTCTGGCCATGGTGATTGTCAGCGTTTTTTATCCCTTGTATGCAAGGGTTAATGCTCTCTTTCGAAATCGGGAGGTACTGGCTTCCCTTTGTGTCACAAGCGTCATTCTGATCACCCTGATTATCCCCATGACCTGGTTCATCAGCACCCTCTCCAACGAGGCTTACGAATTCTACAGCAAGAGCAGCAATAAGGTATCCCTGAGCAAAATAAAACAGATCGTCGAGGAGGATCCTGTCTGGGCTGCGCGCCTCAAAAAGATAAATACCCTGACAGGGTATGAAATCACGCCGGATACCATAGAGGATATGGCAACTTCAATCGGGAAAAGTATCGGTCTATTCCTTTACGACCAGATCAGGTCCATCGCCTCAAATTTACTCAATTTCCTGATTCAGTTTTTCCTGATGGGACTCACCATGTACTATCTCTTCAAGGACGGTGCCAGATTGAAGCACTATTTTTTCGAACTGCTCCCCGTACCGGAAGATCACCTGGAAAAGCTGACCCATAAATTTCAGGAAATGGGTCGGGCCATTGTGGTGGGAAACGGTCTTTCCGGAATTGTTCAAGGAATCTTAGGGGGACTCGGGTTTTATTTCTTTGGGCTTGATTCCCCATTCCTTTGGGGAACCGTCATGTGCTTCATGGCGTTTCTGCCCATTATCGGGGCCTCGGCCGTGTTTATTCCCACCACTGTCATCCTTTTTTTAAGCGGGAGCAGCGGGCTGGCACTGGGATATCTGATTTATAACCTGTCCTACAGTTCCGTCATAGAGTACCTGGTTAAACCCAGACTCATCGGAAAGGGAATGCAAATGAATGCACTCCTTGTTTTTATCGGCATTATTGGCGGCATCAAGGTTTTCGGAATCCTGGGAATTGTCTACGGCCCCCTGATTATCACCGTATTTCTGACGCTGGCAGAGATCTATAGACTTGAATATCGCAACAAAGCCGTATAGTTTTTCGGATCAACAAAAGCCCTGCTCCTGAAAGAGGATGAAGAACGGATCCTGGATCCCGGGACTCGTTTCTGGAATATTGATCATCAATTTGCAGCGGAAAGGAGATGGAAAAATGAGCAATAGAGGCGTCGGCACGACCATTACACAGCATCTTTTGAGTCAGCAGCGGAAAAATCCTGAAGCCACGGGTTCTTTCACAACACTCCTAAACGAGCTGATCGTTGCGGCAAAGGTTATTTCCAGAGAAGTAAACAAGGCGGGACTTGCGGATATTCTGGGCGCCACCGGAAAAATAAATGTGCAGAATGAACAGGTGCAGAAGCTGGATATTTTTTCAAACCAGGTGGTCATCGAACGGATGCAGCACATCGGGCAGCTCTGTTGTATGGGTTCGGAAGAGAATGCGGATCTCATCGACATCCCCTCGCAATATCCCAAAGGAAACTACATTATCCTGTTTGATCCCCTTGACGGATCCAGCAACATCGATGTGAATGTGAGCATCGGTACGATCTTCGGCGTTTACAAAAAAAAGAGCCATGAAACGGATATCGACTGTCTCTTAAATGATGTATTGCAGCTGGGCCTGGAACAGGTGGCGGCAGGTTATTTCATATATGGTTCCAGCACCATGATGGTGTACACCACGGGAAACGGCACAGGCGTGCACGGGTTTACGCTCTATCCCAGCGTTGGAGAGTTTCTCCTGTCCCATGAAAGTATTAAAATCCCGGAAAAATCCAAGACCTATAGCGTCAATGAGGGGAATTACGCCTACTGGGATGAAAATACGAAGGCCCTGATCGACTATTTCAAGTCCGTCGACAGGGAGACAAATCGCCCCTATTCCTCCCGGTACGTGGGCAGCCTGGTGGCGGATTTTCATCGGAACTTATTAAAGGGCGGCATTTTCATGTATCCCGCGGACCGGAAGGACCCCAAGAAACCAAGGGGAAAGCTGAGATTGATGGTGGAGGCCAATCCTCTTGCCCTGGTGGCCAGGGAAGCGGGCGGATACGCCAGTGACGGCCACGGCCCGATCCTTGAAATTGATCCGAAAGAGCTCCACCAGAGGGTGCCGCTCTATATCGGAAACAAAGAAGACGTGGAGTTGGCTGAACGGTATATTGGTGGGGACGTTTCTTGATTTGAAAATTGGTTTACACGCCTGCAAAATAGAACTTCTCAGCAGGTAATTCCAGACAGCAGAGCCGCCGGCCGTATGCCGCACCCGTATCGAGACCGATTTTATTTTTCATCACAAGCGGTTCCAGGAAAGGGGTATGGCCGAAAACAATCTTTTTGCCGAAATCATAGGTTGATGAAATAAAGGGTTCCCGAATCCACATCATATCGGCCTTGGTCTGCAGCGCCATGGGGACACCCGGCATGAATCCTGCGTGGATCAGATAATAGTCTTCAATCTCAACAAAAGGGTTGAGGGAATTATAAAAGGCCATGTGATCATTAGGTATTTCGTGTAATAGCAGGGGGCTTAAGAGGCCCTTGTCGCGTTTGTAGGCTTTCAGGGTGGGGCCGCCCCCGTTGGCCAGATACAGCTTCTTATGGACACCGGCCAGGTAATCCAGCAGCATCCCTTCGTGATTTCCCAGCACACAGCTGATCCGGGAATAATTTCCGGTCAGCGACAGGATATAATCCACAACACCTCTGGAATCCGGACCCCGGTCTATATAATCCCCCAGAAAAACCAGGGCGTCTTTATCCGGCCGCCACGGAATTTTTTCCATCAGGTTTTCGAGCATCCCCAGCTGGCCGTGGATGTCCCCAATTACAAATGTCTTGTTTCCGCTCATCATTGTCCAAAAACCATCCGTCGAACCCCGGGAAAGAAAATCCCCCTGACAGATGGGCCACTCGATCAGGGGGATTCTTTGCTAAGAGAAAAATGAATGCAGTCGGGAAAAGTTAATCCCGGCCCTGACCGAAAATTCGAAGCAACATCAGGAACAGGTTGATGAAATCCAGATAGAGCGACAAAGCCCCCAGGATAGCACCCTTCCTGACCACTGAGCCATCCGCATCCACAGGCTGGGTCATTGCCATATTCTTGAGTTTCTGCGTATCGTAGGCGGTGAGACCCACGAAAACAATCACGCCGACATAACTGATGACCATGCTCATGCCGGGGCTTCTGAAAAACATGTTCACCAGGGACGCAATAATAATCCCGATTAAGCCCATCATCAGGAATCCGCCCATGGACGTCAGGTCCCGTTTGGTGATCCAGCCGTAAATACTGCACGCCACAAAGGTACCGGCACATATAAAAAAGGTGCTGACAATAGACGTCTGGGTGTAGGCTAAAAAGATGAATGAGAGGGTGACGCCATTGAGTGCCGAATAGAGGACGAACAGGGATGTGGCCGTTCCCGCACTCATTTTGCTGATCATACCGGAGATGGCAAAGACAAGACCCAACTCCGCCACAATCAAAAGAATGAAGATCATTGAATTTCCGAAAATGAGCCGGGTGAGCGCCTCGTTACCGGAAACATACATCGCCACCACCGCCGTCAGGCAGAGCCCGATGGCCATCCAGTTGTATACGCTCCTGATAAAATCATTTACCAGGGTTTCTGCCCTTGGCCTCGAGACAGATGTTTGTGCCATGCTTTTACCTCCCTTTATGAAATTCCATATGCATGAAATTGAGTTGCTTACATGATTCGCTTTTATTATAAATGTTCTTTTGGAAAGATCAAGGGTAATCGCGGTATCATTCCGGGAGTGCATAACCCATGCATAACAACAAACTCTACATCGTCATGGTGGGTCTTCCCGCAAGGGGAAAATCCACCATTGCCAACAAGTTGAAAGAAAATCTGACCAAGTACGGTGTCAAAACCGGCATTTTCAACAACGGAGACCTTCGGCGGAGACTCACCGGAGTGGAGAGTTCTAAACCCGAGTTCTACGACCCGGACAACCAACAGGGGGTTGAACTTCGGGAAAGAATTGCGGTGACCAACATGGGACGAGCCGCGGATTACCTGGGGAGAACGGGATATGTGGCCATCCTGGACGCTACCAACGTGAGCCTGAAGCGCAGAGAAAGAATCGCCGGATGCATTACAGACCATCCGATTTTATTTATAGAGTGCATCAATGGGGATGAAAAGATCCTCAAGGCCGGAATTCAAAGGAAGGTGGCTTCACCGGAATTCAGCCACCTGGCAAAAGACGAAGCCGTCAGGAGCTTTCGTCAAAGGATTGAATATTACCAAAGACTGTACGTACCCCTTAAAGCGGAGCGTAATTACGTCAAGCTGGACTCCCTGAACAACAAGATCCTGGCGGAAGAGATAACGGATAGAATTCCCTACTGGGACCGCATCCGGGATTTTCTGGTGACCGATACGGTCAAAAATCTCTTCCTCCTCCGTCATGGCGAAACACACTTCAACCTGGAAAACCGCATTGGCGGCGATTCGGCTCTAACGGAGAACGGGGTGGCACAGGCCCGGGGCATGGCCCTTTATTTTCAAAGAAAAAAAATACCGGTCATTTTTACCAGTGAAAAAAAGAGAACCATACAAACGGCTGTACCCATCAAAGCATTGCAGGAAAAATGCGCCATCATTCCACTGAAAGACTTTAATGAAATCGATAGCGGCATCTGCGAGTGCATGACCTATGAAGAGATACGGGACCAGATGCCCCATGTTTTTCTGGCAAGGAAAAATGATAAGTATAATTATGTGTATCCCGATGGCGAAGGATACGCGTCCATGAAGCACCGCATGGACATGGGGATCAAAAAAGCCCTCTATTTAAGCAGGGATTCCCAGAGCATTATCATTGTCGGACACAGGGCAGTAAACCGGATGATCCTGTCCCATTTTCTTTATCGAAGAGAGGAAGACGTGCCGTATATTTACGTGCCCCAGGACCGGTTTTATCACATTGTGGCGACCCAGGACAAAAAGCTCCTTCAGCTAAAACCCTACACCCTATGATCCGCCCTTTTGAATCAGCACTTTTGGGGTTTTGGTCCGTTTGTCATAAAAGATAAATGCGGTTACGTGCATTCGTTCAATAGACGCCACCATGCCCACACCTCTGGCATAAAACGCATACCCTCCGTCCACAACATGGGCAGGTCCCACCTTTCCTCTGTATGAAGACTTGATCAGCACCGCCTCGTATTTGCCTGCCGGGACCGTGATTTCGTAGACCCCCAAATAGGCATAGATCACTTTGAGTCGGCCTTTGTATTTCAAATGGGTGGGATCATGGAGATCGTAGATCTTTATCTCCGTTTCAACCTGTGTTTTATCGCCAGGCTTCATGCCGTCAAACATTACGGGGAGCATGGGAGTGTAGTGGATGATAGCGTCATGTTTCAAGTAAATTTCCGAGACCAGGTTGATGGCGCCGTCGCCTTTGACTGAAAAAAACTCCGTGCAATCCCCGTCCACGGACCGATCCCATAAACTTTGTTCGTCTTTTCGGTCGGTCTTGGAAATAGACATGACCTGGTGTTTTCCTTCCCGTTCTCCGGCGGTAATTTGGTAGGTCCACTTCCCTTTTCGCAAGGGTATCAGCCTTGCCGTGTCCTTAATGGGCCACGCGGGCAGGGCCTTCCCCACGACCCCTCTCCCCAGAACGGCCAGGGCATCTCGATCGCTTTTGTTCAGTTCCACCATCGCGCCGGCAGATGCGTCTTCACAGACTGCCAAAAATGTAAACCCCATCAGAATTATGGCGGTGAACAATGCCGGCAAAACGATTCTGTTGCGCCATGAAACTTTCATTGTGATTCCTCCTTGATTCTCATGATTTCAGAGATCCGATAATTTCCTTGACGGAATCGATGTCACGGTTCCTCAAGAACTGTTCAATACCTTCCAGAATATCCAGTGACGCTCTGGGATTGGCAAAATTGGCGGTTCCCACCTGGACGGCTTGTGCGCCCGCAATAAGAAATTCCAGAGCATCGCGTGCTTCCAGGATCCCCCCCATACCGATAACAGGGATATTGACCGCTCTCACCACCTGATGCACCAGATGAAGGGCGACCGGTCGAATGGCCGGGCCCGACAGCCCTCCTGACCCATTGGCCAGTTTGGGGGTGCGTTTTTCCACATCAATGGTCATGCCGGTGAGGGTATTGATCAGGGAAAGGGCGTGAGCACCGGCCTGTTCCACGGCCCTGGCGATAGCGCGGATATCCGTGACATTGGGGGAAAGTTTCACGATAACGGGTTTGTCCGTCTCCTGCAGGACCCGCTCCGTCACTTGCGCCGCAACAACAGGATCCGTACCAAAAGCCATTCCGCCCTGTTCCACGTTGGGACAGCTGATGTTGACCTCGAGGGCGGCAACGCCGGACACCCCTTTGAGGCCCGCTGCCACAGCGCCGTACTCATCAAGGGTATGTCCATAGATGTTCACAATGACGCAGGTATCCAGCCCCTGCAACCAGGGCAGTTTATCCGATAAAAAACCCTCCAGACCCACATTGGCCAGCCCAATGGCATTGAGCATACCACAGGGGGTTTCCACGATACGGGGCGGTGGGTTGCCCGCCATGGGCCTAAGCGAGATCCCTTTGACCACAATGCCCCCCAGAAGGCTGGGGTCCATAATGGGCCCATATTCCTGTCCGTAGCCAAAGGTCCCGGACGCGGTGAGAACTGGATTCTTAAGGCTGAGAGCACCCACTTGAACCGAAAGATCAGGTTTGTTCATGGTCAAATCACCTCCCAATCCAGGGTCTTGGCATCAAATACCGGCCCGTCCTGGCACACATGGGCATAGGGTTTACTTGAATCAGGGACATTTTTCACTGCGCATCCCTGGCAGGCGCCCACACCACAGGCCATATTGGATTCCAGGGAAACCTGGCAGGGGATATTTTTCCCGGAAGCTATTTGGGCCACGGCTTTCAACATGGGTAGAGGACCGCAGGTGAAAATGGCGGAAGGTTTTTCTTTCACGGAAAGAACCGATTCCAGGAGGTCCGTCACCCGTCCGTGATGCCCCTGCGAGCCGTCCTCAGTGGCAAGGGTGGGGGACAGGCCCGCGATGCCCAATGGGTCAAGGGGAACGATTTCGGGTGAAATACCGTAACCCGCCAGGAACTGTTGATCTTTCCGGGCCAGGTGCAGAGACAGGAATATGAGGGGGGCGATGCCCATGCCGCCTGCCACCAGTATGGGTTGCTCGGCCTCATCGGGAGGCTCAAACCCCTTGCCGAGGGGGCCGAGAACCGGCAAAAGATCCCCCGGTTTCTTTTCGCTCAGGATAGCGGTCCCCCGGCCGATCACCCGGTAAAGGATCAGCAGCACATCCCCGTTGACCCCGCAAATGGAAAAAGGTCGTCTCAGCAGAGGATCTATTCCCGGACGGACCCGCATCATCACAAACTGGCCCGGCCCGGACGTATCCGCCATGGGGCCCGAACGAAACCCCATGAAAAAGGTATTCCTCGCAACCCGCTTGTTGAAAACAACTTCCGTGGATTCTTCAAACATGGTTTTGTTGTCCTTCAAGAGCAATAATTTTGATAATAAGCATACTATACCATTTTTCTTTATCAATCCAGTCCGTTGTTCGGAAGCTATATATATATTCATGTCTACACTTGACATATACATGTTTGTCCGGCATAATCCGAATAAATTAAAAAAGGAGGCTGCCTTAATGGAACAGGTTAACGCACTCACCATAAGAAATAGATTGGGTGAAATACTGGATCGACTCTCGGCAACAGGTGAACCGATTCTTGTGTCCAAGGGGAGAAAGCTGCGCGCTGTGCTCGTTACCCCCGAGGATTTTGAAAAGCGTTTCCTGGATTACAAAGTTAAAGAGGACAAAAAACGATTACTTGACCAAATACATGCCTTGCGTAAAAAGAAAAAGGAATCCACTGACAGCATATCCATTCTCAGACAGTTGAGGGGATACAGCGAATGATCTGGGTTATCGATGCATCCGTCGCCCTTCGCTGGTTTCTCGAAGAAGAGGTCCATCAATCCGCTGATGAAGTGTTGAAGAAAGTCGTTGAGGATCCATGCCGATTTACCGTTCCGGAACTCTTCGCTTTCGAGGTATACGCCGTTTTGCAGCGCCTCCATCCCGACGGAATCCGGGTCTTTCGAAAAGGCATCATTCCCCTCCTTCAGGGGGGCCTGCTGAGGCATCCCATGACAGAAGAACTCGCCGTCAAAGCAAACCGTTTCGTCAAAAAAGGCCTTACCGGATATGATGCATGTTACGCTGCATTGGCGTCAGACTTAAAAGGGTGCTGGCTTACTTTTGACAAAAAAGCGCACAAACGGATCGCGACAGAAAAGATGTCGTGTTTGCTTTCGGAGGGATTGCCCGACAACTGGTCGTTTGAATAAAGAATATGCTCCTGTCTCCCTTCCGGGGAAGGGATACCGCCAAATTACATTCAAACGAGGGCAGCCGGGGAGATTAGGGGTCTTTGGCCGCTTCTTTTCAGTCGCGAGCCAGGATATCCTCGTAAAGCCCTCTAATCTTCTCAAAGGGCATCTTCTGAGTCAGTCCCCAAGGCATTTTCCCACAAGGGGTCGAGCATCAGGGCCACATCCGTATGAAAAAGCAAGCCCTTCCGAATCTCAATTGGCCGGTATTCTGGAAGCCGGTCGATGGGCGCCGAGTCCCCTGAATTTGCAGCCGTGGGAATTTATCGTCATTGATAATCCCCAACTCAAAGCCGAGATCCGGAAGGTCGGTGAAGATGCCGTTGACATGACCAACATGATGACTTACAATAGGGTCATGATAAGCTTAAATATAAATGAAATAAAGACCCATTTTTCAAGCTTCCTTGCAAAAGTCAGCAAGGGAGAGACCGTAATCGTCTGTAAACGGAATGTGCCTATCGCTGAAATAACACCAATTGCCGCACTCCCAAATAAAAAACGTCCAATTGGTCTGGCCGGGAAAGAATATCCTGACTTTGAGATTGGCAACGCTTTTTTTGACCCTCTCCCGGATGATATTGTTGCTGCTTTTAATGGCGAAGGCCAGTGAACCTTTTACTCGACACCTGCACTTTTCTCTGGCTAACCAAGGGTAGCAAAGAGTTGTCGCCTGAGGTAATTGACGCTTTTGCCGACCCGAAAAATGAAGTCTATCTAAGTGCTGTTTCCGCCTGGGAAATCAATGTTAAATATGGTTTGGGCAAACTGTCCCTTCCTCTTCCACCTGATAAGTTCATTCCCAAGGAGCGAAAAAGACACCTAATCGCCCGTTTGGATTTATCGGAACAAGATACCTTGCACCTATGTAAACTACCGACTCCCCACAAAGATCCTTTTGACCGTATGCTTGTATGTCAAGCCATTGAACATTCTTTAACAATTCTCACCCCTGATCCGCTTATTACACAATACCCGATTCGTTCTCTCTGGTAGCGCTGAGCCAATCCGATAATATCATTGAATCATGGGTCATGGGCTCGTGAATATCAATGGTACCCGTCAGACGGAATCATCCCGATCAGCCTGGATAACGCTGCGGTCTGTGCGATGATTTTGGTTTTCTGATCTTCAACATTGTTTTGGGGTTCACTCATTTTCATTTTGATGGTTGGACGGCGTTTAGGCCTCTGCATTTATCCGTTGCCGCTTTCCCATGTGGCCACAATATCCACTAATTTTAAAAGACGGCGCACCCAAGCGATATTCATCAATTGTGAAATAACGAATGACACAGTAGTTGTCATAGCTATGTCACAGCTCGACGTCACGGTTTGTCATAGCTCGGATAATATATAATGGCGCGTCGGGTCTGTCGGGCCTGCACCTACCTCTTTAATCAGTCCTTTTTCCAAGACTCCCTTCAAATCACGTTGCAAGCTTCGTCTGTTCACATCGGGGCAAAGCCTTTCAAAGTCCTGGATGGTAAGTTTGCCATGTTCAAATAAAAACTCTATTGATTTGTCCTGCCTTTCATTAAGACCGTGTTTTCGCACAAGAACATCCCTGCGGATAACCTGCTCACCTCGTTTCTTTACCTCTATCATTTGAGTTTCGAGGCCGGTAATGAAATAGTCGAGCCAACCGGTTTTGAGGGATATTCCCATTTTCACCCGGCCGTTGACCAGGCGGAGGTGTGACCAGCATGGTCGATAACTAACTGGTGAAAATCCAGTCACGGACCTGAAAGGAGGTAACGTGTAGGCGAAGGCAAGGGTGCCTGAAGAAACTCCCATGTGCTGCCCGATGAGGGAATAACCGGTGTTATGGGAGCCAATGACGGATCTGAAGGAAGCCGTAGTAGTCGTAAAGATGGGAGCCGGTGAAGGTGCGGTGACGTGCCCGAGGGTAAAACTTCCATCAAGTGATCTTGGCAAAATCAGGATTGGAGGCGAAGGGTGGAACATGTTTCCGAGATTTTGTGTTTCGTTATAAACTATCGTTTGGAGATCAGCCCATAAGGGAGCAGCATTGTAGCTGAAAACGTATGCTTCAGCAAAGCGGTGTTGTCGGGATCGGGGATAAGACGATGCAAAAGGAAGTGAAATGAGACAGCAAAATCTGTTCTATGATGAGGATGATATCTTTGGAAGGTTATGTTCGTTGAAGGCTTTAAGTGAAGGCTTCACGGCGGTAAAGAGGAACCATGGTTCCCCCGGTGTCGATGGGATAACCATTGAAGAATTTGAAAGCCCCCTTAAACCGGAACTTAATTCCTTAAAGAAGGAGCTGGAAAGCTGGAGATATACGCAGCAACCGGTCCGTCGGGTGGAAATACCAAAACCCGGCAAGGATGCGGGGGTTCGATTGCTTGGGGTGCCTTGTGTTCGAGACAGAGTAGTCCAGGCTACGCTAAAGCAACTGCCGGAAACCGTCCTCCGGTCGTCCCGCCGGATTCACCGCTGTTTGTTCCTGACTTTCAAGTAATTTCGGCCGAACAAAATATTGAGCTTCTTCATACGGTGCTGCAGCGTCCTGGGATGAACATCCAGGAGCCGAGCCGCGCCCCGGTTTCCTTCCACCCTGCCGTCGGTCATGTCCAGGACCTTTCGGATGTGTGTTGTGATCAATCGGTCAAGGCTCAAGGAACCATCCTCCAGTTGCTCCACGGGGGTGGTCTCCTTGGGCGCCCGCGCCATGGGCCACAGGGAAGAAAAGGTGAGCGGCCCTTTCCCCCCAATGATCAACTCCCGTTCCACGCAGTTTTCCAGTTCCCGAACGTTCCCGGGCCATGGATAGACGTTCAGGGTATCGATGGCCCCCGGCGCCAGCCTGGCAAGATACGGCAATCCCAGTTCACGGCTTTTTTTCCGGATGAAGAAATCCACCAAAAGGGGGATATCTTCCTTTCGTTCTCTCAAAGGTGGGATTATCACGGGAAACACATTGAGACGAAAAAGGAGGTCCTGCCGGAATTCCCCTGTTTTGACCATATCCTCCAGGGGTCTGTGGGTGGCGGCGATGATCCGAATGTCCACCGAAATGGTCCGGGATCCACCCACCCGTTCAACCACCCTGTCCTCCAGGACGCGAAGAATTCTTTTCTGGGCCTCCGGTGAAAGCTCCCCGATCTCATCCAAGAACAGGGTGCCGCCCTGAGCCCGTTCAAATCTCCCACGCAGCTTTGAAACAGCACCGGTAAAGGCCCCTTTTTCGTGGCCGAAGAGTTCGCTTTCAAGAAGGCTTTCCGGAATGGCCGCGCAGTCCACCTTGATCAGGGGGTGCTCCCTTCTTGGGGAGAACCGGTGTATGGCCTGGGCAATGACCTCCTTTCCCACGCCGGTCTCCCCCAGCAAAAGAACCGGACTGCGGGTAGGGGCCACCTGGTGAACCCTGCTCATGACCCCTTTGAGACCCTGCTCGGCACCCACCACCGCATCCCCTTTCAAGTGCATGAGGTCGTCCCGGAGTTGGCGGTAATCGTCGACCAGACGTTCCTTGAGCCTCTTTACCTCCGTGTACTTCAGAAAATTGGCGGCGGCGAGAGCAAAGGGATGGTGGAGGAGGAGCAGCATGCGGGAATGTTCCTCGGTATATTTTTTCCCTCCGGCGTTGGTGACCGCGAGGGTCCCCAGATATTCCCCTTCCAAGATCAAGTCCAGAATCAGGCCCGGCTCGTCGGGCGTTCCCAAATCCCGCGCCACCGGTCTTACCAGTTCATCATGTTTCAATCGGTCGATGACCTGGCACTCGGATTTCCCTTCAAGGCCTTCTATGAATGCGGTAATCCGATCGCGAACGTCGGGGGAAAGCCGTGTCTTGACCGACACCAAAACGCCTCCCTCCGCCTGAACACCGACCACGGTTTCGATGATGCCGAGACCGGAATCAAAGAGATGCAGGCTCAGGCTGTCGGCCGGGATATGATCCCGCAGGTAGAGGAAACATTTATAAAAGGCCTTTTCAATCTCCCTGCTGCTGCAGATGCGGCGGCCCGCTTCATGGAAAAATCGGTATTCATCCACGTCACACCCCTTTCAAAACAATAACTCTACCATATTTGAGAGCATATCGCTACTCTGACATATATGGGAGCAGTTCTCGACGTATTTGAGAGAAAACCTGTTCTTTTCAATGCCCATAGATGGAAAGATAAATGTAACTATCTGATAATAAAAATAAAAGAAAAAACTATGTTATTCGGCACATCCTTTGCTATATTCTTCACTAAAAATACATTTTTTGAGGGCATATTGACAAATCCTGATGCCTCTTTCGCCTCCTGCCTCTCATGCGTTATGCCCTTTTGAGGGGTGCAGGGTATTGCCCGCCTTCGGAGAGACGGACCGGGATCATGGAACCTGGGTCGTGGTAAATCGTCGAAGCTTAAAATGCAAAATCAGGAGGTAAAGAAGGGAGAAAAGACAATGAATAAGATTATCAGTGTTTTGCTGGTGGGCCTTCTGGGTTTCTTAGGCTGTAGCGGCAGTGATACAGAGACAAGCGCTGTTGGTTTTCAAGAAGGGGATCTAGAAACTGAAACCTTCATCATCGATGGTCAAAAAACAACCTTTACCAGCAGGGTCTATAACCTGGCTGAACCAGACGAAGAACCGGTTCTCATTCTCCTACCCTTGGATTCTGCCGACCGTATACTTGGTGTAACAAAGGCGTTCATGGATCAGACCTCAACGAGGGCATGGGTGATAAAAGCTTTTGGTGATAAGTACTACATGTCCGTTAGCGAGCTTGTAAGGCTGGCTACCGGTACGAGCTCACAAGAAGGGTCTGAGATAGACGAAATATCGTATGATAATCTGAATGAACTGGATGAACTGCTGAACACAATTCAACAGTTATTCGGTCCGACCGCAGTTTCTGAACTTCACATTATGCTTGAAGAAATCGGTTTGTCGTTGAAGGAATTCGATTCAATCAATAAAGATGTTCTGGGCGAAGACTATGCCGATAGGATACTCCAGGAATACACAACTCTCGACAACTTATACAGTGATTTTTTGAGCTCTGAGGAGGAGTTATATCAGGAATTCATATCCATTGTTGCGCGCACTGAAAGTGACGTTAAGAGCGTAATCATCGGCAGAATGGGAGTAAGTGTTACGCAATGGATGTATGATCTTTGGAACCTTGGGCCAATAAACGATTACAACCTTTGGATTTGTGCGATCGGAATAGCGCATCCTGAGAATGTCAAAGCAGTTGAACGATGTTGTCGCGCTCATCGTAGAATTACCACCCTAGTGAACAACCTCAGTCAAAAGGGAGGGCAAGTAGAAAGAGTATTCCATTTCGGCTACGATGCGACGGGTATTCATTATCGTTTCAATGCGGAATATGTCTTTCGCGGGCAGCATAGTGTATACCCCGGCAGGTACTGGATACCGAAGTTAAAACTCTCAAATAACGGAGTGTTGACAACGAAACTTTGCCCCCTTTATGCCTATTATCTTCCAAAGGTCACGGTTACCTACAGGCGACCGGTGGATATTTCGCCACAAACAGATAATCCCGTTCCCTCCATGACATTTCGAGTCGATGTCACTTGTTATATGAAATCCGGCTTCTTTTGCACATCCAAGTTCTGGAAAAACAACTACTTCGAATTCAAACTCACGGGCAAAGATGGGATGCAGCTGGTATCGACGGGCAGGAAATAATATCCTTGCCCCTTTTTCTTGGAAGATGATGGCGAAAGTTTGGTCAATTGTTAATAATTATAATGTCTTATGGGGTCAGGTCTACTCTTGATAATACTTCTAATCGCGGTGCACGGTGTCCGGTCAAGTACCTTGTTCCCGCGCGTAGCGCCGGGAACGCCCCGCCTAACCAGCGCCCGCTTTTTAGGGTGTCTGAGTCAAGGCGGTGTTTATGTGGTGGGCTTCAATAGTTCAGGATGTCTTTTAAGATAAAAAAAAGCCCATCGTTCAATGTTATAGCAATACCAATCTTCCCCCATAATTTCCCTTTTATGTGCCAAAAATAAGAGGCCATCGCGCTCTAAAGTAATAACTACACCATCCAATTCACGTTGGCAAAACCATCGACTTATAGTGTTTCTCTCTACATAATATTTTAGGATTATCATTTCATCGTTTGTTAAATCGTCCAGTCTGTTCTCTTGATTCAGTTTCAGCATGTAATCGTTATAAAACGGCTTTAAGCCACTATTGTATAGGTCAACCATTAATATTCCTATGAGCAGAGAGAAAGAACTTATCAAGAGAAACCCCATACGGTTTGCTGTCTTATTATCAAGTTTTGCTATATTGATTTTAGTTAGTATTCTTTTCGGTATAAAGAAGCTTATCATGGTAAAAACTAAAACTCCGAGTAATACTGAGGGAGTCAATCCTGCCAATAAATCAAGAAAAAACTTTCCCACGCCATCCTCCGCCAGATGGTCCGCTATGTGAAAGGGGGAAGCCGCGCGGATACGGTTTTCGGGCGCTAGCCTATCCCCCATGATTTACTTACTGTGATACATAACAAGTTATTGAAGGGACAGATTTAGCCCCATCAATATCCAAAATGGAGCGTTGTCTATAAAAGCAATAATTGTGCCAGAGTACTCATGCTATTATGCAAAGATATCTCGCTCTCCCCTGAATAGAAAAACAGGGTGCAGCGAAACAAACAGCATTTGATGAGATATCCCACATGAAAAACCCCATCGGATCGTTGAGGGTTTATATGGATAAAACAACTATATTTTGAGGATCATATTGGAAGGGCAAGGAATATCAAGAAGAATTGTTAAAGGCTATGCCGACAGACCCTCAATCAGTGCCATGACATTGTAGCCCAGAATATCATGGTTATATCCTCCCTCAAGGAGGGCGAAACATCCGCCGCCTTCCCTTTGGGCGGCGGCTCTTACCAGAGAACCGATCTCTGTGTAATCCCCAGTTTTAAGGGTGCTCCCCCAGTCCTCTTCGTGATTGTCGAAACCTGCACTGATGCCGATGAGATCCGCCTCACATCGCGCCATTTCCCCGGCCACTTCATTGAGGTAGGATTCCCGGTCCCCGGCCTCCACATTATGAACACTCACCCACTCTTCTTCAGAGAAGATGTTGCCGGTCCCGTCGCCGAAATGAAGATCAATGTCCAGGACATAGGCCGTCTTAATTTTCCCTTGATCCTTTAAATATTGCAGAGCAACGGCCATGTTGTTGAAATAGCAGAAGCCCCAGGCGGAATCCCGGGAAGCGTGATGCCCCGGCGGCCGGATGACGCCCATGCATGGCTCCTCAAGCCCGATGGTTGCCGCCTGAACGGCGCCGCCGGCGGCCAGGGCAGCCGCGTCGTAAACCCTTTGGGCCTTGACCCTTTTCAAGTGAGAATCCGTATGAACCGCCTTGATCTGATCCGCCGTGGCCGAAATGGCCTGTACCGTCTCCACGAAAGGCTCAATGACCCCCATAATGGATTCCATTCGGCCCTGGTCGGCTGCGGGATCACTGGCATAGACGGCATAAAACGCCTCGTGAAAAACGATTTTCATGCCTCCCTCCTCCATTTTGAATTTTTGTTTTCAAAAATAGCAACTGTCCTTCATCCTGGGGATGAGAGGGACGGTCTTTTCCATTTCAGTTGATGAATCCACCATGAGATTAAGAACGGAAATCGGAAGATCCGATCTTGAATTTCCCGATCTCTACCCGCCGGATGCGCCCGATGAGTGAAAGGGATGGGGAGACTTTTTGAATGGCGGCAACTACAAATATTGGAAAGACTCAATATGTTGAAAAAGAGCCATAATTGACGCCAACCCCTGTCTCGTCTATACTACATTTTAACGGATGCAAAGACCTATCCTCTTAGCTTCTAAACCGGTCTTTCCTTAAACTTGGAGGGCGGCAGCAATGAAATGGACCGAGCTTCCCGAAACAGCCAATTTCTGCCTCAAATGCGGACAGCGACTGACTGTAGGGACACCGCCTCCCAGACCCGGCCCCATCCGTGAAACCGAACGAAAACGGGTTACCGCGCTTTTCGGCGTGCCCATGGCACACGTAGACGATCCCGTAAGGACGATCCTGGCCTCATTGGAGATTCACCTTTTCGTTGACGCATTAAGTCCTCGCTATGAAATGAAGGTAGGCCGCGCACAATGACCACAAGCCGGACATTGGAAAGGAAGTTGATGGAATGAGCGCCAAAACGAAGATTCTCTCTGTTTTGATTCTGTTGAGTATTGTGGATATGGTCATCCCCTTCCCGATTCTCGGAGTGATCCTTATGGGTGTTCTCTTTAACAAACCTCCTTGGTTTGAAAAACTATTCCGCGAAATATACCATGGTCAATGAGGGGGAAACCTGGGAATCCTTGAACAATCCCTGATCCATGTATTGTGGAACGTTCTTCAGAATATAAGTTGCAGGGTGGTGTAATGTTTAAAATTGATCAATTCCCACAGGGGCGCAGGCGTGTTATGAATGTCGCAAAACTCGGACGTCTTATGGACGCGCTGAGGGCGCCTTTCCTCCAGATCCGCCAGCCATGATATCCTCGTATAGCCCCCTCACCTTCTCCCGAGGCATTTTCTGTTTCCAATCGGTTCCCAGCGCGTTTTCCCACAACGGGTCCAACATCAGGGCCACATCGATCATTTTTTCCACTTCTCCGGAGTTCACATCATCCAGGCCGTTTCGGGAAAGTTCGATGCCGTGCTTCTCCATCATTTGGTGGAACTCTTTGACGCCCTCCGGATAATAGGCTTCAAGACAGTCAAAGGCCAGGCAGTTGCCGATGCCGTGGTGAATCCCCCGCACAAATGCCAATCCGTAGGACAAGGCGTGGCAGATACCCACCTGGGAATAGGCGATGCTCATGCCCCCTAAATAGGAGGCCATCATCAATTTGTCTTCCCTGTCGGCGCCTTCTTCCAAAAAAACCTCCCGACAGAGTTCAATGGCTTTTTCCCCATGGACCTGGCTAAAGGCGTTGAGGTAAGTGCCGGTCAACGATTCCACGCAGTGGATATAACAGTCCATCCCCGTATAGAAATGCTGATCATTGGGCGCCCCGGCTGTCAATTCCGGGTCCAGCACTATCTGGTCAAACACCGTGAAATCGGAATTCAGTCCCAATTTTTTTTCAGGCCCTGACAGTACGGTGGTTCGGGACACTTCAGCACCAGTACCCGAAAGGGTCGGGACCCCCACATGGAAGATCGCCGGATTTTTGATAAGGTCCCACCCCTGGTAATCCACTGAAGAACCGGGATTGGTCAGCATCAGTGAAACGGCTTTGGCCAGATCCATGGTGCTCCCCCCGCCGATGCCGATCACCCCATCCGGCAAACGGTCTTTGGTCCCCTTGACCTGATGGGTCAACTCATCCACATAATGGGTGGTGGGTTCATGGTCCACATTCACCCAAATGAGCAAATCCTCAGTGCCTGCGGGGACCTTATCCTTAAGGGGCTTTTCCATGAAGACATCGTCCACCAGAAAAACCATGAATCCATCCATGCCTTTTCTTCGTTCAACCAGGAGATCAGAGAGTTGTGCAAAGCATCCCCGGCCAAAGATGACGCGGGAAACGGTTTTGAAATTTCGAAACATATGGTTACCATCCTAAGGCGGCAAGCCGCAGTTTAAGGTTTAAAGTTTAAAGTTTAAAGTTTAAGGTTTTTCAGTCAATGAACTTCTTGTTTTTTCTGACAGAAAACCAGGTGATGAGGTACTAATTTAAGCTATTAGCCGTTAGCTATCGGCTCAAAACAGCCGTCATTTTATCGATTCGCTGGGCAACATCATCTTGGGTCCAGGAAAGCTTGATGAGCATGGAAATGGTCCTGCTCATGATGCCGTCCGATTGGGCCAGGCTCAGATTCTCATAGTCGGGACGGGTTTCAAAAAGGGTCAGGGGAAGCGGCGCCGCCGATTTCAGACCCAGGATATGGTCCCACTGGCGGATATAGTGCCAGTTATTGCGATACCAGTAAAAACATCCGTCCACCCCGGCAGCGGCCAGTTTACCGGACGCTTTTACGGCAGTGGCTTCATCAGGCAGAAAAAAGGAGAGAAATGTCGCAGAGTCCCCCTCTTCATCGGGGATTTTTCTGAATCCCAGACCCGGAATCCGTCCCAGGGCCTCTTTCAGTGCTCCTTTGTGGGCCCGCTGGATTTCCAGCATCTTATCCAGCTTTCTCAACTGGGCCAACCCCACCGCCGCGTTCAATTCACTGATGCGATAGTTTACCCCCATAATGGCATGCCCTTCGGCACCCCGGTCATCACCCACATGGTCGTGGCCGTGATCCGCATAGGCATCCGCGATTTCATAGATCTTGGGATCATCGGTGACGATACCGCCCCCCTCCCCGCAGGTAACGGTTTTGACGGGATCAAACGAAAAGCAGCCGACCTTACCGAATGTTCCCAAATGTTTTCCATTAAATGAGCCCCCGAGGGCCTGGCAGGCATCTTCTATTAAGATGATGCCTTTTTGATCACAAAAGGCCTTAATGCGATCTATTTGAGCCATTGCACCGCACATATGCACCACCAGCACGGCCTTGGTGCGCGGGGTCATGGCTTTTTCGAGGGATTCCGGGTCGAGGCACAGTGTTTCATCAATGTCGGAAAAGACCGGTACCGCACCCGCACTCATCACCGCCTCTACAGTCGCCACAAAGGTGAACGGCGGGACAATGACTTCATCACCCATCCCCACACCGCAGGCTGCCAATGCCACAGAAAGGGCCGCCGTTCCACTGGAACAGAGATGGCAATGGCGTGCCCCGATCTTCTCAGCCAGTTCTTTTTCAAAGGTTCTGGCCTTCCAGTGATTGTTTCGGACCTGATCAAAACCGTATCGAAACAATACGCCGGAATCGAGGACATCATTCACCTCTTTTCGCTCTTCATCCCCAAATATTTCAAAACCGGGCATACACACCCCTCCCCATCGTTGATTGATGCTTGTTGATTGTTGATTTGCGATATGTTATACGCCAAAAATCAATAATCATCAATCATCAATCAAATGAAATCCATGGATTCCCAACAAAAATCATCAATCATCAATCATAGATCAACAATCAAAACAGTATTGCTATCATGGATTCTCTTTTGCCTCTGCGGATGCGGGAAACCGCTCCCCGAATTAGACCCGAACCGTTTTGCATCCTCGGCCCCCGGAAAATACTACAAAAGCGAAACAAAACCCAAAAAAAGCCCTCCCCTTCCGCTGGAGAAAAATACAACCCTCGATGCCGAAAATCTGAACCCCCCAGCCAAAAGGCTAACGCTTTCGGATCTTGTGGATGTGGCCCTTCGCATCAACCCTTCCACCCAGTCTTCCTGGGAGCAGGCCCGGGCGGCGGCAGCGGATTGGGCTGTATCCCGAGGGGACTATTACCCCACCGTCAGCGGTGATGCGAGCGGGTACGGCATGGGCGGTGATTCATCCAGCGGATATTACGGCACTGTGGGATTAAGTTTGAGCTACCTGCTTCTCGATTTCGGTGGCCGGGCCGCCACGGCGGAAAGCGCCCGACAGGCGCTCATGGCGGCCAACTGGAATCATAACCAGGGCATTCAGGACATCCTTCGCAATGTCCCTCAGGCCTACTACACCTATTTTGGTAATCGGGCGCAGGTTCGGGCATCGGAAAGCGATCTGGAGGAGGCCCTGACCAGCCTCAAATCCACGGAGCAGAGAAAAAATGCCGGCGTCAGTACCATCGCGGACGTACTTCAAGCCCGCGCCAGAGTGGACCAGGTGCGGTTGGATCTGGTTTCCAACAGGGGTGCTGTAAAAATTTCCAGGGGGAATCTGGCTACTGCGGTGGGTTGGCCGGCCAATGCCAATTTTGATGTGGCGGAAGGACCCAACACCCTGCCTTTAAGCGCCATGGCCGAAAATACCCAAACCCTCATCAGCCTGGCCCTGCGAGACCGCCCGGACCTGGCGGCTGCCCGGGCCGCCGTTCAAAAAAACCGGGCAGAGCTTAAGAAGGCCGAGTCCGACCTCTGGCCCAAGCTGGTGGCCACCGGAAATGTGGCATGGTCCAGCATCAGCGCCTCGAATCTTTTTGAGGACGGCGGGAGCATCAGCGATTCCGGTGTGAGCTATTATGGGGGACTGTCACTGCAGATTCCCATTTTTGAAGGATTTTCCTTGCGCAACAACATAAGAGCAGCAAAAGCCAGGGTGAAAGCCAGCCGCGCCGATCTCAGGCAAAAGGAAGAATCGGTAATTTCAGATGTGTGGTCTGCCTTCTACAACATGCAGACCGCGGCTCAACAAGTGGACTCCAGTGAAACCCTGCTCATCAGCTCCAAGGAGTCATTCCGGGTTTCTCTTGCCCGCTATCGCGCCGGTGTCGCGGAAATCGTGGAACTACTCAATGCCCAAAGTACGCTCACTTCGGCCAGGGCCCAGCGGGTCCAGGCCCAGACGGATCTTTTCATCTCCTACGCTGAACTTATGCATGCCATCGGCGCCGAACTTCCGGCGGATGGCTTAAATAAAATGTCCATGTCTCAAACCCATAGGGAGGTTTCCGCCAATGGCCGTTAATCGCCGGATCGGAAAAACAACTTCAATCATTTTCCTGGCAACGGTTACCCTTTTTGCAACGGTTGCGCTCTGGGGATGCAAGAAGGAAAAAAAACAAGCGGCCGCACCACCGCCTCCCACGGTGACCGTTGAGAAGGTGGTTCTCCAGACGGTTCCCATTCATCTCAAGTACGTTGCCACCACCGAATCCATCAAAACCGTGGACATCCGGGCCCGGGTGGAGGGGTTTCTGGAAGAACGCCGGTTCGTGGAAGGGGATGATGTCAGCAAGGGGGATATTGTTTTCGTCATTGAAAAGGCGCCCTATGAAGCGCAGCTGGAAATGAGCCTGGCCCAGCTGGCCCAGGACAAGGCGGCCCTTTCCTTTGCCAGTGACCAGGTAAAACGGTACAAACCCCTTGCGGAACAGGATTTCGTGACCCAGGAATCCCTGGATGATTATATCACCAAGGCCCGGGAGGCAGCCGCTATGGTTAAGGCCGACCTGGCCCAGATCAAGCAAAACCGGCTGAACCTGGGATACTGCACCATGTACGCTCCCCTGGACGGTCGCATCGGCCGAACCCTGGTCAATGTGGGCAACCTGGTTGGCGCGGGGGATAGCACCAAACTGGCCACCATTGTGCAACTGGATCCCATGTACGTTTATTTCAGTCCCAGCGAAAAGGACCTGCGCCTGATTATGAAATACCGCCAGGAAAAGGACATCCCCGTGGACATTATTCTGAGTGACGACACGAAGCATCCCCATCCTGGAAAGGTCGATTTTATCGACAACACCGCCGACCCCAAAGCGAATACCATCAACATGCGGGCCGTTATCTCCAATCCCGAAAAGACACTTCTGCCGGGCATTTATGTTCAAGCCAGTCTCTTTTTGTGTGACGTACCAAACACCCCGCTGATAACGGAAAAAGCCATCGCCGAGGACCAAACCGGCATGTACGTCTACGTGGTGGGAGAAGACAACAAGGTGGAACAGCGGCCGGTCGAGGTGGGATTTCTGTATAAACATCAGAAAATCATCTGGAAAGGGTTGAAGGCGGGAGAACGGGTCATTACCGAGGGTCTTCAAATGATCAGGCCGGGCATGACCGTCCGGATTGCGGACGCGAAACAGAAAAACCAGGGGAAAGCCAAAGCTTCAAACGACCACGCAACCAGCAAACAACCGGCTTCAAAAACGAAACACGTCAAATCTAAAACAGAAGCACATTCCGGAACGGAAAAAGGGAGCGGCAAATCGTCCGAATCCGGAAAATAAGCTAGCCCTTTCGAGGAAACCCCATGTTCGTCGATTTTTTCATTGACCGGCCCATTTTCGCAGGCGTCATTTCCATTGTCATCTCTTTGGCCGGCGCCGTGTGCATCATGCTGCTCCCCATTGCTCAGTTCCCTCAGATCACACCGCCAACGGTCCAGGTTAAGGCCACCTATACGGGCGCCAGCGCGGAAGTGGTGGAACAAACCGTCACCACCCCCATTGAGGAACAGATTAACGGGGTGGAAGGCATGACCTATATGTCGTCCATCAGCTCCAGTGACGGCACCAGCAACATCACGGTCACCTTTGATGTGGGCTATGATCTCGACATCGCCGCCGTGGATGTTCAGAACCGGGTGACCATGGCCCTGCCCCAGGTACCCAATGATGTGCGAAAATACGGCGTCACCACCCAGAAACAGTCCCCCGATTTTGTTTTAATCATCTCCTTGTATTCCACCAACGGCGCTTATGACGACCTGTTTCTCAGCAATTACGCATCCATCAATATCGTGGATACCCTCAAACGCCTTCCCGGTGTGGGGGACGTTCAAATATTCGGTGAAAAAAAATACGCCATGCGGTTGTGGCTCAACCCCAACAAACTGACCAGCATGGAAATGACCGCCATGGATGTGATCCAAGCCGTCCAGGAACAGAACGTTCAGGTGGCCGCCGGAAAAATCGGCGATTCACCCAGTCCACCCGGCCAAACCTTCACCTATACCATCAACGCCCTGGGCCGTCTTTCCACACCGGAGCAATTTGAAGACATCATCATTCGCACCCGGACCGACGGGTCCGTGGTGCGGGTCAAAGACGTGGGACGTGTGGAACTGGGAGCCGAAAACTACGGCTGGTACGCCCATCTAAACGGCGGAAAAGCCGCTTGTATCGGCGTCTTTCAGTTACCAGGGGCCAACGCCCTGCAGGTGGCTAAAGAAGTGTACGCCAACATGGAACGGCTTTCAAAGCGATTCCCCGACGGCCTCAAATACGCGGTCAGTTACGACACCACACTTTTTGTGAAGGCATCCATCAAAGAAGTGGTCAAGACCCTCTTAGAAGCCATGCTGCTGGTATTTCTGGTGGTCTATGTATTTCTTCAGAACTGGCGGGCCACCCTCATTCCCGCCATCGCCATTCCCGTATCCCTGGTGGGAACTTTTGCGGTACTGAAAGCCTTCGGGTTTTCCATCAACACCCTGACCCTGTTCGGGCTGGTCCTGGCCATTGGTATTGTGGTGGATGACGCTATCATCGTGGTGGAAAATGCCTCCCGTTGTATGGACGAAAAAGGGATGGGGCCCAAAGAAGCCACCAAAGAAGCCATGCGGGAAGTGACGGGTCCCATCATCGCCACCACCCTGGTTCTCATGTCGGTCTTTGTTCCGGTGGCATTCATGCCCGGCATTACCGGGCAGCTCTACCGGCAGTTTGCCCTCACCATCGCCTTTTCCGTCGGCATTTCCGCCATTAACGCCCTTACCCTGAGCCCGGCCCTGTGTGCGGCCCTGCTTCGACCCACCCCCAAACGCCAGGCCTGGTTTTTCCGAAAATTCAACCAGGTCTTTGACTGGTGCCGAAACCAGTACCTGAAAGGGGTCCGGTGGTTTATCAAGGCCTGGGTACTGGTGCTGCTGGTTTTCGCAGGGCTTTTATTTGCCACCTATTATATGTTTCAACTGGTTCCCACCGGGTTCGTGCCTTCAGAAGATCAGGGTTATTTCATGGTGATGATCCAGACCCCTGAAGGGGCATCCCTTGAACGAACGAAAAAGGTCTGTGATCAAGTTGAAAAAGCTCTTGAACACATGGCCGGCATCGACAGCATCGTCATGATCGGCGGGTACAATCTTTTAAACGCCGCCAATGATACGGCGTCGGCGGCAGCCTTCGTAATGCTGGATCCATGGGACGATCGAAAGACGCCCCAACTGAGCCTTAACGGCATCATGGGGACTTTCATGGGTGAGGTTCAGGGGATCAATGAAGCCATCATCATCCCCTTTCCCCCGCCGCCCATTCAGGGGCTCAGCACCACCGGCGGGTTTGAATTCGAGCTGCAGGATCTCGCGGGCGGAAGCCTGGTGAAACTTCGCGCCATGGCGGAAAAATTCATGGCCGCCGGCCGTGAAAATCCGGTGCTCACCCCCTTAAACACCACCTTTGAGGTTAACTACCCGCAGTTTTACATTGAGCTGGACCGCACCAAGGCCAAAAGCCTGAAAGTGGACATATCCGATGTATTCAACACGCTTCAAACCTTTCTGGGAAGCATGTACGTAAACGATTTTAATAAGTATGGACGGGTTTACCGGGTTTTTCTTCAGGCGGAAAAGGATTATCGGGCCAAACGGGAGGACATCAGCAAACTTTATGTTCGTGCTGCGGACGGCAGTATGGTGCCGCTGAGCGCAATCGTCAAGGTCAAACAGGTCCGAGGTGTGCAGAACGTCAAACATTACAACTTGTTTCGGACCGTTTCCCTCTACGGCGGCAATACCCCCAGCTATAGTTCGGGAGAGGCCATCCAGGCCATGGAAGATATATCCGCAAAACTTTTGACAAACGAATACGGATACGATTGGACCGCGACGGCCTATCAGGAAATCAAGGCCGGCGGCATGGCGCCTTACATCTTCAGTTTGGCCCTGATCTTTGCATTTTTGTTTCTCGCGGCCCAGTACGAAAGCTGGGTCATGCCTCTCATGGTCATGCTGGCAGTCCCCCTGGCCATTCTGGGGGCCCTTGTGGCGCAGCACCTCCGTGGCATCGCCAATGACGTTTACTGCCAGATCGGGCTGGTGATGCTCATTGGCCTTGCCAGCAAAAACGCAATCCTGATTGTGGAATTCGCCCGGGAATTGAGGGAACAAGGGATGTCCATCGTAGATGCCGCGGTTAACGCATCAAGGGAACGCTTACGTCCCATCCTCATGACAGCCTTTGCCTTTATCCTGGGGGTGGTCCCCATGGTGGTGGCCACCGGTGCCGGTGCCGCCAGCCGGCACTCGCTGGGAACAGCGGTGTTCGGCGGCATGCTCGCCTCCACCTTTCTGAGCCTGGTGCTGGTGCCGGTGCTCTATGTTGTTCTGGAGAGGCTCAGAGAACGAAAAGGAAAGGGGTCTAAAAAGGATGGCGTCACCAGCGAAACAAAAACCACCTCCATGGCGCAAGGCCCTTCAAAAGTCTGATTTATTGGTGTATAGTTCATTGAAGAAATAACTTGAACTATAAATCGACAACTGTAAACGTTTACAAATTGGCGCTGCCTTGTTTCAGAAAGGAGATTCCAAAATGAAATTCCTTAAACCCTTATTTTTTCTAACAGGCATTTTCATGGTTCTGTGGGTTATCCCGGGATGCCTGGGAAACTACGGCAAAATCAGACTGGCAACAGGTGATCATAACGCAACCATTCAAGATCTAAAAGATAACTGGGAAAATTACGATATTCTTTATGCCGGTCTCGCAACCAATACACCCTCCGCCCTCATGTTCGGCCCCAGGGCTGACGGAAAACGTCTGATCGGTAAGAAATGGATGCCCGTAACCGACCGGTCTGTTGTTGAGGAAATCATCGAGTGGCTGAATGCCTATGCGAATTTTCCACCCACTCTCTATGAAATCCTGAGCCCCGAAAATGTCTTTTTCGGCTACATCTATACGTCACCGACAGAAAAGATTGTGATCAAACAGCTCGATCCTGAAACCCTGGAGTTGGAAAACATTCCGCTGCCACCCATCGATTACGGTCCTGGCGGAGGATGGAACTAAAATGACCCCCTTACTCGCTATCGTGGGGCGGCCCAATGTGGGGAAATCGACCCTTTTCAACCGCCTGACGCGGTCGAAAAGGGCCCTGGTGGACGATCGTCCGGGCATTACCCGGGATCGACTGCATGGGGTCATTACCCATGAGGGCCTTCAAATGACCCTGGTGGATACGGGCGGTTTTGAAGATCTCGGTCAGGACCCCCTTCAAAAAGGGGTGAGGGCACAGGTGGAAACGGCCATTTCTGAAGCGGATCGGGTCATTTTCATGGTGGACGGCCGTGAAGGGGTATTGCCGGGCGACGAGGAGATGGCCCGTATACTGCGGCGAACGCAAAAAAAGGTCTTTCTGGCTGCCAACAAAATCGACGGGCCTGAAAATGAGCACCTGGCCAACGACTTTTATCAACTGGGCTACAAAACGGTTTACGCACTATCCGCAGCCCATGGTTACGGCGTCAAGACGCTTCTTCATGCGCTGGCCAAGGGCCTTTCCCCATCCCGGGATATTTCAGAGAGCTCTGACGAGATTCGCGTGGCTGTTCTGGGGAAACCCAACGTGGGTAAATCATCCCTCATCAACCGAATCCTCAAGACCGATCGGCTGGTGGTCAGTGAATTGCCCGGAACCACCCGCGATACGGTGGATGCGACCTTTTCTTATGGCGGCAGAAAATATCTTCTCATCGATACCGCCGGCATTCGCCGAAAAAGCCGGGTCAGGGAAAAAATCGATAAATTTTCCATGATCAAGGCCATCAAAAGCCTGGATCGCTGCCACGTGGCGGTGCTTCTGCTGGATGGCGCAGAGGGGGTTTCGGACCAGGATGCGCGCATCTGCGGCTACGCATTTGAAAAAGGGCGGGGTCTTGTTGTGGCGGTCAATAAATGGGATTTGGTCAAAGGGAATACGGAAAAAAAGGAGCAATTGGAAAGGGGCATTCAAAGACAACTGAAATTCATCGCTTTCGCCCCCAGAATCAACCTATCCGCCCTCACCGGTGAGCGCGTCATAAAACTCTTCTCCAGAATTGATTCGGTTTATGATCAGTTCTCGAGGCGGATCAGTACAGCCCTTGTGAACCGAGCCATCCAGGAGGTCATCGAAAAACATCCGCCCCCCAGAATCGGCCGTGGAAGACTCAAGTTTTATTATGCCACCCAGACCCGTACAAAGCCGCCCACATTTACGGTGTTCGTCAACAGGCCGGACATGCTCCATTTCTCTTACGAACGCTTTTTAAACAATCAGTTGCGGGTTCACCTGGGGCTTACCCGAACCGCCATAAAACTGTTATTCAGAGAAAGATAAATTGAGGCAACTGTTAAAAACCGGAGGCTTCGAAATATGAATATAAAGATCAATATCGGAACCTTGACCTTTGACGCCGAGCTGCATGATACGCCAACCGGAGAAATGGTTTTTGATGTCCTTCCCCTGAACACTTCCTTTGATACCTGGGGTGATGAGATCTACTTTTCCATTCCCGTGGCAGCGGAACTGGATGAAACCGCCAGTGAAGAGGTGTTCATGGGAGACCTGGGATACTGGCCGACTGGGAAAGCCTTCTGTATTTTTTTCGGCCCCACCCCCATGAGCACACTCGGCAAGATAGTGCCGGCAAGTGCTGTCAATGTAATTGGAAAGGTCCACGGGGATGCTCTGCGGCTGAAAGAAGTCATGCATGAGACGCAGGTGATGGTGGAGAAAGCCTGAAAAAGGGCTTTCTTATTTACTGTCGCAGAAGCGGCAGTAAAGCGAAAAGATTATCCCCTGCAAAAAAGTGCGCGAGGCTGAACATGGGGCCCACCAGGATCCGGCCGATAATCCCGGTGTGGGCAAAATTATCCAGCATAATGATGCCGATGAGGACCAGAGGTCCGTAGCGTCCCCACTGCCGAAATTTTCTTGCCGCCTCGACGGGCAGGAGGTTTTCAAGCACATGTGATCCATCGAGAGGCGGAAGGGGCAGGAGATTAAATAGACCCAGCCCAAGATTCATGAGGATGAGCCACAACAACGCCTGCAGGTAAACTTCCATGGGAAGAAAAAGGAAACGGATAAGCATCCCGGCAACAAGTGCCACACACATATTGGCCATGGGTCCTGCAAGGGCCATAAGAATCACATCTTTTCGGGTATTCTTGAAATACCGGATATCCACGGGTACCGGTTTGGCCCAACCGAAATTGAACAAAAAGAGACAGATTGCCCCCAGGGGGTCGATGTGAATAAGGGGATTGAACGACAATCTGCCCATCTGCTTTGCTGTGGGATCCCCCAGTTGGAAAGCGACACGGCCATGGGCATACTCATGGATGGTAATGGCGAAGAGCAGTACGGGGATTTTGACAATCCACTGTGAGATATCAAAGGACATCTTTGGCCTCTTTAGGCAACCCATTAACATGATGTTGCATTGACAAAAATTTATTTCAGGCACTACATAACAGTAAATCATGTTTGCAGCAAGCGCGAAAAAATGTTCTCCCTTTCCTTTTCTAAAAGGAGGCCTTCCAGTTGCTTTTTTTTAAGAGAATTGATAAAATGAAGAAAGTTAAAATGAATGGGTCAAAAATCACGCCGAAAAAAAATACCACAACGGGTGTGTCTGCGACCGCGAACATGCCTGCTACCCGGGGACAAGAGAAAAAAGGAACTCCGCACATGCGACGGGAAAGAATAAAAATTGATCTTCTGATTCATGATCTGAAGGTCCCGCTTGCCGTGATTGAGGCAGGCCTGACTTCCATGATGAACCGGCAGGAAAAATATGGGCCCATTACAGAAAAACAGGAACGTGTTTTCAAGCGCGCGCTTCGAAACACGAAAGTCCTCAAGGCTCTGGTTGGCGATGCACTTGAATTGGGAAAATCAGAGGAAGGCATTGTGTTCTTCTCTAATTTCCCATTGGCCGATTTAATTGAAGAAACCCTCGTGGAAATTTTGGATCTGACCGATACGGTCATGTCCGAAAAGCTCAAGAAATGTGAAAACCTGATGCATTTAAAAAAAACACTGGAAGAAAAGGACGTCATTCTTTCTATTGATGAAACACTGTGGGGACAGAAAATCCGCCAGGATGAGACGAAAATCAAACAGATTTTGAGAAACCTTCTGAGCAATGCATTAAAATATCGAAAAAGCCGTGTTGAACTAAGCGTTGACTGCAAAGAAGGTTTTGTCGTTTTTTCGGTACAAGACGATGGTGCAGGAATTCCCGCTTCCTACCACAAAAAGATTTTTGATTGTTATTTCCAGTTGGACGCGACCAGCACCTGCAGCGTTAGAGGTCACGGACTGGGCCTGGCCGGCGTGATGGTTCTGGTGGAAGATCTGGGGGGTGAAATGCTACTGGACAGTGATGAGGGGCAGGGAGCGAAATTTCTCGTCAAAATACCCCTCAAGACCGACACATAAAGGATTTTTTCCGTCCTTTCACATCATATCTTTCAACTCACTTTGGGTGGGTCTATATTTATTGTCAAACTCCTTCCAGAATTCTTCGTGTTTATCTTTCCAGCCCTTTCCGAATTTCCGATCAAAGAATGGTTCAAGTTTCCCAAACCAGTCCGCCGGTTTATCCGAACCCCCTTGGACCGTCCGCAGGACATCCGCCACATAGGTTTCAATTTCGGAGATCTTATCTTTGGGCACATAACTTCGGGCGCCACCGGTTATGGATTTCACCAGGTTTTCCGGATTTACCGCATGGGCCGTGAGCATCAATGCGGGGATCCCCTTTTCATTTGTCATTTTAAGGAGCTCGTATCCGTTAACCCCCATGATATCCAAAATGGCCAGATCGTACTGGTTTCTATCCAAGAACTTCTGAGCTGTTTCAAAATTTGGCGCCGTATCAATGAAGCACATGTCCAGTATTTCCACCAAAGTTTCTAATATGTCTGGTTCATCGTCAACAATCAGAACCCTTTTTCCCTTAAGAATCTCTTCCATGCACAGCCCCCCTTTCTCATGGTATCGGAATTGGGGTGATACTAACCTCATGGAACCTTTACAGTCAATATTTTTGTTCCATCTCCAGCACTTTCAAAAAACCAAACCGGCAACCGTTGACGAAATTTCAAACCCTGGTTGACATCACCAACGGCATTGCTTAACCTTTCAGTATTAGAATCATATCAGCTTCTAGCAGCAAAAGAGACTTACCAAGTAACTTTAAGTAATTACAGGGAGAGAAAATATGGACTTCGTTGAAAAAGCGAAAATCAGGCTGGATCACTGGATCACCCATAACGACCACCATCACGAAGAATACGATCTTTTTGCAGAACAACTGGAGGATGCAGGTAAAAGCGAAAGCGCCAAAGCAATCAGGGAAATGATTGAATTAAGTGTAAAATCCACCGACTGTCTGCGGGATGCACTGAAAAACCTTTAAGTTTTTCTAAATGATACCCGGAGACTATTTATAAATCTCAGGAAGTGGGGAGAAAAATCATGTGTGAAGCCCATGCCTACCTGTTAAGGGACAAAACCGAGGAAAAGATACTGGAAAGTGTCGATCTTGTGGAAATGGATGGTGAAGACATCAGGATGGTCAACATCTTTGGGGAACAAAAAACCATCCGGGGAAAACTGACCCGTTATGATAACCGAGAAGGAAAAATAATCATCGAGCCCATCTGAAATCCACGGGATGTTCGTTCAAAATACCAGCGAGGCCTTTCATCATGACCGAGTCTTTTGAAAAAGCGGCTGAGATTATTCTTGCAGCTAAATTGACCCTGGCCCTGACCGGTGCAGGCATTTCCGTGGAATCCGGCATTCCGGATTTCAGGAGTGCCGAAGGGCTGTGGTCAAAGTTTGACCCGGCTGAATATGCCACCATTGAGGCTTTCAGGGCCGATCCTCAAAAAGTATGGGAAATGCTCAGGGAAATGGGCGAGGTTGTCAGTCGTGCCGAACCCAACCTGGCCCACAAAGGCATGGGTGAACTTGAGCTCATGGGTTGCCTTCATTGTATCATCACCCAGAATATCGATAACCTTCATCAGGCCGGGGGTTCAAGGGATGTGATTGAGTACCACGGGAATGCCAGCACCCTCTCCTGCCTGTGGTGTGGCAGGAGATACCCGGCAGCGAATAAACAAAACGAGGATCTTCCCCGGTGTGAATGTGGCAAAGTTCTGAAACCGGATGTCATCTTCTTTGGAGAAGCGATTCCCGAAGAAGCCATGAACCGGTCTTTTCAACTGGCATCTTCTGCCGGCGCACTCCTGGTGGTGGGCACTTCCGCCGTGGTATCCCCGGTCAACACCATTCCCTCCATCGCCAAACAAAATGGCGCCGGGATCATTGAAATCAACAAAGAAAAAACCCACCTAACGAATACCGTCACGGATATATTCCTTCAAGGCAACGCTGGAGACATAGTTCCTCAGCTGGTAAAGGCTGTCAAACGAAAAAAAGGAATGGATACCTGACACCCGAGATTCATTATTCATTGACAAAATTCAAAAAATCGCTACAGTGTTGAATTTCGTGTTTCGACATCTACAAAAAAACGGGGCGCTCCTCTTATGTTTGCGCCCTCTGAAGCGCCGCTTCGCACTGTGTTGGATTGCCTTTGTTGGATTGCCTTGGTCGATGAGTTGAGGAATGATCGTTGCTGGCCATTAAAATAGAACAAAAAGCCCTGGAAGATGCCTGCAAAGAAATCATTGAAAGCATTTTGATCTGTCTGCCCAATGCCTTTAAAGGAACCGTATACCGTATCGGCATTCTACCCGAGATGGTGACGACCCGGATCACATCGGGAATTATTGATGAAAACAGGCAGAAGATTTCTTGGGGCCTCCCTGAAGTATCAGATTACAACCCCCCTGGGAAGCCATGGATTGCGTACCGTGATGAACCCGATCGACCCCTGGAAGCCATGGCCTGGTGTGTGGAAAGGCAGTCCAGCTGGACTGCTGAAGATCCACGAAACGACTCCCGAAGCGTCAGGCTTCAGGTGGAGGGCATCTGGAAAGACTTCCATCACATGGAACCGGTGCTGATCCGAAAAAAGGATCTCTACCTGGGTGAAATGCAGCCGATGGTTTATCCCAGGAATTTTGCGGGGGAAACCATTTGGGAAAACAGCGATTACGTTGTTGCTGCGGTCATCAAAATTCACTTTCAACCCTATTCCATCAAAATCGGAGGGACAGAAACCAAGGTCATAAAGCGGCTGTCCCGGGCCCTGGGAACAGAACTGCTTTCGTATCAGTTAAAAGAGCAATCCCTTGAAGCGACCCGAGCTCTGGCTGATGACAGGCTTCATTCCTGCAATATACTGGCCGATTCCCTCAGGAATGTGATCACCAAGTCCGGCTTGATTTTTTCGCTGATCAAACTGGAGTTAGGGTTTTTAAGGGATCAATGGGAAAAAACGCTCCTCAAGGGAACGGAGGAAGCGTACCTTCGCCGGGGCGCCATTCAAAACCTGAACAAACTTCTCCTGAATATAGAAGAAGTCTCAGACAACGATTTGACAACAGACCTGATGCGGATGCAAAACCGGTTTCTCGAACTCCACCCTTCGCCCGAACAGGGTAAAAGCTGGTTGAAAATGAAGATCGAAGACAAGTGGCACGCACTTATTCGCAAGGGAATGATTGACGAAAAACAGGCAAAAATGGTACATGGCGAGATTGAAGATCTGAATAAATCCCTCTATCTCGGTGGAGATCCCGGCCTGCTCGCTGGGTATGATCAATTACCCGGATCCATAAAAACCGAGTGGGTTGACCTTCTCTACAAAGATAACGATGTTTTCAGTTTACATCGCTTGAATCGCCTGGTGGAGTTGCTGAATGAACATCGTTTCAGTCTTCCCCACAAAGAAAAGTCAAGTGAGAGCCTTATACGCCTAAAAGCCATGGCCGAAATTTTCGGACAGCTGGAGGAAAAAACCAACGTTGTTTTAAGGGAAGTATTGAACGGACACAACAATAAAACGAGTTGACCCTTTTCCACAATTTTATACAGAGTGAGCCATAATATTTTCTTCGCGCCTGTAGCTCAGTTGGATAGAGCAGCGGACTTCTAATCCGCAGGTCGGGTGTTCGAATCATCCCAGGCGCGCCAGCTATTTCAAGTACTTAGCCGTTTTCGGTTGAGTCCTTTTTTGGTTTTGAACGTCATTTGGTACACTCCTGGTACACTTTTATTAATTCTAACTCTAGAAAACCGAGCCCCTTAGCATACTTTACTTTTTCATCAATAAAGATTTTTAACTTTCAACCCCCATACGCAATATCCGAAAAAACACCCTCATCAATCCAATCTGGGTATTTTGTGGATTTTGCGGGAGACATTCAGAATTCTTTTTTCATCGAAAACTGTCCCTTTTGTCGCACTCAGGACCGCTGTCAATTATATTCAGGAAACATGCCAAGGTCGCCGCTTCATGCCGATCAGACCCGCCCACGGGCAGTCCGTCAGAGCCCTTTCTGTGGCAACCATCAAAATAAGTTCCCAATCGCTTCTATTTTGAGAGATAACCCGCATTTTCAGGGGTAAACCGGTTGTTTTTGAGCCAAAACCCGCAGTCCTGTCAAGAAAAAGTTGTTGAATGTCGTTTTTTTTGATAATATCCGCCCCGTATCTTCGATGGGGTGAAGGCGTTCTTCTTGTCCCCATTGGGGTGGCAGAACGGGACGCCCTGTTGCCTGCCCCTGTTTTTAGTTTGGATCTTCACACCCACATTGGAATGGCGATCAGAGTTCTCTTGTGCGTAGGCAGTTGCCATGCAAAAGCGCTGTTCACCGGGGATCCAAAACCTGAAAGGCTCATCGACGGCAAGATCCGATTGTAGGTCCTTACGGACTGAAACGACTATGCGTTCCGATGGGCCTTTCTCCCAAAGGTAAATCATGGCCCTTGAATTCATGGAATATGAAGACAGCCCGTTCGTGTTTGACCGTGAAACATGGGAACTGTTTTCCATGGGAGGCGCCGCCCGGTCCAAATGGCGCAAAGTCGAAAACTCTGCTAGCTGTGTCCGGATCCAGTTCCAGGCGTGTGAGATATCCGAATTTGAGGCGAAATCCCTTGCTGAGGCATTGGCCCGGGAACGGGCTGAGGATGAACGCGTGAAGTTGGCATAACCTGGCCTCCCCCCCCATTTTTGACCGACCGTGCATTTCTACCCCTTTTTCCCGGTTATTCAAAGGGCATTTCCCCACACCCCATGGTACTCTATAGAATATTGTCGTTTTCGACAACGGTTGGATTGTCGTTTTCGACACCGATGATTGAACTTTTCCTCCAATAGTCATTCCCCTTTTGGAACCCTCGCCCCTGCCTTTTATCCTTCGATCTTTTGGCGGGAATGAAGTCCTCTGCACCAAAAAGAAGCCATCTGTCTGAAATTGCGTACAGGGTTTTATCACCTTTGCGCCCACTGTTCCCAGAATGGGCAATGTCGATCAATCCGCCTTCAACCAGAGCATCGAGAGCTATCATGAATCTTTTTCGTGGCCAGCCCTCTTGTTTTGACATGTAAAAGAATTTCAGATACTCTCAATATATCTGCACCGGGTCATCTGGTTTTTTGGTAAACATATTGATTTTGACACGGATAACATTATGCAGGCTCTAAGAGAAAAGGAGATATCAAAATGAGGTGTGTTGCAGTGCTGCTGATCGCAGCTGTCCTGTTTCTTGCTGGATGCAAATACGAAACGCCTCTTACCAAAGAGCATGCCATCGCCGTTGATTTATCCGTGCTCGGACTCTGGGAGCCCCAGCCTGACGGGAGAGAAGGGCCGGGTGCTAATGAACGAATGATGATCTTGAAGTACTCTGATACCGAATATTTAATTCATTACCCGCCGGGAGGGAATGACGAAGCATACTATCGGGGATACCCAATTCAGGTTGGGGGTATATCGTGTGTTCAGCTTCAAGTCATTGGAACCGAAGATGGCATGCCCAAGAGAGATTTCAAGGATCTTTTCCATGTTGTATCCTATGAGCTTAAGAATGGCATCCTTGAAATCAGGACGTTAAACACTGATTTGGCAGGTAGTAATCTGAAGACGTCGGAAGCTTTGGCGCAAGCCTTCCTCAACCACAAGGACAACAAAGACCTATTCACCAACTCAGTCAGGTTCAAACAAATCAAAGACTAAGGCTAACAAGCAGGATGTAGGTGACGCCTTACAGCTGCACCCGGTGCGCGACGTTGGGCCAGCCCAGAACCGGAATCGAAAGGTTATTCAGAATGAATCGACGGAATGCAACAATGGTCGTGGCGTTGATCGCTACCAGCATCTGTTTCGCATGTGCTTCGATGATTGACTCGTTTACCGGAGAGGACATCGCCCAAGAGATTCGGGGAAATGGGCTCCCTGCCAAAGGAACAGTGCTCAAAATATGGGAGACAGGGGTCCGTGTGAATGATAATCCGGTCGTGGGGTTCCTTCTGGAAATCCATGCGGAGGGGATGACCCCATATGAAGCTGAAACAAAAGCACTCATCTCTATACTCTGGATTCCTCAGATACAGCCAGGAACTGTCCTTCCTGTGAAATACGATCCGGAAGATCCGAGCAGGATTGCTTTGGATATTTTCGAAAAATAATGGCAAAACCCAACATTCATTACAGGTTGCGGGCAGGAGGTATTCGCAGTTTTTTCTTTATCTTCCGTTCATAGTATTCGGCCAGCTTCTTACTTTTTTGCCGATCAATAGATTTGCCAAAACCCGGCTCCATGACGACGGCTTTTAGCCGGACAAACCCTTTTTCACTCACATGGGCAAACAATAGGGTCTGGTAGTTCATTGTGGAGCGCTTACTTGTCATGCTCCATTTTTTCCCTTCGGTTTTTTCCTGTAATACTCCCCTGAGCATAATACGGGGCTTACAAACGATATCTCCCGTTTCATCCGTGATGGGATCCACGTCAAAACCATCATCTATCACGATATCCATGATAATGTTCATGACAACTCCCTTTGCTTTTCCCGTTTCAAATGCAACCCCTTCCACACGATCCGTTTCCTGAAGGACCGTTTCCCGGTAATTCTGATCGGTTGCACAACCGAAAAACAACAAACAGATGAATGGCAAAAAAACTTTTCTCATTTTCGTTTCCCCTCGTATACGGGTTGCCAAATTAAACGGTTGGATAGCTAAATATTTGTTATTCCTCGGTCAAACGTCTCAGCCACTTGTCGACCGGCGGATTTGAAAAAATTGAGTATGGTTCTGAAAAGCCCTGCAACTTTATGCAATTTTGAAGGAATTTGCAAATCAATACTTGACAAGGTGATCGCAAAGGGACGCCCATGCATTTATGCGTTTTTTTATCTCTTGGTTTATGTACGAAAAAGTTATGCCGAGACCATCAAGAATGGACGTACCTGGAGCGTTGCACCACTCATTTGTCGTGGAATAGAACGACGACGCATATTTAAAGACGATGAGGACAGGGTCAATTTTCTCAAACGGCTTGGCGGTATCTTTTCGGAGACAAAAACATCTTGTTAAAGGTTTGTCTTCTTTTTTGTATGAAGATGGAAACAGGTAGCTCTGCGGGCAATGTTTCTTATAATATCGCCGAAGTTCCACCAGGAGCCTTGTGGAAAGCATGGTGTAACGGTCTTTGTTACCCTTGCCGCCTACGACTTTGATCAACATCCGTTTGCTGTCAATATGTTCGGGCTTTAGTCGCGCTACCTCCATGGCTCTCAGGCCTGCGGAGTAAGTGGTCATCAGTATTAATCGATGTTTCATGTTCTTTGGAGCACGGATGATTTTCCATACCTGCTCTTGGATGAGTACAGTGGGAAGCCTTTGAGGTTTGTTGGTAATGGTGAAGCCAATCTCTATTTGCTTGTCGAGAACATGCTTGTAGAAGAATTTGAGCCCTGTTAGATCGCTGTGAATACCTGATGGGGCCCGGCCCTTTTGGTTTTTCAAATAAAGCAGGTAATCCTCGATCATCTCTTCGGTGATTGTATCTGGAGATTTCCGGTAGTGCTTGGCAAGACCGGTCACCGCGCGAAGGTAAGCTATTTTGCTGTTTTTGGAAAGATTCCTCAAATCCATGGTCCTGATCATTCTTTGACGTAGTTCTGTCATAGTCATCCTCCTTGTTTTGGGATTTTAAAAACTCGGAGGTATTTTACATGATCAGGAAAATGGAAATTGTGGGGGGGGCAAAGAGGCGGGAAGACGATATAAACTGTTTTTAGAGGGGACTGCCGCGAAGCGGTTTCGTACATCTCCAACATACATCAGACAGCCAATATGTGAAGATTAGATCCGTATTTGGAAAATTAGATCACATGTGTTACTCTCAATATATCTGTATTGTGACACGATTCGCTTTTCACTGAATAACATTACAAATGGTATGACATACAGATCCGTATCATGATTTGTTCGCCATCTCACAACGGGATTCAAGCATAAGAAAAATATGATAGCGTTAAGGACATCCCATGTTTATTCGAGAAGCCACACTGAATGATAACGAAGAACTTCAGCAGCTTCAGATAAAGTGTCCGCAAGGCACCTCACTCATCGTGTCAACTGTCAATACACCTGACTTTTTCGCCAGAGCAAAAGCGTATGAATCATACAAGGTTTATGTTGCCTGCGAGGGAGATAGAATTATTGCATCGCACGCCTGCGCGCTGCGAAACGCCCTTGTCAACGGAAAACTGAATCGGGTGGGGTATTCGTTTCAGACATTTGTCCATCCCAACCACCGGAAGAAGAACCTGGCAAAACTCCTTCTTCAACATATGGAGGATCATTTAATACAAAACGGTGTGGTGCTTGTTTACGGTTTGATCATGGAAAAGAATCTGCCTTCGATTAAGCTCGTTGAAAGCCTCGGTTTCAGATTGCAGCGTAAGCTCGTCATGCCAGGCTTAGCAGTCCGAAAAGAGATCGATTTACGTTTCGGAAAAAAGGTCAGATCTGTCGGTTCCAGGGACCTTGAGAATGTAGCTGAATTGTTAAACGAAACCTGGAAAAACCACGAGATGTATGAACCCGCTTCAGCCGACTCTTTGGCCCGATTCATAAGCCGGACCCCTGGATTCTCTATGGAGAATCTGCTCGTTATAGAAGATAAGGGGAATATTTTAACCTGCTTAGCCTTCTGGGACTGGAGTCAAGTCATGAGGCTCACTTTGAAAGCCCTTGATTTGAAGTTCAAGATAATAGATCGTCTGTTGTTTATAACTGGCGTATTGCCTCAAGTTCTTAAACCTGGTGATCAATTGAATCAGATCATGCTTACCCTGATTGGATATAGAGAACCTTCTCATCTGGCCATTCTTATCAAACATATCAATAATTATGCCTTTGAGAGGGACATCAAGCAGATTTTTTGTATTTGCGAGCGAAACCATGTAATGCTGAATAGTCTGAAGAGATTTGTTAAAATTTCCACCAATATTGATCTTTACATTAAACCGTTTAAGGAGAACTTCATGCTCAATAAAGATCCAGTATTCATAGATGGTATTGACATGTAGTGACGAATCCGTAATCGAGGGCCAACCCAGCACTGCAGCCGACTTGGTAAACCGCGCGGGTGAGTTTCTCGTTAAACCGGCAATATCTGGTACCTTTCCGAGTTATAGATGTTGGGAAGGAGAGGGAGCCTTTCAGGTCAGCTCTTATCTCCTTCCCAACTCTATAACTCGGGGCATCATTGAGCATTTTTCCGACTAAGAAAGAAAAGGCTCATCAAGTTTTGACAAATTTTAGGTGAAGCTTCATTTTCATATTAAGCCATCCTGAATAAACAGGTGGCACAAGAAAAGCAGTCTAGTCAGCTGCGAATGAAAGGAGGAGCCTCACCATGAAAAAGAGAAACATTTATCTAAACCAAAGTCAAGAATTGCTCCAACATACATCAGGCGGCTAACATACTAACATAAGAGCTCACGTAATCCACGTAGGTTAACTGGTATTAATCAAAAAGCACTATGACAAGTAGCCCCCAACTAGAATAAAATGATCCACATTATCGTATGCATTATCGGCTTTTTTGTTTTTGGGGTCATCTATGCTGAAATTCTGAATGGATTAGAACTTTTTGAATTCAGGGTAAATGTATATCTTTTTGCAGGTTCAATATCGGTGATCTTCGTTTGTTCCGAGTTGATATTAAAGCATTTTGAAGCAAGGGCATCAATATCCAATCAAGATGAAACCAAGTTCAAGAGAATTAAAGATTTTTATTACATATGTTTAGCATTTCTGGGATTTATTCTCTTAGTAGCGGTTCCATTTATATGGTGGGGGACAATTAAAAGGTTAGCTGAGATGGCAAATGAAGGGATCAGGTAGTTTCTGGCACGCCACTTTCCCCATCAGGTTTGTGGATCACCACAAATCCTTTCATGCAATACTCAACGATTTTGGGTCCTAGACAACGCAAGGATATCTCCAACGTATTTGGAGAATTGAATCTCATGTGGATACTCTCAATGTGTGTGCACTGGCTTGTTTTGGGTTTCTGTTTACACATTTCATTTTGGCACGGACAACAAAATGAGAACTAAGAAAAGGAGCATCAAATGCCACTTTCAAGGGATGAAATTGAAAAGGCTATAA
>Ga0233437_1001098_pt1 | contig 52657 bp, 32 predicted proteins | sample SI_122_August201_FD_182714 | JGI IMG/M metagenome (GOLD analysis project Ga0233437, IMG submission 182714) | Seawater microbial communities from Saanich Inlet, British Columbia, Canada - SI_122_August2016_200_MG | ecosystem: Environmental > Aquatic > Marine > Inlet | place: Canada: British...
CATGTTGCAAACACAAGTTACGTTGCAAATGCAACTTACAGTGACTTTGATTCAGATAATGCAACTGTTTATATTGTTTGGTACAAAAATGGTGTTGCAATTTACAATGAAACACAAACTAGTGTTACAAATGGTACAGTTATAAATTCAACTTTAGATTCAAACAATTTCAGTAAGAGTGATGTTATTAATGTTAGTATTTATGCTGTTGATACTTTTACTCAAACTTCAACTTTGGTTAATACAACTACAACTGTTCAAAACTTAGCTCCATTGTTTAATGTTTCATTAGGTGCAAAAGCTGTGAATTCAACTGATGACTTTACTTATCATTTTAATTGTAGTGATATTGATGGTGATAGTATAAGTTATTATGACAATAGTAGTTTGTTTGAAGTTAATATCACAACTGGTTACATAAATGTCAGTGCTAGTCAAGCAGACTTTGGAACCCATAGAGTTAATGTTACTTGTGGTGATGGAACTAATAATCGTTCACAAATTATGACTTATACAATTAATGATACTGAAATTCCTATTGTTACAAAAGTTGGTCCTGGATTTGTTGTTAAAAATAGAAATCCTATTTTAAGGGTTACTTCAAATGAAAATGTAAATTGTCAATTTAGAAGGTTGAACACTTCTTTTATTGACTTTGGTTCAACAGGTACAACAAATCATAATCATACTTTGAATTTAGGTTATGGTATGCATACTTATAGAGTTAGGTGTAATGATTCAACTGGAAATATCAATGTTAGTAATGTTCATTTCTATGTTACTGGTGTTAATGCAAGAAGAAGTAATTTTAATTTTAGTAATTTTAACACAAGTGGTACTGCTGTTTTTAACTTAATGAATACATTTAATGCAAGTGTTGATGTTACTGAAAATAGTAGTTCGTATTTGTTGGGTGCTGAGTATGATTCAAATCCTTCTGGTGATAACTTGAGTGTTGATGGTTCTAATGTTGATTCTTTGGGTTATTTCTCTGTTAGTACTGCTGATGAGGTTAGAGGAAATTTAACTTCTGCTAGTTTACAGTTTGGTTATTCTGAATCAGATTTGACTGATTTAGGAATTACTGAAAGTGATTTGACTGTTTATTATTATAATGATAGTGCTGATAGTTGGACTGAACAAACTGTTGTTGCTAATACTGCATTGAATTATTTAGAGTTGAATATTACTCATATGAGTGTTTTCTTTATGGGTGGTGTTGTTGCAATTCCTGTTGCTGAGGAGGAAGAGGAAGCTGCTGCTGGTGGTGGCGGTGGTGGTGGAGGAGGTGCTAGTAGAGATGATGATGTAATGCGTGCTGCAGAATTTTATGTTCCAACTAACTTTAGTTTAAGCTCTGATGAGTTTACATTTGATTTATCTTATGAAGAAAGTAAAGAAGAAATTTTAACTATAACTAATAATCTTGGTTCTGATCAGAAGTTTGTTTTATCAACACAGTATATTGGTTCTGTGTTAACATTATCTTCACATGAGTTTACTTTGAGTCCATTTGAGAGTATAGATATTACTTTACATGCTGTTTCAGATAGAGAGCCTGGTGTTCATGTTGGAAATTTGGTTGTTAAATCTGAATATGAAACTCAGGTTTTACCTTTGGTTGTAGAGATTTCATCACAAGTTGTGTTGTTTGATGGTACTGTGTATATTCCAGCTGAGTATAAAGAGGTTAGTTCTGGTGAAAGTATACCTGCACAAATTACTCTGTTTAATATAGGTAGTCCTCGTAAGGTTGATGTGTTGTTGAATTATATAATCTCTGATATTAATGGAAATGTTATTGTTGAGGAAAGTGAGACTGTTGGTGTTGAAGGTCAGTATTCTTACACTAGAGATTTCTATGTTCCTAGTGATGCGAATGATGGTACTTATGTTTTGAGTCTTGAGGTTGTTTATGTTAACTCTGTTGCAACTTCAAGTGCAATGTTTGATGTTGTTGGTGATGTGAAATATGGTGCTCCTACAATGGAGTCTAAGTATGTTTATTTGGTATTAGGATTGATTGGATTGATTGGTTTGATTGGAATCATTGTTGTTTTCAGGAGGAGAAGGAATGCATAAGAAAATTATTCATGGGAAGGAATATTATTATGCTTCTTATAGAGAGGATGGTAAAGTTAAGAGCAAGTATTTAGGTAGTGATAAGGAGTTGGCTTTACAAAAGGAGAGGGAAATGAATGGTGAAAAGAATTCTATGTTTATGATTTATGGTTTGGTTGGGTTGTTACTTGTATTATCTTTATTTGGTATGGCTATGGATATGACTGGCTATGCTTCATATTCACTCAATGAATCCTTGAGTGCACAAAATCTGGCCATTAGTGATGCAGAGTTAGATAACTCTGTTGATTTAGGTTTGGATGAAGAATCTTTGAGTGTACAAAACCTAACCCTTGATGATGTAGTCTCTAACGAGACTATTGATTCTGGGTTTGAAATTATTGAGGATGTTAATGAAAGTGTTGAAGAAGTAAATGAATCCTTGAATGTTTCTGTAGAGGTACCTTTAGTAAACTTGACTGCTAATGAAACTGTTGAAGATGTTGTTAACATCTCGCCAAATATTACTGAAGAAACTGTTGGAATTGTTTTAAACATTACTAATGAAATTGTTGAACTTAATGTAACTACTAATTATTCTATCTCTGGTGTGGATGTTGTTGAAGAGGTTGTGCAGTATGGTGCTGTGATTGGTGAACCTGTTAAGTGGAAGAAAAAGGTTGTAGCATCTGAGGAAGTTGCTAACTTGACTGTTGAAATTCCTGAAAATGCTGAGAATGTTTCTGTTAAAGATGTTGTCAATGATGTTGATGTTCCCTTAAGTGATATTAAAGTTAATGATTCTGGTTTTATTAAAGATATTGAAGATACTGATTATGTTGTTAATGAAGTTTCTGGGTTTTTCTCTTTCATTACTGGATTTTTTAATTTTATAACTGGAATGTTTGTTCTTGAAGAACAAGGTAATGTTAGTTTGATAATTGAGGAAGAGGTTTCTGAAGTTGAGGTTGAGTATTATACTGAAGCTCCTTTAGCTGTTGAGGAAGATACTGTTTATGGTAAAAAGGTTGTTGTTAGTTCTGATGTTCATTATGAAAATATTTTAACTTATACTTTTATTCCTGACGCTGAGCTTGATTCTATTGAGTTGTATTGGATTGTGAATGGTTCTCGTGTTGCTTTCGAGTTTGATGGTTATGATACTAATGATGATGGGTTGGTTGATTATTTGGAGTGGGTTACACCTCACACTTCTGAGCAAGAGTTTGAGATTGAGTTGGAAATCTTGAATGTTCAGTCTTATCCTATTGTTGGTGGTAGTTGGATTGTTAGGTTCAATACTACTGGTAATGCTGATTTGATGGTTGTTGCTATTAATGAAACTACTTTTGGTAATTCTACTCCTGATGATTTAGAGTTTTTAGAAATAAGGTGTGGTTCTGAGGTTGTTAATTCAAGTTATAATGGAACTGTGTTTGTTAGTAATTATAGTTGTGGTGAGGTTGGTTATGAAGAGTCTTTAGTTTTAACTTCTGGTGTTCATGATTTAGAGTTTAGGTTTGGTGACTTGGTTGGTTATGCTCATAATGATGCTTCAAACAAACCAACACAAGGTACTCCTATTTTGAATGCTACAACTCTTAGTAATGCTACAAGTGATAATTTGACTGTGTATAATGTTAGTACTGCTGACCTTGATGGTGATCCTGTAAAAAATCTTATCAATTGGTATAATGATAGTACTTCAATTACAGAACTTAATTTTCCTATGGAGGGTGGAAGTTTGAATGGTACTGTTGGTGGAGTTAATGATGCTGTAAGAGATTATTCTGGAAATGGGAATAACGGTTCTGCAGTTAATGCTAAATGGTATAGGACTTCAGGTTATGATGGTTGGGGTGCTTATTATTTTGATGGAAGTGGAGATTATTTTACAATTGCTAATTCTGCTTCTTTAGATTCTGAAGCTATGACTATTGTTTTTTGGGTTAACACTTCTGATACTGGAGATAGTGGTGATTGGTATTCTAGTAAAGTTTTATTTGAAAGGGACCAGGCTGGTGGTGGAAATGCAGGTTGGGCTGTAGCTTTAGATAATGGAAATGGAAAAATTAAGTTTGTTGCTGTTGATGATGGTTTAGTTTCAACAACTGATGTGAGTGATTCACAGTGGCATCAAGTTGCTTTAGTTAAGAATAAAACAACAAAGAGTATTTATATTGATGGTGCTTTTGAAGTTAGTGAAGCTGATAGTGGTAGCATTGTTAATAATGAAATGATTTATGTGGCTTGTGAGGCTGTTAGTGATTATTTTACAGGTTGGTTGGATGAGATTGTTATCTATAATAGGGATTTGTCAGCTGAACAAATTAGAGCATTGTATATGAATCAAACTGAAGTTTTAGTTTCACAAGAAACTGTTACAGGTCAAGTTTGGAATGCAACAATGACACCTAATGATGGTTATATTAATGGTGCGACTGCTTGGTCTAATAGTTTAACTATTTTGAATAGTGCTCCTACACAAAGCACTCCTATTTTGAATGCTACCACTACTGCAAATTTAACTAGTGCAAATTTAACTGTGTATAATGTTAGTACTGCCGACGCTGATGGTAACCCTGTGAAGAATGTTATTAATTGGTTTAAGGATGGTATTAGTTTAGCTGTGTTGAATATGCCTATGGAAGGACATAATAGTAATACTTCTGTTATTAAAGATTATTCTGGTTATGGAAATAATGGTACTTTAGTTTGGGGCGCAGTTAATCCTGGTGCTTATCATAATCTAACTGGTGGTTATGATGGCTTTGGTGCTTTTGAGTTTGATGGTGTTGATGATTATATTGATGTAGGTAATCCTACAACATTAGGTGTGAGTGATACTTTTACAATGGCAGCATGGGTAAAAGCTGATAGCGAAGTTCCTGGAGGAGATTCATTTGCAATAGTATCAAAAAGAAATTCATCTCCTTACTGGCATTGGAGAATAGGGGTTGGTGGAGCGCAACTTCTGTTAATACATAATGGTACTTCCTTAACTACTAGTTCTGGTGCAATAAGTGGAATTGATGATGGGACTTGGTATCATTTGGCCGTTACAAAAAATGGTACTGATCTTAGTTTTTATGTTAATGGGGCTTTTGATAGGACTCAAACTTCTGTTCCAGGTTCAATAGTTAATGGTAATGATGTATTTATTGGAAAATATAATGTTGCAGGTGCTGGTTTTTTTAATGGAACTATAGATGAAGTAATGATTATTAATAGGAGTTTGAGTGCAAATCAAATACTTGCTATATATGAAAATCAAACTAATTTTATACATTCAAATGAAACTTCTGTTGGTGAGGTTTGGAATGCTACAGTAACACCTAATGATGGTTTGATTGATGGTGCTACAACTTGGTCTAACTCTGTTACTGTTGTTGCTGCAAATTCTGCTCCTACTGTTGGTAACATTACAATGAATTCAACTAGTTCTAACAATTATAGTAATGGTACTTTGCAAAGTTACTGGGACATGGGTGATGCTGATGGTGATTCTCAGTCTTTGAATGAGACTCGTTGGTTTAAGGATGATGCTTTACAGAGTGGTTTGTTAAATTCTACAACTGTTGATGGTGGTAATATTAGTCAGAGTGAAGTTTGGAATTTAAGTATTAGAGTTTATGATGGTACTTCTTGGAGTGCATGGAGTTCTAATGTTAGTATTAGTATTGTTAATGCTATACCAATACATGATACTCCTATTTTGAATGCTACCACTACTGCAAATTTAACTAGTGGTAATTTAACTGTATACAATGTAAGTACTGCCGATGCTGATGGTGGTGCTGTGAAGAATATTATTAACTGGTATAAGAATAGTACAAGTATTTCTGTTTTGAATATGCCTTTTGAAGGTGATTCAAACTCTTCTAATACTAAAGATTATTCTGAATTGAGTTATAATGGTACAAGGTATAATGCTGTTTGGAATGGAACTGGTGGTTATGATGGCTTTGGTGCTTATGAGTTTGATGGAAGTGGTGACTATATTGATTTGGGTGATAAAATTGACATTGGGACTGCAACTGACTTGAGTATTTCTTTATGGATAAAAACTTTGAAAAATACTCAGGAGATTATAGCTAAGAGTGCTGGTTCAACCCCATTATATCGATTACAAGTAACAACAACTGGAGCAATTCTTGCAAGAGTTAATGATGGTTCAAATAATATCCCTTCAATAGGAACTACAAATGTTAGTAATAATGATTGGTATCATGTTGCTTGGACATTAGATAGAGATGGTGATCAAGTAATTTATGTTAATGGTATTGAAGAAGATAGAGATAGCATATCTTCAGTTGGGAATTTAGATACTTCTGGTATTTTGGCTATTGGTAGGTTTGGTTCTTCAGCTACAAGTTATTTTAATGGTTCAATTGATGATGTTATGATTTTTAATAGTTCTTTATCTGCAGAACAAGTAAGAGCTTTGTATATGAATCAAACCAATGTAATTGTTTCACAAGAAACTTCTACTGGTGATGTTTGGAATGCTACAATTACACCTAATGATGGAACTGTTGATGGTGCTACAACTTGGTCTAATAGTTTAACTGTTTTGAATAGTGCTCCTACACAAGGTACTCCTACTTTGAATGCTACAACTACTGCAAATTTAACTAGTGCTAATTTGACTGTTTGGAATGTAAGTACTGCCGACGCTGATGGTGGTGCTGTTAAGAATGTTTATAATTGGTACCTAAATGGGAATAGTTTGACAGTTCTTAATATGCCTTTTGAAGGAGATACAAATTCAACAAATGCTAAAGATTATTCTGGTTCTGATAATAATGGAACTAATGTTGGTGCAACTTGGAGTAGTTCTGGTGGTTTTGATGGCTTTGGTGCTTATGAGTTTGATGGTAGTAGTAGTTATATTGAAATTACAAATTCTTTAACAAACTCTTTATCGAGTACAACACAAGGAACATGGTCAATGTGGTGGAAACCTGTCGATGCTACACCAGCATCTAATGATAGAGTTTTTGGTTTTGCAGATACTAATGCAAATGAATTTGTACTTATACAAGTATCAACAGATGCAAAATTCAGGGCAATTGTATATGATGCTGGTTCACTCCAATGGCAAATTGACACTAATTCTGCAGCCTTTTCTAATGGCGTTTGGACACATGTAGCTTTAGTTCAAGATGGGGTTAGTCCAGTAGTATATGTTAATGGAGTAGAGGTTGCTCAAACATTTATTAGTTCAAATGACAAAACTAAATGGTTTAATGATTTAACTGGGTTAGACAATGGATTTATAGGGACAGGAGAGATTAATAATGGTGGGAAGAGTAATTATTTTGAAGGGAGTGTAGATGATATTTTAGTATTTAATTCAACCTTATCTCCAGAACAAATTAGAGCTCTTTATATGAATCAAACTGATAAAATAGTTTCACAAGAGACTTCTACTGGTGATGTTTGGAATGCTACTGTAACACCTAATGATGGTTTGATTGATGGTGCTACAATTTGGTCTAATACTTTAACTGTTTTGAATAGTGCTCCTACTGTTGGTAATATTACAATGAATTCAACTAGTGTTAATAATTATAGTAATGGTACTTTACAAAGTTCTTGGGACATGGGTGATGCTGATGCTGATAGTCAAGTTTTGAATGAAACTAGGTGGTTTAAGGATGGTGCTTTACAGAGTGGGTTATTAAATTCTACAACTGTTGCTGGTGGTAATATTAGTAAGGATGAAGTTTGGAACTTGTCTATTAGAGTTTATGATGGCACTGTTTGGAGTTCTTGGAGTGCAAATGTAAGTATTAGTATTGTTAATGCTGCACCAATACAAAATACTCCTACTTTGAATGCTACAACTAGTGCAAATTTAACTAGTGCTAACTTGACTGTTTGGAATGTAAGTACTGCCGACGCTGATGGTGGTGCTGTGAAGAATATTTATAATTGGTATCTTAATGGAAATAGTACTATTGTGTTGAACATGCCTTTTGAAAATAATGGTAGTGATGAAGGTGGAAAAGATTATTCTGGTTATGAAAATAATGGAACTAATGCTGCTGCAACTTGGAATCTTACTGGTGGTTATGATGGTTTTGGTGCTTATACTTTTTCTGGTGCCTCCCAAACTTATTTTAAAGTTCTAGATTCTACTTCATTAAGTTTGACCAAAGATAGGACAATATCAACATGGGTTTATTTTTATTCACTTCCATCAGATACTCAAGATGCTTATGTGATATCTAAAGATCAAAGTAGTCCTAGAAATTGGTATGTGGCTGTTCTTAATGGTGGGGATGTTATGAGATTTTATATGAATGATGGTTCTAATTCTTTTTATAAAACTGGAGTAACTTCTTTACAAGTAGATACTTGGTATCATTTGGCTGCGGTATATGATACATCAGTACCTAACATAACTATGTATATAAATGGTGTTGAAGAAGGAGGAACAGTAACTGGTACTATTCAATCTGCTACTTCTGATACTAACAATGACTTGTATATTGGCTCTAGAGATGGAGATTCATCCCATAGATTTAGTGGAAATATAGATGAAGTTATGATTTGGAATAGATCTTTATCTGCTGAACAAGTAAGAGCTATTTATATGAATCAAACTAATGTAATTGTTTCACAAGAAATTTCTGCAGCTGATGTTTGGAATGCTACAATTACACCTAATGATGGTACTATTGATGGTGCTACTGTTTGGTCTAATTCAGTTACTGTTGTTGCTGCAAATTTTGCTCCAACTGTTGGAAACATTACAATGAATTCAACTAGTTCTAACAATTATAGTAATGGTACTTTGCAAAGTTCTTGGGATATGGGTGATGCTGATGTTGATTCACAAGTTTTGAATGAAACTAGGTGGTTTAGAGATGGCATTTTGCAAGTTTTAAATTCTACAACTGTTGATTTAGGGAATTTAACTGGTGGTGAAGTTTGGAATCTTAGTATTAGGGTTTATGATGGAACTGTTTGGAGTGCTTGGAGTTCTAATGTAAGTATTAGTCTTGGAAATCCACCTCCTTATGTTACTAATTTAGTTATGAATTCAACTAATGCTAACAATTATAGTAATGGGACTTTACAAAGTTCTTGGACCTTTAGTGACTTGGATAGTGATTCACAAGTTTTGAATGAAACAAAATGGTTTAAGGATGGTGCTTTACAAAGTGGGTTATTAAATTCTACAACTGTTGTTGCAGGGAATTTATCTGGTGCTGAGGTTTGGAATTTGTCTGTTCGTCTTTATGATGGTACTTCTTGGAGTGGTTGGAGTTATAATGTTAGTATTAGTATTTTAAATTCTGCACCTCATCAAGGAACTCCTGTTTTGAATGCTACCACAAGTGCAAATTTAACTAGTGCTAATTTGACTGTATATAATGTAAGTACTGCTGACGCTGATGGTGGTGCTGTGAAGAATATTATTAATTGGTATAAGAATGGAACAAGTATTACTGTGTTGAACATGCCTTTTGAAAATAATGGTAGTGATGAAGGTGGAAAAGATTATTCCGGTTATGAGAATAATGGTACTAAAGCAGGTGCTACTTGGAATAGCACTGGTGGTTATGATGGTTTTGGTGCTTATGAGTTTGATGGAGTGAATGATAAGATTGTTGTATCTGATAATAATAAATTTGATTTTGGGAATTTTACTGACTTTTCTTTATCTTATTGGATAAATGATGATGATGGTGTTGGTGAAGATGTAATCTCTAAAAGGAATGGTTTGAGTAGTGCTCCTGGATTTTTTTGTAGTAATGCAGGAACTGATAAAGTTTATTGTGAGATTTCTGATACTGAATTTGATGAAGTTTTTAAGGTTGGAACTGTAACAGTAGCTGATGGTACTTGGCATCATGTTTCTGTTACTTTTGATAGAGATGCAGATATGAGTATATATGTTGATGGAGCATTTGATGTAAGTTCTGATATATCAAGTATTGGTGACATAAATACTACCAAAGAATTACTTATTGGTTTAAATGGGAATGGTGCTAGAGATTATAATGGAAGTATTGATGAGGTAATGGTTTTTAATCATAGTCTCTCTGCTGAGCAAGTTAGAGCTCTTTATATGAATCAGAGTAATAAAATGGTTTCTCAAGAAACTTCTAAAGGTGATGTTTGGAATGCTACTGTTACACCTAACGATGGTTTGATTGATGGTGCTACTGTTTGGTCTAACTCTGTTACTATTTTGAATAGTGCTCCTACACAAGGAACACCTATTTTGAATGCTACAACTAGTAGTAATACTACTAGTGATAATTTAACTGTGTATAATGTAAGTACTGCTGACGCTGATAGTGATAATGTTAAGAATGTTTATAATTGGTATCTAAATGGGAATAGTACTACTGTGTTGAATATTCCTTTTGAAAATAATGGTAGTGATGAGGGTGGAAAAGATTATTCTGGGTATGGTAATAATGGGACTAATATAGGTGCTACTTGGAATAGCACTGGTGGCTATGATGGTTTTGGTGCTTATGAGTTTGATGGAAATGCAGATTCAATAAATGTTAGTTGGTCTTCTAGTTTGAATATTACTGGTCCTATTAGTATTTCTTCTTGGATTTATATAAAAGGTTATGGACCTTCTGATCATTCACATATTGCTGGGAAATTAGATGAAGATTTAGGGCCTTATTCTGATGTTGATTATTATATTGGGTTGTTTAGTAGAGATCCAATTTTTATAATTGCAGATTCTTCTACTGGAACTCAAGCAACAGATACTACAGATGTTCCTTTGAATACATGGGTTCATATTGTTGCAACATGGGATGGAACTACTAATACTAATGGAATGAAAATGTATAGAAATGGTAATTTAAGTACAGAAACAACTTCAACTATTTCTTCTATTGAAGGGAGTACAAGTAAATTTCATGTTGGGACTAGAGATTATACTTATGAGTTTAATGGAACAATAGATGAAGTTATGGTTTGGAATAGAAGTTTGTCAGCTGAACAAGTTGAAGCTCTTTATATGAATCAAACTAACAAGATTGTTTCACAAGAAATTTCTTCTGATGATGTTTGGAATGTTACAATTACACCTAATGATGGTTTAATTGATGGTGCTTCTGTTTGGTCTAATTCTTTAACTATTTCAAATTCTGCTCCTACTGTTGGTAACATTACAATGAATTCAACTAGTGTTAATAATTACAGTAATGGTACTTTGCAAAGTTCTTGGGATTTTGGAGATGCTGATGCTGATAGCCAAGTTTTGAATGAGACTCGTTGGTTTAAGGATGGTGCTTTACAGAGTGGTTTGTTAAATTCTACTGATGTTGCTTTAGGGAATTTAACTGGCGGTGAAGTTTGGAACTTGTCTATTAGAGTTTATGATGGTACTGTTTGGAGTTCTTGGAGTAGTAATGTTAGTGTTACCTTGGGTAATCCTGCTCCTTATATTACTAATTTGGTTATGAATTCAACAAGTGTTAATAATTATAGTAATGGAACTTTACAAAGTTCTTGGACTTTCAATGATTTGGATAGTGATAGCCAAGTTTTGAATGAGACTCGTTGGTTTAAGGATGGTTCTTTACAGAGTGGTTTGTTAAATTTTACTACTATTGTTGCAGGAAATTTAACTGGTGGTGAGGTTTGGAATTTAAGTATTAGAGTTTATGATGGTACTTCTTGGAGTGGTTGGAGTAGTAATGTTAGTGTTACTTTGAGTAATCCTGCTCCTTATGTTACTAATTTAGTAATGAATTCTACAAGTGTTAACAATTATAGTAATTCCACTTTACAAAGTTCTTGGACTTTCAATGATTTGGATAGTGATAGTCAGGTTTTGAATGAGACTCGTTGGTTTAAAGATGGTGCTTTACAGATTATTAATTCAACAAATGTTGTTGCAGGCAATTTAACTGGTGGTGAAGTTTGGAATCTTAGTATAAGAGTTTATGATGGTACTTCTTGGAGTGGTTGGAGTTCTAATGTTAGTGTTACTTTGGATAATCCTGCTCCTTATGTTACTAACTTTGCTATGAATGCAACTAGTTCTACTAATTATAGTAATTCCACTTTACAAACTTCTTGGACTTTTAGTGATTTAGATAGTGATAGTGAAGTTTTGAATGAGACTAGGTGGTTTAAGGATAGTGCTTTGCAGAGTAGTTTGTTAAATTCTACAAGTGTTACTGAAGGTAATGTTAGTAAAGAAGAAGTTTGGAATTTTTCTGTTAGAGTTTTTGATGGGACTTCTTGGGGTGGTTGGATTGACAATTTAAGTGTTACAACTTTGAATGCTCCTCCTTACCAAGGTGTGCCTAGTTTGAATTTTAGTGGAACCAATATTACAACTGATAATATTACTTTGTATAATTATTCTTCTGATGTTGATAGTGATAGTGTTAAAAATATTGTTAATTGGTACAAAGATGGTGCTTCTCTTACTGTGCTAAATATGCCTTTTGATATTAATGGAAGTGAAGATAATTCTAGTGGTGTTAAGGATTATTCTGAGTATAGTAATAATGGTACTTTAGGTAATGCTACTTTTGAATTTAAACCTGTTTGGAATCAAAGTGGTGGTTATGATGGGTCAGGTGCTTATGTGTTTTATGAAGATTATATAGCTGTTCCAAATGATGGAAGGTATGATTTTGAGGATGAAAATTTTTCAATTGTTTTTTGGATGAAAAATTTAGCTCCTGTGAGTGATACTGAAGAAAGGAAAATGGTTTCAAATGGTAGAGTTGGTAATAATAAAGGGTATTATGTTGGTTATCAGGCTAGTAATGATAGGCTTTATTTTGGTGATGTTGGTGGTGCTGGTTATGTTAATAGTGTAGGGTTTAGTGATGGTGGTTGGCATCATGTTGCTGCTGTTTATACTGAAGGATATAATTATAGTCTTTATTTTGATGGTGATGCTTTATCAATAACTCTTTCTGGTGTTATGGATGGGTTTAATGCTACTGGTGAAGAACTTTGTATTGGTTCTTATATTTATGGTTATTCTAGGTTTGAGTTTAATGGGTCTCTTGATGAAGTTATGATTTTTAATCAAAGTTTAAGTGTTGAACAAGTTAGAGCTATATATGCTAGTGATAATGTTATTGTTGCTGAAGAGATTGGTGGTGGTGATGTTTGGAATGCTTCTGTTACACCTAATGATGGGTTTGTTGATGGTGCTACTGTTTGGACTAACTCTTTAACTGTTTTGAATAGTTTGCCAAGTTTTGTTGTTACAATGAACTCCAGTTCTGATGAGAATTTAACTAGTGGAAATTTACAAAGTTCTTGGACTTTTAGTGATATTGATGGAGATAGTCAGGTTTTGAATGAAACTAGGTGGTCAAAAGATGATGCTTTACAGAGTGGGTTGTTAAATTCTACAACTGTTGCTTCTGCTAATTTGACTGGTGGAGATGTTTGGAGTTTGTCTGTAAGAATTTATGATGGTAATGGTTGGAGTTCTTGGAGTGATAATTTGAGTGTTACTATTGTTGCTGTTGCTGCTGAAGAGGAAGAGGCTGCTGCTGTTGGTGGCGGTGGTGGTGGAGGCGGTGGAGGATCCAGTAAAGATGATGATGAAAATGAAAGTATAATTAGGGCACCAGAAATCCCTGTTCAATCTTTTTCAGTTGATGAATATTCATTTGATTTTAGTGCTGTTAAAGGATTTATAACAAGTGATTCATTTGAAATAAATAATAATTTGTTAGTCCCTATTGAAGTTACTATTGAATTAATTGGCTTGGATATTCTGGACATTGAAGGCAGTGTAATAACTTTACAGCCAGGTGAATCAAGAAGCATTAGTTTTAATTTAGTGCCGACTGAAACTGGTGTGTTTGCTGGTACTATTAAGTTGTATTATGGTAATGAAGTGTTTAATATTCCTGTTTCAATTAATGTTCAGTCTGAAAAAAGTTTGTTTGATATTAATGTAAACTTGTTTGATAAAAGGATTGCACCTGGTGATAAAATTACTGGCCAAATTTTCTTATTACAAGCAGGGTTCCAACAGAAAGAGGATGTTACTTTGAATTATGTTGTTAAGGATTTTTATGGTAACACTTTGTTAACAGAAAGTGATACAATTGCTGTGTTTGAACAAGCATTGTTTAACAAAGAGTTGGATATTAGTGGTTTACCTGTTGGTGATTATGTGTATGGTGCTGAGGTTGTTTACTCTGGTGGTGTTGCAACTGCGAGTGAACAGTTTGCTGTTGTAGATACAGAGTTATCAGAATCACAGTGGATTTTAACTTTAACTTTGAGTGTTGTTGTACTTATATTCTTGATTATAGTAATCGTAAAGTATAAAAAGCTCTTACCCTTTAGATAAATAAATGAAAAAGAGGTATATTCTTGGTTTGATTGGAGTAGTTTTGTTTATTTTGTTGATTGTTCTAAGTTTATGTTTAGTTTGTAATGAAGAATTTGAGGTTGATATTTTTCTTTTGAAGTCAGTTGTTAAGCAGGGTGAGGAAATTAGTCAGGATATTACTATAGAAAGTTTTACTGATACTAGTTATAGTGTTGATGTTGTAGGGTTTGATTTTTTTGCTTTAAGTGAGAGTGAGTTTAGTTTGAGTAAGGGTGAAGAGAGGGTTGTGGAACTAAGTTTTAATGCTGTTGATGTTGAAGCTGGAGTTTATGTTGGTTATTTATCTGTCTCTACTGGGGTTACTTCTGAGATGGTTCCTATTGTTATTGAGGTTCAAACACAAAATGTTTATTTTGTTCCTAACTTAGATGTTTCACATAATTATAAGGAAGTTGTTCCTGGTAATGATTTTGTTTCTTCTGTTAGAATTGTTAATGTTAAAGATACTAAAGATCATACTTTGGATGTGACTTATCAGATTCAAAATTTAGATTCTGAAGTGTTGTTTACCGAGAGTGAAAGTATTGTTGTTGGAACTGATATTTCTATTACAAAAAGTTTTAATTTGCCTAGTGATGTTAATTTAGGTGATTATGTTTTTATTGTTCTTGTTGAGAATGAAGAGTCTTTTGGAACTGCTAGTGATTTCTTTAGTGTAGTTGATAAAAAAGTTTCTTATTCAGAAAATAATATGGTTTATACAGGGATTATTTCTGTTGCAATTCTTCTTTTTTTGGTTGTAATTTTGATTTTATTTTTGAGAACTGTTGGTGAAAGGAATAGGTTGTTAGCTGAGTTGTCTAGACAACATTCTTTGGAGTATAAATTTTCTTTGAAGGATTTAGAGAAAGAAGAGAAAGTAGCTTTGAAGAAAGCAAGAGGTTCAAAGAAGGTTAAAAAAGACTATGAATTGATGATTAAGAAAGAGTTGCAGAAGTTGAAGAGAAGGCAGTTTAAGCAAACTAAGGCTTTGAAAGGGTTGAAATCTGTTAAAGAAATGGAAAAAAAGTTAGATTTCTGGCAAAGTAAAACACAGAAAGAGGTTAGATCAGAGCTAGAAAAGGAATTAAAAGCAAAATTTAGAAAAAATAAGTTATTCTAAACTAATTAATTGGAAGATATAGTTGGAAGATAAGTTTTATAAACATAGAATGCTTGTATTTGGTTTATAATTAATTAAAAGAGGTGGAATTGGTGACCCAAAAGAGGCAAAGCAGTAATAGAAATAGTCATATAAATAAATTAGTCCCATTATTCTTTGTAATCCTAGTACTTGTTCTAATCTTGATTGGTGTATTTTTTGTGTTTAATATGAATTTAACTAGTGAGCCTGAGGTTGTTGCTCATGAGGTTGAAGTTGATCAAGCAATATTCAAACTTTTATTAAATGATGGTGAAAGTTTAACTAGAGAATTAAGAGTTATGAACACTGGTGATGGTGTTAAGAGTATTTCTTTGAGTTCTGGGTTGGGAGGGATTTTAACTTTTTCTGAAAGTAGTTTTGAGTTGTCTTCTGGGCAAACTAAAGTTGTGAGCATTATATTTGATAGTATTATTGAAGAAAACAATATAGAATATATTCCTGGAATCTATATTGGAAGTGTTGAAATTGAAAGTGAAGGTGATGTAGAAACAATTCCTGTTGTTATTGAAGTTGAGAGTACTGAAGTTCTTTTTGATATGAATATTAATTTTCCTGATACTACAGTTGATCCTGGTGATGAAATTAATCCAACTGTAAGATTATATAATCTGATGGATCAAACTGCTATGAGTATTACAATGGATTATTTTGTAAAAGATTTGGATGGAAATACATTTTTTTCTGAAACTGAAACTGTTGTAGTTGATAATCAAGTGTCCTTCACTAAAACAATAGAAATTCCTGAAACTTTTAGGGTTGGAACTTATGTTTTTGGTGCTGTTGCATCTTATGCTGGATCAACTGGTACTTCATCTTATGTGTTTGATGTTGTTGGTGAGGAAGAAGAAGAGGTTGTTCAGGCTAGTGCTGGTTTTTGTTCTTCAGGTAATCCTTCTTGTTGGTTGATATTTTTCATTTTAGCTTTATTATTCTTATTTGTGTTGAGTTATGTTGTGTTGTACTTCAGAGCTTACTTACATGAGCTTGTTGTTTTGAAGCCTAAGGAAGTTTATAGAAGAACTGTTGATAAAGTTAAGAGTAAAGAAAGGTTTAAACTTATTCATTATTTGATTCTTGTTTTGTTTGTTTTGGTTATTGCTTTGATTGTTTATATATTTAGAGCTGATGTTTCTATTAATTTAACTGCATTGTTTTCTTCTGTTCCTGTACAGATTTATTTCCTTATTTTGGGTATTGTAATTATTTTAGTATTGTCTATAATTGCACATTATTCTTCAAAAGCTATCTCTTCTTTTAAGAAAGTTTTAGCTAATATGAGAGAAAAAAGAGTTAAGTCACAGATTCTTAAATTGAAAAAAGAAAAAGAGTTGAAGCATTTACTTGAAAGGAAAAGGGAGTTAAAGCATAGGTTGAAGAAGAGGAAAAGAGATTCTTTGGTAAAGGGATTTTTCCATTTCTTAGGGTTTTTCAAAACTAAAGATGAGATTAGGAAAGAGGCAACTGCTGATAAAAGAAGGCATCAAAACGAATTGAAGGATATTTCTGTTAAATTAAAATTCTTAAGAGAGGAGAAAAAATTAAAAGAAGTTCGTAGAAGAGCTAGAATTGATGGATTTAAGTCTATTTTTAGAATATTTGGTTTGTTTAAGACTCCTGCTGATCTTAGAAGAGAGGCTGTTGAGGAAAGTAAAAAAGAGAAGGCTAGATTGAGAAAGTTATCTGATAAAGAAAAATATTTGAAAGATAAAAGAAAATTAATTATGTCTAGGAAAAGGCAAAAGAGAAAGAATATTAAAAATTATTTTAAATCATTGTTTAGTATTTTTGGAGTTTACAAGAAAATTTATAATGCTATTAGAAATCCTTTTGTTGCTTGGAGAAAAAAGAGAAAGTTAAAACAAAGGTGGAAAGAAAAGAAAGAGGCAAAAGAAGCTAAGAAGCACAAGACTGCCTTTAGGATTGTTCCTTTATTCTTTGTATTGCTTGCTTTAATTTTAACTCTTGTTGGGGTGTTGTTTGTTTCTAATATAGGGTTATCTCCTGGTTCTGATGTTTCTACTAGTGATTTAGAGATTGATCAGATCATGATTAAAGTTTTATTGAATGAGCAAGAATCGCTTGAGAGTGAGTTTAGGGTGATGAACACAGGTGATACGACTGAAAGTGTTAATCTTGGTTCTAACTTTGGTGAAATACTTAGTTTGTCTGATACTGATTTTGAGTTAACTCCTGGCCAGACTAAAGTTGTTACAATGCAATTTAATAGTGCTATTGATGATATTGAGTATTTGCCTGGAATTTATATTGGTAGTGTTGATGTTGATACTGTTGATTCTACTGATCTGCTTCCTGTTGTTGTTGAGGTTGAAAGTAGTGAAGTGTTGTTTGATATGAATATTAACTTTCCTACTGTTGATGTTGTTCCTGGAATGGAAATTAATCCAACAGTTAGGATGTACAATTTAATGGATGAAGATGCTTTAAGTATTGATGTTGAATATTTTGTTAAAGATTTAAATGGAAACAGTTTATATAGTGAAACTGAAACTGTTGTTGTTGATTCTCAAGTTTCTTTTATTAAAACTATTGATTTCCCTGCTGATTTTAGAACTGGTACTTATGTTTTTGGTGCTATAGCTTCTTATGTTGGATCAACTGGAACTTCATCTTATGTGTTTGATGTTGTTGAAGCTTCTCCAGGTTTACAGTCTAGCTTTGCTTTCTGTTCATGGACAAATCCTACTTGTTGGTTAGTTGGTTTGATTGTAATATTATTATTCTTGTTTGTGTTAACTTATTTCATATTCTTTATCCAGGCTTATTTGAGAGTTATTATTCCAAGAAGGCATTCTAAGAAGATTGAGTCTAAGAAAAAGAGTTTAAGATTGAGAATTAAAGGTTTTAAGAAAGATTGTAAGAGTGTTAATCATGCCTTGTTTATGCATATTGTTAAAGTTTTTAATCCAATAAAAAAATGGCGTGCTCATAGTAAGAAAAGAAAAGCAAAAGCTGAAGCTGAAAAGAAAAAAGATCAATTAGAGAGTAAAAAGTTAAAACAATTAAAACATGTTGAAGAAAAAGAAGATGCTCTTAAGAAAATGATGTTGGAAGCAAAAAGGAAGAAAGCTATGCGTTCTTTTTTATCCAAAGCCTATGCTCCTGTAAGAAGATGGTATGTTGGTTGGAAGAAAAGAATGGCAAAAGCTAGTTTTGAAAGAAAGAAAGAATTGTTAGAAAGAAAAAGGTTGAAAGAATTAAAAGGTGTTGAAGAGAAGGAAATTGTTCTTAAGCAAAAAATGTTAGAAGAGAGAGAGAAAAGTAGGGAAGAGAGTGATAAGAAAAAGGCTGAACTTCTTGAAGAAAAGAAAGTAAAAAAAGAGAAAAAAGAGAATGAGAGGCAAGAAAGACTTGAAAAATTAAAACAAGAAAGGTTTGCTATTAGAGAAGAGAGAAGGAGAAGGAAAGAGGAGAGAAAGAGAAGGAGAATTGAAGAGAAGGCAAGGAGAAAAGCTGAGAAGGAAAGAATTAAGATAGCAAAAAAGGAGATGAGAGAGGAAAAGGATAAGGAAAGAAGAGAGTTGAAAGAGAAGAAAGAGGAAGAACAAAGAAAGTTAAGAGAAGAGAAAGTTGAGGAGATTAAAGAAATAAAGGAAGAGAAAGAAAAAGAAATAATAAAATTAAAAGAAGAGAAAGCTGAAGAGAAAAGAGAAATAAAGGAAGAGAGAGAGAAGGAGAGAGAAGAAAAAGAGAAAGAGAGGAAAGAGAAAGAAGAGAAGAAGGAGAAGGTTAGGTTGGATATGGAAGCTGCTAAAAAAAGAGAAGAAGAGAAGAAGAAGGCAAGGTTTGATGCTCTTAAGAGAAAAGAAAGAAGGAAAAAGGCAGTTAAGAAGTTTAGAAGGGATGTCAGGAATTCTATTATTGGTGCTTATGTTGGTATTGGGAAAAAGTATAGGGAGATGCAAAGAGAAAAAGAGAGAAAAGAGAAGGAAGCTAAAATTCAAAGAAGGAAGGAAGAAGAAGAGAAGAGAAGGTTGGTTATACAGAAGCAAAAGGAAGAGGATGAGAGAAGATTACAAAATATGATTATTGATCAAAAAGGTAGGTTGGAAGAACTTGAAAATAAGTTTGAGGATGAGAAAAGAAGAGATATTGAAAGGTTAACATCTTTGAAATTAAAAATGGATACTGAAAAAAGAAAGTTTGTAAACAAAATTGAATTTGAAAGAGAGAGTATGATGGGTGGATCTAAGAGAAATGTGTTTAGTAATGTTAAAAAGAATTTTGAAAATTATAGTAATAAAAGGAAGTTTGAGCAAAAGCAAGGTGATATTAAGAAGAAGTTTGCAGTTAGGCAAGATGGTTTGAAGTCTAAAATTTCTAAAGAAGATAGTGAGATTAATGAGATTAAGAAAAAGTTAAGATTTTTTAAGAAATAATTATATCTTAATTGAAAATTAAGGATAAAAAATCAGGATTTTTTATTTTGTTGATTCTATTCTAACCCAAATTTCATTGAAGTCTTTCTTTTTTATGTTAATATCTTTGTAAATTAAGAACCAAAGGTATAGTCTTATGAAGTATAGGTAAACTGTCCAGGTGTATTCTTGAAAGTTTTCTGGGTATGTGAATGGTTTGTACCAACCTTCTTTTATTTCTTCCCAGAATGATCGCATTCTTTTGTGTTTTGGGAAGTAAGTTTCAATTTGGTTGTAACCTCCAGCTGACCTTCTTTTTTGTTTAATCCAGTCTTTGAGGTGTGTAGGGAATTTAACATAAACTTGTGCTTTTGGTGCGTATCCAATTTTGTAGCCTTTGTTTGCTATCATATACGACATCACAGCGTCATCTGACAGAGCATCTTCTGGAATTTCTGTAAATAGTTTTTTCATTGCAAATAAGTAGCCTGAGCAGACGATAAATTGGTTTTTTTTGACATATTTTAGTCTTGTGTGATGAGCTCCAATGTCTGTTAAAAGGTGCGAGAAATAGCCTAACATTGTTGTCCTTGGGTTTACTGATCTTGGCCTTGAAGTGACTGCTCCAATGTTTTCTTTGTTTAGTTGTTTCATTAATTCTTTTATGCTGTTATTGCTGACATATACATCTCCATCAGTTAGAATTAATTTCTCACCTTTTGCTTTTTTGAAACAGATGTTAAGTGCTATTGGTTTACCTTTTCCAGGGTCTTTAACATATTTTACATTTTTGTGTTTCTTTGTGTACTGGTCTATCACTGCTTTTGTTTCTTTGTCAGGGCAAGCTACTAGAATTTCTATCTCTTCTGGATAATCTTGGTTAAGGAAAGCTTGGATTGCTTTGCCAACTGTTCTTTCCTCTTTGTATGCAGTTATAATTACTGTGATCATTTTTCTATGAGTTTTTTAATCCCTTTTTCTATTAGTAAAGATCTTGTTTTTGTGTATAAAGGGACTTTTGTTAGTTTTTTGTCTATCAAGTCAATGTATGCTCTTTTTTTGTCTGCATTTTTGTAAACTTCGAATCCGAAACTGTCTCTTATTTTCTTTAGTTCTTTTATTGTGAAGTTTGGATGGTTAACATTACTTGATTGGAAGTATGATGCTGATGCTTTGTCCTTTAGCCATTTGTTCTTTTTGCATATGTCGTACAGTTCTGTTCCTTTGAATGCATTGAAAATGGAAATTCCTACATAGTCAGGTTGAACTTTTCTGTTGAGTTCAATTGTTTTTTTTATGCTTTCTTGTGTTTCAAATGGAACTCCTATCATGTTGAATGAGTATGTTCTTAGTCCTTCTTCTTTTGCCCATTGAAAAGTGTCAATGATTTGTTTGTTGCTTTGAAACCTTTTTAGAATGTCATTTCTTATGTATGGGTCGCCTGCTTCGATTCCAATTGATACTCTTACACATCCTGCTTCTTTCAATAGTTTGAAATCTTCTTTTGTTACTGCGTTTACTCTTGCATTAATGTAGAATGGTAGTCCAATTTCTTTTGGATATCTTTTTGCGAAATCTCTTAGTCTTTGTTTGTTTATAGTGAAAGTGTCGTCGTAGAATTCAATTTCTTTAACTTTGTATTTTGTTATGACTTCTTTCATTTCTTTCATTAAATTGTCAATTGATCTGAATCTTAGGAATTTTCCTTTTCCTTTGTATTTGTCAATCAAAACTTTGTTTATACAATATGAACATAAGAAAGGGCAACCTTTGCTTGACATGAAAGTTGCTAAGCCTCTGTTTGAGTCAATGTATTTTTGGTAGTTGAATATTTCTCTGTCTGGGAAAGGGAGTTTGTCTAGATCTTCAGTTAGTTTTCCTATTTCATTTTTTGTTATCTTTTTACCTTTTTTGAACCAGATGTTTGGAATTTTAGTGTTGTTTAGATCTTTTGTTAGTTTGATTAGTGATTGTTCTGATTCTCCAATTGCAACCATGTCAAAGCAATCTTGGTCTATGATGTCTTTTGGTGCAACAGTTGCATGGTAACCACCACAGATGATTGGTACTTCTTTAGTTTCTTTGATTATCTGTGAGATTCTTATTGCGTTTTGAAGGTCATTGGTTGCTGCAGTGACTGCAACTAGGTCTGGGTTGAATTGGTCAACTTTGTCTATGATTTCGTCATCTGAAACTTTGAAAGTTGTGTCAATTAGTTCAACTTTGTGTCCTTTTTCTTTTAACATAGCTGATATGATACCTAGTCCAATAGACATGTCTTTAGGTGATTCTACAATGTTTGGGTAGACTAGTAATACTTTCATTTCATTTCTTCCCTGTATATTTTGAGTGTTTCGTTTGCAATGTTTTCCCAGGTGTATTCTTTAACTTTTTTGATGTTGTTTTGTGAGAATTTTTTTGCTAAGTCTGGATTTTCTATAACTTTCAATATTTTTTCTTTGAGTTGTTTTAAGTCACCATGTGGATAAAGGTAGCCATTGACACCATCTTCCATTTCATATGAAATTCCATTCACTGGGGTTGAAACAACTGGTAGTTCTGATGCCATTGCTTCGAATAGAGTTAGTGGCAGACCTTCTCTGTATGAAGTTAAAACATAAAGGTCTGAACCTTGGTACATTTGTCCAATTTTTTCATATGGCCAAGGGCCTATAATATGAATGTCTGGGTGATTGTTTGCAACTTCTTTAACTTGGCCCATCATACCTTCATCAGGACCGATCATTGCAAATTCAATATCACATCTTTCATCAAGTATTTCTTTTGCAACTTGTGCAAAGTGGTGAGGTGATTTTGTTGGGTGTAGTCTTCCAAAGAATAGAACTAATTTTTTCTTTGGATCATTCATGATTTGTTTTCTGAAAGGATTATTTTTTATTTTTTTGAATAAAGAACCTTCCATTCCATTGTGTAGAACTTTTATTTTTTCTTCTTTAACCCATTTTTTTAGGATTGGAACTTCCCAGGGTGTGATTGCAATTATTTTGTTGCAAAGGTTGAATGAGATGTAGTTGAATATTTTGTCTGTGAAAAATAATGGTATTCTTACTGCTAGTGGTCTGAACTTGTCTGTCCATGGGCAGTGTGTTGTGTGAATGTGTGGTTTTTTCTTATATTTTGCAATCAAACCTGCGTATAAAACATAATCTCTTGCTCCAACATGTGTGTGGATTACATCAAAGTCATGTTTTAGTAGTTTTAGAAACACTCCTGGGAATATGTATGTGTTGAATGATAGTTTTGCTATGTATCTTGATCTGTGAATTCTTATACCATCAATTATTTCAAACTTTTTCTTTATTCTTTTGTATTTGTCAGTGTCTGAAGTGAAAACATCTACTGTGTGGCCTTGTTTAATGTATTCTTTTGCTAGAACTTCAATTACCTTTTCTACTCCACCAATTGTTGGTAGGAAGAACTGACTAACTATAGCTATTCTCATCCCTTTGAAATCTTGGAAGAGGGTTTATAAGAATTATGTATGTTAAATAATTATTTGGTAACCAAAAGGTATAAGAATAGTTATTTTAACTCATTTTTATGAAAATTGGGTTTATGGCAAATTATTTTTATCCTGCAACTGGTGGGATGGAAGAGTTGACTTTTGGAATTGCTAAAGAGTTGGCTAAAAAGGGTCATGAAGTGCATGTGTTTACCTCTGATCGGAAGGGTGGTAAAGTGTTTTCTAAAGATGAAACTGTTGATGGTGTACAAATCCATAGAAGTAGGTCTTTTTTAAATTATAAATATTATTTGAATTTTAATCCTGGAATTGCTTTCAAACATTTGGGGTATAAGCTAGATGTTTTGCATGTGCAAAGTATTGGTTTTATTTTTCAAGATCTTGGTGTTTTGCTTAGAAGGTTGTTTACTAAAACGAAATTGGTTAACACTCCACATGGTCCTTTTATGGCGCTTGAAAAGTATCCTTGGTGGCAAGCTTTGTTGAGGTTTTTATATGTTACAATTGAGTATCCAGTTAACATGTTGTATCATGGTTCTGTGCAAGTAAATCCTTCTCAGTATAGATGGATGGAGAAGTACGGGTTTTGCAAGCAAGGAATTAAGTTTATACCTAATTCTATTCCTGAAAGTATTTTTTCTGATGTTAATGAGAAAAGATTTTTTAATTTGAAAAGGAAATTGGTTATTGGTTATATTGGTAGGGTTCAGAAGTATAAGGGGTTGAGGCAAATTGTTGAAGTTTTGCCTTTTTTGGTCAAAGTGGATCCTTCTATTGTTTTTTTGGTAATGGGGGGTGAGGTTGATGGTGAATATGCTAAGCTTAGAAGCTTGGCTAAGGAGTTAAAGGTTGAGAAGCATTTAATTCTTGCTGGTCGGGTTTCTGATTCTGAAAAGTTGGCTGGGTTGGATGCGACTGATATTTTTGTTTTGCCATCTGAGTGGGAGGCTTTTGGTATTGTTTTGATTGAAGCTATGGCTCGAGGTTGTGCTTTGGTTAGTACTCGAACTGAGGGTGGAAGTTTTGTTGTTGGTGCTGATGAAGGTTTTCTTTTTGATTATAGGAATTTGGATGAGTTGGGAAAAGTTATGTTAAGGTTGATTAATGATAAGAAGTTAGTTGATAAGATGAAGGAGCATAATTCTGTTAAGGCTAAGGAGTATTTGGTTAGTAATGTTGTTACTGAGTTTGAGAAGTTTTATCGATCTTAGCAATTATTACTAAGTTGTCACCTGATTTTTTTAAAAAAGGTTTGTTTATCTTGTATAGGATTAGGTTGATTAGTATGAATAGTTTGTTGAAGTAGGGGAAGTCAAACAGATCTATTGTTTTGTTGACTGTGACTACAAAATTGTGTTTTCTTAGAAGTTTTATCCAGTAGTTTGCATTGTGAATTGAAACATGTGTTTTGTCTTTGTTTGCAAACCAGTTTTTTCCTTTTACTCTTTTACTTTTTGATTCTGGGTTTGGAGTGCTAATTATTATTGATCCTTTATTTTTTAGTACTCTTGCACATTCTTTGATACACTCTTCTGGGTTGTTTAGGTGTTCTAGTAAGTCTAAGGTTAGGATTAAGTTGAATTGGTTGTCTTTGAAATCAAGTTTTTCTGCGTCCATTACTGAGAATTTGTCTTTGTTTTGTTTTTGTGCTATCTTTATTGCATGTTTTGAAATGTCTATACCTGTGTAATCTTTTAGGTATTTGTACAGAAAACCATAAGAGCAACCAATTTCTAGGATTGGACCTTGAAAATTATTTTTTATGTAATTGCTCCAAAATTTCCATCTGAAAGTTTGTTCTTTGTAGTTTGTGAAGTAATTTTCTTCGAAATCTTGTTGTTCCATAGGTTTTATAAATTGGAGTTTATTTTTTAAGGTTTATGGATTGTTGAGTAAAGTATTTAAGGGTTGTATGTGTTATTATTTATATGGTTGATGAAGGTTATGAAATTTTGCGTAAGTATGAATTTCCTATAAATGAATATCCTGAGTTAGCTGATTTTCTTGCTCAACATTCTGATGATTTGGTTAAGATTATTAAGGCTACTGGCCAGTATTCAACAGAATTGTTTAGAGATGGTATTCCTACTGTGGGGGATTTTATTACTGAAGAAAGATGGCCTGGTTTTATTAGGATGGTTGAGGCTGCTGGTGAGTATTCACATTATTTGTTTCAATATGATATTCATAATGTTAAGGATTTAATTAATAAGAGGACTTGGCCTGATTTTGTTAGGATGGTTGAGGCTGGTAATAATTTCAATTATTTGTTTAGATATACAATTCCAGCTGTTAAAGATTTGATTAATGAGAGGACTTGGCCAATGTTTGTTGATGGTTTTATTAGTCTGGTTGAAGCTTCTAGTTCTTATTCAATGGATTTATTTGAACCTACTATTCCAGCTATTAAAGATTTGATTAATGAGAGGACTTGGCCAATGTTTGTTGATGGTTTTATTAGAATGATTAAGGCTTCTGGTGAGAATGATAATGTTAGGTACCTGTTTAGATCTGGTATCCCTGCTGTGAGGGATTTGATTACTGAAGAAAGATGGCCTGGTTTTGTTAGGATGGCTGAGGCTTCTGGTGAAAATTCAAATGATCTTTTTTTCTATGGATTCCCAGAAATAGCTTATTTGATTAACGAAGAAACTTGGCCTGGTTTTGTTAGGATGGTTGAGGCTGCAGGTAAATCTGCACATAGTATGTTTCAATTTGGAATTCCTTCTGTAAAACATTTGATTACTAATGACAATTTTTTAATATTTGTAGATGGATTTATCAGAATAGCAAAAACTGCTGGTGAGAATGCATCTAATTTATATATTTATGGGATTTATGCAGTAAATTATTTAATTACTGAAAATACTTGGCCAATTTTAGTTAAAAAACTTCTAAAGGTGTTAGACTATTGCAAAGGTGTAGAGAATGAAACAATCGACTCATTAAAAAAATTAAAACCCTTATTTAATAGATTTGGAATTGGATTATTTGATTTATTAATTTTTCCAACACTAAAGTCACAAACTATTGCTTCTTTTTTATGTTTTAAGAATTATATAAAAATTGAAGAATTTATTCAAACAAATGAGGATATTAAAGTTATATTACAAGTATTAAAAAGAAGAGGATTTAAAGCAAATGATTTTTTAGAGCAAGTTTTAGTTCCTGGAATACAAAAAAAAGTTATTCTTTCTATGGTAGAAGAAAAGGAACATATAATTTATTTTTTAAAACATTCTCCTATAGATGAATTAGAAATCTACAAAAAATATAAAAATTTAAAAGAAAAGGGTGATGAAAAAAATTTAAAAAAGATGTTTAAAGATCTAAAAGGAGTAAAGAAGGAAATATATAATGGTATTTTAAAGAAAAAATATGATGAAAATATTCTCTCAGCTGTTTTGTATTCTGTATTTTCTCCTGAACTAACTGTTTCAAGAGAGAGTTACAAACAAATTTATGGTAAAAGAAATGATAGGCAAGTTGATATACCCAATATATTGAATAGATTATCTGGAATTACTGTTAAGATATCTAAAGGAGGATATAAATTAAAAGAAAATGAGGAGATTAATACAGAAGCATGGAATGATTTGATTGAAGTTGTTAAAGAGGTAAATGCTTCTGAAACAAAAACTGTTGATACAGAAACTCTTGGTTTAGAATTATTAAGAGGTTTTGCTTCTAGTGATTTAAGGAAGAGAAAGAAGTATTATTTGAAGAAATTATATTTATTTTCCTTAACAAGAGGAGAGGGTTTACCTGATTTTAATACTGAACATAGTAGTTTGATGAAATATAAAGAGTTTGTTGGAGACAGGTTGAAAAATGATTTGATTTATAGTGCTTTAAAAATATCTCATGAGAATAGAAGACAAGAGTTCACTGATTTAGTTGCTAGAATAGAGAAACCAAAGAAGTTTACTGGATTAGCTAAGCAATTGTATGGTTTGTGGATGTCTAAAAATCCAGATAAAGAGCAAAAGATAAAAAAAATACTTTCTAAGAATGGGATTTTAGTAGATAGAATTGATTGGCATGTTTCTTCATGGGAAGATGTTAAATCATGGTTAGAACACCATTCTGCTGGAACTATGAGCAAGCAAACAATGACTAACATATTTGCTATGTTGATTGGTGAAGATTATAACAAAATGTATAAAGAGGTGGATAAGTTTGAGCATACTCATCATGCTCAAGGGAGAGGAGGAATAAAATATACTTTTATGTTAAGTAAGAGAAAGTTGCATTCTGTTGCAATGTTTAATATGGGGGTTTGTGTTGCTCCTGATGATAGGTTGTGGAATATGCCTGATTTCTTGCAGATGATTATATGGGATAAAGATAAAAATGCTTGTGGTGGAGTCATTTTTAGAAATGTGAATAATTATTTAGTTTTGAGTATACAACCAAATTATAAAATATTAAATGAGGTTAGTCCAGTTCATTTGTATGATACAATTATTGAATATAGTAAAACTATGGTTAGGTTGTTAAAACTAAAAGGGGTTTTGATTCCTGTAAATTCTGCAATACATTCTAATAGAGGGAGTATACAAGCAATTATTACTGGAAAAAATTATACAAGAAAGAATTTTAGTACTAGTTATGAATTTTCTTATTCTCCTTATATTTATTCATATAATGAGTTCTTTGTTGTTCCATAGGTTTTATAAATTGGAGTTTATTTTTTAAGGTTTATGGAAGTGATTGTGTTTACTGAGTGTCCAACAAAGGATTATTATAGAGCTCTTAGAAGGGTTAAAGGTAATGTTGAGTTTAGAGATTCTAGGTTTTTTTACTTATGTTTCTTGTTTATTTATTCTCGGTTTGGCTCTTTGAGGATTTTGGCGCATGATTTTTTAGGTAAACCTTTGAATGTGAAGAAAGTTAAGTTTAGTACTTTGTTTAATTCATTTTTTTCTTATTTTCAGTTGTTGTTTACTAAGAAGAAAGTGGTTGTTCTTTTTGCACCTTATAGTTGGATGGGTGTTTATCTGTGGTTGTTGAAACAGTTCAAAAAAGATCTGGTGTATATGACTTCTTGGCCTTTTTGGAATGGTAGAGATTATGTTTTCAAGCCTAACAAAATCAAACTCTTTTTTTGGGAGAGATTCTTAAAAAATGTAAAAGCTGTAACCATTTCTGATACTGCAAGAAAGGGTTTGTTAAAGTATACTAGACAAGTTGTACAAATACCACATGCTGTTGATCTTGAAGTGTTTAAACCTTGTAAAAAATTAGAGAAGTTTACTGTGTTGTTCACTGGTAGGTTGGTTAGGGAGAAAGGGATTAAAGATATTTTAGAGATTGCTAAGGAGTTGCCTGAAATAGATTTTAGGTTTGCTGGGTCTGGGGCAATGGAGTCAGAGCTTAAGGATTGCACCTTGCCTAATGTTAAGTTTTTAGGTCATATTAATGATAGGGATGAGTTAGCTAAGGTGTTTGGTGAAAGTTCTGTTTTTGTTTTGAATTCTTATAAAATTAAAGGGTGGGAAGAGTTGTATGGGATTGTTTTATTGGAATCTTTGGCTTGTGGTACTGCTGTGATTTCAACTGATTGTGTTGGTCCTAAGGAGATTGTTGGAAAGGATTATGGTTTTCTGGTTGGGCAGAGGGATAAGGAAGCTTTGAAGGAAAGGATTATTTGGTGTTCTAAGAATCAAGATAAAATGTTTGCTATGGGTAGGAAAGGAAGAGAGTTTGTTGAGGGGAAGTATGATGTTTCTAGGTTGAGTGAAGAGTGGAGTGATGTGTTAAATACACAAACTTTATAAGAGGACATTTTTTTGAAGTGTTTATGGCAGTTGAAGATGTTTGTTCACATATTTTGAAAGAAAAGGTTCCCTTGAGTGATTTTGAGAAAGGTATACAAAATGCTACTAGTTTTGTAACTTTAAGTGTTGATGATTCAGATATTTCAGTAGCTACTCCTGTTGTAGTTGAAAATACTGTTCCTACTAGAACTGAATATAGATGTGGTAAAACTGGTGATCTTTGTGTTGGATATGGGGTTTGGTATTCTTTTTTTTGTTTAGAAGGTTTTTCTCAAAGAGCTGCAAAGAAGTGTGGATATAGAGATTAGCTTGGAAAATCTTTTAAAGAGTAGTTTATTGCTTATTCTGAATGAGTTTAGTCAAGAAATTTAGGATTTATTCAAAGAATTTAACTTTGAAAAGAATGTGGAATTACTTTTTAGTGCATTTGTCTTTGAAATTGAAAAGGCCTAAAGTTTGGGGTAAGCCTCTTTCTTTGTTTATTGAGCCTACTAATATTTGTAATGCTAAGTGTTGTCTTTGTCCTAGAGGTAATGGAAAGTTAACTAAGAAGCAAGGTGTTATGGGAATTAAGGAGTACAAAAAGTTGTTGGATGAGTTGGGTGATACTGCATTTTCTGTGACTTTGTGGAATTATGGTGAGCCTTTTTTGAATAAGAATTTGATTCAAATGATTAAGTTGGCTAAGAAAAAAGGGTTGAAAGTCATTACAAGTACAAATGGAGTTGCTTTTAGGGATATGGATAATGTTAAAAAAATTATTGATTCTGGGTTGGATGAGTTGATTGTTGCTATTGATGGTGTTGATGAGAAAACTTATTTGAAGTATAGAGGGAATTGTGATTTTAATGCTAATTTGAAAGGGTTGAAGTTGTTGGCTAAAGAGAAAGGTGATAGGTATTTTCCTTTTGTTTCAATGCAGTTTATTGTTATGAAGCAGAATGAGGATCAGATTGAGGATATTAAGAAATTGGCTAAAGAGCTAGGTGTGAATGAGTTGATTTTGAAAACTGTTTTTCTTTTTGGGAATGAGGATCGAGCTAAAGAGTTTTTACCTAATGAAAAGTATTCTAGGTATAGGATTGTTGATGGGAAGTTGAGTTATAAGAAAAACATTGTTAATGGGTGTGATGGGTTGTGGGTTGGAGCTAGTATTAATTATGATGGTAATGTTGTTCCTTGTTGTTTTGATGCTTTTGAACATTTTAAGTTTGGTAATGTTTCTGATGGTGGATTTATGTCTGTTTGGAATAATGAAAAGTTTGTTGCTTTTAGAACACAGATTTTAAGAGATAAGATGAGAATTAAGTTGTGTTCTGATTGTCCATCTAATATGGAAAGTATGGATGTTGATAGAATTTCATTTCATTAAATTTAATGCTTTATAACAAGTTGCTTCTAAAGTTTCATAAACTGTTGTTAAAGGTGAATCTATACTCAAATCAACCTCTATAGTTCTTAATTCAGGAAAATTTCCATCACTTCCTATACAAAATTTTGCTGATCTGTCATTTCTATGGTTTGCTAATACATATCCAAGTTCAAACCTTGTCATTGCACCATATGGTTTTTGACATAAATGATTAGTTTCACCTGGTAGCCAAAACATAATTACCCCTTGTCCTCCAATCATAGCCATGTCCATGTATTGCCTTTCCCATTTTCTTTGTCTATCAAATGCACCTTCTTCTCCTTTTACAACATATCGTTCAATGGCTTCTCTAATCTCTCTTCTTGGTGAAATAATAGTAATATCTTGTTTTTGTGAAACAAGATATTTTACAGCTTCATCTTGCCAATTTGGTGCACCTCTAATAGGTCCTGCTAGATATACAAAGGGTCCATCAATTGGAACCCATGTTTTTGGTATTATTACTCTTGCCATTTTATTTCATCAAACTCTTCTTAATTATAGTAAATATCTTCATGTTTTTAGCTGTTTCGATTAAACCAAATGCTATATCGGACTTTGCTAAATATACTAAAATTTCTGAAAAAGGTTTTCTAACTTTGCTCCTAATGTACCTTTTCCTGAAATTATAAACTCCTTTTTTCAATAACTTTTCTCTTTCTTTAACTGAAAAATCTTTGGTTTCAAAAAGAGGCATTTTCATTCTTTTGCCTGAAACATTGTTAAGGTAAACTTCAGGAGAGATTGTAAATTTACCATGAGTTTTTATCCAGTCAAATAATTCTGTTCCTGGATATGGAATTACATTATTAAAATTAATATAGTCGGTTTCTATTTTTTCTGACATTTTGATTGTATCTAAACCTTTTTCGTAAGTTTCATATGGGTGACCGATGATAAAGTTTCCAACAGTAGCAATTTTTTCTTCTTTTAACCATTTAATAGCCTTAAAAACTTGGTCAAAGTTAATATTTTTCTTAATGTGTCGCATTGTTTCTTCATTTCCAGTCTCTATACCTAAAGAAGTTGATGTGCAACCTGCTAGTTTCATTTTGTGTACTAATTCTTTGGTCAATAAATCAACTCTAATCCCATTGTACAGCCTATACTCAATTTTCAATTTTTTCTTAAGAATCAAGTCACAGATTTCTTCAACTCGTTTTGGTTTTAGTGTGAAACAGTCGTCATTGAAGTTAAATTTCTTAATCCCTCTTTTGTGCCAGTATTCAATTTCTTTTACAACATTCTCTGCTGTACGAACTCTAAACTTTTTCCCCATGCTTTGGAACACAGAACAGTAAACACAACTGAAAGGGCAACCTCTTGAAGTTATCATTGATATACTATTTTGTTTCCAATCTTGATATTTGGGTAAATTGAATTCATGGTATTTTGGAAATGGTACTTCATCAAGGTTGTCAATGAATTTTCTTGGTTTGTTAGCTATAATCTCCCCATTCTTTCTCCAACCTAAACCATCAATATCTGAAAAACCTTTATTTTTTTTAATAGCATTTAACAATTCAATTATTGTTTGTTCACCTTCACCAACAACTGCAAAGTCTATCTTTTCGCATTGTTTTAGAACATCTTTTCCAACACAAGAAGGGTGTGCACCACCTACCATTATTGGTGTTCTTGGGTGTTGTTCTTTTATTTTTCTAATATGATTGTAAACTTTTTCTGTGCAGTAGCTTGTTATTGTGAAGCCTATTACATTTGGTTTGAACTTTTTGATAATTCTATTAGCATAAGCTTTGTTTTTTAGTTGCAAATCTATAACTTTTACTAGATGGCCATTTTGTTTCAAGATTTCGCAGAGTTGTGCTACACCTAGGTGTGGTGATTCTGGTGGGTTTAGCCTTTTTAGCCAGAAGGGTAGTGTGTACCTAGCAATTCGAATTTCTGGAATAAGGAATAGTATTCGCATTGTAGTCAAGTTTTTTGTGGTATTTTTAAGCTTTTTGTAGGTTGATAATTGTGGTTATTTCAATTTCACCTGTTTTTGCTTGTAGAATTGTTGAAGGTTTTCTAACTCCATATGAATCTGATTTCCAGCCTTTGATTGGTTTTAGTTTGACACTACTTGTTATTGCTTTTTTGAAGTCTTTGTTGTCTATGTGAAAGTTTATCTCTAATCTTTTGGGGAATTTTGTAACTTTGTCTGTAATTAAGACCTCTTTTCTTTTTTTGTCATAAATGATTCTTCTTAGGTGAGTGTGTGGGTCAAAACCCTGGTGTTTGCCAACAAAAACATCTTTTTCTCCTGTTTCCCATTTGATGCATTTTGCTTTTGATTTCCAAAGCATTGAGAATGGTTTGCCTATTTCTATTTCGTCCATTTCAGTTCCATTGACTTTTACTGTGTTATGGTATGCACTTGATCTGAACAAGTGTCTTTGTCTTACATTTGAAGTGTAGCAAAAAGTTCCAGGGTCAATTACAATGTCTTTTTTGTAGTAAAGTTCAAAGCTAAGTTGGTCGCAATGGCCATGGCCTCCAAAACCAGCTCTTCCAATGTCTCCACAGTGTATCATTAAGAAAAAGTCTTTGTCTCGCATGATATGATAGTGTTTGAATGTTTTTGATTGTAATTCTTTTTTTTCTTTTTTCATGGTTTTGTATTTCTTATAAGTATCATAGCCCATTATCCATGGTAAGGTTTTGTTATCTTTGCTATGGTGTTTGAAATCTCTTCTACTGAAAAGTACAGCTCCTATTGAAAGGAGTTCTCTATGGTCATTGATGTCTTCTGTCCATAAGTCTATCACTCTGCCATTGTCAGTGTCTCCAATTCTTGATGCTTGGCCATTTGGTTTTGTGTAGTACATGATGAATTCAAGCATGTTTTCTAATCTTTTTGTGTAATTTTCACTTAATTTTATTTTATTTTTTTGTGCAAGTAAGTATGTAAGCATGAATAGTTCTGTTACAAGTCTGTGGTAGTTGATTGAAGCTTCATAGTCTACTCCATCTTCTGAAACTTGTTTTGTTATTTCTTTTTCAAGTTCTTTTCTTGCAAATATGATCCATTTTTTTCCAAAGTCTGTGTTTTTGAATGTGGTTCCTATGAAAAATAAGCCTACAATGTCTGAAATGTAATGGTTTTCTTTTTTTGGGCTCCATTCTAGGTTGTTTCTAATGTATTTGCCTTTGTAGTAGAGTTGTTTGAAGTATTCTTTCCAAAACCTTTCATCAATGTCAGTGCAATCTTTGAAAAGATGGTAGGCGTAGATCCAGTTGATTGCTCTGATTGAAACTTCCATTGGAGTTAGCCAGTTTGGTCCGAATTCTACTGGGTTGTTTTTTATCCAGTTAATAACTTGTTCTTGAAATTCTTTAACATATTTTTTGTTTTTTGTTTGTTGGTATGCTATACCTAAGATTGGGAAATGGTGAAATCTGTTAAAGTCCCATACAATTTTAATGTCTGAGTTGTCTTTGAGATTTTCATATTGCATTGTTGAGAAATGTTCTAGTGGCCAAACTTTTTTTGAGTTGAAATCTTGGTGCCAGTTTATTGTTTTGAGTTTGTATGTTTTTCCTAGGTAAGTGTATTGTTTTTTTAAAATGTTGTTTGCTTTTTCTATTAATTCTTTATCTCTTAGCTTGATTGTGTTTATGAAAAGGAATTTTTGGTTTATTTTTCGCATTAGTTGCTTTTTTGTTTTTACATTGTTAAGTTTGTAAAAGTCTTGGTCACTTACTTTTATTGGTTTGAATTTGATGTATTGGCTTTTTATGTTTAGAACTACTTTTTTTCTGAAGAATCTGTAAGCTTTGATTGGTGTTGCTTTAGGTGATTTCTTTATCTCATAGGTGTATTTGTTCATTTTAGCTTGCTTCTGATTGTCTTCATTATTGTTATGTCTTGTTTTTCAAAGCTGTTTGTTATGTATAATGCTATTGGATAGATTGTTAGCATTATAATGGTTCCTGTTAATACTAGTAAGATTTGGTTTTGTATTGTTATTAATGTTATTATGTAGTATGTTAATAGAGCTGACAGTGCTCCAACTATGAATACTTTGATTAGTTTAAAGTTTATTAGTTTTATTTTTGTTTTTATGAACAGGATTAAGCTTAGGATTATTAGTGATATTGCTGTTGCCATTGCTGCGCCATTGAAGCCGTATATTGGAATTAGGATGTAGTTCAAGATTATGTTTAGCGTACCGCCTATTAAAGTTGCTATTAAGATTATTTTGCTTTTTTTGAGTAGCATTAAGATGTCTCTTGATGTGTAAACAAGGCCATTTATGAAATATCCAGTGATTAAGATTGTTAGTGCTATGTAACCTGCTGTGTATTGTGAGCCGAATAGGATGGTTAGTAGTTCTTGGCTGAAAATTATTGCTAGTGAAAGGAATAGCAGGTTAATTATTAAAATCCATTTTGTTGTTATGTAAAACAGTCTTCTTAGTTGGGTTTTGTTGTCTAAGTATTCTGAGATTGTTGGAATGAAAAGTCCAATCATTGCTGTTGGTAGGATTAAGATTAGTTTTGCTGTTGGGATTGCTGCGTTGTAAATACCAACTTCTGCTGTTGTTCTGAAAAAGCCAAGCATTAAGGTGTCAATCCAAGTTATTATCATGATTGTTAATGAGTTGAATAATAATGGGATTGAGTATAGCAGAACTTCTTTTCTTTTGCAGATTGATTTTATTTTGTTTGTTAGTTTGAATACTTTTGTTTGTAATACTGTTAATGAGAAAATTGTGCTGATTATTATTGATAGGGTGAAAGCTAGTATTGCTCCTGTTACACTCAGTCCTAGTTGTATGAATATTAGGGTTAAAATTATTTTTAGTGTGTTTTCTGTTAAAATTCTTGTGTAAACATCGTATTGGATTTTTGAGAATGCTTTGAATGTGTTTACTGTGATAACTCGAATTGCTTCAAATGGTAGTGCGAATGCTATTATTTTTATTAAGATTGTGATGTTTTCAGTGTGAAAGAAAAATGTTGATATTTGGTTTGCGAAAATGAATAGTAATGTTCCTAGTATTATTGCTATTGTTACTGTTGTTTTCATTGCAAAGGTTATTGTGCCTTTGATTTGTTCATTCTGGTTTTTGCTTTTGTATATTGAAATGTATCTGAGAATTCCCATGTCCAGACCTAATATTGAAACAATGCTTAGAATTCCGAAAACTGCAAGGCCTAAGGATAGCTCACCATAGGCTTCTGGTCCAAGCCTTGCAATGATGATTCTGTAAAGATAACCTAAGAATTTTGAGATGATTATTCCAAAGAGTACAATACCTGCACCTTTTGCAATGTTTCTAAGAGGGTGTTTCATTATTTAGTTAATAGAAGATTGTTTTTTAAGGTTTATGGATTGTTTGTATTAGGTTTGAAGAAATTGAAGTTCTAAACCTTTAAATATAAACTACAAATATTATTTTTATAAAATGGGAAGAAGTTCTATATTTAAATCAATAATACCCTCAATTGTTGGTCCTATTATTGCTGGAGTTGTAATTGCATATTCATATGGTATCATTAAAAATCCTTTTGTTTTTAGGAAAGAACCAATAACAGAAATAGTGGTGGAAGAACCTGTTATTAATCTTAATGATTCTTTTAGAACAATAAGTTATCAAAATGAAAGAGATGGTTTAGTAACATTGATTCAATTGTCAAGGACTTCTGATATGGAGGATAGTTGGCTTTATTCTCATTGTGAAGAAACTTGGCATGAAGCTGGGATAGTGTCAAATGAATATAGTACAAAAATTAATTTTGATTACTGGAGTTATGTTGTAGATAGGTGTGATTCTATAGGAGATTATCATAATCACAATGATGAAGATTGGGAAAGAAGATTAGGAGGTTTACAGTTAATTGGTTTACCTTCTGGGACAGATCTTGCTGCAATGGTGGAAAGGAATAAAGGATTTAGGAAAAAATATCCTGATGGAAATTATGTTAGTGGAATTGTTTCTCCTTTAGGTGTTGTTGAAATAACTTTAACTGATGAAGGTTATCAATACTTTAAAGATTTGTCTCCTTTTGTTGTTAAGCCTTTGACTGAAAGGATATATATTGATGTAGGAATGACTGCTATAGAAAATGAGGGGTCTTTTGAAGAAGATATTGAGGTAGGTTGTGAAATTTTAGAAAGAGAGGGTTATTTTGGGTGTAGATTTATTCCGGCTTCAGATATTATAACTCCTTTAAGTAGGACACATAGTTTTCAAAGTTTATATTGACTCTAGGGATTGTTTGTAGTTTGATAAAATTTATATAAGATCTTGCACTATATAATTGTATGACAGAACAAGATTATATTGGAACACGAGTAGTTATTCATGAATGGTCTGATGATCCTGGGAATCCAGGGATTTTTTCTATTAGAACAGTTGATCTTCCTTATGGTAAAGGTATTGATGAAATAGATGTGGGACAAGGAGTTATTTTTGAGGGTGAGAGATTTGTTAGATTTGGTTTTGGACATAGTACAACAACTGAAGGTCAAGTTTGTTATTTCCCTTTGTTATCTGTGGATGGTTGGGGGAAAAATATGGAACAATGTAATAGAAGTCTTAGAAGAAGGGGTAAAAGTAATCCTGTAAATCCATCTTTGCCTTTTGTAAGTATTGATAGTATAGTTGAGAATTAATTTATCAATTCAAATCATAGTAGTCAAAGCTTCTACTGATCCTATGGATTATAATACACTTTAGTTGCTTGTTCTGTGACAAAAACTATTGGTAATGAAAGTGATTGCTTTGTTACAATATAATCATATTCTTGGTAGCTTGCTATTTCACCTATTGTATATTCTTCAAGCCAATAAGCCATTACTTCAATCTGTCTTTCATTGGGATCTGTGAGATCTTCTGTTTTGTTGTATTCAAACTCTGTCAAAGTTTCATCAATTAGTACTGTTCCTTTATTTTCTTCAAAGAATAAACCTAATTGTACTGGTTCTGTTGGTTTCCACCTGTACTCTGTGTCATAAATTATGATTGCTGTGCTTAACAAAGACATTAATAAAAAATATATAATTGCTAGTGTTAACAATTTTTGTATTTTTATGTTTTTTAGGAAAACTAAAGTTGCTATTACTAAAAGTATTGTAATTAGTGCTGTTGAGGGTAGGATGTATTTTAAAATTCCAATGTGTGCCCAGGATGAATTGTTGATTGGGAAGAAAGTGTCATAAAGTAAAAATGGTGTTGTTAGTGCAATGTATCCTGCTGTTGTTAGGGTTGCTGTTTTTGAGATTTTTTTGAATTTTGTTAAAGTTGTTGCACCTAGTAGTATGAATAATGGAAAAATGCATGCAATGTATCTACCAACAATTCTGTAGTCATAGTAGTGTTGGTATGATCCACTGTGGTTTGCTGTGATTAGGAAAAGGAAGAAAGTTGAAATCAATGTTACTTGTGTTAACAATTTTTGGTTTTGTGTTAGTTGTTTGTATTGGATTACTGCTTGTAGTGTTAGGATTAAGAAAATTATTCCTGTTGCAATGATTAGGTAATCAATGTGTAGGAAGAACCAGGTTAACTTTGAGGTTAGGTGAAGTCCACTGCTCACTTCAATTGAGTCTGGGTAGCCAATCACACTTGATATTTTGTAACCATACAAAGTTCCTCTTGCAATTATCCATGGTAGGGTTGCTATTAGTGCTGTAAATAATAGTATTACTTTGTTGTATATTTTTTCTCTGTTTAGGATTGTTAGAATTATTATTGTTGGGAATAAGAATAGTGCTAATATTTTTGTTTGAAAACATAAAGCAATTCCAATTCCTGCTAGGATGTTCCATTTGAGTGTGTTATCTTTGAATGCTTTGTAAATGAAGTATATTGTGAATAGGAATAAAGTGTAAAACAAGCTTTCGCTCATGAAAATGAATGTGAATATGAAGATTGGTGGAATCAGTGCTGTTATTGATGCTATTGCTAAACTTTTTTTCTTGTTTAGGAATTCTCTACTAAAAAGGTATGCTGGGAAAAGAATTGCTGAGGTAAGGATTGCATTGATTAGAATGATTCCAAAGTGGATGTCATTGAAAAAGTATGCTGGGGATATTATTATTGGGTAAAGGAAGGGAAATTTGTTTTCAGCTTGGTCTAGCAGGCTTTTATCTTCAAAAAAGTCACCTGCTGATTGCATGTAAGCAAGGGAGTCAGAGTATCCTAATGGTACTTGGATGAATATAGATAGAATTAGTTTTAGTACTATTAATGCTAGAAATATAAAGATTAGTGCTTTTTTCATTAGATTGTTTTTTAGTTTTTTGTTTATAAGAATTATGCACAAATCTTTTAAACCTAAAATAATAAAGTTTAGACATGAAAAAGGCATTTACTAAGTATTTTTTTTATTTCCTGAATGTGGCTCTGTTTGTAGCTTTGATATTCTATGCTAGTAAATATTATTCTACTATTGTTTATGCTTTACAGAATGCTAACTTGAATTACTTGGCTTATGCTTTTGGTTTATTCCTAATCATAGTTACTATTTGCGCCTTTAAGTGGTCAATTTTGATAAAAATATTTAACAGAGAGGTTTCTTTTTCAGATTTGTTCATTATTTATTTCATTTCAAACATGTATAAGTATATTCCACCTAAAGGAATGAATTATGTTATGAAGTACAAGCTTTGCAGTGATTATTATAAACATCTTGATGGAAAGATTTCTTCAATGTTTGCTGAAAGTTTTGCTGAGTTGTTGACTGCTTGTCTTTTCGCAGTTACCTTTTTATTGTTTTTGATTGATTATGGTGTTTGGGTGCAAGTTTTAGGATTTGTAGCTTTGATTACAATGGTTAGTTTCTTAATCTATCCCAAAATATTTTATTTTGTTCCAATAAAAGCTATTAAAAAATTAATCTTACAGTTTTCTAGAATCAGAAAAACTAAGACTTTTTACTATTCATTTTTTCTAAACATGATCTTAGCTATTTTGCATGGCTTTGCTTTTTATTTTATTTTGTTTGCTTTTGATGTGAACTTGGGGATACTATTGCCTGTAGTACTATTTTATGCTTCACAGTTTTTTGTGTTTGTTACTCTTTCACCTGCTGGGTTGGGTGTGAGGGATATTACTCTGGTTGGAGCTTTGGTATTTTTCTCTGTTGATCCTGCATTAGCTATCACTGTTTCTTTGATGCATAGGGTTTTGATGTTAAGTTCAGAATTGGTGGTTGGTTTGCCTTCTTTGGTTTACAAGAAGTTAGTTGTAGACCCATCTGCCAGAAAGGACATTAAAGGCAGCTCTTAGGTTGTGCTTTGGGTTGAGTGAGTAAACTCTTGATAAGTCATAGTAGCAACAGAAAGTGCAGTCGCAGGAATAGTCTTGTGAAAGTGCTTTAAATGCGTTCTTGAAACCAAGTTCTAAAGCATCAACATTTTTTGTTCCAAGTTCGTCAATGCATCTGCCAACTTTGCCTTGTGGCGAAACAATGCAGTATATTTTTCCTGCTAAACAGTTTTTTTGGAACTTAGTAATCTTTCCTTCATAAAATGCTTTGAACCTTTTTAGGCTTGCATCTGAAACTGCAATGTGTTTATTGGTTTTTTTCAACTCTAAAATCTTGTCAAACACTTTTTTTTCTATGATTTCTTTTGAAAATTCTTGTTCTGCATCTTTTGTAACTGGAACAACTGGTTGAAAATTGATAAAAGTGTCTTTTTCTTTTGCAAGGTCGCACATGTATTCAATGTGGTCAATGTTGTGTTTGCTAATAACACAGTTGATTAGCGGTTTAACATTCTCTTTGTTTAATAAGTCAAAAGCTTCTATGCATTGTTTGTAAACACCTTTTCCTCTGATTTTATCATGCACTTCTTCAGGGCCATCAAGGCTAATTTGTACATGGTCTAATTTTTTTAAGGTTTCAATGTTTTTTTTAACAAGTGTTCCATTGGTGTCCATGTTTATAGTGAACCCTTGTTTTTTGCCAAATGTGATTATTTTGTCAATGTCTTTTCTTAGAAGAGGTTCGCCACCTCCAATTTTCCAAATCTTTGTGCCCATTGCTTTGAATTCAAGCATCATGTCCATGATTTGTTTGGTTGACATTTCTTTTTGTTTTTGGAATGATTCTGCATAACAATATTTACATCTTAAGTTGCATGCATTTGTTACAATGTGAGTTACTCTTAGTGGAATTCTTGAGCCTAGGCCTACTTTTGTGATGGTTGTTCCTGTTTTTGCCATTAATTTTAGCTTTTGCATCCTGTTATGAAATCTAAGGGGTATAAAAGTTTTATTATTGAGGACTTAGTAGAAAGTTTTTTAAATAAAGAATGAACATTTTGGGAGATGCATGTTTTAATTGGTTATTACACAGGTCCAAAAGTAAAAACACCTACTCTAATAGGTCGTTTACTTGGTAGACAAACAACTTATGATTATGAATTAAATCCTCGTTTTTTGGATAATTATCGTGTTCAAAAGCATTTTGATTCTATTCCTGTAAGGCTTGTTGGTGATGAACCTCATCCTCATGAGGTAGTAGATCTGTTGATGTCTGAATTAGAACAAATAACTGCTGATGGTATTCCTGTTGGAAAGAATGGGACTGTTGTTCAACCTAATGATATTTCTTTACAATTAGTAAAGTCTACGAGTACCTAATACTAGAGATTAGCAACATTTAAAAGAAGGAATTAATAAAATTCTATAATGAAAATCTTATTTTTGCATCCACCATGGCCTGGAGAGGGTTATGGGCTTAGAAGCCAGAATAGGTGGCCTAGGAAAAGAGGGGATAAAACCAATAGATATCCGATTTTGTTGTGTTATGTGGCTACTTTGCTTAAAGAGAATGGCTATGATGTAAAATATATTGATTCTGTGATTCAGGATTTTGATTTGAAAAGAACTTTGGATGAAGTTGGTGCTTTTGATCCTGATGTTATTTTTATTGAAACTGCAACTCCAACTTATGCTTATGATTTGAAGGTTGTTAATAAAATTAAAGATAGGTTTGATGTTAAAGTTTTGATGGCTGGTAGTCATGTGACCAAATTCCCTGAAAAAACTGTTGAAAATAGTAAAGTTGATGTTGTGATTAAAGGTGAGATGGATCAAACTACTTTGAATGTTGTTAATGCAATTAAGAAAAAAAGATCTTTAAAGAAAGTTAAAGGGATTTGTTTTATGGATGGTGATGATATAGTTAATAATGAACCTGCTGAATTAATCAAGGATTTGGATACTTTGCCTTTTCCTGATAGAGACTTGATTCCACATGAATGGTATATTGAAGGGCATGTTAGAAATTTTCCTTTTACTTTTGTGATGGCTGCAAGAGGGTGTCCTAACAAGTGTACTTTTTGTCTTTGGCCTCATGTGTATTATGGGCATAGTGTGAGGGTTAGGTCTGCAAAGAATGTTGTGGATGAGTTGGAGTGGTTGATTAAGAGGTATGGGATGGAAGAGGTGTTTTTTGATGAAGGGACATTTAATATTTCTAAGAAAAGAGTTGTTGAGTTTTGTGATGAGATTTTAAGAAGAGATGTTAATATTGTGTGGAGTTGTAGTGGAAGGGTTGATTGTGTTGATTTGGAAATGTTGCAGTTAATGAAACAAGCTGGGTGTAAATTGATTTGTTATGGTGTTGAGTCTGCGAATCCTAGAACTTTGGAAAAAACTAATAAAAAAATTGATGTTGGTCAGACTGAAAGGGCAGTTAAGTTAACTAAGTTGGCTGGAATCATTTGTCATGTGAATTTGATGGTTGGGTTTCCTTGGGAAACTAAAGCTGAGATGGATAATACTATTAATTTTGGTTTGAAGTTAGAAGCTGACACTGTGCAGTATTCGTTAGTGTTTCCACATCCTGGTTCTGAGATGTATGATCAGGCTATTGAGAATGATTGGTTTTATAGTGATGTTTTGAATGATTGTTCAAAGTTTGACATGACTTCAGGGCCTGTGTTGAAAACTATAATCCCTCGTGAAGAGATGAAGGATATTGTAAGTAATGCACATGCTAAGTTTTTCTTAAGGCCATCTTATGTGTTGTCGCAAGTTGCAAAGATTAAGAATTATGAAGATTTCAAATATACTTTTAGGGGGGCAAAATCTATTATAAAGGGAAAGATATTGTTTAAGAAAGATGATTAGAGTTGGAATGTTGGTGCATAATCCTCCTTTTCAAGGTGGGATTGTGCAATACTGTATACTTTTGGCTAATTCTATGAAAGAGTATGTTGATCATAGGTTGGTTGGGTTTGATAAATTGTATCCTCCATTTTTTTACAAAGGTAAATTGCCTACAAAAGATAGAAGTGGGATTAGGTTTTACAAGAGAAGTTATAATTTTGTAACTTGGTACAATCCTTTGTCTTGGGTTAAGGCTTATAATTTTTTGAAAAATAATCAAGTGATTCATTTACATTGGGTTTCACCTTTGCTTACACCTTTGCAGTATGTGATTCTTGTTTTGAATAAATTCTTTGCTAGGAAGAAAACTGTTTTAACTTGTCATAATATTGAGCCACATGAGTCAACTGCTGTTGATAAAGTTTTTACTAAAGCTGTTTTTTCTAAGATTGATCATTTTATTGTGCATGCTGAGCAGAATAGGAAAAGGTTGGTTGGTGATTATGGGATTAAGGATTCTAATGTTCATGTTGTGCCTCATGGTACTTTTGGATATTTTACTAAGTGGAAGAAAGAGAGTAAGGCTGATTTGAGAAAGGAAATGGGATTGTCAAATGATGATCAAGTTGTTTTGTTCTTTGGTTATATTAGAGAGTATAAAGGTTTGAGATATCTTTTGAGGGCAATGAAAGAAGTGATTAAAGAGGTTCCTAAGGCTAGGTTGGTTGTTGCTGGTGAACTTTGGCAAGATTTGCAAGAGTATGAAGATGATTTAGAAGGGATTGAAAAGTATGTTAGGATGTTTCCTGATTACATTTTAGATAAAGATGTTCACAAGTATTTTGATTTGGCTGATATAATGGTTTTGCCTTATCATAACACTGAACAAACTATAAGTGGTCCTCTTTTGGTTGGGTTAGCATTTAACAAACCAATTATTGTTTCTGATGTTGGTGGTATAATGGAAGTTTTGAAAGATGGTGAGAATGCTATGGTTGTTGAGGGTGGTAATGTTAATAAGTTGGCTCATAGTGTGATAAAGTTATTAAATGATAAAAAATTACAAACTAAGTTATCTTTAGGTGCAAGAATTGCTGATTCTCAGTTTGAGTGGGAAAGAGTTGCAAAAAAGACTGCAGAAGTGTATGAGAGGGTTTTAGAATGATATTGAAATATGGTTTGAAAGTTTTTCCAAGATTGGTAAAGTATAAGTTGGCTATGTGGGGATTAGCTAGGCCTCCTCATCCTTTGTTTTTTAATTTTAGTATAACTAATAAGTGCCAATCTAAGTGTACAATGTGTAATATTTGGAAGTTGTATAAAGAGTTTCCTGAAAAAGAGAAGAAAGAGTTGAATTTGCATGAGATTGAAAAAGTGTTTAAGACTATGGATCCTGTTTTTCAGTTGAGTATTTGTGGTGGTGAACCTTTTTTGAGAGAGGATTTGGATAAAATTTGTGTTCTTGCTTGTAAACATCTTAAGCCTACAGTGATTCACACTCCTACTAATTGTTTGTCACCTGAAAAAGTTGAAAAGTTGACTTTGAGTATTATGAGAAGGATTCCTAAGGATGTTAAATTTACAATTAAGTTGTCTTTGGATGGGATTGGTGAAAAGCATGATAAGATCAGAGGTGTTGAAGGTAATTTTGATAAGTTGGTTGATACTTACAAAAGGTTGGCTAAGATTAGAGTGTTGCATCCTAACTTGTACTTGGATGCTGGTGTTACTGTTAGTATGAGTAACCTTGGTGATATTAAAGAAATTACTGAGTATGTTGAAAAAGAGTTTAGGTTGGATAATTTTTTGCATGAGATTGCTGACACTAGAGCTGAATTGTTTAATGTTGATACTGATAAAGAATTGCAAGATGAGTTTGAGGGTGTGATGGGTGATTTGCATGTTACACCGACTGGAAATGATTATGAAAAAGTGATTGGTCTTTTGTTGGATGATGTTAGAGAGCAAATGAAAGTTAATAGGAAGTTTAGTAGGTTTGTTCAGGCTTTGAGGTTGGTGTATTACAAAAGAGCTGAAAAAGTTATGGTTGGTGGTAAAAGAGTTGTTCCTTGTTATGCTGGAATAAGTAATTCTCATTTGAATCCTTGGGGTGGAATGTGGTTGTGTAATGTGCAAGCCTTTCAGAAGGAGATGGGTAATGTTAGAGACTTTGCTTTTGATTTTGATAAGTTGTGGCATTCTGAAAGAGCAAATGAGATGAGAAAGTTTGTAAAATCTAACCAGTGTCATTGTCCTTTAGTAGGGCAATCTTTCTTGGATACTGTTTTGAGTCCAAAAGAGTTGACTAAAGTGTTTTACTATTATTTTTTTGGAGCAGGAAATGGAAAAAGTTCTAATTAGGAATGTTGAAAATTATGATTTGAAAGTTTATGATTTTGTTAAAGATTGTTTTGATATGGACTTGAAAGGTAAGTCTGTTTTGGTTAAGCCTAATTTTCTTTTGGCTAAAGATGCATCTAGTGCTGTTATCACTCATCCTGTTGTTATCGAGGCTGTTTTGAAGGTTATTATTGAGAAGGGTGGTAAACCTTTTATTTATGAGATTCCTAGTATTGGTTCTGCTTTGAATGCTGCAAAGAAGTGTGGTGTTGATAAAATTTGTTCTGATTTGGATGTTGAGATTAAAGAGTTGGGAGAATTTGAGTTTGTTGAAAATAGTTCTAATGTGCATTTTAAGAAGTTGGCAGTTCCTGTTGCAGCAAAGGCTGATTTTATTGTTAGTTTAGCTAAACTGAAAACACATTCTTTGATGGGTTTGACTTTAGGTGTGAAAAACATGTTTGGGTTGGTTAAGCCTGATAATAGAAATCAAATGCATTTCAAAACTGGAAGGGATAGGGATGCTTTTGCTCACATGTTGATTGATGTTTTTAATTTTGTTAAACCTGATTTGACAATTTTGGATGGGGTTGTTGGGATGGAAGGGAATGGTCCTTCAAATGGTGTTCCTAGGAAGTTTGGCTTTATGGCATGTTCTAAAAGTGCTTTTGCTTTGGATAGTGCTGTTGTTAAAATTGTTGGTCAAAAAGATTCAGAGATTCCTATTCAGAGAATTGCTAAGGAAAGAGGAGTTTATGAAGAGGCTGAAGTTGTTGGTGATCATGTTTACATTGGAAAGACAATTAAAATGCCTGATTCTTTTACTGGCTCTCCTATTTTTGGGAAAGTTCAGAAGATATCTTATCCTTTAGCTAAAAGGTTGTTTGATGCAAAACCTGTGATTGTTCTTGATAAGTGTGTGTCTTGTTTTAATTGTATAAAGATTTGTCCTGCAAAAGCTATTAGTCCTAAAGATAAAAAACCTGTTATTGATTATAGTAAGTGTATCAAATGTTTCTGTTGTCATGAAGTTTGTCCTGAGGATGCAATTAAAATACATAAGACTTATTTGAGGAGATTTATTGAAAAAAGGGTTAAGAGGAGTTTGAAATGAGTAATGTTAAAGAGATGGGTAAATTGTTGAATATTTATTATGGTAAAAAGGATTCTCCTTTTATTGCTAATTGGATTATTACAGCACAGTGTAATTGTAAGTGTCCCTTTTGTGAATTGGGGATAAAGAATATGTATAAGCCTGAAGAGGAAGTTAGCACTGAAAGAGCTTTGGTGTTGATTAAAGAGATGAAGGACATGGGTATTAAGTACTTGACTTTGAGTGGTGGTGAGGTTTTTTTAAGAAAAGATATTTATTTGATAATTGAAAAGTTGAAAGAGGCTGGAATTAAGGTTGGAATTGTTACAAATGGTTTATTGTTGCCTGTTTTGTCTGATGATAAGATGGAGGTTTTGTTAAAGAATTTAGATTCTTTGATTATTTCTTTGGATTCTTCTGTTGCTGAAGAGCATAATCATTGTAGGCGAACTCCTAAGTTGTATGAAATGATTATGAAAGGTATTGAAAAGTTCCAGTCTAAAGGTTTTGATAATATTTCTTTTGAATCGATTATAATGGGTCAAAATTATAAACAAATTCCTGAGATTGTTAAGTTGGCTAAGGAGAAAGGTATTCGTAAGGTGATGTTTAGACCAATTAATATTGAGAGTAATTTTCCTCAGTTAGGTGCTGTTGGTGATAAAAGTGAGTTTGCTGATTATGATGTTGATTCTATTATTGAGTATATTGATAAGGGGATTGCTGTTGCTTCTGATTTGGATGTTGATTGTGATTTAGAGTTTAATAGGAAATGGATTGTTGAATATTTTAAGAATTTGAAGTTGAAGAAAGGTTTTTTCCATGATAGGGTTATGAAAAACTATTTTTGTTTTATTCCTTTTTCTTATGTGATAATTAATTATGATGGTGGGTTGTTGCCTTGTTTGTTATTGAAGCCAAAAGGTAATGTTCGTGATGGATGTTTGAGGGATGAAAGGAAGAAAGCTAATTGTGTTCGAAGGAAGTTAGCTAAAAGAGATTTTTATCCAATTTGTAATTGTTGTTTTGATCAAGCTAATAATAATGTCAGGTTTTCTACATTATGTAGTCCTTTTAGAAATCTTTCTAGTTTGCAAGGTTTGTATAAAGATGTTATGTCTGTGAAGAAAAGGTTGAATTCTTAAGCTTTCCGAATAGCTTCAATGATCAAATCAGGTTCTGGTGGACACCCTTGGATGTATTTGTTGTTAGAAATTTTTTGTGTGCAAATACCAACATAGATTACTTTTGTACCTTTTCTTAATTCTCTCTTTAATGAATGTCCAGAAACAAAAGTTATATTCTTGAAAAGTGCTAAGTAAAAGAATTTTAAGAGTAGTAAGGGGTGTTTTGCAATCTTTTTCATTGTTCTTTCCATGTTTACACTGCAACCAGAGCAACCATTCATTTGGAATTCAATGTTTAGGATTTTTCTAATCTTTTGAGGTTCTGCAAATTTAGTTTGTACTTTTTCTAGTTTTTCTCCTATAATTTTGATGTCTTTAATTATTGGAAAATGTTTGATTTGTGAAGAATCAGTTTGCATAACTTGTATTCCAATGTTGTCAGTTTCAAACATGTCTTGACCTGCAATGATCATGTTCATTTTCTTTCCTGTTTTTAGTAATGAAATAGAATTTCCTTCTAAACAGTATAATGCGTTTATTACTGTTAAATCAGGTTGTACTACATCTGCTAAAGCTCTTACACTTTTGTCAACTCCAATTGTGTGGAATGATTTTTTTGTTGGCCAATCTAATAATCCCTTTTGGTTTTTTGTTCCTAATGTAACTGTTGTGATTGTGTGTGTTTTTAGCGTCGGAACATTGATGTATTCATGATCATCAAGAATCTTTGGTAATTTTATTTTTCCATATTTCCATTTGTGTTCGTTTCTTTCACAGGTATTCAAATCTAATAATTTTACTCCATATTTGTTTGCTAGGTTTTCATAGCCAGTTTTTTTGAAAACTTGTTTTGTGTTGTGTCCAACTCCACTGCCTTCTGCTATTGTTATTTCACAATCAAACTTTTGTAGGAATTTAATTAGTGCTTCAACAAGTTTTGGGTGTGTGATTATTCCTGATTTTGCACCTGTACCATAGACTAAATTAGGTTTTATCATAACTTTTTTCTTTTTTGGTTGGTATTTGATCTGTTGTAGAGCTTGTGCTACATCTTTGTCAATGTTTTTCAACTTTGTTTTTTTTATTACTACAACCATTTTATGATCTCTTCAACTTTTGGTGGACATCCATCTATATGAAAGTAACCCTTTTCTTTTGCTAGTTTTTTTGTGCATGTGCCTACACAAATTATTTTACCTTTTTTTGGTAGTTTGCTATAATCTGGTCCTGCAATTATGTTCAATTTTCCAAATGTTACTAAAAATAAGAATTTGATTGTTTTGAATGGATACTTAGGTAGTGTTTTGATTGCTGTCATGATGTTATGGTTGCATCCTGAGCAAGAACTGTTGAACCACATTCTTAAACCTAGTTTGTGGTAGTACTCGTCGGGCATTTTGAATCTGTGTTCTGATAAAATTCCAATTGTTTCGTATTCTTGCTTCTTCATATACTTTACTTTGTTAATTGGAATGCCCATTATTTTTAGTGCTGCATTGTCAATTGCATAAACATCTGTTGATGCTAATAATTTGTTGATTGTTATTTTAGTACCTTCAGCACCAGGACCATTGCCTTCCATACAGTCAATTGCGTCAATGACATTCAAATCAGGTTTAATAACTTCATTCAATGCTGCAATCTTTGCATTAATTTCACCTGACTTGTGGAACTCTTTTTTGTCTAAAGGTGATAATAAACCTTTTTGGTTTTTCATTGCAAGGGTCACTGTGGTTTGCAGATGAGTTTTCATTTTTGCAACATTAATGTATTCATGTGTGTCAAGAATCTTTGGAAGTGAAAGTTCTCCATATTTCCATTTTACTTTTTTTCTTTCGCAAACATTGAAATCTAATAGCTTAACATTGTATTTCTTTGCAATTTCTTCATAACCTGCTGATTTAAAACATAATTTGGTGTCAGTGCCTGCAACTGACCCTTCTCCAATAACAATTTCATAATCTTTGAAGTATTCAATTAGTGCTATCAAAACTTTGGGGTTTGTGATGACATGTGAGTTTTCATCTTTTGGACCAACAATGTTAGGTTTTAGTAGAATTTTCTTTTTCTTTGGAGTGTAGTCTATTGAAGTTAGTAGTTCCTTAATATCTATCCTTTCATAAGTGCTGTTTATTATTGCGACTTTAGGTTTCATTTTTGTTTTTCTAAGACTTCAACTAGTCTATCCCAAGAGAATCTGTCTTTTTCTTTAATTATGTTTTGTTTGTATTCTTTTGCTTTGTTTTTATCATAAAAGTGTGATACTGCTTCTACTATTGCTTTTGGGCTTTTTCTGTCGATAACTAAGCCTGTTTTGTCGTGAGTCACAACTTCTGGTAGTGCTCCAACTCTTGTTACAACACATGGTTTTTCAAATGCAAATGCTGTTTGTACAATTCCTGAGTTTGTTGCTGTGTTGTAAGGTAGAACACAAATGTCGCATACTTCAAAGTAATTTCCTACTTTTTCATTTGGTACATATGAGTCAACTAGTTTAATGTGATCCTTTGCTGGATGATTTTTTATCTTTTCTAATGTTTCATCAGAGTCTTTCCAAAATTCTCCAACAATAAGCAAGTCTAAATCAGGATATTTTTTAACTAGTTCTGGTAGTGCATCTAACAAATGGTCTAAACCTTTATACTTCCTCACATAACCAAAGAATAAAATAACCTTTTTTCTTAGTTTTAAATTTATATCTTGCTTTTTGAACTTTTCTTTGAAAATGTCATAAGTTGGGTGAACATGTTTTGTGATTTTTGCTTTTGGTACCATTGATTTTAGTGTTTCTTTTTCTTCTTCACCATGTACAATGAATGAGTCTGCGTATGATAGACCAATCTTTGTTAGAAACTTGTCAACAAACCTTGCTTCATGTGGTGCTACATTGTGGCATAGAAAAACTACTTTTGATCTTGTTAGTTTTTTTACTAAGTAGCTGATTGTGAAAAAGTTGAATGTGAAGTATGGAGTCCACCAGTAAAGTAGAACTATTTCTGGACAGAACTCGTGTATTCGTTTTACTGCTTTTAGCCAAGTGAATGGGTTTAATGTGTCAATGATTTCTGTTGCTCTGAACTTGATTCTGTCTTTGCTTTTATTGTCTTTTTGGTCCTTGCCTGGGAAGAGTAATTTTGGGTATTGTCTTTTGAATGAGATTGCATCTATTTTGTGTTTTTTGATTAATTTTTGACAGAAAACTGTGTTATAGTGTGAAATTCCTCCTTTGTATGGAAATGTTGGTCCAATAACTGTGATTTTCATAGGGTTGAGTAAAATTTATCCTTTTTATTTCTTCTGCATGTCTGCTAGGAATCCAAAGAGGATAATTTGTATTCCAGTTAGAATTAAGATTGCTGTAAGGATAACTCTAGGGATTCCACCTGTCTGGCCATAAGCTACAACATTGAAGATTACCCATAGTCCTAAGATTGATCCTAATGCTAAGAATGCAATTCCAATTTTTCCAAAGAATGCTAAAGGTGCAAAATCTCTGTGGATTCTGAATATGTTAATCCATGCTTTCATTGCATAGTCAAGTGGACCTTTCATTAGTCTGCTTTCTCTTGTTTTTCTTGCAAAGATTGGAATTTCTTTTATTTTGAATTTTAATCTTGAAGCTTTGATAAGTTGTTCGTGAGTGTAAGTGAAGTCTGTTGTGTATTCAATCTCTTCTGCAATTTGTCTTGTGAATGCTCTGAATCCTGTTGTTGAATCTGTTAAGTCAGTTTTTGTTAGTCTTGAGAATAATTTTGCAAATGCAATGTTGCCAAACTTTTTCATGAATGACATTGATTCAATTTCTCCAGCAAATCTGCTTCCTAGAACTAATTCTGCACCATTTTCAATTTCTTGGATTAGTTTTGGGATGTATTCAGCAGGATATTGTCCATCTGCATCTGTGTGTACTATGATGTCTGCTTTTAGTTCTAAACATCTTTTCATTTCATGCTTGAATGTTTCTGCTAGACCTTTATTCCTTGAATTTGAATAGACTACTGCACCATGTTTTTTTGCAACCTGTACTGTTTTATCTGTAGAACCATCATTTATTACTAGAATTTTGTATTTGTACTTTGTTCTGGCCATTACTGTTTTTATTTCAGTTAAAACAAAAGGCAATGTTTTCTCTTCATTCAAAGCTGGGATTGATATTACTACAAGCATGGGTTTGAGTTTAGTTTTCCCTTTATAAGTTTTATTTATCTGTTTTCTCACCTATGTAGAATATACTTGTTCCAAAAGGGAAGTTGATTCCTTGTGTAATTAGCCAATTTTCTAGTTTAAGTTTATTGTAGAATATGAAATTTAGAACTGGGTTGATTGGTTTTAGGTTTGATTTTTTTTTGTTTAGTTTGTTTAATATGAATACTATGGGGAATAGGCTGAAATTCCAGTATGTTAGGATGTTTGTCTTTAGTTGTTTAGGTAGGATTGTTTTGAATTGTTTTCTGTTGTATCTTCTTTTGTGATGATTTACTTCATCATGTTTTGACCAGAGGCATTTGAATGCTGGGACTGTGATTATGAGTTTACCTTTTGGGTTTAGAGCGTTTGTTAGTTTTTGTAGTGTTTGTTTGTCTTTGTCAAGGTGTTCAATAAGGTCTAAAGCTAGGATAATGTCATATTTTTTTAGTTTAACTTTTTGTATGTCTGCAACTTCTGCTGGAAAATCTTTGATTTGTTTTATTGCTTCTTTAGAAATGTCAATACCATGTCTTTGATTTTTTGGGAATAGGTTAAGGTTTAAACCTGTGCCACAGCCAACTTCCAAAATTTTTTGGTTTGGTTTGATTTTTATTTTTTTAATCAGGTGTCTTCTTGCTTTAAACCACCAATATTCCTTTTCTAGCTTGAAATACTCTTGTTCATAGGATTTATCCATTATTTAGCAAAGTTTGATAAGTTTTAAAAAGGTTTTGAATGTTTCTGCTTGAATGAAAAAGTCAGATTGGTGGTTATTAGCCCCTATAGTTATATTATTTGCATATTTAGTGATTAGGTTAATTGATCAATCACAAGTAATGTTTACTTTCCCTTTTGACATGGTTAATGATTGGTCATCTTATATGACTCAGTTGCATTTTTTACAATCTTGTGGATTTCATGAGTTTTGTCCTTATTGGTATGGGGGGTTTATTTCATTTCTTTTGATTGCACCTGCTTGGTTTTTAGTTATGTATCCTTTGTATCTTTTAATTGGTAATGTGCAAGTTGTTGCTTACTTATCTCTTGTTGGTACTTATGTTGCCTTTTTGGTTTTATTTTTGGTTTTTGGAAAGAAATTAAAAATGTCTTGCTTGCGATCTTTGCTCTGGTTTGTTTTTTTCACTGCGAATGCTATGGCAATTGGCAATTTCCTTCGTTTAGGCAGGTTGCATGAATTTTTTGGTTTGTTCT
>Ga0233437_1001110_pt1 | contig 52408 bp, 55 predicted proteins | sample SI_122_August201_FD_182714 | JGI IMG/M metagenome (GOLD analysis project Ga0233437, IMG submission 182714) | Seawater microbial communities from Saanich Inlet, British Columbia, Canada - SI_122_August2016_200_MG | ecosystem: Environmental > Aquatic > Marine > Inlet | place: Canada: British...
CGAAAGGGGGCCCCGGGGGGGCGGGGGGGGCCCCCCCCCCGGGGGGGGGGGGCCCCCCCCCCCGGGGGGGGGGGGGGCGGCGCGTCGTGGCGGGCAGTCGCACCCCCGTCCACCCCCACGCGATATCCCCCCGCGCTATATTTAGGTACCCCTGAGCGTGACGGTGACGGTACGCGGGCGTGACGGTGACGGCCATTAATGACGGGTGACGGCGTGCCCTTCGCGCGTGCGCTTTCGGTGCGTTCCCTCCGATACCCTATCAATCCTGACGGTGGGAAAGACTTTCCCTTTAGCGGGGGAATTGTTTTCCGTTGGGGGTATTCCTTTCCTGCTACCGCAGTACTTCGTTCCAGTCCGTGTGCGTAGGAATGCAGTGTTAGTGCGGGTTGTTTCGTTTGGCACGGGGTATGCAATGGGTCGCGTTGCGTCGAGGTGACGGGCATAGGAAAGGCAGTGCAATGATGGACAGGAGCGAAGCAGCGGACGCACCAGAGCGGGTAGAGGTGTACAGCGTGATAGCGGACCCGGTATTGGAGTCCGGTCGGTTGCTCAGTAGTGAGCGGTACAACTGCGAATTGGAGGGGCAAGAGATTATCGGCTATCAGCACGCGTTGTGCGTAGAGGACGTATGGCCGTGGGATGCTGGGCGGCCTTGGCACCACTCGGAAGCGGAAGCGCGTTCGATTATGGAGTGCGCGCAGGCGGAAGCGGAGCACGACGGTGCGATAGTGTTCAGGTTAGGTGACGGTACGTTTCGGGCGATAGACGCGGACATTGTGCGGGGCTATCACGAGCGGAAGGCGGGCTAATGTCGGAAGCGATGGACAGGTACGCGGCGGAACGTGCGGCAAAGACGGCGGAATGGAATACGTGGGCGGCGGGTGTGAGTGAGGCGCTGTCAGAGGTGGACGGTAGGCCGTGGGCGTTGGGTGAAGAGACGTGGGACTATGCGCGGTATTGCGCGATGGCCCCGGTGGACGGGTCATTGCCGGGGTTGTTCCTGCGTGAGGATTACAGGGGCCGGGTGGAGGTCCACGGGCGTAGCGCGGTAGCGCAAGACGTAGCGCAATGGGTGGACGTGAAGGCCCCGAACGTAACGGTAGGGTTCGGCCGTGATGCGATGGCGGTGGCAAAGGACTTAGCGCGTCGGATGTTGCCGGGGTATCGTGAAGCGATAGCGGCGCAACGTGCGAAGGCGGGGCAAATGGACGGGGAACGTGCGAAGCGTGAAGCGGTAGCGGCTCGGTTTGTAGAGGCGGGGGCGAAACTCGACACGTATCCGGGTGAGGGACACGTGCTGACCTTGCGTGCGTCCAAGAAGCGGATTGACGACGGGTATAACGCCTATTGCACGGTGGAGGTAACGAACGGCGGGGCCACGGTGAAGGTAAGCGGCGATCATGAGACGGGCCTGAAGGTATTGGCGGCGTTTCTGGAGGGCGTGTGATGGCGGTTGCAGTGCGTGAGGTAACGGGTGAAGGCGTGACGGCTGAGGTAGTGGCCGGGTCTGTGAGCCTGCGGTATGACTCGGTTAGGTTCGTGTCGGAGAACTTTAACGAGCATAAGGAGTTGAGCCGGGACTATGACCGATGGCTAGCGGAGTATGCCTCGGTCATGTCCAAGGTGGGGGACATAAGCCCCGTGCCTTGCTTCCTGACGGCGCGCGGGTATTCCGAGGCGGCTAATCAACGGGTGGGCGCGGACGGGTCGGACAGTTCGTTGACGGTGGACTACGTGTATACGGTGTGGCGACACGTCGACGTAGGCGATGGTGGCTGGCTCAACCTCGACACGTCGGACCCGGACGAGGGCGTAGTTACGCTGTCGCGGATTGACGGTGTAACGCCGGACAGGTTTTGGGGGGATAACGGCACGAACTACGCGGTCCCGATGGCGTTTGCGGTAGTGCCGCGTGCGGTGGCCCTAGTGCCGTCGCTTGTGATGGAGGGCCAGGAGCAATTCGTTGACGTGGACTGGCAGGACGTTGAGCACGATATGCTGTGCGCGATTGAGGAAAGGTGGGACGGCTCGTATGACGGTGAGGGCCTGTGGCACTTCGATCAGGACGTAGCCACGGTGCACGAGGATACGCTGTGCGTTGGTGAGGGCGGGTATCCAGAGGTGGAGGTGACGCTAGGGGAACTCGACCGGCTGTCACCTATGAGCCTGTGCCGTGAGCCGATGGAATACAGCGGGAAGCGTGTACGGGTGGAGTTCCGCCCGCCGCTGAATGACTGATGGAGGGGTGACGGTGGAAACGCTCAACGGCGCGCAGGTGTGGGGCGGGTCGCGCAGGTCGCCCGGTGAGGTGGATTGCCGGGCGACTTGGGAACAGGCAATGACGGACGATTGCGCGGACTCGTTAGAGGCGGACGGGTGGGACCGTCACCTTGAGGAGGTGGAGTATCCCCCGGACCCGGGGATGGACCCGTTCTACGGTGAGACAGTGCCGGACGGTGAGTCGATGTACGAAGAGGACAGGGCGCGGATGTGGGACGTTTACTATGGGCGTGACAGGTAGGAGGGCATGACGGTGCCGTTTGAAAGGTACGAGGCCACGACAAGGCAGCAGGCCACGACTCCGCAAGTGACGGTGTACCGTGGCACGGTGGCAAGGGTAAACGCGGCGGGGTGTCGCCGGTGGGGCGACGTGAAGCGGATGCGCCGGGTGATTCTGTTCTACTGCGAGGACTCACAGGAAATAGGGTTCATGCCGTCCGAGAACGGTGACGGGTTGCTCGTGTCCGACAGTTGCCAGTTCTCGATAGCGGGGCTGTTGAAGGAATACGGAGTGACGGCCCCAGCCCACCGGACGACTACGGAGTTGCGGCGTAACGGTGACGGGATGCTCGTGTTCTCGGTGGCACGTGAAGGGGATGACGATGCGGTATCGGGTCGAGATGAAGAGGCAGCTGGAAGTCCGGTTCATATTCCTGACGGACGCTAGCAGCAAAGGGGAAGCGGAGGGGCTAGCACGGACAAGCATGACCGGCCTCGACGCCGAAACAGTGGGCAAGCTACCAGAGTGCGTGGCCTGGTGGCCGGTGCCAGGGGTAGCGGACTATCTCGTGCGCGTAGAAAGGGATGGCGATGGGCAAGGCTCAGGCGACACGGACGATGCGGCTAATGGGCAAGAACCTGGCAAAGGAACGCCCGGCGATAGCGTTCAATGACGCCCGGAAGATGGCGCTCACTCAGGCGCGGGCGTATGCGGTGAAGGAACACCTCGACGGTAACAGGGTCGATGTGCCGTCACTCGCGGCCGACTTCCTGAACGGGTTGGAGGACGAGCGCAGGGCGATGATAGGTGACGGTGATGAATCAACGTCCTGAGACTGACTTCGATATGTGGGTGGCCGAGACGCTAGGCAACCTGCAAGCCTCCGTGGAGGAACTGACAAAGTGCCTGGTGCGGGACCAAGAACTGTTCCGCATCGTGGGGCAACGAATAGTCGCGCTCGAAGCGCGGATGACGGCGCTCGAAGAGAGACGCGGGAACATAACGGTCGTGACGGTCGAGGAGGAAGCGTAGTTGGTCGAAGAGGGCGGGGGGCAGTAAGAGGGTGCCCCCCGCTGCAAAGGAAGGGGTCTGCTGATGAGGAGTATACCATGACGGCGGTAGGTAAGGTGACGGTGCAACTGGAAGCGGCGGTGCTGGAAGACTTCGCGCGGGTGAAGTGGACGGACGTGCTGGAAGGGTTCAACTGGGAAGGGGATGACCCGCACATAACCGAGGTGATCGGGCTGGCCTCCGAGGTGTGCCGCGCCGTGTGGAATCAGCTGAACACCCCCTGCATAGAGCAACGGGCCGGGGAAATAGCCAAGGCGTTGACGGAAGGCAGCGCCACGGCATCACACGACGCCTGCGTAGTGGTGAAGCGCGAAGCGATGGAGATGACGATGCGGTTTCTGAAAGACGTGAGCGAAGGGACGAAGTAGCCCGAAGGGCTGTGTTAGGTAGTCGCGTGAGTCTCACATAACGAAAGCCCCGCTGGGTATCGCCTAGCGGGGCTTTCTTACAGGAATGTATCGCGTGTTCCAACGGGATTACGGTAGCACAGGGCGTGCCAGCCTACACCTCGTCGGCGTCCTCTCGTGGGGGGTCGCCCTTCGGCACGGTTGCTTGGGTGACGGTATCCTGCTGCGCCTGCGCCATGAGGTCGGGGAATGACGCCCACCCCGACTGTGCTTGCGCCACCAGCAGGGACGCGCACCACGCTTGGAGGCGTAGGTTCTGTACCTGCCAGTTCGTGTTCGCCTGCGTGAGCGCGGCTACCTGCGCTTCGAGTTCCTTGTATGACGGCCCCGCCGGGGGCTTGGCTTGCTTGCTGCGTTGCTTGCCTGCGGTCGGCTTGGTGTCAGCCATGTGGCTTCCATCCTTCCACTGCGTCGTAGGCGTCCCGCAGGTTGAATACGTAGGTCTTGTGCGCTTCCAACGTCACCGCCTCGGCGAACTCCCAGCGATTAGTGCCGTCCACGGGGAACAGCTGGGAGACGTTCCCTGTCTCATCCCGCATGAACATCTCCATGTGCGGCTTGCGGGCCGGTACAGAGAAGGGCTTTGCAGCCAGCACAGCGGCAGGGGCTACGACCAGCGCCGCCAGGCCCCCAAGGAACCTACGCCTGTTCATCTTCGTCCTCGACGTGCGGGCGGTGCAGGATGACGGACAGGTTGGTCACGTCCACGTCCATGCCTGCGATCACGTAGCCTTCCGCTCCGAAGTCGGTCAGCACACCGGCAAGCGTGCCACGGTCGATGCGTCCCCAGTGGTACTCGTAGTCCATTGGGAAGTCGTTCGCCCCGGACACGTCACGCGCCATGATGACGAACAGAAGGCCGTCGACCAGGCGGGTGCCGTTGGGCCGATAGCCCAGCAGGTGCGGCGCTCGGAGCGAACGCAACACGAGTTCCCGCTTGTTGGCGCTGAGTTCGAGCAGCTGATACTCGTGGTAACGCATCTCCGGTGGGCCTACGGTGTTGAGCATATGGGGGAGCGTTAGCCCCTCAGCGTCAGCTCGTATGAACAGTTCGGCCGCTTTGCCCACGTCCGCCGATGTGTACTCGACCCCGGTTCCCTCTTCTACGCTCACGTCAGTCTCCATCGGTCACTCTCTCCCATCTTAGTCCGTGCCTAAGGCCCCACCACCAACGCTTGTGCCACGGCACGTCGAAGGCTACCTCGCACTTGAAGAACCCATACTTCCCCGGAATGGCCTCGCCCCAGAAGACGGTCCAAACCGGGCGGTCTACCGACATGACAACGCACCACATCTGACTCGCCGAACTCCTGTCGACCCCAAGGATGTAATCGGCCAGCGGGTTCGGGGCCACATACTCTTCTGTCATCGTCGTGTACTTCCCGCTATGGCGATTCCTAGCCCCTCCGCTGCGTCGTGTGGGGTAGGAACCTCATCCAGCCCCAGCAACGTCCTGACGGCGATGCCAGCGGCTTCCTTCGTCCCGTTACCGCCAATGCCGAGTGACTTGCGCCACTGTGTGGGCGTCATTATCTCCACGGTCGTAACGTAGCGCCCGGTTGCGGACAGTATAGCGCCCTGCGCCCGGGCTAGCGCAATGGCGGACATCCCTCCTTTGGCCATTGCGAAGTGCGTCTCCTCGAATGCGATGGCATCGCCCACGCTCAGCCTGCCCATGATCGTCTCGATCTCGATGCGTATGAAGTAGAGCCGTTCTTGGATGGGCGTGCTGGGCTTGGTCTTGATAACCCCGTGGTCGATATGACGCAGCCGGGGGCCATCTACTTCGATGAGCCCCCAGCCGGTTGCTGCTAACGATGGGTCGATGCCTAGCCAACGCATCAGAACGGTATGTCCTCCTGCGGGAACTCACTCTCGTCAGCGGGTGGTGGGGGCGTCGGTTCCGGGGCTACCCCGTGGAACTCCTTGACCCGGCTGGCGAAGCCCTTCACCTCAGCGTCGATGGGGAAGTCGTCGCCGTCCAGCATCCCCTTCAACCCGTCGATAAGCTGCGACCAGTGCTTACGCTTCAAATCAGTGCGGCTATCGACCTTCGCCTTGCCGCAGAAGTAGCCCCACACCTCGTCCTCAGTGATGCCGACAGCTGCGAACTCGCTGTCGAGCTTCCGCATCAACACGAACGCGTAATTCATCTGCTTCTCGGTCGACTCGCCGTTGTCAGCGCCCCCGCGCGAGGGGGGTTGGGGCCTTTCCTCTGGCTGCGGCCTGCTGCTCTGCTGCCTTGGTGCGGAGGGCGTAGTAGCGGGGGCTTTCGTAGGGGCGCTGCCGCCTCGGTCGGGGACAAGTTCCATCTCCTCGGCCGGTGTCACTTGCAGGCCGCCCAACGCTGCTACCCATGCGAACATCCCCCGTAGTGCCTTCGCCTGCGCCCTCGTCTGCGCCTTGCTCTGTACCGCGTTCGCCAGATCACCCGCAGGCCACTTGTCCCACGAGCTTTCATCGTTCATGCAGACAGCCCGCGCACGCCCCTTCTGAATACCGTTCACGTCGACAACGATGGCCCAGCAGGCGTACCCAACCACAGCCCCGCCCTCGACAAGCTCCTCGACACTCTCCACCGCAGCAGTGCAGGTGAAGAACGCACCGATCATCTGCCACGCCTCGAACTTCGGATACGGGTTCCCGCGTATGGTCGACAGGAACTTAGGCCCGTGAGCGTCGATCATAGACATCAACGCCTTGCTAGCACGCGTGGCGTTGGCGACAATCAACTCCGGGTCCGCCATGATCTGTGCCGGTTGCATGTGACCCTCCGGCACTGGCACGGGCATCTCTACCACATCCCTCGCCTCGACTTCCACTTCCGGGGCCATACGTATCCCTTCCTACATTCCTGCGGGCGTCTCGAACCGAGGCGCATGAGGCTCATTGGGGGAGCCGGTTAAGCAGGTACATGCGCCCCGCCGAGACATTCTACCTGACGCAGTTATTATGCCAACTGTTCCGCCACCCGGCGGTATTCCTTCTGCAATTCCTGCCGCGCGCGGAATAGGTATACCTTTGCGGTGTTGTGGGGCATCCCCGTGCGCTTGGAGGTTTCGCTTGGGCCTTCCCCTCGGTCGAAGCGTGCGGAGAATGCTTCCCGATGCTTGGGGCGCATCCGTGCGGCGGCGGCCTGCATGATCTCTTCGTGGTCCTCGGCGATCAGCGCATCGAGAACGGTGTGGCTGTCGTATATGCCCCCGGCCATGTGGTTGTAGTCGGCCCGGTACTCTTCGGCGCGTAGCTCCTCGGCGCTTCCTCTGCCGTGTGCTTGTCGCCATCGGTATCGGTCGATGATGCAGTTGGTCACGATGCGCCCCGTCCACCCCAGGTACGACCCTTTGCAGGGGTCCCAGAGGTGCCGCTTGCACCATATCTTCATGTACACGTCGTTCACAGCTTCCTGGGCGTCTTGGTAGTGGCCGAGCTTCTTCATGCAGTGGCCCAGCGTGTACGGTCCTTGCCAGGCGTAGAACTCATCGAAGGCGTCCTCGTCACCGCTCTTTATACGGCGTCCAAGGCTATCCGCTCGTTCGCCTGGTTCCACATCTCGATAGCTGTCGCTCGGTCGTTGCCCTTCAGCACTTCGTCCCATATCCCCACGCGTCCTTTCCATTCGGAGATGTGATTCCCGTAGTAGTGCGTCTCGTGGTCGAAGCTGTTGTGGCTGTTGTCGACAGTGCGGCCACGCATCACCACCTGCTCTATGTCCGTGGCTGCCAACAGCCGTACCTCTCTCTCTGCCGAGAGCGGGGACACCTTCGGCATGTAGGCCGGGACGAACCCTTGCAGGAACCCTGCCAGCCGGGAGAGTTCGTCGGCTGGGGATTCGATCATGTTGGCATAGAGTTGTTCGAGCATCTGGCAGTGGGGCGCGCCGTTGAACCAGTACATCATGCGGACGTGGTTATCGACCACCTCCTGCATGGACGTGCGCAGCGCAGCGCCTGTCGTCCCCGTGAAGGCTTTCCATGAGGCGGCCACGTCACGTATGTCACGGTGGATGTACAGGAACGCGTCGTGTGGGTTCTCCACGAGTCTGCGTGAGATGTCGTGCGGGATGTTGTGAACCTTGACGAAGCGCACTGCGAACGCGCTGCGTCTGTCTTGCAGGTCTGCTTCCTCCACGGTTTCGGGTGGTTCGGGGCGTTTGGCTAGGTCGCTCAGTATGCGGCGTGCTGCGTTGTATTGCCAAGTCGACCCGGAGCGTTTCATCCCGAGGCACAGTACGTTGATGCCGTCCATTAGCTCTCCGTCCGAATGTCGGCCATCACGGCGCTTTGGAGCGTGCCGTCCACTAGATCAGCGATCAGCGCCATCGTGCCGATGGGCAGGTCGTCGTGCATGGTGATGTGCATTTTCCGCCAGGCTATGGTGTCTCGACACGGGTGTTCCCAGCCGATGGAGATAGCGAAGTCGGGGTAGAGTTCACGCATAATGCGCAGTACGGTGTCGTAGACGCCCGGGACGCAGACCAGCACCGGCGAGTCGCAGTGCGGGTAGCGGAGCAGGAACTGTTCGAGTACGCCATACGACAGCGACCGTTCCGTCCCGCTGTTGTGGTCGTGGAGGTCAGAACGGGAAGGGGTAAGCACCGCGTAGTGTGCACGACACTTGGCCTTCCTAACCAGCGTTCGGACGGCCTCTTCGTCTTGGAGAGGCTTCGGCGGGTCCTTCGCGTTGAGCGCCAGTCGGACATACGCCGCCGCCTCGAAGACGTAGCCGGATACCATGTTCGTGTTCACGACGGGGGCCGAGAGTTCAGCTCTCGCCCCGTCAAGAACCCTCTGCGCTTCTTCCACCAACTGATACCGTGTCATCCTCTTCCTCCATCTCCACGTCGATCACAGTGCCGGGGTTGAGAGGCTTGGGGGGTAGCCCGAGTTCGTTATAGGCCTTCTCCAAGACCAAGTGTGCTTCCTCGGAGGTGACGATGTTCGCGTCCAGCGCCATGTCTACGGTCTTGATGTGCAGTGCTGCCATGCGTTGCTCGTAGTCTCGCGCGTGTCTCATCATCAGGTCAGCGACTTTGAGCTTGTCGGCGTCCCGGGCTTCGGGGTTGGCCAGCACCTCTGCCATGATGCGGTATGCCTGGTCGACGCCGTGCGTGACATGGACCACGCGTTGTGCGGCGAGTACTGCGCGGACTTCTTCGTCGCTGTTGAGCCAGGTGTGTATGGTCTGTCGGCTGACGCCCACGGTATCCGCAATCGACTGCACGCCACGTCCGAGCGCGTAGAGCTTGCCGACGTTGGCTTTGACGCTGATCTCAGTGTCGAACTCGGACTTACCGACGCGACTGAACGGTCCTGTGGCCATTAGACCTTCTCCGCATCGTCTGGCATCTCGGTTGGCGGCTCATACTCTTCCTCGGGGGGGCCTTCCTCCACCTCGCCCATGAGCAGGTGACTCTTGGTGAGTTCCACTCGGTATCGGATACCGGGGTACAGCACCATCGTTCCTGGGAAGCGATAGGGGTTGCCTTGAAGTTGCAGCACCAGTATCTCGTGCGCGCCGGTCATCCCGGCGGTGAACTCCACGGACTCCCCGATTTTGAGAGATACCTGCCGCACCGGCATCACGTCCGAGCCTAGCTTGAACTCACGCATCACACTTTGGTCTTCTCAATCTCGGCCACCATGCGGGTAGCAAACGCATCCACCTCGTCATCGGTGAGCCTGTCGTAGGGCCTGCTACGTACTGCGCCTGTCCTCGGGTCGGTGGCCCCTGTCTCGTAGAATTCGAGCTTAGCCATCTGCCCGTCGGGTCGTAGTTCCAGCAGCGCCATGATGGCCTTCCCCTTGTGCCGGAACTGGAAGGACCACTGGTTGAACTCACCGCCCCGGGGGTCACTAACCCTCATTCTTCATCTCCACCGTCTCCTTAACCATCTGGATGTAGCGTGCGGCCTTCGCCCCGGGCATCAGGTACGTCCGCACCACGATGTCGTCGCCTACCCCGTGGATGGTGTACCAGTCGCACTCGTCACGGTCTAGGTACAGCCTGCCCCACACATCGTCACGGGCTTCGTCCTTGGTGTCGGTAACGAAGACCACCTCACGGGTCATCACGCGCACGCTCTCGCCGCTGAACGGGTTAGCTTTCATCAGGCACCACCATCCAGAAGAAGTTCCCCTCGGGAACGTCGCAGAGTGAAAAGCCCACGACGGTCTGTATGGCTATGGTTCCTATCACCATCTCCACCACCGTCGGGGTGTTCGTAGATGGATACAGTGGGCGGGAAGCCTTGATGTCTCGTCCCGCCTGCACATACATGGCACGCGCCCCTCGTGGGCTCAGGTACTCGCCGTAGTGACCAACCCGCCATTGCGGGGTCTTCCAATTGGAGTGCAGCTCGGGGAACGAGATGGAATGTGGCGTCGGCGCAGGGGCCATGTAACAGTCACGCACCAACACCCACGGGTCGAGCTTCTGGCAGTGGCCGTCCTCACGAACGCCGGTGAATAGTCCGCCTCGTCCTTTCGGCAGCCCAATCTTCCACGTCTCCCCGTTGGATTGCCACTCCTGCCCCACGTCTTCCCACGTCGGCGCGTCCTTGCTATAAGCTCTCACGACACACTCCCCTCACGTAGCTTCCTCCTGTAAACGCGCTTCAACGCTTCCACCAGCCGCATCTCCAACAGCACCCGGTAGATGCGCTCGAACCCGGCGTCTATCTGCTCCTGCTGCCGACGCCGCGCCTCCGGGGTGTTCAACGAGCGTAGCATCTCGCGCACGTCGCCAATCCTAATCGGGGGGTTATCCGATGACTGTGACACCTGTATGCCTCCGTAGCTTGGTGTTGAAGGCTTCATGCTCGGGGCGTGCCTTCGCTTCGACTTCGTATGTGCTAGGCCACCCTACGATGGTGTGCATATCCTCCATGAACAGCGGCCTTACGTCACCATAGCCTGGGTTCAGCTTCTCTCGCCAGCGCCGCTCGTGGATGCTCGGCGGGTGGCCTTTAAGCCTTCGGGATTGCTTCGGCCTCATCGACTATCACCCTCAACGTGTTGTCCCCGTACTCGTTCTCCCATAACGGCTTACGAAACACACGCTCTGCGTTTGGATACGTCGCATCAAACGTGCCACCGTCCATCATCCGAGTGCATTCCCTACACTCGTAGTCCGGCCCCACCACCGCCCACTCTCGACACGCACACGGCTGCTCCACCAACTGCACCGTTGCCCCACGGTCGAACAGTTCGTACTTCATCGCCCCGTACCGCTTCTGCTCCAAGAACGATGGGCGGCCTTTCCCTATCCACCACTCGTCAAACGCATACGGTGTGAACGCGTAGAACGCCTCCGGGTCATCCACCAGCTTGCGGAATAACACCTTCAAGTTCGTATGCACCTGCGACCTGCCGCAATGAGACTCGTCACCGAACCCCCAGTACTGACGCACCCTCCCTGTCCGCCACACTATCCCACGACCCCACACGAACGACATCGGAGCCTGCTCTACCTCGAATAGCGAAAGCTGCTCACTCATCGGAGTCATCGGTATCGTCGGGCTTACGCTTGTTCACGATGCCCACGTTGAGATACGCCGTCTCATCACACTCCGGGCAAGGCGTCTTGAACGATGCACGCCTACCAAACAGAATCCCCTCCGTAGCTGCCATAAGCTCAACCGGGTCGCCCTCCTCGACCGCCCATTTACATCCGCAGGAATAGCACCGCACTTCCTGCCCAATACCACCGCCCTTGTTCAGACCGCTTGCGATTACCTTAGCCATCAGGAGACTCCCTTGAACGCACGGTTAGCCAGCCAACCACCGAGGTTGCCCGCGTCGGTTTTATCATAGCGTTCCTTGCTAAGGGCAGCTATGAACTTCTCCATATCTTCGTCTGTATCCCAACCTAGCGGGGAGGCAAACGCCCGAGCTAGGTCACGAATCTCCCCCCTCACCTTCCCCTGCACGATGCGCGCGTATCTCAAGCACATCGCCTGCGCGATTGCGATGAGTAGTTCGGGCGTGTCCTTGGTCGTGTCGAGCGCCGCATTTGAGTAGGAGTGGAAGGCGCGCGTGTAGTGGTTGAGGGCGGCCAGCGTATTCGGCCCCAACGCCCCGTCGGCAGTAGCCCCTATCACCTTCTGCACCGCCTTCACGCAATGCTTGAGCATCACGCCGCCGCCGTTGATCTTGGCGTCGAACAGCTTCCCCGCCACTGCCTGCGACTCGATCTCCGTCACATGCACAGAGCGCGTCAGTTGCCCCTGTCGGTGGTAGAAGGCTAGGACTCCCCGCTCGATCAAGTCCACATGTAGAACACGCTCAGCAAGGAGCCGCCCCTGTGACAAGTCGATGGCCTCATCCCCTGCCCACCCAAACTGGGGGCGAAGGATGTCCACATCAGCCCACCAGGCGAGCTTCGGGTGATGCACACGGCTGACTCCACCGACGGTTTCTCCGCCCGCATCGCCAGCACGGTTCGTCCACGTCAGCAACCCCCCCTCGGATAGGATGGTGTCCTCGATCATCGCGCCCAGGTCACTGCTTCGCAGCACTTCGTTCCTCGGCATCTTCCGACTCCTCCGCTGCCGCCAACATGGCGTTATGGACTTCCTTAGGCGAGTACTTATAAAGCACCGCCAGCACCTTGCGCGCGAACTCCCTGTCCTTCTCCTTGTCAGCCTCGGAGAGATCGGCGTAGGGCGTGTCGGCCTGGGCCTCCCATCTATGCCACGATACGAGGGCCGATGGGATGTCCGCGCAAGGCCACGACTTCCCCAGCATGTGCTTCGCCCACCCCGCCCACTGCTCGTGTTCTAGCGCCGCCAGGTCTTCCAGCAAATCAGACACCGCACACTCCCTTATACACAACCCGTTGCAGACCGCCAGAACCACGACCGGACGATACGACGACGACAAACACGACCCAAGAGACGCAGGAATGGTGCCAATCGCTTGACATAACGCGACATTGGGCGCTTTTCTTCGATTATACCGTCATTGGTGGCACATTTCACCGTCATTGGTGGGGAACAGCGGAGAATCGTGGGGATTCGTTGCAGCGCCCGCGCGTAGGGGGGGGTTGGGGGACGAATCCGGGCTGCTACTGGGTCTGCGGGGCTGGTGTCCGGGGGGATGCGGGCCTAGTGTCGCATTATGCGCCGGTCGGGAGGGGGAGGAGAGCCCCCTATGGGGAAGATTTTCGATTTCCGTGTAGGAACTTATTTCCCTACGGGAGTTTCTCTCTTTTGTCTGCCGTCGGTAACCAGATATGCTACCCGTTTGGTTGCACGTCGTTGGTTACGGGGAGATAATGTGGCTAGCGTGCGCCTGGTATGTCCAGTCTGCCGGACGGGTCGCCTTGCTTCCCGGGGCCGAGGATGTTCGCTAGTTCCTCCTCGAAGCTGGTGTCGAGTCCTTCGCGGCGCATCTCCCGTGTGCGTTCCCGCGCGGTGTCTTTCGGGTAGTCCATCTCGGCTTGGAAGAACGTGTCCAAGCGGTCGGCGTCGTCACGATCTAGCTCGCTGAACTGGAGGCCGAGTACCACCTTCCCTGCGAGCGTGAACGAGCCCTTCTTAAGGGATGAGGGTTGCAGGAAGTCACGGTCTTCCTCCTGCACGTAGCTCAGGACCTTCCTATACTCAGACCACAGGCGGGTGAACCCTGGAAGATTGTGGACGAGGTAGGCGTTGTGTGGCTTCTCGGACACGTAGTCCGGCCTGCTCTTTGTCCCCTTGTTCCTGAACTCCACGAAGCGGTGCATGAACTTGCGGAAGTCGTCTGGCATGAGACGCCCTTCCGGGGTGTCCTCGGCTAGGAAGCGGCCGATGTCAGGGATGCGCACTGAGTCGCGGACGTTGCGCCCCGAGAAGAAGCGATAGCCTGACCGTAGCTCGAACCAACTCTTGGGGACCGGGTGCAGCTGCTTAAGGAAGCCGAACCCGCCCTCGGTGATAGTGTCAACGGCCTGCTGTGCCGGGTTGCCTAGCGAGTTCATCCACATGGCCTGCCCATTACGGCCCCGGCTCAGGAGTACTCGCGCGCCGCGTTGCGTGTGCTCGTAGGTCTTGGCCAACTCCTCTGCGGTCGCTGGTTCTTCCCCGGATAGCTGCTGCACCATGTCTATGAAGTTGGCTTGGACTGCGAACTGCCCCGGTCTACGGACGATCATCTCGGCTTGCAGCGCCAGATTCTTACGCGTGAACGTATAGAAGGGGATGAAGCGGCGCAGCACCTTGCGCTCGAAGGCGGTGAGTGCGCCGTAGTCGAACAGGAACATCTTCACCCGCTCGGCAGCGTTGAGTACATCCCCGCCGTTCTTCATAAGGTTGTGCATGAACAGCAGGCGGCGAGAGTGGTCCTCGACAAGGTTCGCCATCTTCCGCGCGCCGCGCTGCGGTGCCCCCACCGCCTGCTTCACCGCCCTAAGCACCTCTCCCGGCTTACCTTCGATGCGATTGGCTGCGTTCATGCGGGACAGGTCGGCGTTGGTGGCGGCTTCGAGGTCAAGAACCCCGTGAGGTATGCCGTTACCTGCCACGTCGTACTGCTTCATCACATCGTCAAGCTCGCCGTACAGCCAGGTCTTCCCGTTCACGTCCGTCATTATCGGCTGCTCGCGTAGCAAGCGCAGCGCGACTCGCGCCTCGGAGGCTTCTGTCGCCACAGCGCTGCGGAGGCCCGGTCCCAGGATGTCGGCCTGGTGAGCCATCCATCCCAGCTGCTGCGACATGCCGTGAAGCGCGGGGTTGAACGCAGCCGTACCGATGTCCATGTAAGCCAGCCACGTATTGGACAGGTGATTCTGGCCGTGGAACGCGGGGAAGTAAGCGGTCACCGTGGTCTTCCACCACGCGTTGTAGCCGTCCGTGACCTTGCCTATGGCTGCTCCGATCTCCCACAGCGAGTCGCCGGGGCCACGCCCTCCCTTGAACTCTGGCATGTTGTCGGAGATGAGCCGGTCGACGGACTTCTGTAGGTAGTACCCTTCGAGGCCAGGGATGCCGTGGTCATCTGGACTTACCCAGTTTCCTTCGGGGGTTCCGGTCTTCGAGCCAGTCTTCGCCCGCTGGACAAGGGGGTCTACCCCCTCGAAGTCAGTCACCGGCCGAGCAATACCGATGTCCTTAAGCTCTTGCCAGAACTCAGCCTGCGACACCATGTAGGCGTGCTGTCGCGCTCGATTAACGGAAGCGCGGATGGCGTTCGGTTCAAACAGACCGCCCAAGACATCGTTGGCTTCGTCCAGCAGCAGCTTCTCTCGGGAGTAGAACCGGAGGTTCCCGTGGTCGGCTGCCAGGCTAAGCTGCTCCCGTCGAAGCGGGACTCGTCCCCCGTCGTCACCTTCAACCCAAACACGCAGGTCGGACTTGTTGATGGCGTCCAAGTCCTCGATGGCACCGAGATCAAGCATGTCGTGCGAGCCATCCTCGCCCAAGCGGGAGTGACCGACCACCTTGAACTTGCCCTGTCCCAACGTCTCCATCTGCTCGGCGGTAAGCTGCGCCGTCTTGGTAAGCACCTCGTCACCGAGGACAGGCAGCCCCTTCTTCCTGGCACCGATGCGCCGCACCCATAGCTCATCGTTGTTGGGCGGGACTCGGGAGAGGACATCCGTGATAGCGTCGGCCATACTGAACTCAAGGTCGGCCATACGCTTCTCTTGCCTCAGGATGAGGTTGCGGAGCTTACCGCCCTTCTTAGCCTGGGTCAGGTCCTTGCCCAACTCATCGACCAGCGAGTCCAATGTCTTGTGCAGCCCCGCCCGGTCATCCATCCCAGCCTCCTGAGCAGCACTGGCAATGTCCGCTAAGGCACGCTCTCTACCTTGGATGGCGCTCATGTCGGCGTCGGTGGCACCGTCCTGAACTAGCTCGCTCAGTTGGCGTCGGTAAGTATCAAGCTCCCCGGTAAGAAGCTCCTGCATCCCCTCGATCTCAAGGTCGGATAGGACTTGGAGGGTGTCCTCCGTCGTGAGCATCTTGGACTGGATATTCTCGATGGTTACCAGCAGAGAGCGAGTACGGCGGGCTTCCTGCATGGTCTTGTTACCCTGCCGTAAGAACGCCCGTTGCTGAACTATGGCCTCGGAGAGGCCCTCGGTCCCGTCGAGTGTGGCGTGGAGTTCGTCAAGCTGATGATGCAGTTGCCCTAGCTCACGCACCATCGCGTCATCCAAGTCCGCATCGAACGTCAGCTGCTCCCACGGGAGCTTATCTATACGGGCGTTGACAGCATCGACCTGCCGCAGCACTTCGGCACTGGCGTTACGCTCGTTCAGCATCTCACGCAGCACTACCTTCTCTTCGTCCATCGCGGTGCGTATGGCCCCGATGTTCTCGGGGGAACCGGCGGGGCTTAGGAGCAGGCCCTCGGTCATGGGGGCCGCCGCAGCGTCCGTCTCATTGAAGAGAGTCCCTTGGGCTGCGGACGGGTCATGGGCCGCGCGTGCCCGGGCGGCGCTAGCATCTTCGAGAGCAGAACTCCCACGAACCGTAGCGCCTGCCGCTGCATTCGTCTGCCGTTCTAACGCCCGCTCCTCCCGAGCCAAGCGCCGCAGCGTCTTCGTCTTGGAGTTGATCTCCGTGCCTGCGTCGGCGCGAAGGTCTTTGCGCTTAGCCTTGATGCCGGTGATGCGCTCACGGATTTCCTCTGCCGTCTGCCCCGAGGACCGTGCCAGCAGCCTATCAAGCCGCGAACTCATCCGTTCCGTGCTGCGCTGCGCTGCGACCAGGCGGCCTACGTCCTGCCCCAACTCCTGATTGAGAAGGCGCTCAACCGTGGTCGGCTTGCCCATGACCTCACGGGGGTTCATCGCAATGCCGTTGCCGTCGGAGTCCCGCATCAGGAACATCGTTCGGCCAAACTCCGCGCGCTGCTTCCCGGTAGTTCGCGCATACCGACGGGTGGTGTCCTGCAATATCTTCTCGGCAGTGGCCGCCCCCTGCTCGTCCACCAACGTCTTTGCGTCCAGCCGGAGCTTAGCCATGCGACGGCTGATTGGCACTCGGGGCATGTAGTTCAGCCCCAGGTTCTCGGAGATGTCGATGCCCGCTGCCTTCTCCCCCGCCAGGAACTCGTCCATCATCCCGCGAAGTTGGACACGCACACTCTCCGCTACCGGGTCATCGAAGGTCAGCTGGTTGCGGTAGGCGAACAGTTGCGCAGCGGCCTCGGCCTCGGTCATGCCAATGTCCGAGAACTCGTCCGTTAGGATTACCAACGCGTCACGATAGGCCCCCGCCTCGTCCAGCTTGGCCATTAGCTCGGGGTCCGCGTGGATGTCGTCCAACGCTTTCTGCAAGGAGGGGTCAGCAGCACGCACCCCACCGTCCGCTAAGCTCATCACAAACTCAGCCTGGATGGAGTTGTCTAGGTTCCCCGCGATGTCCTCAATCCGCTTCTGGTATACGTCGTCCAAGAAGGCGAACCTGTTCCGCATCGTAGTGAGCGCACGCACCGCCCCATACGGGACACGACCGTAACGATTGAAGTGCTGGCTCACCGACGCGGCGGCACCGCCTAGAACTTCGGCAGGGGGCGGAAGCCCAGCCAGCGGGCCGGGCGGTACGAGTTCTGCCACCTGCTGACCGAACGTGTAGGCAGCGTCCCGCAGCGGCTTGGTGGTCGCGTCGATCTTGGCCATCGTAGACGACTCAAGGAGAGCGTCGAACACCGGGCCTAAGTCTAGTATCGTCCGCTCGTGCATCTCCATTACCGCAGGGAACGCTAGCTTCGGGAAGGCACCCGCTCGTGGGACTTTGCCCTTGATCGCTGTGCGTGGGACACGCCCCGGCTGCTCGATACCAAAGCCACGCTTCTTACCCTTCGTAATCCCGGGGAAGCGAGCCTTGACCCAGCCCCGGTCTAGGGCGTGGCGCACGAACTGCTTGGCGTAGGCTTCCTCGGCAGCATCTGCGACGTGCCGTGTCTCGTTGGTCACCGTGTCGACCACCTCACCAAGCTCGTTACGTATGCGCTGAGTACTGGTGGTCGTATATTCTCCTGTCCGCGCCACGTCCTGCATCCGCTCCAAGAAGTCGCCGTAGTCCAACTTCATAGCGGTCATAACTTGGTTCTTGAGACGGGAGTACTGCGCCCCGCTCGTCCCAGCCAAGCCCTTCGCGGACACGTCAATCAGAAGCTCGTGGGGCAGGGACTCCAAGGTTCGGGTGATAGTCTCAACCGATGCGCCGGGCGGGGCCTTGTCCCCGATGCGGAGCACGTCGATAAGGTCATCCCCGGCCATCGCCGCACGCTCCAAGGCCGAGCCAAGCCTAACGCCTTCACGCGTAAGGTGAAGCGTCTTACCTGACCGCGAAAGCACTCGCCCAAACTTGCCGACACCAATGCCCAAGAGGTTCGTTGGGTCTGCGAACAGGTCCCACGCCCCGAAGAAGATCGTCTTGGGGATGCTGAGCGGGTTGGACCGCTCGATACGTTCCGAGAGAGTCATCGGAGTGTGAAGCATACGCTGGTTATGCTCGTAAGGGCTCTCCCCGCTGAAGGCTTCGCGGGCTGTTAGGGGAGGCACCATCAGATACGCACTGAACGGTAGCGCACTCTCCTTGGGGCCGCCGGGAGCCAGCGCACGAATCGGCCCCTCGACCAAAGCGGAGCCGGAGAAGAACGGTGACGCCATCTTAATCAAGCCAGCTGCACCGATCTGCAACGCCGTAGCGTCCGGTCGTATCTGCTCCCCGGTCAGGGCCTCACGCACCATCCCCACCAGGCTGTTCGTTACCTGCTGGCCGCCCTCTACCTCTCGAAGCGCAGTCCCAAAACCGAACGCTACGCCCTTGAGAACCACTTGGTCCACCTTAGCCATCGCACGTAACGGAGCAGACAGCATGGTGTTCGTGAGGTTGGCGTCCAGCACCTCCAAGGCCGAGTCTGCCACCTCCAGTCGCATGAGTGAGTCCGTTAGCTGGCGCTGCTCCAGCCTGACAGACCGCTCCGTCATCGACCGGGCGATGCGCTGTCCTACCTCCAACGGCCCTTTCAACGCCTCCAGCAGGGACACCCCACTGCGGTTGAACTCGTCCGCCGCTACGATGCCTACCTTAGCCCCAGCCGATAGCCCTTGAAGGCCGTGCTCCGGGTGCACCAGCGGAAGCATCGCCCCGCTAGGGCGAACTACAACCGCCGCGCCCTCAGCCTCTACCAGTTTCTCAATGGAGTTGCTATCGCCCGAAGGCGTGGTCGGTGGCTGCCGCCGCTGAGAAAGACGATCAAGACCGGCCTCGACTACAGACTGCCCCGACTGCAACGCACCCCTGCGCTTACGCCCACCCTCTCCTTCTATCGAGCCGTCAGGGCGGACAAACAAGCCGGTGGCAGGGTTGCGTATGCCAACCCCTAGCTCAGCAGACTTGTCCGCCAACTGTTGGTCGGAAAGGATAGGGAACGCCTCGCCCAGGGCTTCGGGGGGGAGGACTTCCTCTGGCGCTTCGGCAGGGTCCCCGAACATCGACCGCATGATACGGTCACGGTTGATCGGGGTAGCCCCCCCCTTCTCTTCCTCGTCGTCCTGGGGGAACATCGAGCGCAGGATGCTGTCCCGGTCGATGGCCATTACGGAGTCCCTAGCAAGGCTTCGATGTTCTGAAGCAACTGCCGCTTCTGCTCAGGCGTCAGGTTCGTATTCGCTTGGATGGACGCACGCATCTCGGACAACGTGGCCCCATCTGGCGCACGAGGCTCCTCAGCGGCTACGACCGGGGGCGGTGCCGCCTGGATGCTGCTAACCACGCTATCGTGGAAGGCGGTAATGTCGCTAAGAAGCTCAGCCGATGCTGCGTTGGCTGGGTCTTCGAGCCACGCAATCATCTCTTCCTGGCCCAAGTGAGCCACCCCGAGTACCACCCGGGCCTCGGCAAGCCGCGCGCCGACGTTGGCAATGCGCTCGGGAGCAGTCTGCGGCGTAAGTGCCGCCGACGACATCTTCTGCTTCGCGCCGCTGACCCGCTCGATGTTGTAGCGGTGCTCGCTGTCTTCGTTGGCTGCTGGCGCAGGAGTCGACACCTGCCCAAGGCCGTTGAGTCCTGCGGCCTTGAGTTCCTTGTCGAACTCGTCCGGGTGAAGCGATGCGTTCCGTAGCTTCGTTACGAACGTGGGATTCGACCTTCCAAGACCAACCTCCTGCTTGAGGAAGTCGATGGCCGCCTTGCGATAGAACCCAGGCCGTGCGTCATCACCAACCCTCGACCCCGGGGTGTTGTAGCGCATAGTGGCATCCAAGTCCCACTCGACCACCCCGCCACGGCCTGCGCCCAGTTCGGATAGTCCGTCCTCCGTTCGCGTCCGTAGGAACTGCGCGAACGTGCTAGACAGCGCACCGTCGGCCTGCCTTAGTTGCTGGTCAGGGGTAAGGGTAGCGTCGCCCTTGCGGGTCACAATCCCTCCGAGACTGCGGCCCTCGATCATTACAGCGGACAACTGCTCCATCGTCTTCGTGAGTTCCAGAACACGCGGGTAGTTCTCAGCGTGGAACGCCAGCGCCCCCTCCAAGTCCCCTGCCTGTCGACGTTCCAAGACGCCCTGGTTCAACTCACCGATGGCCGTGGCTAGCTCGACGTTGTAGGCAGAGCTAATGGCCCCGAAGACCCGGCTCTCATCCACCTTGCCGTCGTGAGACGCCGCCATCATCTGAGTTAGTAGTTCCCGAGCCTCGTCGGGTATCGGGATGTTTAGACCATCCAGGCGCTTATGCACGCGGGCTATAAGCTCGTCCGCGCCTGGCGGGATAACGTCGTCCATGACTGACTGCTCAAGGCGCTTCTGCGCCGGTAGGGCCAGACCCTTGTAGTGGTCCGTCTTTCTGAGTTCTTCCAGATTGGCGTCTACCTTGATGGCTTCGGGTACTTCCATCCCCGCACGCACGTAGGCCGCCTGCCGCTGCCCAGCGTTACCTAGGCCGTTCGTAAACTCCCTCGCCAACTGACGCTGCAACGCCTGGTCAGCCGCTGCGAAGTCTCCCGTTTCCACAAAGCCGTTCAACGCCAGGGTGTCACGCTCGGTGACCTCGTGGAGCACGGTGTAAGCACCAACCCATGCTCGGCGCTGCTCCTTGGATATGGCCGTCTCCATCTTGGCCCGATTCCCCAAGAAGCCGTCGAGCGCGTTCGCCCGAAGGATGTCATACCGCAACGCAGCACTCGATGCGACGAAGGGCTGCTCCGCTTGGGCTGCCTCCAACGACAGCGCGGCGTTCGCAGCGGAGTCCAGTATGCGCTGCTTCTCCTGCGGCTCCGTCGCCACTGCTACACGTTGCCTCACTTCCGCTACGACCGCGTTGGCCTGCACAACCCTAAGCTGCGCCTTCACCGTGTCGATCTCGTCCTGGCGAATGGCTTTGGCTAGAGCGGCGGCCTCTTCGGCGGACTCGGTGGATGCGATGTCCTGCCGAACGCCTCGGTCAACAAAACCACGCCCCAACTCGGCCGCGCCCTGGATGTTCTGCAACGCGCCCCTATTAGCACGGAAAGGAATAAGCGCATCGTTGCGTTGGAACTCCTGCTGCGCCTGAAGCTGCCGACCGCCTGCACCACCACGGGTGGGAATTCCCAACGGCCCGGCAGTACCAGCCGTGGTCGACTCCACACCCAACGGGGACGCCGGTTGGGGAATCTGGTTGGCCAAGCCAACCTGCTGCTGGGGGCCTTGCACCGCACCGAACTGTTCGGCGGCCTGCAACGACTGGATGTTCTCGGGTTTGTTTAGGTCAACCTTCCCCAGAGCCTGGGAGAAGTCCACCGAGGAGATGCCAGTCGTAGGGTCGCCTGCCAAAGCGCGGGAGGACCGCTGATCGGCAGTACGCGTCTCCTGCTCCTGGGCAAACTTGGTAGCGTCACGGTCTTCCTTGGCGTCCAGCCGCCCTTCCGCCTTCTCTGCCTGCGCGAGCTTGATCTGCGCAAGCAACTCGTCAAGCTCGGTTTGCTTACGCTTACGCTCCGAATCCCCCCGAGCTTGGCCAATCTGAGAGAACGTATCCCCCAGTTGCATGATGAGCGCAAGTGTCCGATCACCGGGGGTTCCGCCGGGTAGAAGGTCGCGTCGGAATGCCATGATTCCCCCTAACCCGGGATGAACGCACCGGCGACACTTGCCAGCGTGTTGCCCACCGCCAGGATGTTATCGAGTGTACTCGGCCCCGCCACCTGGGTATCTACCAGCTGCTGGTTCTGAATGGCGGACTGCACGCCCAGCTCGAAGTTACCTAGCGCCTGTATCGCGCCCTGCACCTGGCTACGCGCCTGCTGCGATAGACCCTCGCGCGTCGACGCCTGCTGGAACATGAACTGCATCGCGGACATCTGCTCGGAGAATCGTCCGCTGCGTACCTGCTCGGTGAAGGTGTCCGCCGTGATGTCCTGCCGCTGGAACTCGGACGAGAACTGAGCAATCTGATCGCGGGCGATGTTCGTCTGCTGCTGGTTCGCCTGCTCCACGAACTGCCTGCCCTGCTGAGCCAAGCTCGACATCTGCAAGCTCGCGTCGATGGCCTGCTGCTGCAAGTCCGCACGCCCCTGCAACCCAAACTGCCGTGCCTGCTCCTGCAACTGCTGCGCCTGCAACTCGGACTGCTGAACCATGCCCTGCTGGAACTGCTGCGCCTGCTGACCAAGCTGAGTCCGCGCGGTCTGCAAGTCGCCCTGGGCAATCGCCCGCTGCGTGTTGAGAGACGCCTGCTGCGCCTGCTGACCAAGCAACGCCTGCTGAGACGAGAACCGTTCTTGGAAGCCCTGCTGCTCTCGCTGGAAGCCTGCGGCGTCGCCAAGCTGCGCCGTCTGCAAGCCGCCCTGCAACGCACCCTGCGTGCCCTGGAACTGCTGGCCGAACTGCTGCGCCTGCTGCTGCAACCCAAGCTGCGCGTTCGCCTGCTGGCGCTGGAAGTCCTGCGCCGCAGCGCCCCCTTGGGCCTGTGCTTCAAGCGCGCGGTTTTGCTGCTGCGCTCCTTGCTGAGCGCCGAACAACGTATTGAACAGGTCTTGCTGCGAGGATAGTTGCTGCCCTTGCTGCTGCTGGCCTAGCTGTGCTTCGAGGTTCGCTGCGCTCTGCCCGAACCCCGCTTCCTGGCCCGCTGCCCCAAGCACCTCTCCGAACAGGTTCTGCCTTCCCTGCGACTGGGCCTGCGCACGCCCTAGCCCCAGGTTCCCCTGCGCTATCTGCGCCTGCAAGTCACGCTCTGCCTCGCCTGTTACCAAGCCGCCTACCTGACCAAACAGGTTCTGCTGCGCGTCGATGCCTGCGATCTGTCCTTGCTGGCCCAACTGTCCACGGGCGATGTCCGCCTGCAACTGCTGCGCAGACTGGTTCTGAGCCGCCCCTGTGAGAGCGCCGAACGCGCCTTGCTGGGCCTGCGCCTGCCCGATCTGTCCCTGCAACCCTAGCTGCTGAGTCGCCTGGCTAGCGCCTAACTGCCTCTGCAAGTCCTCCGACTGGAAGCCGCCCAGCTGCCCCAGCAGGCCCTGCAAAGCCGCCGCCTGGCCCTGCTGTGCCTGCAATCCTAGCTGTGCTTCTAGGCCGCCCGCTGTCGCCTGCCTCTGAGCCTGAGCGTCCGCCGACCCCGCAAGCTGACCAAACAGCCCGGCCGCCCCCGCCGCCTGCGCCTGCTGGGCCTGCTGCTGGAGCGCCTGCTGCTGGCCCTGCTGCTGTGAGAACTGCGCGCTCATCTGAGGAATCTGCTGGAGCGCCTGCTGCTGTGCAGCGAACCTCTGCTGTGCTACCTGATTCCCTACGCCCTGCAAGAGGCCGCCTGCCTGCTCGCCAAGAAGCCCGGCAGCAACGCCCGACCCCGAGATTCCACGATCACCTGCTTGGAACGGGTCGGCGCTGTTGATGCGCTGAATCTGACTCTCAACGTCTTGGAACAGCGCGTTCTCCGCACGCTCGCCAGCCTGCGTCTGCTGCCCCAACGCCTGCGCAATAAGCTCCTGCTGAACCTGCGTGATGCCCGTCTGCGACAGGTTGCGGAAGAAGTTGGAGTTCTGGGTGTTGAAGTTGCCCTGCGCTGCATTAGCGTCAGCGGCTGCCTGTGCTGCGGACCCGATGTCTTGCCCAAACGCCTCAGTAGGGGCCTGCCCGACACCGGCCGAAACGCCGGTGATGCCCCGTGCCGCAGACTGTGCCTGCTGGGCTAGACCTGTCCCCAACTCCGTCGGGCCGAGGCTAACACCAAACTGGGTGCCGCCACGCTGACCCGCCCCCACGGAGCCACCTGCGATGTTACCGGCGCTTGCGGCAAGGTCCCCCGCCAGCCCTGGCTGACCCGTTTGGTGCCCCAACTGCGCACCCAGGAAGCTGTTCCCGAGCGTGTTGGCTTGGATAGTGGGGGCTCGGGTACCGCCCGCTAACTGCCGGATGTTTCCGCTGAGTTCCTGTCCGAGGCCCTGCTGACCTTCCCGACTGCCAAGCAGAACGCCGAATCGGCTGTTGTCGAGCGCACCGGCGTTGATAGATGTGTCAAGGTTCTGCTGGTTGAACACGTTCTGCGCACCACCAAGCAGGTCCTGCAACGTGCTGCCACCGAACTGCTGGCTAAGCAAGTCCGTTCCGCCCAACGTCTGACCGTCGACCGAAGGGGCGCTACCCTCTGCACCTAACGCTTCTATCTGCGTTCCCAGCGTATCACGTGCCTTGTCCACCGCCGCCCCGGGCAACCCCGCCCCAAGGTTCTGCAAGAACGGCGTCACTGCCTGAGCGGGGGTCTGCCCACGCCGATCTGCGGTGCCTACCAACGAGACAAGCTGATTCATCTCCTGCTGATTCAGGCTTCGCCCGAGGTCCCGCTCTGCGGCGATCACTGCGCCACTTACATTAACATTGCTGAGCGCCGGAAGACCCGCCTCCTCCAACGCGGTGTTAACCTGCTGGACGGTGGTATCCGCCTGCGTCTGCTCATCTATAGTGACATCAACAGCGGCAGTGCCTGCGGCCCCCGCCTGCCCAATGTTCCTCAGATTCTGTGTGTCTAGGGTGGCACCGCTACGCGTTGCGAAGAACTCTGCAAGGCGCTGCGCGCCCCCTGGGTCACCACTCTCGATGAGGTCCAGAACCGCCTGCCGTTCTATCTCCGTAACCGGCTCCGTCCTCTCGCCTGCGCCAGTCAGCTGCTGGAACTGGGTGCTAGGCGCACCGCCCGTGGCGGTAGCGCCACGCTGCAACGCTTGCTGCAATCCTGTTGCCGCCTGCGAGCTATCGCCCGTGGCGAAAGTCGAGCCGAACAGGTCGTCGCTGCTTACCGGGGTATCTAAAGGAGTCCCGGTCAGGCTCTCAAGCGCCCGCTGCACAGCCGCGTTCTGTTGCGTAGCATCCGGCTGGCTACGTGCAAGCTGGACTACCGAGTTCAACTCCTGCTGCGACAGTTGCCTGCCCAACTGGTTCTCGGCGCTCTGGATGGCCAACGTGGAGGTGGCAGGCAACCCACGCGTACCTAACAACTCTGGCGGCGCAGGGGGTGGCTCACCTGCGGCTTCCGCAGCCGCGACCGCTGCTTCGTGAGCAGCTGTTGCTTGCTCGTCCTGCCGTCCTCGGAAGGCAGCTACCCGTTCGTTTATGTCGGCTATGCTTGTGGACTGGTTACCACCCGCCGCCGCAACGGGGCCTAACCCACCCGTGAGTGTGGGGTCTACGGAAAACGCCTGAGATAAGGTCCCCTGCCCACGGTCGAATATGGACTGGCCACGCACCTGACTTAGCTGCGCCTCTAAGGCCAGGGCCGCCACCTCGCCTTGTTCAGCGAACACATCCGCCACACGTCCCGCCTCTTCGAGAGTCAACTCGCGGGTGCCACCGGGCGCTCCCGTAAGGAAGTCCAGCGCCGACGAACCCAGCCCCGCCGCCCCAAGGTCCTGCCCTAGCTGCCCGCTCTGGTTCGCAGACCCGAAGAACTGCTGGAACAGCTGTTCTAGCTGGCCGGGGACTACCTCGTTCGTCGCTGGGTCTAGCTGCTGCCCCTGCGTAAGCTGACTGAAAGCCCCCGGGGTGGTGGGGGTCGTCAGGTTCTGCATGTTGGCCAGCGAGCCTTGCTGCGTGATGTCGCCACGCAGATTCCCAAGCGATTCATCGAACAAGGCCGTATCCCGGGGAGTCCCAAACTGCTGCAAGTCTAGGTTCTGGATGTTCTGGCCGAGAATGCCCCGGATAGACGCACGCCGCGCCGCGTCGGTTGTGTCATTCCCGACTAACGCCCCTGGGTCGGTTCCTCCACCCCCGATGAGTCCCCCGGTATTGGGGCCGAAGATGTTATCTCCCCCCGTGGCCCCAGCACCGGCAGTTGGGTTCGCGTTCCTCATGCTCTGGACTGCACGCCGGGCCGCGTCAAACCCCCGGTCAGCAAACACCGCACGCCAGGTACGAAGTTCCTCATCGGAAATGTCGGGGTATACCGTTCGCGCCTCATCGTCCATCACGCTCGGGTTAACGGGGAGAGGACCGTTCGTACCCGGTGTATCCAAAAGATTAAGGACATTGAACGCACCTGCCCCACCCCCCTGCGGCTGCTCAAACACCAACATGAACTGGCCGTCGTTTAGCCTGGCGATAGTACTCTGTGCATGATTTGCTATGGCCCTAACCACGTCTCCTGTCGTCTGGGCAGTACTCCCGTCCGGCAAAACCCCCCCGTTCCCACTGAGAGCGGGGAACAGGACATCGGCCACAAAGCCATTCATTTCGGTTTCGATGGCCAGTCGGTCGGTGTCATCAAACATGCGTTCGCTAGCAAAGAACACCTGGCGCACGAAGTCCGCGACTGGGGCGGCAATCGGGCGAATGTCAATGCCCTCAACGCCATTTGCATCCACGTATGTAGTTAGCGGCGCGTCCTCAAATCCGAAGTCGCGCTGCGTGTCGAAGTTAAGCTGAGTACCAGGCTGCACCGAGGCTGTGAGAGACTGCCCCCCGAAGCTCTGCGCAGCACCACCCCCAGCCGCCCGCTCCTGCTGGCCAAGCGCCGCTATCTGCCCGCCGAACTGCTCCAACGTGCCGCCCTGGTCCGCGAAGGGGTTGGCCTGTGCTTCGGGCTGGCTCTGCTGCTGCTGCCCGAACTGCTGCGCGAACGCGTTGGAGTCGAAGCCTGGTGCGCCCGCTACGGACGTGCCGATGTTCTGCTGCGCGGGGGCAGGAGGAAGCGTCTGCTGCGGAGCTTGCTGTTGAGCTAGGAACTGCTGGAACTGCTGGAACATCTCCTGCTGCGGGTCAGCCTGCTGGGCCTGCTGAGGCTCAAAGAACTGCCCGGACTGTCCGAAGCCGCCCGCGCGCGAGGGGGCCGGGGCTTGCTGCTGCTGCCCAAACTGAGGCACCTGCTGCGGCTGGAACGCGAACTGTCCCTGCTGTTGCTGCTGCTGAGCCTGCTGCTGGAAGGGGTTCGCCTGTTGCTGCTGTTGCTGCTGCCCTTGCTGCTGCTGCGGATTCTGAATTAGGTTGCGGAACAGGTCGATGATCTGGTTCGGCTGGCCACCTATGCGGACGTTGTTGCCGAAGCCACCGAAACCACCGCCCTGCTGGCCGAAGCCCCCCTGGAACCTGGCCTGACGCGCACCGCCGACGCCCTGCTGCTGCCTCTGCGACGGCTGGCCCTGGAACTGCTGGAAGCCCTGCTGTTGCCCAAACTGCTGCTGGAACTGCTGCGGCCCCTGCCGTCCTTGCTGTGGCTGGAAGGGCTGGATTTGGAACGGACTCGTCCCTTGCCCCCCTTGGATACCGGGCTGCGTTGCCATCTGGCCGAGCGGACTACGGGTAGGGTTGATGGGCGACTGAACCTGCCCCTGGCTCTGGCTGGCGTTCTGTCGCGGCTGGTTCCCAGTGCTGAACGTGGGCATCGCGCTCCTCCGTCCCTACGAGTATCGCTCAAACAAACGCTGCAAGCAACCTTTATCCGCCCCCGAACAGCTTCCCAAGGAAGTCGAACACCACGTCCAGCTGACCGGCCCCTAGCCCAACCGCGCCGACGCCGCCCAGGGCAGCTACCTGTCGCTTCTTGGTGCCGCCGTGGTGATCGGAGACTGTCTCTATGGCCTCCTCCAGCTTCACCATGCGGTCGTGCATCTCCTCAACCGTGTTGGACAGCACCGGCAGGATTGCTAGCGCCTGGTCGTTCCTCGTGTGGTGCGCCTTGCAGTCCGCGGCGTCCCCCAGAATCTTGAGCTTGTGTGCGTTCCAGTCCTGGGCCATCTCTTCCGTGCTTGCCATGCGTTTCCTCCAACCCCGATTCGGCAATCATACGCTTGAGCATATCAAGATTATCCGACTGCCGAACAACCGGCGGTGCTTTCGGAACCGGATGTACCAAGACCGCCACTGCGTTAAGTAGCCTTCTCACCGCGCAACTCCTTCACGCGCCTAGTCCATGTCCTCAACTAAGGACACCGGCATCGGGACACTACGCTCCTTGGCCACGATATGGGTAGCCATCAAGCGCACATCGGCTAGCTCGCCGTCCAACTCTTCGTACATGTCTTCCATATCCCGAGGATACTTAGCCTCTAGCATCCGAAGGATACGCTCTAGATGCCACACCCGAGTCTTGTTCGTATGGGTGCTATACTCGTGCAGCCATCGCTCCCCTGTCAACGGGTTGTGCGGGCTGATCTGGCTAGCCGTGCCGCCTTCGTCCATCACGAAGACTTCCGCGCTTGCGCTTACATCCTTCGAGTAGATCGCAGAACGGTTTCCACTCGCCGCAGGGTCGCCGGTGCGCCGGGTGAAGTAGATAGCATCATCGAATCGGCTGAACCCCGCGTCCACGAACAAGGAGTAGTTCACACCGCCCTCGGTCGGCGCTCTCTGGATATATACCGTCGTAGCCGTCGTAGCAGAACCACTCGTCTCGGTGATTACCGGCTCATCTACGTAGAGCGACGAGACGTGTGAGTGGGCGTTCCCACTGTTGATGACCGATGAGTCTGGGTCAATCAGGACGTGCGTGATGTTCCCTGTCCCGCTCGTGGCCGTCACGATTCCTCGAACCCGAATCTGAGACGCGCCGCCCGTGGCATTGAAGTCCCTGTCCACGAGCCATGTCGAGTTGGCCGACAGGGCCGAGCCGTTACCAATAGCCCCGTAGCCTTCAATGTCTGCGTTCCCCGTGGCGGTGATGCTAACCCACGTCGGGCTATCCCCCGTGCCAAGGCCCATACTCGTAGCCGCCGTGGCAGCGTTCTCCCACGCCAACGCTCCGGCACCAGTCCCCACTAGGAACTCCGAGTCGCCGGAGTTCGCGCCAAGCGTATTGAGGTCGTCCAGCACGTCGCCCTGAGCCTGCGCCCCAAGGCTCGTCAGTGCAGTTGCCCCCGACTCATAGGCAAAAGCCCCCGCGCCCGTGGCGACGATGATCTGCCCGTCACTTGCAGCAGCCCCAAGTGTGTCGAGGTCTTCCAATACCCCGTCCACTGCGAATGAGCGGGTGGCTGAGATGTCCCCGCCACCCGTAAGCCCAGTCCCCGCAGTGAGAGTTACGGCGGTGTGGTCGATGTGCTCGTTCGCCACAAAACCCGACAGGTTGTCGTGGACAATTGCCCCGTCGTTGGTAGTCAGGTTGGTCGTAGTGAGGGACAGCCCCGTTGAGACGGTGAGCCACTGCATGATGCTCGACCCATCATCCCAGAACAGGAGACGGTCAGCCCCAGGGTCTGTGAGGTCGGATATGTCATCAAGGAGCGCATCGAACGCCGTGACCGCCGTGTAGTCCACGTTGAACGTGCGCGTAGCTGCGATTGTCCCACCGCCTGTGAGGCCCGCCCCGGCGGTCATCGTGACCCCGCCGTGCGCCACATGCTCGTCAGCCACGAAGTCGGAGAAGCCGTCGTGGTAAGCGCCCCCTGCGTAGACAATCTCCTGATCGGTTCCTGCGTCGTTCGTGAACCACAACTGGTTGGGAGTAGCGGTCTTCACCCATATCTGACCCTCGCCCGTCGAGTCGATTTCCGCCGCCGCCTGCTCTCGTAGGAACATCACGCCGATGTCGTCAATATCCCCACCGTTCATGTCAAGCAGGCCCGTGAGAATCAACCCTGTGAACTGTGGCGTGTCCCCCGTCCCGACGCCGAGGCTACTCCGGGCCGTAGTCCCCGTCTCCCAAGCCAACGCCCCGGCCCCTGTACCGACCAAGAACTCGGAGTCCGCGCTATTGACCCCAGCCGTAACGATGTCTTCCAGCACCCCCGTTACCGCAAACGAACGGTTGCCAGAGATGTCGCCTCCCCCAGTGAGCCCGGTGCTAGCCGTTAACGTGACGCTCGTGTGGTCTATGTGCTCGTTAGCGGCGAAGTCCGACATGCCATCGTGGTAGGCCCCGCCCGCATACACGATCTCTTGGTCAGTGCCAGCGTCGTTCGTGAACCAGAGTTGGTTCGGGGTCGCGGTCTTAACCCATATCTGACCCTCCCCTGTGATGTCTCCATCAGCGGTAGCCTGCTCCCGCATGAAGATCACGCCACCGTCGATGATGTTCGCCCCGTTCAGATCGAGGGTCGAGGTGAGGATTAGCCCTGTGAACTGTGGCGTGTTGCCGGTGCCTAGTCCCAAGCTCGTGCGGACGGTAGTACCAGATTCCCAGGCCAACGCCCCGGCCCCAGTTCCCACCATAAACTCTGAGTCTGCCGAGTTCGCCCCGAGGGTATTAAGGTCATCCAACAACGCCCCGAACGCCTGTACGTCCGTGCCGATCACTACCCCGAGGGATGTCCTGGCAGTAGCCCCACTCTCCCAAGCTAGCGCACCCGCGCCAGTGCCCACCAGAAACTCTGAGTCGGCTGAGTTCGCTCCGAGGGTGTCAAGGTCTTCCAGGACTCCGGTAACTGCGAAAGATCGGGAGGCCGCAATCGTGCCACCCCCGGTGAGCCCAGTTCCAGCGGTAAGGGTGACGCCGCTGTGTGCCACATGCTCGTCTGCAACAAAGCCCGTAAGCGCGTCGTGGTCGTGTCCATGGAGCGTGGTGTCCCCCGAGTCGGTGAGGTCTACCCAACTCGTGTTGGCCGTCGTGATGATCGTACCGTCTTCGTCCGGTATCGTCAGCGTGCGCGTCGTCGCGGTAGTTAGCCCACTTACCTCGAAAGCCAGTATCTTAGATGAATCGCCATCATCGAAGACACGGAAGGCGTTATCCGCAAACGAAGTCACGAGGAGCCCGCCAGCACCACCAGCCGACACGGAGGGCTTCTGGTCGCGCAGGTCTTCGTTCTGTGTGACCGTCCACGTCCCGCCGCCGCCCATGTTGTGCTTCATCGTAAGGCGCGCGATGAGGAACCCGCAGCCGCGGAACACGGACGGGATATCGAACACGTCGTAGTTCGCCGTGTCAGCGATAGCCGAGGACGAGTTGTTGTACGACCCGTTGGGAAGGTTCGCCATCAGCTTGCAGTCGCCGGAGGCTTCGCTAACTACGCCCCATATGACCAGGGAGTAGTGCTTCCCAGACATCGACACACCAAGTGCGTCCGTGAGATTCCCCGTGAGTGTCGCAACAGGGTCATACGCGGCCACAGAGTCGTTGACCACGTAGACCAGCCCCGAGGCAGCGGTGTCAATGGCTGGGAACGCGTGCGGGTGTAGTTGGAGCACGACGCCCGAGGTCGTAGCCACTTCGAACGCGCCCGCCGCAACGTCTGGCGTGAGGACAACGCCGGAGGCCCAGGTGGCGTGCTGCTGGCGTATCCAGTAGTTGATGTTGGCCAGGTGGCCCATCGAGTTCGAGTCGGATATGTGGTCTGTCCACGCATGGAACTTGTAGGCCCCCTGCGCCTGCAACGACGCCGCGCTCTGGCACACCACGGTAGCCAAGGGCGCGTGCTCAGCCGAGGGCCACCCCGTCGTGTTAGCGGTGAGTGTCTTGTTGGACTGGAGGAGGTAGACGTAGTTCTCGGTGGGGGATGTATCACTCCCCGCTGTAAGACTCACCGTATCCGCCGGAGAAGTGTCCCAGTCGTAGAAGCCGTCGGAGAACACCGGGGTCATATCCCCACCGCCCGATTGCTCGGCGCTGAACGTGATCGTCGCCCCATCGCTCGCGGCAGATACCGCAGCGGACTCTAGGATGGCCCCCTGGAAGAAGGCGGTAAGCCCATCGTAGTCCGTGTCGAAGGAGAGGGTTATCGTCCCATCGGAATCGTCGGTCACATCTATCTGCTCAGCCGTCCCGGCAATCCAAGCCGTCAGGTCCGATACTGAGGACGTTAGCTTCGACCCGTCGCTCGCCATCAGACGGGAGGCCGTCAGCCCAGAGAACGTAGCAGCGACCAAGGTAGGGGAGGCCGTCGTGTCGATGTCCTGAATCGTGTTGATCTCGTTCGCCGTGAACTGCAAGTTCGTCGTATTGAGATCGGCGGCTAGCGTTAGCGTCCCGTCACCGTCGCTGGTCGAGGTCATCCCGTCGCCGCCTGCAATCCAGGCCGTTAGGTCTGACACAGAGGACAGCGCCTTGCTGCCGTCAGTCTGCGTCAAGCGGGAGGCGGTCAGCCCGGATAGCGTTATGGACGGAGTGGAGATCGAGCCGCCCACGGTCAGTATGTTCGTGCTGTCATCGAAGTTCAGGTTCGTGTTGTCCTGAGCCATCTGGCCCTGGGCATCCACGAACAGAATCGAGTTCTGCGTCAACTCCTCTATAGGAGACGACAGCCGCTCGACCCACTTCACGTCTTCCGACGTGTCCATCAGCTTCTCGAACGTGCGGAGCTTCGTCCCGTCCGTGTAGACTCGGCGCTCTCCGAACACACCGTCCTCAGTCTGCGTATCGGTGTCCGGTGCAGCATCCACCACGAAGGGCGTATGCTCGTCGTCCAGCCGAGTCACCGCCTGCTGCGTCGCTAGCACCACATCTCTGATGGCTGTCTCAGTGCGCTCCGCGAGAGAGTCGAACTCATACCCTACCGCCCGCGCTAGCCCGTCAAGACCTTCGATGGTCCCAACGCCAAGCTGTGTTACGAACGCAGGGTTGACTGCCATTACACGTCCACCGTCTCATACTCTAGGATGATCGCCACGATGGTCCCCATCGCCGTGCCTTCCACCGTGACCTGACAGGCGTATCCCGAGGCATCGGAGAAGCCGTACCAGTACTGGTCGTCCGACCCTGGAGCGCCCGCTGCGGGCAACTGTGTCGCGGTACTGCTATGGTTGATGAAGCCCTTTACCGTCAGCGAGGACTCCACACCGCCAATCTGAAGCACCCGAAGCCCGTGGAACTGCGCCCGCACAGGCAACGTCACCAAGGGGGACTTCCAAAGCGACGTTATGGCGGCGCTAGCGAAGTCCGTAGCATCGGTCGTGTCCGCCTCGATAACGAAGCCGTTGCCGAAGAGTCCCGCGTAGAACTCCCGTGACCGTGGGTAGTCCCAGGAGTAACAGAAGACCGAGCGCCCGCGCTGCCCACGCCAGAGATTCAGAAGCGTGTCGAAGACCACCTCGCGGTCGTTGCGGTAGATAGAATACGCATACACGGTCGATGCCGCATCCGTTCCTTGTTCCCACGTTATCCTATCGTTAGCGTCATCGACGGTAGTGACTACCCCGTGATACTGCTCGGGCAGCGTGTTCTGGATATGGTCGCCGATGGCCACTCCCGACAAATCCCAAGCGGTGCCGTCGCTCACTGCGAGTGGCGTCCCCGTCCCGAATACCCGGGTCCCCGCGCTGCCGGTAGTCAGTGTCCCCGTCGTCGTGGTGATAGCCGTTCCAGACGGATAAGCCAGCCAGTACTCGTTGCCCTTTACCCCCGCCACCGGCATCCGCGCCCAGTACAGCTTGATGTCCTTAAGCGACTCGTTCACGGGGAGCGACACGGGCTGTGCCTGCGCACCATCGAACTTGTAGACTTGGTTGTCCTGTGCCAGGAAGTAGATCGCGTTGCCTAGCTTCTGAATCGTCCTCGGGTAAGGGCAGCCTATCCCGGCCAGTGCAGTGTCGACACGAATCGTCTGCCGGTCACTTCCCGTTATACGGAAGACATCGGTGTTCGTGAAGACGATGAGTGCGTTCCCGGACGGCCCCTCCACAATCCCCGTAATATGCGAGTCGCCGCTACCGATGTCCACGTAGTCGTTCGTTCGGAACCAATCGGGCAGCACCGCCGTCGACGTGCGGTGCGAGAACCTAACTCTGCGTGGGAGAACCACACACCACAGCCGGTTCTTCCACGACTCGAAGTACGCCACCGGGTCGCTTAGAACAGCATGGCTCGTGGTGTTGTTCGCGGAGCCTATGGTGTAGGCAGTCGCCCCCGCCGCGTTCAGATTATGCTCGGTGGCGTCGATGTCCACGAACTCTGTGCTGGTGGCACTGTCCTTCGTTAGCGCCGCGACAAACAGCAACGAGGCGGCGGCGGCCGCACCAGTCGACGCCTGGCCGGTCGTTCGATAGACACGATATTGGTCGAATCCCTCGTCCACCGTCTCCGTGAGAGTAATACGGACAGTCCGGTTCGTCCCGTCTGTCTGAACGGTATCTCGGATGATGTCCGTCTCGATGCCGTAGGTGCTGTTGTAGTAGGTGTAGCCTGCGCCGTACCAGCTGGACGCGTCCAAATCGGTCCCGGTGGCGTTGTTGTTGACCGCTAGCGTGATCGCAGCAGGGGCAGCGGAGCCTACTTGATAGACCTTCGACGGCCCGGTCAACGCAGAGGCGCTGTCCCCCCACATCATCCCGAAGCCGCTGATCGACGCGTTCATAAATATGCGCTGGTTGAACACCAACGCCTTCATGTTCAGCTGCTCCAAGCCCCACGGCGGGATGCTGCTGTCCGCGTTGGTACTGGCGTTCTTGACCTCTTCGATGGTGTTGTTGCTGTTCCGCGCGCCTGCGCCGTCAGGGACGGCCTGAAGGCGGGAGAGCCCCGCTGCGTTCAGTTGCATCGCTACACGGTTAGAACGGACTGATGGGTTTGAGGCCGTAGTGCCATCAGTAACCACCGCGCTGATGGCGGTGACAGGGCCGGACTCTTCGGTCACGGCGTTGAACTTGAAAGACCCGCCCCGAGGGGCGAGCCTTCCATGCCGGTCTACCTTGAAGTTCCGCAGCTCCTCAGAGACGCCCTCGATGCGGCCTCCTCGAAACCCGTAGAACTCGTCCATGCCCTGGGCGAAGTTCGACCAGACCACACGTTGGCGTGCCACTAGTCGCTCCCAGCTGCTGCCGCTCCAACACCGCTGTCCTCGACATCTTCGCCCTCGTCCTCATCCTCGTCGTCCTCGTCCTCTTCGACCGGCGGCGGTTCGCCTACCACCGGGTCGTCGGGGCCGCCCTCCATGAAGTAGTACTTATCCCCTCGGGCCTCGAACCTGATGTTTCGCCCGGCGAGCTTCATCTCAACGCCAATCTCATTGATGAGCGTATTGAGATCGGCCTGTGCCCGCTCGAACATCTGGTACTCGACGCACGCGGCCACTTCCTCCTGGCGCTTGGCCACCGTCGCCTGTGCGAAGTTGATGGCCCCACACCGCTCTTTGGAGATCGGGTACTGCCCCGGCTTCGTCCTCGGCATCACTTCTTCCTCGCAGGTTTCGGCTCCCCCAACAAAGCCTCAAACCGTTGCTGCATCGCCTTACGCTCGTTGAGACGTTCCATGTCCCACTTGTCGAGCAGAGGCGTAGCGAAATCCTTCACGCCCGTGGGCTTCCGGCTCCCGTGCTTCTTCCGATAGGCCGCTTCCATCGGCCCGCGCTTACGAGGCACTTGTCATTACCGTAGCCACTGTGCCAGCAGCCACGGTCCCCGCTACGGTGAATGCTGCGGTGAGCCTTAGCTGGCTCCCGATGGCTCGCGCAGCCGTCGCATCGTCCGCTAGCGTAAGCGCGGGCGTATACGCGGCGTTGGCCATTGTGCTGCCGTTGAGCACCACCTGCCGGGTGGGCGCTGACGCGTTATCTGCATTGTCCCAGTGGATGTTGCAGAGCGCCTGCCACGTCCGCCCGTCGTCATACGTAGTCTGAAGGGTGAAGTCTACCTCGTTGGTAGCCGCCAAGGTCAGATTAGCGGTGTTCTGAATCGTAAGCACCGCCAGCGTATGACCCTGGGGCACCATCACCGGGACAGTCTCCTGCGCCGTCGTAAACGCCGAGGCAGTCAACCCCAGGTCCTGAACGCGCCTTGCGTTCTTCATTCATCTACTCCCAGCTGTTGCTGTCTTCAAAGTACAGCCGAGGGTTGCCCGGCCCCCACGTCCTATTGATTCTGATGTCTGAGGGCCACGGTGTCAAGTCTCCTATGCTACCGTAGCCGTCTTTCTGTCTCTGACGTAGCATGTCCATCACGCGGTTCACCTGAACCTGATACCGAGCCTCATACTGAGCCGCATCGTCCAACGAGTTCTGGCGCTTACCGAGGCATATTGCTACCGTCTTGAACCGAATCGCCGAGATGGCCGCCGTCGGGAACGGGACCACGTTGGAGTCGTCCACAAACGCGGGTATCGTTACCGCAGCACGCACCCGGAACGCCTCGGTGCGGTTATACGCATGGACCTTGAACAGCATGTCGTTCGTGCCTGCTGTCCACGACGAGCCGTTGTGCGTGGCGTCGTTGCCGTTGTCATAGCCACCGTCGTCGTCATACTGCCACGTGTAGTGGTTGTCGATGTCGTCGGTTGCGCCGTAGTAGGCGCTCTGCGTCGGTATCTCGGCAGTTAGCCAATAGGCCGTGTTCGCCGCCAGCATGAACGGCTCTTCAAAATAGAACTCAGCCCACCCGTTCTCACCCGGCGTAGCGTTGGCTGCCTTCGCCCGGAACGACGCCAGCGTGCCAGACGGGACGGAAGCGGAGTCCGTCTCAATCCGAACCACCATCGCACCGATTGGCCCGTCCGTAGGCGCGTCCGTTATCGTCTTCGTAGACGCCCCCAGCCTGATAGACACGCCCGAAATAACCGTATCGCGCCGAAGCAGGAACTTCTGCCCGGCCTTCTGGTTCGTGTCTGAGACGTTCCCGATTCCGTGGGTTCCGTCCGACGCGGACGTATGCTCGATAACAGCCGTCTGATCGGTCGAAGATGGCGCGTTGCGTAGAACCACATCTTTACGTGTGTACTCCCTCGCGCGTATCTCGTACACATCGCCAAGCTCGAAGTTGTTACGCCCGCCGCCCTGCAACCCCGCACCGGCCGTCTGCGCCGGGAACGTCAAAGTCGTGGCGGCTATCCCGCTGGCGTCGATGGTCGCTTCGCCGTTGTCGGTCACGTTCAGGACTGCATCGCTGTTCCCGTCCGTCGTCAGGTCCCGCAACGCGGCACCCTTCTCGTTCACGACGTTCGTGCCGTCCACGAAGGACTCTTCGGTAGCGAAGGGACTACCACGGTCTGCATCTACCACCGTCGTAGCGGACCCGCTGGTGACAATGCCCCGAGTCATCAGCTTCCGTGCGTCGCGCACGGCAAAGGTGCCGGGGTTGTCGCTCGTGTTGTCCGTGTCCCGATACGCCTCTACCGAGTCCTGCGTAATCTGGTCTAGCGGCGTGTACTGGCCCGCGTCAAGCCAGTCGACCGCTAGCACCTCGATCACTTCCTTCGGCATCTGATACCGGCGCTTACCCGCCACCGGATGGAAGACGAAGTAGTTCTCAAGGAGCGCGAAGGCGTCGTGAGAGACGCAATCCTCGCACGTCTCATCCACCGCCTGCTGAAGGGCGGCGTTGATCTCGGCGTCCGTGTGCTGCCCGGCGGTAAGCTCTCCGAGTAAGCGCCGGACCTCTGTGAGCATTTCGCTGCGTATTAGCGTCGGCATCTACTCACTCCGAGAAGGAGGTGCGGGGGCCGAAGCCCCCGCCGGTTGCGTCCCTACGCCAGGTGTGCGAGCGTGTTCGGGAGATTCGCCGTGGCCCGCCACTCCTTATACGCGGCCACGTCCCGAACGTGTGCCATCTTCGCACCCTTCTTCCCACCCTTGCCCGTCCTGCGGACAGACTCGGAGAGAAGGTCCTCGGGGATGAGTTCCTTCACCTCCTCGACACTCCGGTTCACGTCCTCTGCGATGCGCGCCAGTGTAAGCGCCATGTCTCGTCTCCTTAGATGCGCCCGGCGGCGCGTTGTGAGGTACGCCACGCAACGTATTCAGGACGCTGGACGATGTAGCAATCCACGCCGTCATGCTCCCGCATCGTGTGCGGTATGCCGTCCGGCGCTGTGAGCAGTTCCTCAGCCCGTTCCGGGGAGCAGGCCAGGTCGGAACATATCTCGTAGATAGCCATGTCGTCCGCCTCCATCTGCGACAGAGGTATCAGCGTCTGATATGCGGTGCGTGGCTGACTCATTACACCCCGCCCGTTAGGACATCGGTGGTTCCCGCCTGAAGGCGCGCGATCTCGGCTTCCATGCCCGCGACCATGCCACGCACTTCATCGTAGTTCGCGTCCACCTTGTCGTTCAGCTGACCGATGGCTCCCAAAGCGAACAGGTCGGCCTTTTGGAGGTTCCACATGAACCCGGAGCCGCCCTGCTCAGGCGTCTTGCGAGACACCACGCCGATGCGCTCCATCTCCCCGAGCCACAGAACCTGGCTAGCCTCCGTCTCGTCAAGCAGAGCGTTGATGCCGATGTCATCGTGTTCATCGAAGACCGTCACGCTCCCCGCGCCGCCGCCGAGGTCAGCGTGAATCTGCCCCACGTGGTCGATTCTGACCGCAAGGTTCGCCGCCGCAGACGTTGATGTGGTGAACTGGAACTCCGAGCCATAGGATACCGCTGTCGCGTCTATCCACAGCACGTCGATCTGCCCGATGGTGGTGTTGGTCGGCGTGGTTTCCTCATCATCCGCCTTGAAGATGATGCGGCCCGCCACGTCGTTATCTGCCGCCGACGCTGACTGCTGGTTGAGTTCGATGACCGCACCAACCGCGCCCGCAGCGTTGCTGAGAGCCTGGAAGGCCGCCCCGGTCGAGTCGTTCTCTGAGATGATTCCGATGGCGTTCACCGCGTCCACGTGGTCGATCTTGACGTGGATGCAGTCCCAAGCACCCGTGTCAGCCGAGGCTGCCAGGATGTTGAGGCCCGAACCCGTGGTCATAGCCGACGGGACGAGGTTGATGGTGTTCCCGGTGGTGTTGGTAGCCGCGATGGTGATGCCGTTACCAGTCGTCAGGGCCGACATCGAGATGTTCAGCCCGTCACCCGTGGTAAGCGAATCCCAGTCCCAGTCTCCGACCACACCGGTCGTGGTATCGGCAATCCACTGGAACGAGTCGGCCGTTGTACCGTCCGTGTCCAGCAACAGCCCCACGCCGTTGTAGTCGTGGTTGATGTTCAGCAGCGGGTTCGTCGTATCCGATGCGACGAACTGGAACTGCACCGGGAACTTGAACCGGAGGTTGTAGTTGGTCGAGTCGAGGTCCGCGCCCAGAACCATGTGGCGGTCGAGGTTGTACCCCGTGCCACGCTTTCCGCCCGTAGCAGCCCAGCTGGCTGTGTGCGTTGCCTGCATTGTCTTCTCCACTGAGTCCCCCACGGCGCGGACGGCCCGGATGCCGCCGCCCGTGGAGAAGACTGTTTGGGTTACTGTCCGAACTGAGCCGGGAAGCCGAGCGTGTTGCCACGGCCCGCGAACGGGAAGCCCGGGCCACCGCCGACACCGTAGGTGTAGTTCATGTTGCCGCAGGTGAGGTCAATCAAGACCAACCCGTCAGCGTCCTGATCGACACCCACCGCGCGACCGATAGCCGAGGCAAGCTCGGTCGTGGTCGACGTAGCGGTTTCGCCCTCTGCATACCCATCCGTCGTGTCCGACGGGATGAGCAGCATGTTGTCGTCGGAGATGGCCGTGTCGTCCGTATCGAGCAGGACCATCGTCCGCCCGGTCAGCTGCATCCAGAACCAGCCGTTGTCAGCCGGAGCGGCGTTACACACGCCCACAGCCTTGTCGTCTGGGTCCGTCGTCAGGACCACGCGCGTCGGACAGGAGACCACGAAGTCACTGGCAGTCGTCAGCGCGGTGGCGATTGCGCCATCGTCGCTATTCCACCAGTAAACGTCCACGAGGCTGTCCGTCACGCGCTGGATGATCGGCCCGCCCTGCCCCTGGGCAGCGCCAGCGTTAATCCAGAGGAAGTAGATGTGGCCGTTGCGCGTGTCACCACGGATGTCCTGAAGGATGGCCGACGTGAAGTCGTCCGTCCCGGTCACCCGAATGGTGTCCGCCGCCGCCGCCGCATCCACGTCCGCGTCACGGATTACCCCGTTGTTCCCCGTCAGCTTCAGCACGTTGCCCTTGGCAAGCGCCGCGCCTTGGTGGTTCTGCACGCAGATGAACTGACGCCCGGAGGGCGTAGTGATGCGTTTCCCCGCCTGGTCGGGAGGCCCCTCCGTCTGCGTGAACACCTGATCGAGTCCGCCGAAATACATATCCATGTCAGGGTTCCTTCCCGGTTATATGGTGGAGATGTCTTCGATACGCCCCTGCCGGTGCCGGTCGGAGCATATCAAGGCGAGGTCGGAAATCACGTGACCGACCACGGAGTCGTCTTCCTGCTGGAACCCGAGGAAGTCGAAGTCCGCAGAGTTGCGGATTCCCAGCCAGAAGGAGTTGTGGTTGATGAAGACCATCTGGTTCGCCGGGGCCATCTCGTCACGGACGAATGTGGCGAAGTCGTATTCCACATTCTTGAAGCCCAGCTTCGCCAGATTCTCGTTGGTCTGCGGGTGCTGACCTTCGAGCAGGAGGTTGAAGGTGTTGAACACCTTGTTGTTCATGTAGACCATGATGTCTTCGGGGTCGTCCTCGCCGGTCCCTCGTCGGAGGTTGGCGAGCATGGCCGAGACATCTTCGAGGCCGATGCTGCGGTTCGTGCCGCTGTTCGTGTCGACGTGACCCGACCAGCGATTCAGACCGTCCACATCGTCCGTGCCGACATCGCCCACCGCGAGGCCCGCGTAGGACGCCGTGGTGTCGATGATGGTCTTCTGGCCTTGGAGCGTTTCGCCGTCAGCGCCATCGCCTGTGCCGTAGATGTCCGTGCCGATCTCGAAGACCAGCGACGAAATCGCCTCTTCCATCTGCTCGTCAATGAAGGAGAACAGGGTGTTCGCCTTGTTGCGGCCGAGCGATTTCAGAGAGTCCTGGCGCAGGAGTGCGCCGATGCCCACGTCGATGTTCCCACGGAGAGTGGGACCGTCGATCTGGACGGCGCTCGCGTAGTGCTTCCAGCCGATGGAGCCGCGCTTGACGGCCTTGCGACGGACACGCGGGAGCCGACCGTAGGACGAGTAAGTCCCGGCGGGCTGGCGTTCCGTCCAGATGCCGAACTTGACCACATCGCCTTCCCCGTAGTGGACGGCTTTGCGAATCAGGTTCGCAGCAAAGACATGCGACCTCTTGATGACCTGCTTATCGAGGCCACCCCAGGTGTAGCGTACACCCAGTTCCAGTTCCGTAAGAATCGCGGACATTGGTTTCCCTCTCGGGTGAGCCAACTCCGCTACAGGATAACACCCCCACTATGGGGATGCGGGGCGCGTGGCCTATCCTGCTACCGCGCGCCCTAGCATCGTCGTCGTTAGTCGCTGAATCCCGTCACTTCCGCCCATTTCGCCTGTCGCAACGAATCCTGCTGTGGCTTGCTCAGCCCAGCGAAGTCTTCCTCGCCCAGAGGAGCTACGTTGTCCAAGGTATCGGACACAGTGCGCGTCCGCCCGGTGCTTCGGCTGCCGGAGGAGACTGCCTCTTCCGCCTGCTGAGCATCCTGCCTTGTGGCTATACGAGAGCGTACTCTCCGCGAACGAGCCGTGGAGAGCATGTCTGCGTAAGCGTCCACATTGCCCTGATGCCGCAAGACTACGGCCGTCTCGGCCTCCTGCGTGGTCATGTGCTCCTGGGTGACAAGTTGGTCCCTAAGAGCAAATGCCGCCTGCCGCACCGCAGCGTTCTGCTGCGCTTGCGTGTCCTGTTGCTTGGCTACCTCCTGGGCAGCGACCCGTTCTCGAAGGACTTTCAACTCAGCGGCGATGGCCGGGTCACTGTGCGGTTGTACCGTTGGGGACGCGGTTGGGGTAGCTTGCGCATTGTCATACAGATCATCGTCGTAGTACCCCGAGCCGTTGTTGGCAGCGGGCTGTTGGGCCTGCGCCTGCGGCTGAGGGTTAGAGACGGTGTGCTGTAACGCAGCTACCTGCGTCCTCAATGACTCGATCTCCTGCCGGTCATGAGCGGCTCTCCGGTCTGCAAAGGACTGGAGTTCCGAATAGTCCGTGGTCGCTTGGGCAGTCTCTTGCTGTGACTGCTCGACTTGTGCGTTGCTGTCGGCTAACGCCGAGACGTAGGAGGCCATCCGATCTTCGGCGGCCTTCTGCTCCTCGGACGTGTAGGCGTTTGCAGGTTCATGGTCGACGTTGGCGGTATCCGCCGTTTCGACTGTACCTTCCGACTCTCCCGCGTCCGTGCTTTCTTCGGCTTCCGTAGGCGCTGCCTCGTCAACAACCTCCGAGAGGGGTAGATCGTTGTCGAAGTCGGACCCTACGGCGGCCTCCAGCCGGTCGGCGGGCTCCGAGCCCTGGGGCTCGGGGGAGTCAGGTTGGCCCTGGTCGTCCAGGCGCTTACTCTCCCTCATGTCGTTCCTTCCCGTGTCTTCACGGGCTGCGCGCAGCTACCTGCTAAGCTACGCGAATTGAGGCTGCCCCTGGGGTCCTCCCGGGGGCGGTGCCTGCACTGGTGGTATACCAGCACTTTCTGGGGGAAGCAAGCCCGACTGTTCCTGACCCGGCGGTAACGCCGGTTGCTCGCCACCCGGTAACTGTTGCTGAGGCGCGGGCTGCGGCTGCTCCAACTGCGCAATCGCTTGGTCCAGCTGCAACTCTTGGAAGCGGTTGTTCTTGATCTCCAACCGCCGCCGCATCTCCAACGCCTCTCGGAACTCTTCCTCGATCTCAAGGTCAGCCGTATTCACAAAGCCCAAAGCATCCACCGCACCGACGTTCATCAACTCGATAGCCCGCTGGAACTTCTCGTCAGGCGTCGTAGCTTCGTCCGCACGGGAGCGAATACGCGCGTCGCCTTTGAGCCGACGGATACGCTCATCGAACTGCAACCACTCTCCGTCGGCCATGTGGTCCAAGAACTCTTCCAGCGTGTGGAACTGCTGGACGTTCCCGACTTCCTGCTTGAAGCGCGAGTGCAGGCCCTGGTCGGAGTTGCGGAGCTTCTGCCGCATACGCTTGAACGCCGCGTCCTGCAACTGCTGGATGTGCCTGCCGGAAGCGTGCGAGCCGGGGGACTCGCCTTCTAGCGCGGGGTTGATGTTCGTCTGCTGCTCTACGTTGTCTTCGAGCATCCCGATCAGGTTGTAGAAGTCCTGCGATACACGCATCGGCTCAAGCCGCTGGATGCGGTCTATCATCCCACGCGGCACCTCGATAGCCAACCCCGGCTTGTTGGTCAGCCACTCGGTCTTCAACGCGCCCTCTTCGTAGAGCCACTGCGGGTTCCCGGTGAGCGCCGCGCCCTGCATCAGGAACGACCACAGCACGTTGATGGCCTGCTGATTCCCCTTCATCGGGGTGATGTCGCCGAATCCATAAGGGTCGCGCGGGTTGCCGTAATTCCGATACAACGCGAACGGAATCATCCCGTGGCCGCCTACCTCATCGCCCTCCTCGGACTTCCGAGCGTAGGGGTTGGCAACGTCGTGGAGGACATCCTCACCTGCGAACGTGATGACACGGCCGTCGGGATATTTCCGGGTAGCCACGTCACCGTGCTCGTGGCCGAAGATCGTCTCCTCGTGGAACCACAAGTGGTACACGTCGACCATAATGCGTTTCAGGTCGGACGATTCTAGGTCCGTGTCTCGGAAGATTTCACCGTAGTTGACCCGCCGGAACAAGCCGCCCTTGTCGTGCAGCTTCATTTCCTCATGGCGGCCGCCCTTCTCGACAATCTTGGCTACCTGCTGCGCCGACAGACCGTAGCGCCAGCGCATGTCGTCCGCGTCCATCCGCGTGCGGAAGACTACGTACTTCGCTGTCTCCAGCCTGCGGTCGGAGCACTTCGGGTCGATAAGGAAGTCGCGTGGGTCCACCTGCGTAACGCCGGGGCGGTTGCGCTTACGGTCCCAGAACGTCTTCTCGACACCGAGGCCACCCACGGTCATGTCCGTGTAGATGCCCTCCATGCGGGTATGCTCACTGCGGCGCTCATACTCGGCATGAATCATGTTGGTGAGGTCGGTCGCCAGATCGTTGTCGGTCTTCTGCCCTGGGGAGGTGGGCATCGGCGGAAGGCCGTGCTTCGCCAGGAACTTGTTGGCCTCGTCCCCACCGTCGGGGTTATCGGCTGCCCAGTACGGCGTCGAGCGCATGTCCATCATCAGCGAGACGATGGCTTCGACCATGCCGAACGTGATGTTCCGGTTCATGCGGTAGCGCCACGATGGCGCTTCGCTCCGGGTGCCGTCCTCGTTAATCCACTGGTCGCCCTCGAAGAGTGAGTACGACTCATCGAACTGGCGAACGAACCGCTGCCGGTCCTCACCGTTGAGCGCCTGGTCGATGGCTGCACGGCCAACTCTCGATAGCCGCTTAGGCGACGTTATGCGCCCGAGGTTGCTAATGTCGTTTTCCAAGCTGAACTTGGACGACTTGACACTCGCAATCCGACGACCCGAGGAAGCATCCTTCCGGGCCTTCGGCTCTCGATTACTGACCGTGCGTGCCTGGTTAGCCACTCACGCTGACTCCCTCGAAGTGGGTTGCGAGCCACGGGAGTACATCCGGCGTGTCGCCGATGTAACGGTTGCGGTTGGTGCGCGGGTCCGGCTCCAACTCAAACGGCCAGTCGTCGGCCTTCTTGAGCTTGCGGCTGCTTACGCGGTTCTGGAACGCGGCGTGCTCCATACCGAGCATGGCAGAGGCGTCTCGGAGCGTCATCTCCTCGGGGACCTCATCCTCATCATCGACCTCATCGTCCGTGGGACGGACCTCCCGCTGCGTGCCGCCATTCTCCTGCGCCAGCAGCATAGCAGCCAGCTGCTCCTCAGCGGAGCGCGGGTCTTCTGCGATACGCGCCATCATTTCCTGCTGCTTGAGCATCTTCTGCCGCGTTGCTTCTGCCTTGGCAGCTACCTTCGCCTGGAACTCCTCGGACTGGGGGCCAGCCTCGGCTTCTACCTTGGCCAGCGCCGGAAGCTCCTCGCCGTCGGCAATCTCGCGCTCCATCCAGAACTCGTAGTGCATCCCCGCACGCTGGCCTACGACCTCGGACACGTGGGCGATACGAAAGCCACTGCGAGATAGCTGGTTGACCTTCGCTGCCTGTTCCGCCGCTGCGCCGCGAAGGGCCTTGTCACCGGGGAGTTTGGGGATGAGAAGCCGCCGGACTTCATAGGCTGGCATTACGCGGCCTCCTCGTCCTGCGCCATGCGCTCCGCTAGCTGCTCGCGCTGCCACGCCTTGGCCGGTTCGTTGTTGAAGTTAACCCACGCCTTGACGTGCTCAGACCCGGCGATGAGACGCCGCGCTGACACCTTCCACTCGAACACCTCGCCTGCGGGAAGCGGTGCCTCGGGGCGCTCAGGATGGCAGACGATGGTATCGCCACGCGCAGGCAAACAGGGCAGTTCTGCGTTAGCCAGCAGCACCTGCCCGTGGTTCTTCAAGTCGATCACCAGTTGGACTCTTACCATGCCGGTAGCTCCGGTTCCTGGCCCCCCCTGGCCACTTCCGCTAGGTCTGCCTGCTCCAGCCTGTACGCTTCTGCATCACTCAAGGCCGACGCCATCTCCGTTGGACTCTCCGGCATCTCGACCTCAATGGTGAAATACCCAAGCTGCCGTGTCAAGTCGTCATGCCGCGCTGCCGCCTTCTCGTCCAGCCAGCCGCTCTCTCGGGCGGCCTGCAAGTCCATCCACTCCGGCAAGATGTCCGCGAGTGACACGGTGTAGCTGGCCATGTCAGACTCCCAGGTCATCGTAATTCATACCACCGCCACCGCCAGAACGCAAGTGCGGCGGGATGACCTGCGAACTCACTCGCTTGCGCTCTCGGATGTCGTGCCGTCGACGGTTCTCTGCCTCGCTGCGAGGAACGCCGAGGACACGGTGCGCCCAGTATCCGATTGCCGCTGCCAACGCCAGATCGTCGTAGAAGCCCTGCTCCGGGTCGCCGTCGCCTCGGGGCTGACCCTTCTGCGGCGCTGCCACCTTCCCGTGCCGGTCGACCGTCTGCAACGCCTGGCACTCTCGCAGAAACGTCGAGTCCGGCAACTCCACCTCACCGCTTTCCACCACCTCGCGGAGATGGTCAATCATCACGCGGCGGATGTTCGCCGTGCTGTTCAGGCCGTACCGACCATCGCTACGCCCGAGCATCGGGAACAGATCGGACTCCAACACCAGCCGAGGATACTGCGTGTAGAACCGATGCGGGCTTAGCAGGTCGTCAATCACGCGCTGTCCAATGCCGTTCCGTTCCACGAGGATATGAGCATCGTTGTAGTAACGCCCAAGAGCATACAACTGGTCACAGAAATCGTCACTATCGGGCTTACGCCACGAGTCCCCACGGAGCCTAGCGACGTACTCCTCCGGCAGCCGCTGCCACACGACCGCAGCGCCGTAGTCCCCGGAGTTGGGCAGGTTGTGCGACGGGTCTACCCCGATCACGTACTCCGTGTGCGGTCGCGGTGGAGCCCACACCTGCACGAAGCCGTCACCCGGCTTGTCGACAGCATCTTCCAGCCGCTGCATCCCAGCGCCGCGTTCTTCGAGATCGAAGTCGCCGATGATCGAGGGCGGCTCTGCTCGGTTCAGGTGGAAGATAACGCGAGCGGCGTTGATGTAGTTCCCGCCCGCTCCCTGGAACGCTTCCTCGGGATTCGACGGATACTCGCGCTTGAACCAAACCTTGTCGCCCCGAGCTTCCAGCAGCTTGAAGCGACGCCACAGCATCTGCTCGGCGGTGCAGCCGTATTGCTCGACCAGTTCCGCCTCAGCGCCGAACTCGTCCTGCTCCCCCTGATGCAGGTTGCGGATGAACTCGTCACGCTGGTCCGGGTCATCGAAGCCCATGTTCGTCGCCATCGGAGAACCGAAGTCCAACTGGTATTTCGGCTCCTCCCACCACGCCACGAAGACCGCCTCGTAGCCGCCTTTCTGGTCCACGTAAGCCTGGTCCCAGTCCTTGTGGAACTCGTTCCCGTAAGGACCTGCGGACGATTCTTTGATGATCTTCGTGAAGACTTCGTTCGGGACACAAGGGCGTAGCGAGCGCATCATCCCGCCCGCGTTCGTCACGTGAGCGAACTCGGACAGATGCAGGTCGTGAATCGTCATCGACCGGCCCGACGCGCCCACTTGGTCGCCGCCCGATTCGTTGGGCAGCATTACCTCGATGGACGATTCGAGCGGGGCCGCGAACTTGATGCTCTGAGACTTCCGGTTACCGCTCCCGAGCTTCGGTTTGAACTCCTCCGGCAGGTAGCGATAGAACCGCTCGTACATCTCGAAAAGTCGTTTGAGCGAGTCGTCCTTGTGCGCTACGACACGGCAGTTCAGCCCGTGCGTGGTGAGCGCGTCGAATATGAAATCGGCGGCCGTTTTCGTTGAGCCGCCGAACTGTCGCGCTTTGAGCAAGATAAGCCGGATGGGCAAACCAGCCGCCGTCTGGCGGTCTGCTGCCGCTTGCATCTTGATTTGGCCGACGTTTGGCCGGTAGCGGCGAAGGTCGAGCCGGTCGTCCTGAATCCACAGGATGCTCGACATGATGACTTGTCGATGCTGCCTTAACCACGCCTGGGCGGCGTTGGCGGCGTCCGAGCCACGTGTGCTGTCGTAAAGCTGGCGGAATTGCTCCCCGATGAGCGCAAGCATCTGCTCACTCGCGGGGTAGCGGAAAGGGTCGTGTTCCTGATCGAGCATAGAATCCCCGACAGAATCAGCTTACGCCAGGAGTCTAATTCGTGAGGGATGGGCGTGTCAAGATTTTGTTTCGGGCGTGAAAACGGGCCGCCCCGACTACGTGAGAGGCGGCCCGCCTGTGTACTTTCCCGTCGAGCGATTGCCCGTTCACTGGCCCCTCTCACAGCCACGGGCAAGGCTGCTGTCCGAAGGATGGCGGGTTGCCGGTGGTCGCTTTCGCGCCCGCCAAGTTGGTGAGGGCCTGGGCTCAGGCAAAACCGAACTGTACCCACCACAGGACAGTCAGGCCCTCGCAAGATCAGTGCACGCCGCCGGAAGCCCGCGTGAGTTCGCCGACGATGTTGGGCTTCCCTACCTCGCCCGTCTCCGCGTCGAACAGCGCCAGCTGCGGGATGCGCCCGGCGGCGGCGTGAGCGAACACGCCACGGCACGCGTCCAACGCGGCTTCGACCTCACGTGGGTCCACATCGGAATCCCTGTCGCTGGCGAGAACCGCCGTGAGCGTCAGCTTGCCCTTGCCGAGCTTAACCTCAGCGCCCCACTTCGTCCGCATCTCGTGGACCACCGATTCGATTACCGTGCCGTCGCTCACGTCGCTCACGTCGAACGTCGCGCTCACCGTCGCCTTGTGCGAAATCGGTTCCATGCTAGCCCTTTCGGAGTGGCCCTGCTGCGCGCCCTAAGTGCGCTGGGAGGAGTCCATTCAACGCCGCAACTGCGCTAGCCCTGATCTTAACCTCGTCCTGCGGGCGCTTGTGCTTCCGACGCTTCGCCCAATGCCAGGCGTGAGTGAAAGTGATGAAGTCGATATACACGCCCGGGACGTTCTCGACATGCCAGCTTCCGTCCGGGGCTTGAAACACGACTACTCGCGCCATGCTAGTCCCACCTCATCACGTTGGGGCGGAAGGTCATCTCGACCGCGCCGACCTCGCCCTGCCTGTTCTTCCGCACGTGGACGGTCATGTCCCGTTCGCCGTAGCCGTCGTCATCGTCCAGGCTAGGCTTCTCAATCATCACCACCACGTCGGCGTCCTGCTCGATGCTACCAGAGTCCCGCAAGTGCGACAACTCCGGCTTTCCGCTGGCGCTCGCTTGCCGATTCAACTGCGACACGCCCATCACCGTGGTATGCAACAAGCCTGCCAATTGCTTCAACCTGACCGAGTATTTCGCCACCTCCTCGTTTCGGCTCTCGCTCGTGTCGGCGCGCATGTATTGCAGGTAGTCGAGCACCACCACCCCGAGCTTCCCGTAGCGGTTGTGATAAAGCCGCGCCGTGTTCATCGCCTCGTCAATCGTCATCATCGGGGAGTGAATCACGTGGAACGGCTGTGCCTCAATCTCAGATGCCACGCCCGCGACGCCATCCCAGTGCGACTGAACCATCGTCTCGGGGTTCGTGATCTTGCTCAGCGACACGCCGGAGAGCATCGCCGTCACACGCTGGGCGACCTGCTCCTCGGTCATCTCCAAGCTCAGGTACACCACCGGGAGCTTTTCCTCCCAGCACGACTTCCATGCCAGGTTCATCGCCAGCGCGGACTTCCCAACACTGGTTTCGCCCGCCACAACCACGAGGTCCCCCGGATGGAACGCCGGGACTTTCTTGGCCAACGACTCGGGCTTAACCGGGACCCGCTCGGATAGCTCCGGGTTCTGCATCCGCTCGTACATCGCGGAGTAGTGCGCTTCCAAGCGGCTGTCATGGCCACCGCCCGTCTCGGTCGCCTCAGCGATGCCGTCGTTGAGCAAACCCAGCAGGTAGTCCAACGGCCTGCCTGACCCTGCGTCAGCGGCGGCAGCTAAGCCAACCTGCTGGAGTCCCCGAACACGCGCGGCGTCCCGAACCACCTCTGCGTAATACTGCGCGTTCGCTGCGCTCGGGACACTCTCCCGAATTGAGAGCAGGTAGTCAGGCCCACCGACGCGGCCCAAGTCCCCCGCCGCCCGAAGCTCTGATGCGAGCGTGTAGACATCCACCGGCGTAGTCTTGTCCGAGAGCCGCAGGACTGCGCCGTAGATCAGCTGATTCGCCTGCGCGTGGAACGCCCCGACGCGCTCCCCCAACGTCAGGATTGTCTCGGGAATGCTGGTTTCCTTGTGCAGCATTGCGCCGAGGACATGCCGCTCCGCGTCGATGTCGTACAGTTCCTTCGAGGTCCCCGCCTCAACCTGCATGTGCCGTCTCCTGCTTCCGCAAGTAACTCTTCCGCGCCCGACCAATCTCGTAAGCCACGTCCGACATCTCCGGGGTCCTCGGCCAGCGTTTCACCAACGCGGCCTGCAACTCCCCCGCCCGCCCATCGTCGTACATCTCGACCTCATCACGCTGCTTGATATAGGCCCACACGTCCTTCATCGTCGGGGGGCCAGCTGTCCCGAGGGCGTCGATCACGGCGCGCATCCCGCCGCCATTCGCTCGCTCGGAAACCATTCGTGACAACACACGGGCCGCATGGCCCGGGGCGGACCCAATCTCAGCCCAACCCCCCTCCTTGGCCACCGCCTTCTCTTGCTCCACGCGAAAGTCGGAGAAGGTAACCCCGGCTTCGACACAAGCGCGAAGGGCATCCCCAAACTTCGGGTTGCGGTCAAAGCGGTGCAGCGGGGTCTTCGATTCGAGCGTGAGGTAGTTCACGACACTTTCCGATAATCCACTCCGGCGCGCGCGTATGTGCTCGCGCGCGCGCGCGTCCGTGGGTGGGGAAGAACCGTTAGGTTCTATAGGGGCAACTGTATCTGACTCATCTGCTGACACATCCGCCTTATGTGTCAGTTGTATCTGACTCATCCCTGTCGATGTGTCAGTTGTATCTGACCGATTGGGGGCATATGCGTCAGGTGTATCTGACACATCGGTGCAGAGTAGGACTTCCAGATTGACAAGATAGGTGGGCGCGATGGCCTTGGAGCCGGGCGTAATTGATACCAGTTTGGTTGCAGATAGCGCACGTTTTACGTTGTCAAGTCCCTGCCTTGACTGGAGCCTGAGCCAGCCCATGGCCTCCGTGTTAGGGATGCTCAGGGGTACTTCCCAGCCCAACTCGTCTGCCTTCCTGAGCAGCTTCACGAACAGGTACCTGGCGGCCACCGGAAGACCGTCTTCCCACCGCTTCTCAAACTCCCGTAACGCATCGAAAAACGTAGTGGCGGAGTGTGAGCGTGTCACCGGGCAAGCTCCCGCTGGCTATGGAAGGTCGAGTGGCAGGGCTTGCAGAGCGCAATTCGCCCAGCAGGGGTTAGTTCTTCGTCGCTCATGGTAGGCTCCAAAGCGTCGGTTAGGGGTGTTGACTTGTGCCCAGTTTAGCCGTGCAGCGAACCCTTGTCAAGAGCCGCTTGGTAGTCTATACTCAGAGCACCAAAGCGACTTGTTGACTACAGCGACACAGGCCCCCGGCTCCCACCGGGGGCCTCGCTGTGCTCACTTGTCTTCCTCGCCTCCGCAACTGCGAACTCTAGGTCTTCCAGAGCATGTCGGAGCTCGATGTTCGTCAGGTCGATCAGCGCCCCCTTGCCCTTCGCATCCAGGCTATCAAGCCCTTCCAGCGTTTGCAGGACCGCCGCCGAGGGAAGCCCGTTTGCCTCCAATTCGTAGTCCGTAATCAGAGCCACTGACAGCCACTCTTTGTCGCCAACGTGCGTCGACCACTCGCCCACGAGAATGTCGTATTCGTCCTTGACACCGACCACCTCGCCATCGTCGTCATGCTCGTAGATGACAACGTGATCGAGCTTCCAGCCGGAGAACTCCGGGTCACGCCGCTTCGTCTTGCCGGGCCATGCTACGCTCACGCGTTGATCTCCTCAGTCGCCATCGCTACAAAGCTCACGGTGCGCTTCCCCGTCGACGGCGATACGTACTCTCCCAGGACACACGTATCCGTCGCCATCGCGTTCGCCCGGAATCGTGTACTCCCCAGCGGGTTTACGTGCCCTTTGAGCATTTCCGTGGCTGCGAAGGCCAGCAGGGCTTCATAGGCCCTCGGGCTAATCAGATACCCTTCGAGAACCCAGTCTGACGGGTCCCTGGGCAGAAGTATTGGCACGGGCTCCCCATGTTGCACGCCAAGCACCGCTTTGGCCGCTTGTGCGAGAGTCATGCGTTGATCTCCTCCCACGCCCAGTCGATTATGACCCTCGCCATCGTGCCTTCCTTAACTCGTTTGTAGCGCCCGATTTCGCCTTCGAGGCGGCTGATGTGGTGGCCTGTCACCTTGGTCACGGGGTCGGCGCTTTGGGCGAAGAAATCGCGCCTGTTAGGTTCCACGAGCCCTAACACCTCGTTGGGGTGTGCACCTCTCTCGGCCATCCGTTTCTGTACCTCGGGGATTGACCACCGATCTGCAATTTGTGGAAGGTGCGGGAGCACTTCTAGGAAGAGGCCGCTGGTGGTGTCAGGATAAGGTACACACAAGAACTCGGCGGTGGCTTCTACCCAGAATAGCGGAGATTCCACCATCTCGGTGTACTCCATGTAGAACAGGCGTTCCGCGTCAGTCTCAGTAAGTCTCATCACCTCCCGATGGTGGACTATCGCCAGTGAGGCCCTGTGTTTCAGCGACTGTTCGTCGCCGGTCCCGTAGTGTTCCCAGTAGCTGGCCAGCGCGTCCCTTATGTCTCGGTGGATGTACATTATTAGGTTCTCG